>Ga0326728_10017574_pt1 | contig 14286 bp, 17 predicted proteins | sample MB3enrmetagenome_FD_207602 | JGI IMG/M metagenome (GOLD analysis project Ga0326728, IMG submission 207602) | Lab enriched peat soil microbial communities from McLean, Ithaca, NY, United States - MB31MN | ecosystem: Environmental > Terrestrial > Soil > Wetlands > Peat | place: USA: New York...
AGGACCTGTCCTGAAGTAATTATTTTTGAGTTCGGCAACCGCGTCCCCGGACACCCAGGACGTTTGATGCGAAGTATCGAGCGAAACTTATTCGACGACTTTGTGAACGACATTCGGCGACTATGAAGTGAAATCGGCGACAACTTCACACTTTTGACTTTGAAAAGGCAATCCTCCAGAAGGGATTTTGACAGGTAATCTCGGAAAAATGGGAAGATTAAAGAGAAGGAGACATTTCTAGTGATCTGCGCAAAGCAGCGGAAACAGACTATGAGGTAGGTCGTATGTCAGTCGAACGGGATAGCCAGGCAGCCTAAAATCCGGGCCGAAGGCAAGGGATGTACCGGATCTCCCGTCCCCCTATAAAATGTTTCCCCCTTTCAATCCCTCATGAACAATTTAAACCCCCGATGTCTTAACGAGAAGTTCTGCCCTGCGCCAGCGAAGAGCCTCATAATAAGCAGCGATGGCATTGTAGCTAAGTTTAACTCCCTGTCCGGCGACCATATCACTAGCCTGCTTCAATGTGAGTTTATTGCGATCCAAGCTATCTATGACTTGATCCTGCAACTCTTCAGGCAGCCTCAGGAAAGCGAAGTGTGGTTTCTTGGGACTACTCAAGATTAACTCCCGGTGCCCGATACTTAATATGCTTTGTCTAGGCATGGCGGACTCCTTAAGCCTTAGTCTAAGTGTATGAATCTGGGAACTGCCGCCATCAGTTCCCCCTTTTATGCCTTCCGAACTCGTTCCCTATATTCACCCAATCATGCCGGCGTCGACCATCGCTATCCGCAATGCTCGAGTATCGCCGCCCCTGACGCTCCCGGCCGACACGCTTTTTATTCTTCAGCCATCGCCGCATTCGCCGCTGTATCCGGATCTTCATTCCAAAACAATGGATTCGAGCCATTTGAGCACTTGGCATTCGGGACTTCGGCGCTCGCGCCTGGCAGTGTCATTTATGGTCCTGAACAGGTCTCTATCACCCTCTTCGAAAACAAGAGTAATCGAAAGGGCCTTCCCTCCATTGGACTCCGGCCGCTGCTCAGAAGGCGCGACAGTTTTTTTCTTCTTGGGCGGCGATGTCTTTTTCGTAAGACATGCGGGGCAAATCGATTTGATTACAGTTGCGCCGCGCTTGTAAGCTTCAAAATTTCCTTTGCAATCTTTGCAAATGCAAAGCTCGCTTGGACCTTTGATACCTTTAACTCCCATAATGCTTGCGCCCCCCTCCGTATGCCTGGTCTCGTTGAGCTGTAGTCGATGTCGAAACCCTTTAGTTAGCCGCTCCCAATCCGTACACGATTCGCAGGCCGTAGGAACGACAACCCCCGCGAGTCGCGCCCTGGCCTCTGGACTGTGATCATGCATGTCAACCTTTTCGGCAAGACGTTTTCTCTTACGATTGGTTTCGCATTGCTCCGGAGTTATGCGGCCGAGCTTGCACGTGAAGCAATTCGCCTTCAGCCATTTATCCAAAGGCCCAGTTTGCGGCTTGAACATACGACACCAAATACACGCGAAGTTCTCCCAACCTTCCAAATCTGCAATGTCAAGACAATTTTCATAAAAAGGACAAAAGACATTCCGTTGGATCTCATTAAGATCCTCGACCGGCCGGCAGGCAACTGGATAAATGCTCGGCATTGCCTCTACCGCCATTGACAGCCGCCCTATGGATGCGTTAAATTCACAATTGGCCATGCGCCGTCTGAGCCGCATTCTCGATAGTCGGTTGCTGGCGCCGCGCCCCATGCGGGGGGTGAGGGCTCCCAATCTCCTACCGTAGAGCATCCTTCGTTACCGCCCCGCCAAGCGGCTTTGTTGTTTTAAACGAACTTGAATTTTGCCCTTTGCGCCCATCATTCCGAACAGGCCCCTGTGATTCATCGTCCCGCGCGGAAATGCGATTAAAGGCCCGCAGAATGCTTTTAAATCGATTCAGTCCCCCCCCCGCCGATTCCCCTAATAAATGTTCGGGCTCATTTCGCCGACCCAGCCGAGAGTTGCATTGATGTAATAGAAGGTAAGGAGATTCTTTTTCCCTGGTGTAACTGTTAGGACGGGCGCAACGCCTCCAGCCCAGGAGATGGCCGTCCCCCAGGTAACCGTAAATGGGCCGCCAGCGGCTGGCTGGATAATCCACAAGCGATAGGGAACTCCCGGTATAGGATTAGGCGTGAGACCGATTGTCGGATCTCCCGCCAGGGTCAAATCCTCGGTAACGGCATTTACAAAAGCCGTTATCGCGGCAGCATAGGGGAGCGTATCCTCGCTGAACATGCTATCAAGTGCTTCCAGGTTCAGGGTGAGCTGTTCAGCTAAGCCGATGGCGTGTGTAAAGAGGATTAGATTCAAATTGGGTGTGAGCCCTCCGAGGCCCGCTGATCCCCCTCCACCCGAATAGATTGGATTTCCTTGCTGAGATGGCGTCTTTCCCATTCATCGCTCCTTCAAGGTTTCCGCGCCAGGGCGCAGTCAGATAAAAGATTAAATTCCCACTTTCATCAATTTCGGGTTGCCAGCTCGGCGCGGATCGCGCTCAGCACTGACGAAAAATTGCGAATTTTTCCCACTTTTGCCCCGTTTTCGAGTTGCGATCGCTGCGCCTGGCCGTCGATTTTTGAGCCCTTTTTCCCACTTTGGCATCTGAATCATGCCGGCGCTAGCCCTCATTATTGACGATGCTGAAAAATACTCACCCAAAATGGTTCCAGCGCTGCGGCCTCCATTTCCTTGGCCTTGATATATTCAAGAAGCATCTCATTTATCAACGCGTCTCTTTTGGCTGCTGATATTGCAGCCGGATCGAGCGCCACTTGTATCTTTTGTTCCATGTCTTCCTCCTCCCGGTGGCATCGTCATTTTTGCCGGGTAGTTGGCCGAGCGGTGGATCAGGCAACCCCTGGATGAAAGCCCGGCCCGGATGCGGTTTCATCTAGCCCCGCGACATAGGTTCAGTATAAAATTGCTGTTGGCGGCGCGGTCGGACGGGAAGTACTCCGTTGGATAGACACCGCCCGGTGGCCTCTATCCCCGAGCAACAAGATTCATCTTAAAACCCTTTGACCTTTCTCCCTGCGAAGGCTGCATTCAATTGCGGGTTTTCGATCATGGCACGCTTAGCCTCCTGGTATCCCTGGCTTGTATGCTCCTTCTCTCGTTCCCGGTTAAGCAAAAGCCTGAAGGCCTCAACTTTGCCAACCTTCCGGCCATCCGGCTCGACGTGCAACATCTCAGGGCCATCGTGTATCTCTAAGAACCTCAAAAGACTCCCGGCAACGCCCCGGTGTTCCTTTAGAATCTTTCCCTCTTTTATTAAATTGTCCAACCACTCTTCTTGTTCGCGAGTCCCATGCGCCATATGTCTGTCCCTCCCTTCGCTAATTGTTGGATAATCTTCAAAGTTTTCCAAAAAACTCACGCTTCCCCTGTCATACTCCCTAAACGCGATCGGGCTTAGCCCTTTCACTGCCGGCGGCTGCGCCCCCAAAAACCCGACATGTCGCAGGTAGTAGACGCCCGGCACAGGATTTTGTGGGCTGCCGGGCATGTAGAAGCTGGCCGATATCTTGCGGAACCTTCCCGCCCGGACCAGGTCGACGAATTCGGGGTCCACGTCGTCAGCTTCTGCGTAAAGGGAATCTCCGGAGAGCGCGAGGTCTGTCACGCGCCCATAGGCAGGATCATTCATCTTGGGATGGCCGATGACCAGCGGGGCTTCGTGGATCTCAGGATAATAGGCCCTTGCCGAAGCTGCCAGGTCAGCCCGGCTGAAAGATATCGCTGAGCCGTCTGACGCCGTATGCCGCCCGGCGCGGAAAATTTCAATGGTTTTGCGGCTTTCGCCGTAATTCCTCATTTTGATTTTCTCTCCTCTCCTGGCTGACATCCCCAAAAGATCCAGAACCTCAGATTGGTTCTTATATCTCTGCGCTAACAGATCCTCAGGATTATGGCATCCGTTAATGCTCTCCGAAAAAGTCACCGCGCTTAAGATCGATCCTGGCCGTCGTATTGGGGTCATCGGATCGGCTCGTCACGCGGCCGCCCTGGTCGACAGTGATGCTCAAATTGATCTGATTCTTCGGCTTTTCTTCCAAAATATGACCAAGTTTCGCCAGCTCACTCTGAATCATCCGAGAATCTTCATAATGAGATCGGTGCAATGCCTCTACGATATACGCGGCATTCGGTCTCGAAGGGGTAGAAGTTCGCCTGGGTCCCAGGCCGCCCCCTCCACCTGATGCAGAAATATTAGTGTGACCGAGCCATGATTCCATTTCAACATCAGCCGCCCCCATGATCGCCTCTTTATTCCCCATTTTGTTCAGTTCGTACTCGGCATAAAAGAGGCCTGCGGTGAATCCAAGAGCCTTAACGAGGGGGGCGTACTTGGCAAGTTTTGACGCGGTGTTGGCAGCTCCCGTCGGCGTGCCCGCTGGAAGGGGACTCCCACCACCGGCCCCGGAGAACACACCAGGCGCAGCACCCGTGACGAATACCGGAGTAATACCCGCCGTTTTTTGAAGGATCTTCCCTTCTGCCACGCCCAGCCCTACTCCGCTCAATCCCGCTATGACGCTTGATGCGGAAACGCCGGCGCGGATCAAGCGATAAATGCCGTACAGCCCGGCAGCTCCCCCAATACCCGCGATTCCCCAATCGGCGTACCCCATTTCTTTTTGGTGACTGCCCGCCCACTTTCCGCCCGCGTCCACGAAATCATTGGCCACCTTCGTCATCTCGGTCAGCGTGTGGAGCATGGGTCTAAAAGCATTGGAAACAGCGCTCTCCACCGTTCCTGAAAAAGATTTCAGATTCGCGTCCAGACCTTCAAGCCGGTCTTTCAATTTGGTCATCGTATCAGATGTCTCATCGAGCCTTTGGCCTACGTCCTCATAAGACCCCATCCCTTCCCGCTGGAGGGCGAGAGCCGCCTGTAATCCTTGCAGGCCAAATATCTTGAAGACTGCCTCCGTTAGTTCTTTTTTGCTAAGTCCGGAAGTCTTTCCGCGAAGTTCATCTTTAATGCCTTGAAGCGACTTGAGATTCCCCTCCGGAGTCCAGAAGTTAAGGTGCAGCCTTTCCATTTCCTCCTTCTGGGTTTTCCTTGCCCCGGTGAGCCTCAACAGAAAATCTTTGGCGTAAGTGCCGGCTTCTTCAGGATTGGACACCGATCCTGCGACAGTGGCAAGGAACTGGATGGTCTCGCGGGGAGTCAATCCCATCGCTGCGGCCGTGCCGGAAATGTTGCCCATACCTGTGGCGAATGATCCTGGATTCTGACCGAGTACCGTGGAAGTTAGCGTCCTTTGGTATAGGTCTGAGAGTGCTCCGTATTGTCCTCCCTTGATGTGAAATGCAGTGGCGGTTTTGGAAAGCATCTCGGCGGCTGATTCCGGAGTAACCCCCTTGTCTTCGAGAATCGTCGCCAGAGTAGATGCAGCATACGCCGCCCCATTATTTGCCAGCACGTCCCCCAATGGTATGCCCGCTCTGACGAGCGCCGTCTCTGACTGTATAATCTGCCGTGAAGAAAATGGCGTAATCTTTTGCAGGTCGTCTGCAACTTCCCTCGCCTTTTCCAGCTCTTTGGTAAGCTGCGCGGCTGGTTTGTGGGCCGTATGGAGGGTCATTTTGAGATTATCGACAGCCTCCTCCATCGATGCCGCTGTCTTTATTCCGGGAGCGAGGGCCTTCTCGATGGCGAACGCCGCAGCGAGTGATTTTAAGCCCGCTTGCGTATGGCGAACCATGTCCTCGAAGTCTTTTCTGACCTTCTGGCTGGCTTTACCGAGGCCCAGGATCTTATTTTCCAAGAGGCGCAATGCGCCCGACGCCATGTCAACCGCTATAAAGGTAAGTGCTACTTTCAGGGCCGTGCCTGACACATGGATCTCCTTCCCAAAATTGCCGGGCGGTAATCGGGAGAATGAAGGTCACCAGGAGGAGGCACTCACAAAACCTCCATTCCCCCTTTGCGGACCCGGCACGGAGGCGACCGCAACCACGCAGTAAGGTGCTAAGTTTGTTTCCGCAGCACTATCGCCTTCTTCGGCTTGTCGGGCTGAGTCATTTCCGACCAGTCGTCGAGATAATCGAAGGCCTCGGTGATCGTCATGTCAAGAATCACTTCCAGTGGAAACCGAATCTTTAGAAGAGTCAGAATCAGTTTCCGTGTTCCCTTTAGCTGCTTCGGAAACGGCATCGGCTGTTCCGGCTTTTTTGTCGGCCTCGGCGTGAAACGAACGGAGGCGCTTTTCTAACCTCTCCTTAGCCGAACTGATTTCTTCCAGATCTATATCAAGCGCGTTGAGCAGATCCGCAGGTAGTACAGGAGAGATATCTCCGATCCGGATAAGTTCCTTGGCGGTCAGTGCGACGCCTACAAAGGCTCTGTTCAGGAGTTGCAGCGCGTCGTTTTCTTTGCTGATTTCAATCGCGTCCCGAACCAGCGCGGGGCGAATTTCGAATTCTCTGTGGAATTTGCCGTCCCGTTCAATCCCGACGGGCAGGATGCCTTTCTCAGTGAGCATTTCTAATTTTCCTTTCTGTGAGGAGTTTATTGTAAAGCTGCCGACGATTGCTCACCGGCGACCGGGTTAATCGCTTTTCAAAGATCCGCGTATCTGGTGCTATGTTTCTTTTTCACCACGTGCCGCCATTCTTGCCGCGTTCAATTCCTGTTCAACATCCTCCAGCGCAACCGGCCTCTGTAGCTCCTGGAGCCTTCCCTTGTCGCGGTCAATCATCTGCCCTGGCGTCAGATATGTGTCATCGAGAGATTCAAGCTTGAGGAGCCTTTGCACTTCACAGACAAATGAGTTCGACAGATTTGTCTCCCGAGGTCCGAATGCAGGGGGTACTTGATGCCACCGGGCATCCCAGGGGCGCATTTTTATTTCGGCCAGTTTCGCTATTGCCAAGGCTGGTACAAAATCCGCCTCCAGTGCATCTTGCTCTTTTTGCCATTCACTATGGCGGCCCGTCATTCCCGAGAGTGCCGCGAGGCGGTCTTCGTTCTTCGCGACCGCGATCTCTTGTATAAGTTTATATAGGACGCCGGCTGACGCATTAAATTTGGACTGTAATGCCAACAGATCAGTATGCGCCTTCGCGATCTTATCGGAGTAATCTTTGGACAACTGCCCCTTGCCATCTCCGCTGATCTCAAGCCGAAATAATGCACTTTCCATTTCTGTGATTTTCACAGATAGCCGATTGATCGACTCCTTGATTTCAGCTTGGATCTTTTTACCGAGCCTGTACTGTGCCTTCAGGTCACAGGTTTTTTCACTCGATTGAATCTGCACTCTTCTCCTCCTTGCTTATATATGTCCAGGTTTGGTTCTCCCTTTGATCCGTGGGCACGGACCATTAAGTTTGCTCTGCCGGCGTCTTGGGGGCTGCGTCACTGCCCGGAGCCTCTTGTTGTCTGTGCTTGAACAACTCCACTTTCCTCTCGATCTCAGCCGCAAAGTATGCGTTAGCCATGTCAACCAGACCTTCAGTCCGCCCCATTCCCAGCTTTATTAAAATCTCCTCCGCCCTTTTAAGCCTGGACTGGACATCCTCGGCCTTCTCCTGCTCTTTCTTTGCCTCTTTCGCAATTTCCTCCCTCATACCTCTGATTGCGAACCGAACTTGGAATACCAGCTCCCCGGCTCCATAAAGGGCCTCCAAATCAGGGTCTGTCTTGCGCATGTCATCAATATTACCGAATAAGAACCCGTGGACCAGGGCCAGGGCGTTTTCCATCATCCTAAGATTTTCGTCCATGCCGTTCTGCGGATTGGCAAAGTCACACATAATTCATCCTTTCGCCCTCGGGCCGACCGGCGTTATAATCGGCGCTGAGGTGCCGCTCGTTGGTTGTACCTCAAAAAAAAGAGGGCTGTGCAATCCACAAGAGAAGGTGCATCTTCTCCCGGATCGTACAGCCCTCGATTGCTGTACCTCTCGAATATATTTAGTGCCCGGAAAGGTGTTCGAGCCCACCCTTGTCGCTGGCCAAGGCTATCCGGGCTATCCTTTTAGTCTGGTTTCCTTCTTTTGCGCATCCGTGTTCGGTCTGGCTGCGCCCAGTTTCTCCAACAGATGCGTTGCTTCTGTACCTGTATCCTTCACCTTCTTTTTTTTAAGTGCTTGCAAAAGTGGTGTTACGTTTTCAAGTAGACAAGACAGCAAAAGCGCCAGAGCAATAGTTTCAATTTCTTCCCAGGAATCCACCCTGGCCACATGAGTCAGGAGATCCCGGAAGATGGTATCAGGTTCATCACCATCTATCGCGACCGCCTCAATGTGGCCCATGATGGTTCTTTTGGCTAGCTTGCGTATTTCCGTTTTTCCCGCTTCCTCACACATATTGTCTTGCTCTCAGTCTTTCCCTTCCCCCAAGGTTTTGCGCCGGCAGCGCCAAGGGGTGACGCTTTCGGTTGATCCGGAGTGGGTATTGGATCAACCTAGCCGGCGCAAACTCAGTCCCCGTCTCCGCCGAGGCTCAACTCCCGCCTGCAACCGTGCTGCGTTCCCGTTCTTGCCGTAAAATGTTGCCGAGAATAGCAAGCAATCGTTTCATTTTCGCAACGTCCCTGCACCAACCCACCGATGGGACTCCACAGATCGATTTGCAAAGTCCTCTCAGGCGCTCATTCCCATCGGGAATCTGTGAGGCAATGACCTTGATCCGCGTCTGGAAGGCAAGGACCTGCTCTTCTGGCTCACCGGGCTTCCGTTTCGGTTTCCAGCCTCTGTTTCTGATCGATGCCATAAGCGCCCTGAGCTGCAAGTTCGACAAAGCCGCAGAGGTCGAGACGCCGAAACACGTTTCGAGTAGACTTCGGTAAAATTCATCGGTCCAGCCCATATCCTTTTTGGCAATATGGAGCATCGCCAGAAGCGATTTTCTTTCAGCTTCCGGCCCTTCCTGGCTGGGGCTTCTTGGCGCGTGATTTCCTTCTAAAATTCTCATAAGTTCCCCTTTCCTGATGTAATGTTCCCGCCAATGATGTGCTTCAAATAAAAAGCATCTCGATCTTTCACTTTGTGGGCGGTGACCATCTGCCCACTAGTATCCTTCTGCCTGCCTACCGGTACGATCTCACCCGATGCGGCAAGCCGTCGAATCAGACTGTTAACGAAGTTCCTTTTTGCGTCGGCCAGGAGGGCAATGTCCCTGCTTATAAAAACCTTGGACAGGTACATGGCCCTGAGCGCGCGGCTAGTTACGGGAGCCGATTTTTTCCGGGGCTTCGAATCGCCCTTATTGCTGTATTTTCCCCGCCCCTTTCTTGTTATCTCTCCACGTTCCGCGAGCTTCACCAGAACGCGCCGGACCATGAAAGCATCACATTCACCGAGCGCTTCAGCGATGGCAGCGGCTGTAAAAATCTTCCTGCTCGAAAAGGCGCTCATGCAAGTTCGGACTTTGGAGATGAAGCCTTTCATCTGCAAACTTCCTCGACCAGATCATCGGTTATAGAGGTCAAGCTGCTAGTCCGCATGACGCGCTCGATACGTTGAGCATCGCGTACAACCATTCTGAAGTCGCCTTGAGCATGCCTTGCCAGGCATGACGCCATTTTTGTGGAAACCTGAAGATCTAAAGCCCGTTGATAAAACATGGCTACGTCAGGGACAGCAACTTCCTCGAAAATAATCTCATGGCAGATCCGTGATATTAATCTCCGTTCCAAACACAACCGTCCGTGCAACACTTCTTCGCCTATCAATACCAACGGCACGGCTGTCCGATCATGAATGTCCCTGAGAACATTCAGGCACTTCAGGGACATGCGATCACTCTCGTCAATAAATAAGATCCGTCGACTTTCTGCAAGACCGCGTTCCAATAATTCAAAACAGGAATGAGCCGATTTGGGGCGCGCACCCCCTACGGCAAAAGCTAACTCGCGGATTAGGCCGGTATGGCTCAGCCAGCCGGCGTAGGAAACCAAGACGACCCTGGGGTCAAGAGTGGCTATCCTCTTGCAAGCCGTACTTTTGCCTCGGCCGCTTCTGCCGAGGAAAATACTTATCCCTGGAATCGTGTCCGGGTTAAGCTGCTCGTCCTTGACTCGCACGCACTTTTGATAATTCACAGTGGGGATGAATGTCTGATCCATTGACCGTCTCCGATTTAAAAATCAGCATGCCCTATCGACGAGCTGCCGGCTGATCTCTTGTGATGTTTCCTGCGTGCCTTCGAGAATACTCAGGAAGTCGGCAGCGTCTTTCTGCATAACTCTGCGCCGAAAGTTCCACATGAACTGCAAGTCATCATTTTCCAATTGAACTCCGTCTTTCACCGATTGAGCCAAATATCTATATCTATCCTCCTCGAACTCGAAGTAAGCCCGCTTCTTTGGTCGCACCACTTCGACCACGGGGGCATCCTGAGACCGCTCGAATTCCTCACGCTGCTGAATCTCGGCTTGCATTTTCTCATCGGAGGATTCAACGAACAGCGCTTCCGACTTGGACTTTTCCCTATCAATCTGCTCTTCAGAAGGTGCAGTAAGAAGCGGCTGAGATTCCACGATTTTTATCTGAGGTATGTCACGGAGAACCCTGGCCTTTATTTCAGCCTTCGGAATGGCTGAATAACGCATCAAATCGTCTGCTAGGGAAACGTAACGATCATATTTTTCAAAATAATGCTTGGCAAGTCGGCGCTTTTCCAGAATTTTACTCAGGGCAAGATCTCGGTTTTTCATACTGGAGTACTGAAGCGGCTGTGCGCAACAAACGAACTGATGGTTCTTCCGGTAGACTAAGAGCCAACGAGGATCGATAGGATCAAACAAAACGGTCACCTTCTCGCCATCTTTGAGGCGAGCTAGCTCCTCATGTTCGTAGCGGTCGGCAAGGACAGTTTGAAAGCGTACTCTGCCCCGGTCGATGGCTCGGGTCTCCCTGGGCAAACAGGCCAGGTTGATGTCCTCACTCGACGCTCTGTCCGCCCTCCACCCATCACCATAGCAACGTCCAAGACATTCGATAGGAGTGACTTTCGCCGGCCTCGCACCCCAGCTCCACTCGGCACACACACCCTGGTGCGGCCGTTCGGTTGCATACCAGATAAAGTATTGAGCCACAGTTTCCAGGTATTCGCTGAACTTGAGCAGCTTGCCCGCACGGGCGAGTTTCTTGGCCTCATCCTGGTCCATCTCCTGTTCATCGATTGAGGCGGTAGCATTTTTTACGCGACCGGGCATTTTGAAACGATCATCAAGTTCCGTCTCAAAGCTGGACCAAAAACGTTCGATCAACTTGGCTTTCGCGTTTCGAACAATGGCTCGCCTGTGTTTATATGTAATATGGCCGGCAACTTCTTCCGGGTCCTGATCCGAGAAATCTTCCGGCAGGTCCAGCTCTTCACCGGCCGAAATGCCCAACGCGTTCAATTGTTCGAGCGAGCTTTGGACATGCTGCGATACCTCTGGTTTACCCCAGTCGCTATAAATAGTTCTGCACTTGCCAAACATCTGATGGCCCATACGAAGAGAAAGCAGGATTGAATAGGCATTGTAGTGCTGACCGCCCCACCAACCGTAAGGGAGTCGAGTCCGTAGGTCGATAAAAGCATACAGTTCCGGCCTAAAAACCTCGGGAGAATCGTCATACTGGACCCAATGATCGCTGCGATGTTGGTCACCGCAGACGATTTCGAAGGGAGCTAAATCCGCATATGTCCGCAATATCGGCGGCAACGCATTGTCGAGCCCGCGCCGGCCGCGATCCCGAATGGCCTTGAGAAGAGGGTCCACTCCGTTGATGATATCGATGAACGATTCGTAGCAGCCGTATGACCAGCCCTCTACGTTGGCTTTTGCCACCAGCGCGTTATGGATAGATCGCAAACTAAGATGGCGGTTCTCTTTCTTTAACCAGAGACCAATGCCGTGATTTTTGGAACGAGAGTCCCAACTCCTCAGTTTGCCCTTGTTAGCTTTTGTATGGAGATGGCCGGCGAGTCCCTTAATACGTTGCCGTTTTATGGCTTCATATACGGCACTAACGGAAATTCCGTTGGCAATCGCTATCCTCTTTTTCCACTCCTTCTCGCCACAACCGGCAGGGACATCCAAGGCTTCCCGAACGACTTTGGAATAAAACTGGACTCTTGGATTTCTTAATAGGTTGTCTGGTAGGTTTTGATATGCGGTCTGCAGATCGTCTGGAGAACACTTTTTGAGTTGCATCATTGGAACCATAGCGTCATGGGGCGAAATTATTCGGGCGGATTCGACATAGAGCTTCTGAATACCGGGCTTAAAGTCTTTGGCAGCATAAATTCTCTTTCCGCCCTCGATTACATGGGGAATACGTTCTTTCTTGAATCTCCGTTGGACCGTTCTCACGTCCACCCCGAAGCAACTGGCCCATTCTTCACAGGTGCCTCTAGTTATCATCGCTGTCCGTCTCCGCGAGAGATATTGTTCCATCAATAGGTTTCGACCATAATTGATCGAATTCGACCCCCAAGGCCAGGGCGATTACTTTTCTGGCTCTGTCGCTCATTATCCGACCGTGAATGACCGCAGATAAGTGGCCACGTTTATAGCCCGTCTTCCGGGCAAGCTCCGTAATGGTCAGACCTTGATCGATCAAAATTTTCTTTATTTTTTTCTCCATCGCCGTCTCCAGAAAATGTAACTGAAGAAATTTCTTGCTAGCAATACCAGTGTATGATAAACGTCTGGTGGTTGCAAGAAAAAAATGTGCTTAATTTACGTCACGGTGAATAAAAAATAGTAGGCGAGTCACACAATGGAACCTGTTGAGAAAATCCCTGCCACTTTGAATCAAAGGATCAAACTCATCCGAAAGAAACTAGAGCTTTCCCAGGCTGAGTTTGCAGAGCGTCTTGGTATCAATCGGGCACATATTTCAAGGATCGAGTCTGGCCATGCGACCCCATCTGAGCAACTTCTTCGGTTGATTTGGCGTGAGTATTCGATTAACTGGACGTGGCTCACCAAAGGTTATGGTGCTGCAAACCTTGACGAAGAACTTTCTCGCCAAGATGAGCGTGCTCTCGTTGCGCTAGATGCAATGTTCAGTAGATGGATGATCTTTGGGACCTTCACTCTGCCATTCTTGGTCGAAGATTTGCGGGGATGCCTCGAAAGGGTTGTAAATTCAGGCTCTTTGACGCCTCAGATAATAGAGGCTCTCAGGTCGTTCAAAAAGTTTCCTTATGATGAGATTCTGCCTCTCATCGATCAAATACTGTCTCATTATCCCGAGACGGAACCTTCTGATGGTTAGAATGTGGCTGAAAACAGGCAAAAATCTGGCAATAAGCTTAATGCCATAAAATCGGACCATTCTAAAGCTTCTTACCGCGCCCGATAAAGAAGGGAAACTCTATGGACAAGACTTGCGCTATGTGCCGGAAAGAAGTTGACCAGGCTGCGCTCCTCTGCCCCCACTGCAGGAGTAACACTGATTATCAGAGACTTCTCGACGTGCCGTCCTCCGGAATCTCCCGCCATTGGCAACCCACCAAACTCATTTTATCTATTTTGGGAGTACTGGTGATTGCCTGCGTCGCGGGTATTTTGGGGCTCTTCTTTTTTGGTTTGGGCTGTGGCGTCATTTTTGCGCTTGGGGCTGCAGCCGGCCTATTAAATCACGCGATCCGCTCGAATGGAAATGATCACCTTCAGGTAACTTGCCCCAGTTGCAATCATATTGAGTCTTATGGATGGCCACGTGGAGCGCTCCAGGTTGGTCGTATGGGCAATGTGGAGTGTGTTTCCTGTGGTATCAAATTACGTATAGCAATCGCCGCCTAAAAGGTGCCCTGCTTAGACCAGGTTCCCTTTTTCAAAAAGTATTCTTGCGAATCATTATCTTTTAACAATCTCACGATTCACTTTTTTCAGTTCGCATTATCGCGTAAATTGATCGCCGATTGTCGTTCACGCCCTTTCCGCTGGTCGCCTCTTGATACTACCTTTTTTGTGTCGTTTTGTCGCGACATTCCTAAAACATAATTCGCCTCGTATAATGGCTTCCGCATTACTTCAACTCGGCTCACTTCTGTTGAATTAGTCGCCGAATTTCCTTCATTCCGCCCACTTTTTTATGAATTAATGTCGCGACCCCAATCTTTATAAGTTATTGATATCACCTAGATTCACCGCAAACCACCGGGAATCAGGATATCTTTCATTTCACAGTTTGATGCGAAGCCGCGATCGAACAGTTTGGAGATAGTCACTTAACGGGATACGGCAACGATTGCGCGCTATACTGCCATCACAGGCAGGA
>Ga0326728_10017575_pt1 | contig 14286 bp, 13 predicted proteins | sample MB3enrmetagenome_FD_207602 | JGI IMG/M metagenome (GOLD analysis project Ga0326728, IMG submission 207602) | Lab enriched peat soil microbial communities from McLean, Ithaca, NY, United States - MB31MN | ecosystem: Environmental > Terrestrial > Soil > Wetlands > Peat | place: USA: New York...
CGAGGCCAACTTGCAGGCGCACGGTGTGAGCTTCGACTTGGCGAAGACGGTATTCAAGGACCCTCTTGCCGTTGAGCTCGTGGACGATCGCGAGGATTATGGCGAAGAGCGTTTTATCGTCATCGGTATGGCTGCGGGTGGCGTGGTCCTGTTTGTAGCCTTCACCGAGCGCGAGGGCCGTGTGCGCATTGTTTCAGCGCGGAGAGCAACGCAAAATGAGCAAGACGACTATTTCCGGCAGGGCAGCTAGTACGCCCCGGCCGATGACCGCGGAGGCCGTCGAGCGGGCCGCGCGTGCGGATCGCGACGCACAACCGCTCACCGAAGCCGACCTTAGGCGCATGCGGCGAACGCCGCGGACGAAAGTGATCCGGCGGGCCTTAGATCTGACGCAAGAGGAATTCGCCGCGCGCTACCGCATTCCCCTGGGGACGCTCCGGGATTGGGAGCAGGGCCGCGCGGAGCCGGACCAGCCCACGCGCGCCTATCTGGCGCTCATTGCGCACGATCCCGAGTATGTGAACCGGGCATTGAATCCCAAGGCAAGTTGAACGAGACCGCGGGTCTCTCCCCGGCTTTCTCTTGTGCCCGGAGCAGGCCAGCGGAATTATTGGTCGCAATGCCCCGCCGTGGAGAGCATTCCCAGCAAGGTGAGCGGGCTTGGGTGCTGCGGGGAACGCGCATTCCCGCGGCTGCCATCTTCGAGAACATCGAAGCCGGCGCCAACATCGACGACATCATGGAGTGGTTCGAGGGCCTGGACCGCGAACAAGTCAAGGCAGTTATCGAGTTCGCCGCCCGCAGTCTCGACAAAGCGCCCGCTTAGGAATCGTCAGGGAATAACCATTCCAATCTTCGGAGGCCGCGAGAACACGCAGAGGACACCTTGCCGAGTGCATGCAGGCGCTCGGAGAGGTGGGCGAAGACACTTCCTGCCGCCGATGAACGCCGATTAACACAGATAAGAGAATCTTGTAACTTTTTTCTTATCGGCGTTGATCGGCGTTTATCTGCGGCCAGGATTGGAGTGGTTATTCCCTGACATGTCCTTAGTGAAGTGCGTCTTGCGGAATGATGGTTCACACGCTTTCCGGAGGATCCGGCCGGCCGGAAGACCGGCTTGCAGGCAGGATTGTCTGCCCCACGACACTTACTCGTACCTGAGCGCCTCCACCGGGTCCAGGCGCGCCGCCTTTGCCGCCGGCCAGATGCCGAAGAAGAGGCCGACGCCTACGGAGACGGCGACGCCCATGACGGCGGCCCAGAGGGGGACGGTGGTGGGGATGGAAGGAAAGACCAGGCGCGCGCCGAGGGAGAGCAGCCAGCCCAGGAACATGCCGAAGAGGCCGCCGGCGCCGGTCAGGACCACGGCCTCGGTGAGGAACTGCGCGATGATGTCGGAGCGGCGAGCGCCGACGGCCTTGCGGATGCCGATTTCCTTGGTGCGCTCGGTCACCGAGACCAGCATGATGTTCATCACGCCCACGCCGCCCACCAGCAGCCCGATGGAACTGAGCACCACCATGACGATGGCGGTCACCGACATCATCTTGCGGAAGTCCTCGACCATCTGCTCGGCGGTGGTGATGGCGAAGTTGTCGGGTGCGCCCGGCTTCAGGCGGCGCTCCTGGCGGAGCACGCCGTAGACCTCGTCCATGGCGGCGGCGAGTTTGCCATCCTCGGCGATCACGATCAGCATGTTCTCCTTGGCGCTGGGGAACATCTTGCGCATGGAGTTGTAAGGCAGCAGGACGCGCCGGTCCTCCTCGCCGGGGAAGGAAGCCGCGGGCCGCTCCATAGCTCCGATCACCGTGAACTCATGCCCATCCACCTCGATCGCCTTGCCTACCGGGTCGATATTGGGGAACCAGCTTTTGGCCAGGTCCTCTCCGATCACGGCCACGGGGAGATGGTGGAGGTTGTCGATATCGCTGATGAACCGCCCGAATTTCATGACGGTGCCGCCGGCGGCGTAAGCTTCCTCCGTGCCGCCCATGTCGAGATCGTAGATCTCGTTGCCCTTGTACTTGCCGTTGTGAATCAGGTTCCAGTCGGCGAACAGATAGGGGCTGACGTACTTGACCGAGGGGCAGCGCTCGCCGATGGCGCGGGCGTTTTCGAGGGTCAGCGGCTTGCGCATGACCTCTTCCCGGCTGACGTCGAAGCGGAAGCCGATCTGGAACTTGAAGACAATCAGGGTGTTCGGACCGAAGCTGCGGAAGATGTTGGAGATGGAGGAATCCAGGCCGGTGATGATGGAGCCGACGGCGATCACCGTGGCGGTGCCGATGATCACGCCCAGCACGGTGAGGAAACTGCGCATCTTGTGCTCGCGGATGGTGGCCAGCGCCATCCTGGCCGCGGAGAATATCTCCGAGCGGCTCATTTCTCCACCCGCAGCGCTTCGATGGGATCGAGCAGCGCGGCCCGGCGGGCGGGGTAGATGCCGAAGAACAGTCCCACGCTGGCGGAGAGAAACACGGCTAGGAAGACGGCGGTGGGGGGCACCGCCATAGGCACCGGCGTGGCCGTGCGCACCAGCACGGCCAGGCCCCAGGCTATGCCGACGCCGATCAGGCCGCCGCTGGAGGCCAGCATGGAGGATTCCACCAGGAACTGGTTCAGGATGTCGCGCTTGCGCGCGCCCACCGACTTGCGGATTCCGATCTCGTGGGTGCGCTCGGTCACGACCGCGAGCATGATGTTCATGATCACCACGCCGCCCACCAGCATGAACACCGAGACCACGGCCACCGCGGTTCCGGCGATCGCGCCGGTGAGCTTGTCCCAGGCCTCGGTGAGGGATTCGGAGCCGACGATGGAGAAGGTGTCCTCTTCCTTCGGGCTGAGGTGGCGGTAACTGCGCAGCAACATGCGCATCTCGTCCTGGGCCTGGTAGAGGTGCTCGCGGTCCAGGGCCAGGCCGAAGAAGCCGATGTCGGTCTGAGTGCCGAACATCTTGAAGTAGCTGCCGGCGGGGATCATGACGTAGTTGTCCTGGCTCTGGCCGAAGACGCTGCCTTTGGCCTTGGCGACGCCGACGACCTCGAAGGGCGCGCCGCGGATATACAGCGTCTTGCCGAGCGGGTTCTCGCCAACGAAGAACTTGTCCTTCATTTCCGCTCCAATGAAGGTGACGGGCTGGCGGCGCTGGTTATCGCCGTCGCTAATGAAGCGGCCGCTTTCGACCTGGGTGTTGGTGATGGCGCCCATGTTGGGGGTCACGCCCCGCACCAGCACGCCGTCCAACTTCACCTTGCCGCGGTAGACGTTGGCGCGCTGGCGCCCCTCGATGCCGATCTCGCGGGACAGGGTCATGTGGCTGCGCAGGAAGTCGAACTCGTCTTTCCTCAGCTTGGGGTTGCGGCGCTGCATCTCGAGGTACTTTTTGGCGTCGAACTCGCCGATCATGGCCAGGCGCAGGATGCGGAAGCCGTCGCCGCCCATGTCGGAAACCTGCTGGGCGATGTAGACATCCATGCCGTGGATGATGGCCATGACCGCGATCAGAGTCGTAGTCGCCAGGATGATCCCCAATAGAGTCAGGAAGCTGCGCAGCTTGGAGCCGCGCAGGGAGCCGGCCGCTACCGACAGGGCTTCGCGAAGAGATGCGGTTGACCTCACCGTAGAGGAAGACGGCGGCGAGGCCCGGTTTGTTCCAGGACGTCCTTTCTTTTTGCCGGGGTTTTTCATACAATGCGACAGTGGGAATAGCCGGGCATGGACGACTCTGAGCGCGGCAAGGATCCGGACCGGGAAGTCGGGGCGTTGCGGGAGCGGCTGCACGCGGCCGAGCGAGAGCTGGCCCTGACCCGGCGTTCGATCGAGTGCACCTCGGATGGAGTGTTCTGGGCCGATCCCTCCAGCCGGTTCGTCTATGTCAATGAGGCTACGATCCGTCTGACCGGCTGTTCGCGCGAGGAACTCCTCTCCCGGAAAGCGTATGAGTTCAACTCCATCGGCACGCCCGAGCTTTGGTCGTCCCGCTGGGAAGAAGTCAAGCGGCGCGGCTCGATAGTCTTTGAGATCACCCTCCGCGCCAAGGACGGCGGCCTCCATCCGGTGGAGGTCTCAGCCAGCTACGTGCGCTCCGGCGCGGACGAGTACGTGTTCGGTTTTGTCCGAGACATCGCCGCCCGCAAGCAGGCCGAGGAGGCGCTGCGCGGTTCGGAAGCCCGCTACCGCCGGCTGTTCGACAATGTGCCGGTGGCGATCATACAGTCGGACCGGGAAGGCCGCGCCGATCTGGCGAATCCGGCGGCGTTGCAACTGCTGGGCTGCGGTTCCCTGGAGGAACTGCGCGCGGGCGCGCTGGCCGATTACATCGCCGATCCGGGACAACGCGAACTTCTGAAGCGCCGTGTGATCGAAGACGGCGAGCTCATGAATGTCGAGGTTCTCGCGAAGCGCAAAGATGGAACCACGCTGCCAGTGCTCGTTTCGGGCCGGGTAGACCGTGGGAGCGAGGCGGATCGGCCCCGCTTCGAGTGCATGTTCGTGGATATAACCGAGCGCAAGCGGGCCGAGGAAGCGGTCCTGCAGATCGCGCACGGCATGGCTGCCATGACCGGCGACGAGTTCTTCCACTCCCTGGTGGAGCACCTGGCGGGGGCGCTGGCGGCCGATTGCGCGCTGGTGGGAGAACTGGCGGCCGACGACGCCAGCCACATGCGCACGCTGGCGGTGTTCTGCGACGGCGCCCGGGCTCCCAACTTCGAATGCGCCCTGGAGAACATCGCCTGCGCCGGCATGACGGCTTCGACCGGCGCGCCGCTGGTGGATTCCAGGGGCCGGCGCCTGGGCCAGCTTGCGGTCATGTTCCGGCACCCCATCGCCGACGCCGAGCCGGCCAACTCGATGCTCAAGATCTTCGCCGCGCGCGCCGCCGCGGAGCTGGAGCGCAGCCAGGCCGAGCAGGCGCTTCGCCGGACTGATCGGCGTTTCCGCGAGTTCATCGCCCACAGCTCGGAGGCGGTGTGGTGCGTGGGAATGAAACCCCCCATCCCCGAGGACCTTCCCGACGACCAGTTGCGGGAGCGCATCTATCGGGACGGCTACATCGCCGAGTGCAACGACGCGTACGCCCACATGCGCGGTTTTCGCTCAGCCGCCGAGGTGATCGGCGTTCCCGTGGCGGCCCTCATTCCGCGCGCCGTTTGGCAGCGCCTAATGGCAACCTTGCCGCCCGTCGCGGAAGGCGAACGCAGCGCGGTGGTCAAAGAGGTGGATGCCCAAGGGAGGCCGAAGTACTATTTGCGGAGCCATACCAATGTTTTTGCCAACGGCGTCCTGCAGCAGATGTGGACGGTGGCTGTGGACGTTACCGAGCGAACGCGGGCGGAAGAGGCGGCGCGGGAGAGCGAGCGGCGCTTCCGAGAGCTGTTGGAAACCGTGCAACTGGCGGCCGTGATGCTGGATACGGCCGGCAACATCACCTTCTGCAACGACTCGCTGCTGCAACTGACCGGCTGGAGCGCGGAGGAGGCGATGGGGCGGAGCTGGTTCGACCTGTTCCTGCCCGAGAGCGCGCGCGAGGAGACTCGGAGCGTGTTCGTCCGCGGCTTGGCCGAAGGGAATCTCCCGGCGCACTACGAGAACCCGATTCGGACGCGCTCCGGCGCCTCGCGGCTGGTCGCCTGGGACAACACGCTGCTGCGCTCCCCCGAGGGCCAGGTGGTAGGAAGCGCCAGCCTCGGCCGGGACATCACCGAGCAGCGGGCGCTGGAGGAACGCTTTCGCCAGGCGCAGCGGCTGGAGAGCGTCGGGCGGCTGGCCGGCGGCGTGGCGCACGACTTCAATAACCTGCTCTCGGTGATCAACGGGTACAGCGAGCTGCTGATGCAGAGAGTCGATGTGCTGGACCCCATCCGCGCCGACCTGCTGGAGATCTACGACGCCGGGCGGCGGGCGGCGGTTCTGACGCAGCAATTGCTGGCCTTCAGCCGCCGCCAGATCCTCAAGCCGGAGCTGCTGGACTTGAATGCGGTGCTGACGGATGCGGGGAACCTGCTGCGCCGTCTGATCGGGGAGGACATCGAGCTCAGCCTGCGCCTGGACCCTTTGCCGGCCCGGGTGTGCGCGGATGCCGGACAGATGCAACAGGTGATCATGAACCTGGCGGTGAATGCCCGCGACGCGATGCCCTCGGGCGGCAAGCTGGCGATCCAATCGGCGAACGTCGCGATCCCGGAGGGCGCTGCGCCGCCCGAACCCGGCCTGGCTGCGGGCTGCTACGTGCTGCTCTCGGTCAGCGACACGGGAGCGGGCATGCCCGAAGAGGTGAAGACGCACGTTTTCGAGCCTTTCTTCACCACCAAGGGTCCGGGTAAGGGAACCGGACTGGGGCTGGCCATGGTGTACGGAATCGTCCAGCAGAGCGGAGGCCGCGTCTCGGTGGAGAGCGAGCCGGGCCAGGGCGCGACGTTCCGTATCTACCTGCCAGCCGCGCAGCAGGCACTGGCGGCGCGGGCAACGGCGGATCAGGCGAAGCTCTCCGATTTCCAGGGAACGGAGACCATCCTGCTGGTGGAGGATCAGCCGGCCGTCCGGAGACTGGTGCGCAACCTGCTGGACGGCCTGGGCTACCAGGTCCTGGAAGCCGCCGATGGGGACGAGGCGATGGCCATCGTCCGGCAGGCGGCCCAACCCTTCCAGATGGTATTGACCGACCTGGTCATGCCGAGCATGAACGGCTTGGAACTGGCGGCGCGGCTGCTCGCCCTGTGGCCGGGAATCCGGGTGCTTTACATGTCGGGCTACGCGGACCGCCTGCCGGGGAGCGAGAACGCTCCGAACTTCCTGGAGAACTCCATCGCCAAACCGTTCGCCGCCGCCGACCTGGCGGCTAAGGTCCGCGAGGTTCTGGACCGGTCGGGACCGCAAAGCTGAAAAACGCTCTCCGAGATGCGCGTTCCCTTCAACCTCCCGGAAAATCGAGCCTGGAAACTTAAAAGGCCCAGGGGGTGCGCCCTGGGCCTCGGAAACTCACTGTTCGTTTAATATGAATCGATCAGCCGCGTAAGGCGACCTTTCGGCGTACCAAGCCCACCAATCCCGCCAGGCCGCTGCCGAGAAGAAGCAGGCTGGAAGGCTCTGGAACCGCCGACGAAACCGGGGTTCCCTCCACCTGGATCTCCGAGACCGCATCTCCGCTGTCGCCGGAGATGGCGCTGAACTGCAGCATATCCGTCTCCACGGGGCCAACCGGCGCATAGGTCGTCTGATCGGCATCTGGGCGGGTTCTCAAGCCGTATCCCTCGCTGATGTTCGGAACGTCGTAAAGGAGTTGCCAAGAGCTTGAGGTTGAGTCCCAATACTGCAGAATATAGTAGTCGTTGTCGTCCGCCTGGACCATCGCGCCTGTGATGATGTATTCCGCACCCAGGTTGATGTCCAGAACCAGGCCGGAAGCTACGGACGTATTGCCGGAATAGTCGGCGGACCATTCCACCGCATCGGCCACTCCGGTCGCAGAATGGTAGGGCGTATCTTCAGGCGCAAAAACTCCATCCGTCACCACACTGGGCGGCGTGCCGGGATTAGAGATGAGCGAACCTCCAGAGACGATCGTCACGGGCGCGCCCAAGGCTATGTCTCCGGCATTGGCGGAGGCAGCCCCGATTAGCGCGAGAGCGCCAATAATCAAAAACGAAATCAAACGTGCTTTCATTCATTCTCCTTATCTGGTTTAAACTCTAAAACTTTCCTCCACGTCTCCGAATAGCAAGAATCGGAACACATGGATCTACGCGAACTCGCTGCTGCGCCGCGCCCGGCCCCAGCCGATCAGGCCAAGGCCGACGGCGATGAAGCTGGGGATTGCCGGTTCCAGACTAATCCCGACACCTATGTCTGAATCACTATACCACCCCCCCTGTCCAGCAGCAAGTGTTTTGTTGCCGCCTGTCCGTTAGCTCCGAGTCGGGATGCAACCTCCACTACTCTGTGCCGTCTGGGCGTCCTGCCACTGGCGTCCGCCCCCCTGGCGGGGCAGTCGGGACAGGGCAAGCTGAAAACCAGTGTCAATCCGGGCCGGGCGGGCGTCTTCGTGGATGGAAAGTACCTGGGGCCCGCGGCCAATTTCCGCATGGCGCGCAGCTACGCCCTGGCGGAGGGCGAGCACGAGGTCCGGATCGAGGCCGGAAAGACCACCAAGCTTTCCGAGACCATGAAGCCGCTGGCGCCGGCCCAGCCGCCGTTCGGCCGACTGCGCACGATCACGACGGAGAAGTACGCGGCGGTGTACGTGAACGACAAGTTCATGGGCCATGCCGGGGAGTTCAACAACCCCGTGCAGGGCCTGCTGCTCAACCCGGGCGAATACACGGTGAAGATCGTGCCGGTGGCGGGCGGGCCGGGCCACGAGGAGAAGGTGAAGATCGAAGCCGACAAGACGGTGATCATCCGAGTGGGATAGCACGCCGGGCCGAAGCCCGGCGGCACGGTCGAAGGCCCGACCCCACCAGCGGGTGGTGAAAACGGCAACGCAATCGTTGCCTTCCCGTGTAGATCCTACACGGCGGCGGCGACTGGTTGCTGCCCGGCGCGTCACAGGCTGAAAAAGATAGGTCTGGCCCTCCGATTGCTCCCCGGAGAGCACCCGAAGCTGGGCTATACTGGAACAAGGAGTTTTTGCATCATGCCAACTGGGACCACATCGATCCTAATGCTGTCCGAGCGGCCGCCAGAGAACCCCATCACCGTACTCTCGATCAGTCCTTTAGAATCGGACCACGCCTTCTTGCGGGACGTATTCTCTCATTCCAACTGGAGGATTCACGGTGTCCGTTCCGGCCGCGAAGGGCTGGCCTGGCTGCGCCATCAGGTATCGCCCGTGATCTTGTGCGAGGAGACATTGCCCGACGGCGACTGGAAGGGGATGCTGCGGGAGCTGGCAAAACTGAGGGACCGCCCCGAGCTGATCGTGACGTCGCGCGTGGCGGACGACTCGCTGTGGGCCGAGGTGCTGAACCTGGGAGCGTACGATTTGCTGATGAAACCGTTCGACCTCACGGAGGTGTTCCGGGTGGTGAGCCTGGCCTGGCGCCACTGGAAGAACGATTGGGAACGGATGCACACGGCGCTGCCGGAAGCGGCCCGCGGCGCGGCATGATCCTCACGCTGTACCAGGTGGACGCCTTCACCAGCCGCCTGTTCGCAGGCAACCCGGCGGCGGTCTGCCCGCTGGAGAGCTGGATCGCAGACAGCCTGATGCAGTCGATCGCGCTGGAGAACAACCTCTCGGAGACCGCGTTCTTCGTGCGCCACGGCGAGGTCTACGACCTGCGCTGGTTCACGCCGGCTTGCGAGATCGATCTGGCCGGGCACCCGACGCTAGCGACGGCGTTCGTCATCTTCGAGTACCTGGACCCGGCGGCCCAAATGGTTCGCTTCCAGACCCGGAGCGGCGAATTGCGGGTACGGCGGAACGGGGATCTGCTGACAATGGATTTCCCCGCCCGGCCCGCGAAGGCCTGCGACGCCTCGCCGGCGCTGGCGGCGGCGCTGGGCAAACCGCCTCGCGAACTGATGGCCGCGCGGGATTACCTGGCGGTCTACGATTCGGAAGCCGAGGTGCGCGGGCTCAAGCCCGACATGCGGGCACTGGCGGCGCTGGACCGCTTCGCGGTAATCGTCACGGCGCCGGGCAAGGAGGCCGATTTCGTTTCGCGGTTCTTCGCGCCGGCACAGGGCGTGGATGAAGACCCGGTGACGGGGTCGGCGCACTGCACGCTGGTCCCCTACTGGGCCAACCGGCTCGGCAGGACAAAGTTACATGCGCGGCAGATCTCCGCCCGTGGCGGGGAACTGTGGTGCGAGCTGGCGGGCGACCGCGTGTTCCTCTCCGGCCGGGCGGTCCGGTATCTGGAGGGGACGATCGCGGTTTAGCTTTAGCTGCCGCTCTACGCGCGGGACTTCTTGAGCAGGCCGAGGCCGAGCAAGCCGGCGCCAAGCAGAAGCAGGCTGGCCGGTTCGGGCGCATGCACCATGTCAAGGTTCGAAAGGTCGAAGGTTTCGGCGCCTCCCAGCTGGTTGCCCGCCGTGATGGTGAGGGTCGTGAACGGACTGGTAACCACGCCGAAGAAACTCCCATTCGGCACGTAAAGCGATGAGACGCAGCCGTTGACGGGATCCCCGCAGATGTTGAAGACGTCCCCGTTGCTAAGGGTGAGAGTCAGACCCGAGCCGTAGCCGTTGGGCGAAAAGTCCCAGAGGCCGCCGAACGCATAGTACGGGATTTGCGCGTCGCCATCGCCGTCGGAGAAGGTCGTCGCTTCGCCCCCATCACGGGTCACGGCGTCGTTCCACACGAGACCGTCCGTCCCCCCCGCTAAAACTCCGCGCGGAGCGCCGAACGATCCGGTCGTTGTGATCACCGCCAAGTCGCCAAGGTCCTCGGGGGATCCGAAGGCGTCGTGATCGCCTGGGGTCGCGGCCAACCAGGCTTCGTAGTCGGTGTAGATGACAGGGTCCGCGAAGGCCGTCGAAGCAAAGAGAGCCAACACTAATCCGAATAGAATTGTCCTCATGTCTCCTCCAAAGGGCGAGTATAGAGCCTGATGCTCTCGAATTCAAGTACAAACGGAGCCACTCGTGTCCAAATTGACAAAACGGGGTTGCGCTCGCTACGCTAGGCTCTGGCGTGACAGGCCGGAGGGCTAGCAGGCCGTTTTCTTGGCCCGCTTCCCGTTCCGCGCCCGCTTCAGCCGGGCCTCTTCCTTCAAGTACGCGCCCTTGGAGACGGTGAACAGCTTGCGGACGGCATTGTCCATACGCTCAGCATCCGTCTGGCCGGGCACGCTCGGCGGAGGTAGTGGCGGTCTCATCTGACCCCATCATACACCAGTTTCAGGCAAGGCCGAAGTGTTTCTTGAATTCGGCTAGTGCGATCCCAAAGACTACGCTGAGAGCGGCACCCGGAAGTCCAGCTAGGGCAACGAGTGATTCGAAATAGTCGCCTGAACTGTACGTCGACGCGGGCGACCCAGCGCACCGGAATAGAGACCTGGGTATGTCGTGCGTGTTACCTCCGTGCGAACACCGCGTATCGCACACGGCCTGCCCCGACACGGCCCGCCCCGACTTACTGCTAGGTCGTCGGTGTTGTGCTATAGTATGGCTGAAACGGACTTGGACACCAAATGGACACCATGGGTGGACACCAAAGCTGGGGGGCGGCAGGTCGGTTTCTGAATCCCGGCTTGGCGTCCGTTTTCTGGTCAACACGGGTAGAATTGGGAGAATCCAGAGACTTTGGAGAGCGGCTGCTAAATCGAAGAAGCCATCTGGAATCAGCTACATAGCTGAAAAGTCAGGGTTGCGGGAGTAATTCAGTGGTAGAATGCCAGCTTCCCAAGCTGGACGTCGCGGGTTCGAGTCCCGTCTCCCGCTCCATGTTTTCAATAACTTAGCGGTTCTAGCCCAGAGCCTTGTTTACCTTGAAAACCCGGTTGGCCCTCGAAAGCGGAGGCAACCACCTTCTCCGGCTCCGGTCGCGTCTTCAAAGCAGTCTCCAATCTCGTGACCGCCTCCAGGCGGCTCTCCAGGTCCGTCTTCGTGTAAACGTCTATCGCCACGCCGATCGCATGTCCGCGCTGATCGGCCGCCACCTTTGGATCGATTTCCTCCTTATGGCCCAGGCTCGCCTGCGTCCTGCGCAGCACCTGAAAGTTCACCCAGCCCAGGCCCACCTTCTCTAACTTTCCGTGCATGTTCCGCCGCAGGAAATTGTCGCGAGACAGGAACGTCCCGCGCTCGGACGGAAACACCAAGGCGTCTGACCTGGTATTGAGCGAGATGTCACGCCACTGCTCAAGTTCGTCAGCAAGGTCGGGCGGCAGCGCAGCCTCCCGCTTGCCTCGTTCTGTCTTCGGGTCATCCGGCAGCCCGCGATAGACGCGCTCCATGATTTCAACCATCTCCGACCCGATCCGGCCCCACCGCAGAGCGAAGATCTCTCCGGGACGCATGCCCACGAGGACCGCGAGCAGGAACACAATCCGTTCCCGAAGGTCCAGCACGGACAGAGCCAGGCGGACACCTTCTTTCGTCATGGTCGGCTTCGGGAGGCTTCGCGCCCCTTTCGGCGTCACCAGCGAGCCGGCCGGATTGCCCCGAAACAGCGCATCGTCGGCCGCCATCTTGAAAATGGCGTTCAAGTCCCACCGCAGATGGCTCAACACGCTCTTGGACAAACCCGCCTTCGCCTTCTCGTCCAGAAACTCTTGCAGACGCTCGCGCGTGAGTTCGCCCAGTTCGCAGTCTGCGAACCGAGGAAACAAATACGCCTCGAAACGTTCGGTCGTAGTCTTGTCTGTTGAGTCCTTCCACTTCTTGCGGCGCTGCGGCAGGAACACGTTCAGGACATAGTCCTTGAAGTTCGTCGGTAGAACCTGCCGGAATCCGGCGCGCTCGTTGATCGAGGACAGGTGTTCCTGCAACTTGGCCCAAGCCGCCCCCTCCGTCATCTGAGCGCACTGCCCGAGGACTCGTGATCGCCCCCTTCCTTCCTCGTAGTACTTTCCGATCCATACCCATCGCGGGCCGTGCTTCACCTTCCGGACACAGCCACGCTGAAATCGCTTTCGACGCACGGTTTGCCTTTCCGGCGTCTCCGGCGTTGTTTTCTGGCTTGATTCGGATCGTACCATGTGCCGGCTCAAAAAGGAGCGATCATCACCCGGCGGCGCGCCGTTCCACCCGGCTCTCGATCTCCCGAGGCCACTGCTCCAGCGAATCACCGTGGAACAGCACGCGCCGCCCGATGCGGACGGCTGGGAGATGCGGGACTCCGGCTACCTTGCCGTTGAGCACGTTGCAGAGGTGCGCCTTCGAGCAGCGCAGCATCAACGCGGCTTCTTTGACTGTTAGGATTCCGGTTGTCCCGAGCGTCTCGATCATGTGTGTCCTCGGAGCGGCGTTTTGTCCCTCTATTAATTAAGAGGGATTTTAGAGCCGAAATCTGTCAGACCCATCCGCAAGTTTAATGTTCGGACGTAGGCACTTGAGCGGACCGCGCTCACAGATCCGGCGACAGGGGACCACAGGGGGAAGCCAGAGAAGGTGCGCAGCGGGATGCCGGCGCTTTTCGTACTTTTCTTTGCGCGGCTATGACAGATTTTGTCTTTCCAAACCCTCTATATATATGGGGGCACTCGTGTCCAAATTAGCTTTGGTGCCACCCGCGCGTAGTGGCTGGGCGGGGGAGGCGGAAGCTACGGTAGTAGAAGTCTGCGTTCGGCGAGAACCAGAACTTCAACCACACGGAGACTTCCGCCATGAATCGAGTATCCAGCATTTTCAGCCAGATTTTGCAGTTCATCCCGCGCCTGGGGTTCGAAGCCCGCGTCCGGGAGCACAAGGCCGAGCGGCATGCCCGCGGTTTCAGCAGTTGGACCCAGTTGATCGCCATGCTGTTCTGCCAACTGGGTCACGCCCAGAGCTTGCGGGAGATCACCGGCGGGTTGGCCGCCTGCGAGGGAAAACTGCGGCACCTGGGCGTCAACGAGCCGCCCGCGCGCTCGACCCTGGCCTACGCCAATGCGCACCGCCCCTGGGAGTTGTACCCATCGCTGTTCTACGACCTGCTGGAGCGCTGCCGCGGCGAGGCGGCCACCCAGAAGCGCAAGTTCCGCTTCAAGCACAAGCTGCTGTCCATCGACTCCACCACCATCGCCCTGAGCCTGTCGATGTTTGACTGGGCGCTGTACAAGCGCAGCAAAGGAGCTGTGAAGCTGCACCTGGTTTTGGACCGCGATGGTTACCTGCCCTGCTACGCCGTGATCAGCGACGGCAAACGGGCCGACATCACCGCGGCCAAGACGATGCCCTTCCCGCCGGGCGCCATCCTGGTGTTCGACCGCGGCTATCCCGACTACGGCTGGTGGCTGAGCCTGACCCGCCAGGAGGTCTTCTTCGCGACCCGGCTCAAGGACAACGCCGAGTACGGGATCGTGGAGCAGCGGCCGGTTCCCATCGGAAGCAACATTCTCCGCGACGAGGTGATCCTGCTGACCTCCCAGCAGGAGGCCGGGCCGGAGGCGCGGTTGCGGCGCATCGAGGTGTGGGTGGAAGAGAAGCAGGAGAGCATGGTCTTCGTCACCAACCACCTGAAGCTGGCGGCCAGCACCATTGCGGCGGTTTACAAGGAGCGCTGGCAGATCGAGTCGTTTTTCAAGGCGCTGAAGCAGTCGTTGAAGGTCAAGACCTTCGTGGGGACCAGCGAAAACGCGGTGGAGACGCAGATCTGGACGGCGCTAATCGCCATGCTGCTGGTGAAGTATATGC
>Ga0326728_10017576_pt1 | contig 14284 bp, 9 predicted proteins | sample MB3enrmetagenome_FD_207602 | JGI IMG/M metagenome (GOLD analysis project Ga0326728, IMG submission 207602) | Lab enriched peat soil microbial communities from McLean, Ithaca, NY, United States - MB31MN | ecosystem: Environmental > Terrestrial > Soil > Wetlands > Peat | place: USA: New York...
TTGCAGCGGTAGTCGAAATCCGCCGCCAGTCCGCGATCGAAGAACAGGACTGCCTCGCCAACCGCCATTCCATTCTTGGTGCCGCCAAAGCACAGCACATCGACGCCGCTCCGCCACGTCATGTCGGCGGGCGAACAACCCAGGCTGGCGCACGCATTCGCAAACCGCGCGCCGTCCATATGCAGCGACAGTCCATGCCGTTTGCAGATCGCTGAAATCGCCCGCAGTTCTTCAATTGTGTACACGCGTCCGGTTTCTGTGGGCTGCGTAACCGTCACCGCTCTCGGCTTTGGATAGTGGATGTCCTTCCGCTTGGTGGCCAGCTCGTGAATCGCGTCCGGCGTCAACTTCCCACTCACGCTCGACGCCACCAGCAGCTTCGATCCGTTTGAGAAAAACTCCGGCGCGCCGCATTCATCGGTCTCAACATGCGACTGATCGCAGCAAATGACGCTGTGGTACGACTGGCACAACGATGCCAACGCCAGCGAATTTGCCGCCGTGCCGTTGAAGACGAAGTAAACTTCGCAATCGGTCTCAAACAGCCTGCGAAACGCATCCGCCGCCTTCTCAGTCCACGGATCGTCTCCGTATGCCGTCGCGTGTCCGCGATTGGCGGCCTCCGTCGCCATCCACGCCTCGGGACAGATTCCCGCATAATTGTCGCTTGCAAACTGCTGCTTCAGCTCACGCTCATCGATTCCGGTCATGGGTCAATTATTTCATCCGATTCAGCGCGAGTTTTGCGGCGTGATATCCGCACATTCCGTGCACGCCTCCGCCGGGAGGGGTTGACGCCGAACAAAGATAGATATCCCTGGCGCTGGTTGCATACGCGTGCAGCGTGGGCCTGAAAAGGATCTGCCGCAGCATCGTCGCCCCGCCCGCAATGTCTCCTCCCGCCAGGTTGGCATCCATTCTTTCCATCGTTGCGGGCGACGAAACATGCCGCGCCAGCACGCAGTCGCGGAATCCGGGCGCAAACCTCTCGATCTGCGACTCGATCCGCTCCGTCATATCCACGCGCGATCCGTTCGGCACATGGCAATAAGCCCACAGCACGTGCTTGCCCTCGGGCGCGCGCGACCCATCGAACAGCGTTGGCTGCGCCGCGATGACAAACGGCCGCTCCGCTTCGCGTCCCTGCGCCACAGCCTTTTCAGCCTCGGCGATATCGGCAAAGCTTCCGCCCAGATGGACCGTAATCGCGCGTCTGCACTCAGCCGCTTTCCACGGCGCCGGTTCCCGCAAAGCATAATCCACCTTGAATACGCCGGGCGCGCGCTCAAAACGCGCGAACGCCTTCCGGTATTTGCTGTTCATCCGCCCCAGCACAATCGCCGCCATTTGCCTCGGATCGGTGTCAAACAGTTTCAACTCATATTCTCTGTCCAGCTCACGAAACATCTCTTCGTCGACGCGCAGCGATGTGTGCACCTTCCCGCCCCGGGACTCGAGCAATCCAATCAGCGCCGCGGCAATCTGCTTCGCCCCGCCTCGCGGGATCGGCCAGCCCGGCCCGTGAACCGACGCGCCAAACATCACGCCGATCGTTCCGCTCAGCGGCCGGTCGAAGCTGAGGAACGAGTGCCCCGCCAGCCCTGCAAACACGGCGCGCGTCCGCTCGGTCTTGAAATAGCTTGCAGCCAGCGTCTCGGCCGGCTGCAGCACGGTCAGTCCCAACTTCGCCATCAGGAACGGGTGACGCGGAATGCGCAGCAGCGGACCGAGTGCGTCCGCCGCGAAATCGCTCCATCGTTCCGCGGTTGATCCCACCAGTTGCCGCCAGGCTTTACCGTCCGCGCCCAGCGCCCGCTCCGTCGCGCTCAAATCGCGCTCCAGCACCACGGCGGTCCCGTCATCCAGAGGATGCGCAAGCGGCGCATCGCCCTGGATCCATTCAAGCCCGTGCCTGGCAAGCGGCAGCGACGAGAAAAACGGCGATCCTGCGGCCAGCGGATGCACCGCCGATCCAAAATCGTGTACAAACCCGGGTAATGTGAGCGGCAGGCTGCGGATCGCGCCTCCCGGCTCAGCCTGCGCCTCGAACACGTCGACTTCCAGACCTGCCTGCGACAGCACGATGGCTGCCGCCAGTCCGTTCGGCCCCGATCCGATCACGCTTGCGCGGCTCATACAAACCTCTCAGTCGTGAGGCGGCGACTCCGCGGGCCATTCAACTACCGCATAGTCCCCGTCCTCAGTCAACGTCAGTTCCGGAGCGTAGAGGCCGATGTACTCCCGGCGCCACCAGTTGCCTGTCCGCCGCTTTTCCTCCATCGTCGTAAACCAGTACTGCCAAAGCACCGCTCTCACATATCGAGGCGGCGCATTTTGAAACGGATTGCGCCTGAACAATGAAAGCACCGCCGGGCTGCTTACCAGCAGTCGCTCCTCGGTTTCCGGCACAAGTTCGTTCTGTTGCCAGTTTCCCAGCGATGAAAACCAAAGATTCCACTCGAATCGCGGCTGATATGGCGCATAAATCCCGGGAGCCTCGTTCAAAGCCTGCGGCTTGAAGCGGAAGGGATACGCCGTCCAATTTGTCCCGTCGTTCGATCCCTGGAACTCGATCTCATATCGCCCGCGCGTCATTACCGCGAACAGGCCGTACTGATTCGCGATTCTGAATGGGTCCAGCGCCCTGATCGGCGCAAGCGGCAAGTACTCGCCGTGCAGTGGAATGCCGATCATCTCTATCGTCGTGTCATACGCGATCCAGGTCAACATTACCGCAGTCACGGCCAGACCGGCCGCTCTCCACCCGATTCTCGCCCATCGCCACGATTCGGGCTCCTCAGTCAACTTGCGCGCTCTCGCCACCTGCGCGTCGGTCGCTTCCTTTTCGCTTGGCTCCGCGGCTTCGCGCACATTCAGGATTGAGAGCGATGGCTCCTCCGGTGGTTCCGCCTCTACAGCCTGCTCAGGCTCCCGCGGCTTCCACCGCGCCGGGACAAATTGCAACAGGAATCGATCGTCGAGCAAAAGGAACCCCAGCGAAAGCACCAGGTAATTGAGGAACGTGTAATTGGCCGTCAGAATCACGCCCAGTTCCCACGGCGTGACGATAAAAAAGCAGATCAGCCGCACCCGCCGCGGGAAGAACATCATGAACACCAGCACCAGTTCCATGGCCAGCGTGGCGCCCACCGTTGCCGCGTGGAACCAGTGCGGCAGGTGCTCCACGTACCATCCAATCCAGGTTGGCAGCGGGCCGTTCTGGTAGTACTCGTCCATGGCGGTAAAGTTGCGCCATTCCACATCGCCGCTGAGCAGCTTCACCATGCCCGACTCAAAGTAGATGCGGAACCACTCCCACTGCAGCAGAAACAGGCTCATGCGCGTGGGCGGCTGATCCGAACCCCACCCCGGCGGAATTCCGCCCGGCGCAAAAAATAGCGCCAGAAACCCCGCCTCCAGCAGCATGCCGTCCGACTGGTACATCGAAAAAACATCGGTAGCTGTCACAAACGAGAGGAAACAGACAAAGCAGATGAAGAAGCTCAGCCTGGGCCACACGTTCACCAGCGCCACGATCGAGGCGATCAGCCCGATCCAGGTCACGGCCAATAGCGCCGTCGTGCTCGACGATGCCCAGAACAGCGTGGGCGCAAACCAGTAGCGCAGCGGGCCCATGGCCTGAACAACCGCGCGCAGGTACCCTTGCGCCGGCATCACGCCCCGCGGCCCGATCAGCCCGTCGATCTGGAAGACGAGCGAAAGAAATGCTGAGAAGTAGATGAGCGCCAGCGCGCGCAGAAAGATCCATCGCGGAACAAGCCGGCCCTTCGGGCCGTGGCGCGCGTCAAATAACCAGCGAAATTTGTTCCCTGGCCCTCGCCCCAGCATATTCCGAACAGAATAGCCCTTCTCACCTGCACTGTCTTGCGCTTTCTGCGGGCGCCGTCCTCGGTTATCCTTTTGTTGTTGCTCGACATGCGCTTTGCGCGGCCCGCCGCCGCGCAAAGCCGGTCTACAGGCGGTCCATCATGCGTCGAATCCCTGTTCTGCTGCTCGTTCTTCTCGCCCTCTGCGCTACCGCCTCGGCCGCGCCCGTCGCTCTCTTCTACATGACTGACAGTCCCGAGTCTATCCGGTCGTTCCTCGCCCACTCCGGCAAAATCGACCTCCTCGTCCCTACCTGGTACGAAGTCGACGAAAACGGCCTGTTGACGGGCGCGCCCAACCCCACCGTGCTCGACGCGGCGCATCGCGAAAACCTGCCGGTAATGCCCATCCTGGCCCTCTTCAACAAAAAGAGGTTCCACGCGCTCGCCACCAGCGGCGAAGCCCAGGACCGCATGAACGACGCCATGCTGCGCGAAGCAAAGCTGCATGGTTATGCTGGCTTCCAGTTCGATTTCGAGAACGTCGACTACCTCGACCGCGACATCCTCTCGGCCGCGGTAGCGCACTCGGCCGAGGCACTGCACAAAGCCGGCCTGCAGCTTTCCATTGCTACCGTCCCCAATGCGCCCGGATATCCCGGCAAGGGCGGTTTTGCCAAGTGGATCTACACTGACTGGCGCGGCGCCTACGACCTGGCCGCCCTTTCAAAATCCGTCGACCTCGTTTGCCTCATGACCTACGACCAGCAGACCCGCTGGACCTTGCCCGGCCCGGTCGCCGGCTGGCAGTGGACCCTCGACAACCTGGATTACGCGCTGCAATTGGTGCCCAAAGAAAAGCTCTCGCTCGGCATTCCGCTCTACGGCTATCACTGGTACACCGGCGCGCCGATTGAAGACAAAACTACCGGCGATTACAAGCCCAATCCCAGCGCCGACTACATCAGCACTCCCGACGCCCTCCAGCTCGCCAACGCTTTCGGCGGCAAGCCCGAGTGGGACGCCTTTGACCACACCGAATTTTTCTGGTTCTACCGCGACCAGATGCGCGAGTGGATCTTCTATACCGACGTGCGCACCTTCAAAGACCGCTATCAACTTACTGCTGACCGCGGCCTCCAGGGATTCTGTTCGTGGGTTCTCGGCTCTGAGGATCCAGGCATCTGGGATTTCCTGCCCAACCGCGCTGCGACGAAATGAGCTGCAACCGGGAGCGGCGGCGCCGCCTACACCGCCATCACACGCACGTTGCACGCCGCGAATGCGCTTATCGCTTCCTCGGTAATTCCGTCGTCGGTAATCAGCAGGTCAACCTCGCGCAGCGGGCAAATCACCGCCGGGCTCACCATGCCCACCTTGCTTGAGTCGGCCACCACGACTACCTCCCGCGCCTGCCTTACCATCACGCGGAACACCGCCGCTTCTTCGGGTTCAATCATGGTCGCGCCGCGCTCGGCATCCACGCCCGTCACGCTCAGGAACAGCCGGTCGAGCACAAACATGTTCAGCGTTTCAATCGCCGCGGACCCTACCAGGCTGAATGCCCCCGCCCAGCGCATCGTACCGCCCGTCAGCGTGGTGTCGAGCCCGGTCACCGAGCTCAGCTCCATGCCGATGTTCACTGCATTGGTCACAATGCGGATGCCGCGCCGTTGCTGCAGTTGCCGCGCAATCAGCGTGGTGGTTGTGCCGGCCGCAAGCCCGATCGTCTCGTGCTCCTTCACCATCCCCGCGGCGGCATGGGCAATGCGCTGCTTCTCGGCGGCAAACCGGTCTTCGCGCACATGGAACGACGCATCGAAACGGAACGGCTCATACACCGCCTTGCCCGTCAGCATTGCGCCGCCGTGCGTGCGGTAAACCAATCCCTGCTGCTCGAGCCGCGTCAGGTCGCGGCGAATGCTGGCCGGCGAGGCGGTGAGCTCGGCCGTCAGGTCCTCCACTGAGGTCTTTCCGTGCCGCAGCAGCAGCCTCAGAATCTCTTTGGCGCGCTTATCGGTCTTTGAAGACATGATGCTCGTTCACCAGCCGCAAGCCTCATCCCTCCGCGGCCGCTCCCGGTCATTGTACGAGAACTTTGCCGTTGCTGGCAGCCGATTCCAGCGCCCGCCGCAGCTTCCGCACGTCTTCTTTGCGCACCAGGTAGCGCGCCAGACCGTCGGGATGCGTCCCGAAGCTTACCGCGTGATTCCAGTACGTCACCGGGCTCACTATCCGCGCGCGCAGCGCCGCATGCACTTCTTTCACGCCCGTGGTCTGTACAAACTCCCGCACATTGCTGGCGCGAATCCCTCCCGCGCCCACCAGTTGCACGCGATTCCGGGCATGCTCAACCAGCCGGGCGATCGTTGCCGCGCCGCGCACACCATCCTGCTCGCCGCCCGAGGTCAAAATCCGGTCCGCTCCGGTTGAAATCACCTCTTCAAGCGCCTGCTCCAGGTCAGCCGTCACGTCGAATGCGCGATGGAATGTCACCTTCATCGGCCGCGCCGCAGCCACCAGCTCGCGCGTCCGTTCCACGTCCACCTTTCCATCAGGAGTCAGCACGCCCAGCACCACGCCCGCCGCGCCCAGTCTGCGCGCCTCCATTACGTCCTCATGCATCACGTCGAATTCATCTGCTGTGTAGCAGAAATCGCCGCCGCGGGGCCGCACCATTACAAATACGTCGATCTTCACGGCTGCAGTCACCTGCCGCAGCAGCCCGGCGCTGGGCGTAATCCCTCCCTCGCGCAGAGCCGAGCAGAGCTCAACCCGTTCCGCGCCGCCAGCCTGCGCCGCAATCGCCGACTCCACTGAATCGACACAAATCTCAAGAATCATCGTCGCCCGATTCCGTTTCTGTTTTTCTGTGCTGTAATCCCAAGTCAAACAAAGCAACACCGCAGCGCGAAGCGGAGTTTTCGCGCCAATCCGGCTGCCGCAGCACAGGTCCGCAGCAGCCGGAAGGTTTCTGTTGTTCAGAATTTGTAATGCAATTCAAACTGCAGATGCCGCTCTGTCGAGCGAGGTCCCTGCCGCGACACATTGCCGAAGTTCGTATCGGAAATGCCCGTGTCGGGGTTGCCGTAGCTCACCTTGTTGAGCGCATTGAAGGCATCGAAGCGGAATCCGACCGTCTGCTCCTTGTAGACGTGGAAGTCCTTGAACGCCGACATGTCCACGTTGAAGTAGCCGGGGCCGCGCACCGAGCCGTTATGCGAAGTTCCGAATTCGTTCACCGCGGGAACGCCGAAGGCGCAGGTGCCGTTGTCCACTCCCGCGGTCAAGCAAGGCGTCGCCGAGGGGTCGGTGCCGAACCAGTTCTCGTTGCTCCTTCCCGAGATCTTCAGCTTGCGATACTGGTTCACGCGCGAGGTGCCGTAACTGTTCGAATTATTTGAACCTCCGGTGATTGCTTGTGGGAAGCCCGAGTAGCCCACGAGGGCCGTGGAAATCTTCCAGCCGCCCAGGGCTTCGTCAGCGGCGCGGTTCATCGAGGAGAAGTACTGCTGCCCGTGGCCGAAGGGCAGAGAGTAGACTCCGGTGGCCGACACGTTGTGCCGGACATCGTATCCTGCCGCACCATAGTCCGCATGGCTATCGTAGTAGTTCTGGAAGGCGCCGCTGTAACCGTTGACGTTCAACGCATAGTTGCCCAGGCTGTTGGTCATCGCCTGGCCATACGTGTAGTTCAGGGTGTATTCCAGGCCGTGGTTCAGGCGCTGGCGAAGAACCGCTTCCATCGCGTTAAACCGCATCATGGCGCGGGATTCGGTGATCAACAGGCTGTTGGGGCCGATGCCCAGCGCTGAATCGACGCCGTTTACGCCGAGGTAGTAATTGTTGTAGAAAGGCGCCGAGGTCGGATCGCCGTTTACCGTGTATTGGTTGACATTGCCGTAGTCCTCAATGTGCTGGCCAAACTCGCCAAGGTAGCCCACCTGCATCGACATGGCGTGCGTCAAGGCATACTCCGCGGTCAGGTTCCACTCCTCCACGTAGGCCGGCTGGATATTCTGCGGATAGACGTTGAAGCTGCCGCCGTATTGCGTGGTGCCGCCGGCGAAACCTTGTTCGGCGGTCCGCGCAGTGGTGACAGCGCCCTGAGTTGGAGCAGTGACCGATACGTTTACTGCCTGGATGAAGGGCGTGATCGAGGTCAGTCGCTGATTGAAGGAGTTGCCCTCAAAGAAGCTGGTGGCCCCAAAGCCCCCGCGCACTACGGCGCGGTCGTTTACCTGGTAAGCGAAACCCAGGTGCGGCATGAATTGACGGTGATTGGAGTTGTAACAGGCTTTGTTCTTGCAGACTCCTGAATCGGCAGGCGCGCCCGCGGGAACATTCCCAGCGTAGATCACTTGTCCGGTTTGCAAATCGATGTTTCCGGTCTTGTCGTTCTGCTCGATCCAGGGCTGATCGTACTCCCAGCGCAGTCCGATGTTTACCGTCAGCTTGGGCAATACACGGTAATCGTCATTCACGTAACTGGCGAAACGCCATTGGCGCTGGCCGACGTTGATGCTCGACAGGGTGACGGCCGCTGACTGCACGCGGTCGAGCACAAAGTCCGCCACGCCGTAGCCGCCGCCATTCGCGGCGTTCGGATTGGCAGAGAAGGCCCCGCTGTAGTTCAGCGAGCCAAGATAGCCGTCGTTGTTGCCGGTCGGATAGTTGTTCTGGTAACGATCGCCCTGCACCCCCATGCTCAGGAAGTGCTTGCCGCGCTGCCAGGTGAGATTCTCGATGTAGGTGTAGGTATTGTCAATCAGGTTGTTGCCGTTGTAAGCCGCGGTACCCACGCTGCTGACGCCGTTGATGCCCTGGTTGGTGAAGCCGGCATAGGCCTGATTAGGAAACGCAATGCCGACAACGGAGTTGCCCCTTACCCCGAACATGCCCGTACTGTCGGAGGGCACACCCTCGGCCCACTTGGTTCGGGTAAAGCCTACACGCACTGAGTTGATCAGCGTGGGCTTGATGGTGCGCACCCAGCCCGCCCCCAGCAGCCATGTCGGAAAATTGTTCTGCCCGGGGAAGGTGATCGCCAGCACCGAATCCTGGCCGTCATAGGCCGTGGACATGGAGTAGAAGCCCGTGACCTTGTCGCGGTTGCTCGGATCGTATTCGATCTTGGCGTCGCCCTGGTTGTTCACCGTCCAGTACTTCTCCGGCGCCGCGTAGTTGTTGTTCGCAATGCCGTCGGTAGGCGTCAGGCACTTGCCGTTCTTCGGCGTGGCTGGGCTGGCGGCGCCGCAGTCGGGATAGATATCCGGATGGGCGAAGAGATATTTGGCCACCGGGTTGTTGATCGGCACGCCCTGGTTATTCGTGTACGGCGCAAAGTTGTTCTCGGGATCGTAGAGCTGGATGGGGTTCGACGCCGAGAGCAGAACCGAGAAGTCGCCGTTGCGCATCGCGTCGGGAATCACGCTCATGGTTCCAAATCCGCCGCTGTGCTTGCGGGCGCCCAGATAATCGGCGAAGAAGAACAATTTGTTATGGAGGATAGGTCCGCCTATCGTGCCGCCGAACTGCGACTGCGTGTAGGGATTTTTGCCGATCCCGTTCTGGTTGTTGATATACGAGTTGGCGTTGTATTGGTAGTCCTGCACGTATCCGTAGAGCGAGCCGTGGAACTGGTTCGTACCGCTCTTGAGAAGCAGAACGACGCCCGCACCGTTCACATTGCCGTAGTCGGCCGGCGAGTCGGCCGTCAGCACCTTCATCTCCTCCAGCGCTTCCGGCGCCGGCGTGTACGAGATCAGGTTGTTGTAATCCTCGTTCATGTCGATGCCTTCAAGCGTGTAGTTGTTCGCCTGGGCGCGGTTTCCGTTCACGTTGGGCAGGTCCACATAGTATGTACTGCGCTCAATGCTGCTCATTCCACCTGTGCCGGCGGTATTCACCGAGCCCGGCATGTAGAGCGTCAGGGCGGAGAAATCTAGACCGTTCAGCGGCATGTTGGCGATCGTGTTGGACGTAAAAGTCGCGCTCAACGTGGGACTGTCGGTATCCAGAATCGGCGCCGCCGCCGAGACATTCACAGAGGTTGAAGTGCTGCCTACCGTCAGCTTCACGTTGAAGTTCGCCGTTTGCAATATCTCCAGGGTGAAAGGCGGAACGGTCGCTTTTTCGAATCCCGCCGCCTCCACCGTTACCTGGTAATGCCCGATGGGAAGGAATTCGATGCGAAACAATCCTTCGTTATTCGTGGTCGCCTTTGTGCTCACGTTGGTGTCGAGGTTCATGGCCGCCACGGTCGCCCCAGACACTACCGCGCCGCTCTGATCTGTCACTTCGCCGGTGATCGTGCCGGTCACGTTCTGGCCCCTCGCCGCTACGCACGCCAGTACTGCCAGCGTGCACACCAGGAAAAACCGGAATGCATTCGTCTTCATCGTGGTCCTCACTTGAATTGGGTTTGCGCCTTGTACTTTTGTCGCGCTGGCGCGCTGGTTCTTGAGCTTCGGGGTTATGGAAGGACTTCGACGTCCGCCGACCCCGGCCTGTCTCTCAACAGGTTGAGAGCACTCTTCCGCTTTGCAAACCGAGAATAGCCCCAAAATGATCAAAATGTCAATCATAATGATCAATTCGATCATTATGCACTCATAAATCGATCATAATAAGCCATTTACTTCCAACAAAAAGGCCCCGTTTCCGGAGCCTTTTCAGCAATTTCACTCTTTCCGAGGGGATTTTTGTTCCCTTTTCCATGTTGCTTATTGCCTAATGCCGACCCGCTGTCTCGCTACTCTTCCAGCTTCACCCGCTTCGCATTCATCTGCGCCTTGATCGACAACTCCGCCGCCAGCAGGCATTGTTCCTGGTTCTGCGCCACATGGGTGCGGTTCACAATGTCGGCCACAAACTGTGGCCCGAACGGCAGCGGCATGTTGTTGCAGTCAACAGAACGGGCCATATCCTTGTCCACCATGAACAGGTTGTTCCCCTGGTGCGACATGCCCACATTGGCGTACTTGCGCACCTCGATATATCCATCCGTGCCCAGGATGAACAACCGTCCGTCGCCCCACGTTCCCAGCCCATCGGGCGTAAACCAGTCGAGCCGCACGTAACCCAGGCCCTTGTTCCCGCGCAGCACCATATCGCCGAAGTCCTGGACCCCGGGATGGTCGGGATGCCGCACATTGGCCACCTGCGACTCCACGACTTCGGCCTGCGTCGATCCCGTATAGAAAAGAAACTGATCGATCTGGTGCGAACCGATATCGCAGAGAATTCCGCCGAATTGATTTTTGTGCCAGAACCACTCAGGCCGGCCTGAGCCGCCACCAGCAGCGCCGCCTTGCTGGAAGATCTGGTGCGGGGCAATGTTGATCGTCTGAATCACCTTGCCGATGGCGCCCTGCTTTACCAACTCGCCCGCATACACCGCGGCCTTCACTTCAAGCCGTTCGCTGTACATGATCGCGTAGATCCGGCCCGTCTCCCCGATCGTCTGCCGCACCTCGGCCAGTTGCTCGAGTGTCGTGATGCCCGGCTTGTCAGCGAGAAAGTCCTTGCCCTGCTTCATCGCTTTCACGCCAATGGACGCGCGTTCATTGGCAATCTGCGAGCTCAGCACAAGCTGGATCGAAGAATCGCCGAGAATCTCCTCCTGTGTCTTCACGATCTTTGCCTCGGGGAACTGGGTCTTGAATGCGGCCCGCTTGTCCTCTTCGCCGCCCCACGCCGCCACCAGTTCGCCGCCGCCGCGCTCCACTGCGCCGATCATCCCGTAGATATGGTCGTGGCTCATGCCGCACACGCCAAACTTGATGTGAGACTTGGGCGATTCTGCTTCCTGCCGCGGCAGGATCGCGCTCTCAATCGCGCCGCCGCGGCCGGGCCGTCCGCCCTCAATTCCCGCCAGCGCCCTTGCACCCTCCGGCAGCCCCGCCATCATTGCAGCCGATCCGATCCATCCCGCGCGCCTCAGAAACTCGCGTCGGGCCGCCCCGCTCCCGTTCATAACTCCTCCCGTTCAAAAGCCGATTACGCTGCTTCGCCGAACATTCTGCCCCGCCTTCCGCAGCATATAGGATGGATTTACTTCGCGTCCCCAAACTAATATCGATGATGTGATCCTGCCGGGCCGGGATCCCGAGGCCGGTTATGGGCGAGAGCCTCTTTGACTTGCATGGCAGAGTTGCAGTTGTATGCGGCGGAACTACCGGCCTGGGCCATGCCATCGCGCTGGGACTTGCCAGCGCCGGAGCCGACGTTGTAACCACTTCGCGGCGAGTGGAGCAGGTGGAAAAATCGGCTGCCGAAATCGAGGCCCTCGGCCGCCGTTCCCTGCGCGTTACCAGCGATGTCACCAACCGCGCTTCGCTGCAAGCGATGCACGACGCCGTCCTCGCCGAGTTCGGCAAGGTCGACATCCTGGTGAACGCCGCCGGCACGACGCACAAGGCTGAAACCCTCAAGGTCTCTGAGGCTGACTGGTCGCGGGTGATTGAAACCAACCTCACCGGCACATTGCGCGCCTGCCAGATATTCGGCCAGACCATGGTGGCCGCCGGCTACGGGCGCATCGTGAACATCGCCTCGCTCGGCATGTTCGTTGGCTTTGCCGAAGTGGCTGCCTACTGCGCCAGCAAGGCCGGCATCGCTTCGCTGACCAGGGTGCTGGCCATCGAACTCGCTCAGACCGGGGTGAATGTCAACGCCATCGCGCCCGGAATTTTTCCGACCGAACTTAACGCCAGCTTTGTCAAAGGCACGCCCCGCGGTGAAGAACTCCTGCTGCGTACGCCCATGGGCCGCTTCGGCAGACCGCATGAGCTTGCCGGCGCCGCCGTATTCCTGTCGTCTGAAGCCGCATCCTTTGTCACCGGCCAAGTGATCGCAGTCGATGGCGGTTTCCTTGCCAGCGGCGTGAACCAGTAGCGCCGGACCTTACAGGCTGCGGAGATACACCGTAGAAGGGCACGAAGTGTCAGCGCGCGACGTTAGAGCTGCCGAAAAAAGCTTCGGGACGGGGTTTTGTGTCAGGGCACGACTTTAGTCGTGCCAATAAGCCCATAAAATGAGTGGGCTTTAGCCCCTGAGGTACGATTCTTCCCAAAAAAGTGAGTTTTTCCGCACGCTGTATAATCCGCTATTGCTGCTACGGAGCGGCTCACCGATGAAAATCCGCAACGCCTGCGTCAACATCACTTCGCCGGGCCGCAACTTTGTCACCCTCAAAGTCGAAACCGACGAAGGCATCTACGGCCTTGGCGACGGCACTCTCAACGGCCGCGAGCTCGCCGTTGCCAGCTACCTCTCCGATCACCTCATCCCATGTCTCATCGGCCGCGACCCCTTCCGGACCGAGGACATCTGGCAATACCTCTATCGCGGAGCCTACTGGCGCCGCGGTCCGGTTACCATGGCTGCCATCGCCGCAGTCGACGTCGCTCTATGGGATATCAAGGGCAAGGCGCTTAACACGCCTGTCTACAACCTGCTGGGAGGGCGCAGCCGCGAAGGCGTGATGGTCTACGCCCATGCCAACGGCAAAGATATCGATCAGGCTCTCGAAGACGTCGAGCGGCATCGGCTCATGGGTTATCGCGCCATTCGCGTTCAGAGCGGTTTTCCCGGCCTCAAGTCAACCTACGGCGTGCCCAGGGGCGCCGGCCGCTACGAGCCGGCCGAGCGTGGCCTTCCAACCGAGCACGACTGGGCCACCGAGCCCTATCTTCGCCATGTTCCGAAGCTCCTCGAGCGCGTCCGCGAGGACTTTGGCGAAGATCTGTTGCTGCTCCACGATTGTCACCATCGGCTCTCGCCCATTGAAGCCGCTCGGCTCGGGAAGGAACTTGAGCCTTTCCATCTCTTCTGGCTTGAAGACCCCGTCCCCGCGGAGTTGCAGGAGGGCTACCGCATCATTCGCGAGCACACCACCACGCCCATCGCTACCGGCGAGGTCTTCAATTCAATCTGGGATGCGCACGATCTGATCCGCAATCAGTGGATCGACTACCTCCGCATGGCTATCGTGCACGGTGGCGGCATTACGCACTTGAAAAAAGCCGCCGATTTCGCGGCGCTCTACAACGTACACACGGGATTTCACGGCGCCACCGATCTCTCGCCCGTCACCATGGCCGCGGCTCTTCATTTCGACATCGCGATCCACAACTTCGGCATCCAGGAACACATGCCGCACGCGGAAGAAACCGACGCGGTCTTCCCTCACCACTACACGTTCAACGATGGCTACATGTTCCCGGGCGATGCTCCCGGCCTCGGCGTCGACCTGGACGAAACGATGGCCGCGAAGTATCCCTATCAGCGCGCCTATCTGCCCATCAACCGCAAGCTCGATGGCACGCTAACCGACTGGTAGATGGCTGCACATAGATTGGTTGCCCCATCCTTTCGCCGGCTTCACCGGCGAAAGGGCGGGAAGCGAGGATTTCCAAACCCGCGCGTTCGCACCTCCTCAAAACATCATCAAT
>Ga0326728_10017577_pt1 | contig 14283 bp, 14 predicted proteins | sample MB3enrmetagenome_FD_207602 | JGI IMG/M metagenome (GOLD analysis project Ga0326728, IMG submission 207602) | Lab enriched peat soil microbial communities from McLean, Ithaca, NY, United States - MB31MN | ecosystem: Environmental > Terrestrial > Soil > Wetlands > Peat | place: USA: New York...
CGATTCCGACAAGGCCAACCGCATCGGGCTCAGCATGGCCGACGTCGGCGCCGCGCTGGCGACCATGCTCGGCGGCAACTACGTCAACCTGTTCAACCTGCAGGGTCGCAGCTATCAGGTGATCCCGCAGGCGCCGCGCGAATTCCGCCTCGACCCGGAGTGGCTGACCCGCTACCAGCTGCGCACCAGCAACGGCGAACTCGCGCCGCTGTCGGCGGTGGCGAGCGTCACCGAGAAGGTGCAGCCCAACGCGCTGACCAGCTTCCAGCAGCTCAATTCGGCGACGCTGTCGGGCGTGCCGTTTCCCGGCCGCACGCTGGGCGAGGCGCTCGACTACCTCAAGGCGAAGTCGCACGAGATCTTCCCCGAGGGCTATTCCTACGATTTCCAAGGCGACTCGCGTCAGCTCGAGCAGGAGGGCAACGCGCTCGTCTACGTCTTCGTCTTCGCGCTGATCGTCATCTATCTCGTGCTGTCGGCGCAGTACGAGAGCTTCCGCGACCCGTTCATCATCCTGGTGGCGCTGCCCACCGCGCTGTTCGGCGCGCTGTTGCCGCTCAACATCGGCGGCGTCATGGGCTTCGCGACGATCAACATCTATTCGCAGATCGGTCTGGTGACGCTGATCGGCCTGATCGCCAAGCACGGCATTCTGATGGTCGATTTCGCCAACCGCCTGCAGGAGACGCAGGGCCGGTCGCGCCGCGACGCGATCATCGAGGCGGCGTCCATCCGCCTTCGCCCGATTCTGATGACGACCGCGGCGATGGTCGTCGGCATGGCGCCGCTGATCCTCGCCACCGGCGCCGGCGCGCAGTCGCGCTTCGCCATCGGCCTGACGATCTTCTTCGGCATGGCGATCGGCACCTGTTTCACCCTGTTCGTCACGCCGATGGTCTACACCTTTCTCGCCCGCGACCATGCGGCGTGGACGGCGCGCGAACGCGCGGCGGGACACCTGGCGGCAGGCCACGACGCGCCGCGGGAAGGGTCGCACGCTTAAAGGGGTGTTTTGCCAGCCGCGCGCGGCGAGCGCGGCTGCGGACGCGGCCGCCAGCCGCGTCCACGGGGCGCGCCGGCAATCCCTGCAGTTCTCCATGGTCGGGCTTGCCCCGGCCTGCCACGCGGCGAGGCCGGGTCGAGCAAGCCGCCGCGCCTCGTCTCAGTCCTGCCTCGGTCGTTTGATCCAATCGACGCGGCGGGGATGGCGGCGTCGAGCGTCGCCGCGCGTGGCGGCGAGTCGCGGACCTGAGGAGGTTCCGATGAACGAGACCGAGATCCAGGAATACGCGCAGCAGCTGCGGGACGCGCACGGCGACCGCGCGGTCGCCGAAGCCGCGCGCCGCGCCGTGGCGTGCGAACAGCAAAACGACAAGGAAGAGGCGAAGACCTGGCGCCACGTCGAAGCGGCGCTGAAGGAAATGCGCGGGCCGAAGCAGAGCTGACGCCTGCGCGACCCGGCGCTTTCCGCGGCGTTGCGGCCGCGCCCGGCGGCCGCGTCTACAAGGGCGCCGCGCAGAACGTCGCCAAGGGAAGGGTGCCTGTAGCCGCGCGCGGCGAGCGCGGGTGGGACGCGACCGCGCTTACAAGCGCTACCGACCGTCGCATCTCGCCGTCACGAAATAGGGCTGCGCCGGGGCGCCGGCTGAGCGCCCGACCGCTCTCGGTGCGCCGGCCGCAGGCAATGGCGCCCCGCCGGAACGGACGCGTGCGGGGAAAAGCGCGCGCTGCAGCGTGCGCTGAATGCGCAAAAGTCAGCGAGCAATCGTGCGGATTGTCGGCGAACGCACTCACTGAGCCGGACACAAATCTGCGTCTTTGGCGACGTCCGCAATGACTTTATCGACATTGGCCTGTTTTTGCGCTTTTGCGTCTTCTGAGCTGCTGGCGTTGTCGAACATGATAATCGTCGTCACCTTGTCAAACGTAGCGATAGCGTCATGGCGAGCGTCGGCGCATAGCGTATACGTCACTAAGATGCGTCCTGAGTATGTGTTACTTGATTTGTCGAACTTGTCCAAAAAGACTTGCTCTTTGTAATTCTCGCTTTGAGCAAGAGCTAAGATCGGCGCTAGCAAGATCGCTGCGGTCAAGACGACACGCTTCATGCCCCCCTCCCTCGGCGCGGATGCGTTGCGGAGAGGCTACCCCCGATGCGGAGATGTCTAAAGGACGTAAAGCGTCACAAAGGGCGCCATCCCGCTCGAGTGAGCTTGCGGCCGGCGCCGCATGTTCGCGCTCGTTTTTTTCCGCAGCGGCGCCCACAACCTGTGCGGCGGTTCGCGGACCGACGGCGTCGCCGTGAATGTTCTCAACGCGATACGACGTCAATCGAAATCCCGACCGCTCGCCGATTTACAGTCGCCGGCGCTCGCGGCGAGCGGCTGGCCTATCGGAACCTTCGTGACGCCTGGGCGTCACAAGCGCGCGCTCGAACGCTTCGGCGTCTTTTCGCAGGGCTCGATTCGCCCTAGCCTCGCGCATCTCGCGCTGGGCTTGGGCGCGCTGGAATTTGCCGACCAAGGAATTGATTGGCGATCATGGATTGCGACGATCTGAACCCGGGTCCCGCCCTTGCGGCTGCAAATGACGGCGCTTGCCTGGCGACTCCAAAGGAGGGCGAGTTCCTTGCGACTCCAGAGGAGGGCGCTTTCAACGTCTTCGTGACGTTTCCCCATCCCTGGCCGCCGGCGGATGAAACACTTGTCGGCGCCCAGCAATTTAGCGATGGTTCTCTAAAGTTATTTTTTGAGGCGTCCGGCCGACTGCAGGTCGAACTAATCGACAACGCGAGGAACATCCTCCGCCTTGTGCGTTCCAGCAATTTAATCATTCCTGAGATCACCAAGGCGACAATATTTGTCGAGTGGGGAAGAGTTGGCCTCGACCTATATATAGGTCTGGAAACTCGAGACGTTCTCAAGGTCGCGTCGTTACTCAACGCATCGGGGATTCCAGCTGACATTGATATACAAGCAATCGCCAATCAGGAATATGCGAAGGAGCTCGCGCGTAAAAGCGTCAATTGATATCTGTGCAGTTTTCGCGCGGTCCGTCTTTCGGCGACTGAAATCAAAGATGATTTGCAATCCGAGGACGGCCGTCTTTGTGAGATGGCCGTCCTCGATTCCAGCGCCTTGCGGCCAATGGTCGGTCTTCGCGCCAAGTTGGCGTTCGCCGATCGGCGCTCGAGCGTCGGCCTCGGCGGGAAACCGAGATTCAAATCGACCCGCTGACGCGCCCTTCGGCCGTGGTTGCGCGGCTCCTCCATCCCTGCTATGCCCGCCGCCCTAAACCCGTGGGAGAACGCCCGGAAAGCCAGCCGGGGCTCACGTTCGCACCACGAACCTGCAACCTGGCGCAGCCGGCGGGCTTAGGCCTGGGCGGTTCGCGCCAATCTCGGAGCAGAGCTCATGGCGAAGAAAATCGCCGGCTATATCAAGCTGCAAGTGCCTGCGGGGGCGGCCAATCCGTCGCCGCCGATCGGTCCCGCGCTCGGCCAGCGCGGCCTCAACATCATGGAATTCTGCAAGGCCTTCAACGCGCGCACCGCGCAGATGGAAAAGGGCGCGCCGATCCCGGTGGTCATCACCGCCTATCAGGACCGTTCGTTCACCTTCGAGATGCGCCAGCCGCCGGTCACCTTCTTCCTCAAGAAGGCGGCGAACCTGAAGCTCGGCAAGAAGCCGGCCTCCGGCGCCAAGACGCCCGGCCGCGGCTTCGTCGGCAAGGTGACGAAAGCCCAGGTGCGCGAAATCGCCGAGAAGAAGATCGTCGACCTCAACTGCGACACGGTCGAATCGGCGATGAAGATGATCGAAGGCTCCGCCCGGTCGATGGGCCTCGAGGTGGTGGGGTAAGCCATGAGCAAGCACGGCAAGAGAATCCGCACGGCCCGCGACGCCGTCGAGCGCACCAAGCTCTACAAGCTCGACGAGGCGGTGAAGCTGGTGAAGGCCAACGCCAGCGTGAAGTTCGACGAGACGGTCGAGATCGCCATCAATCTCGGCGTCGATCCCAAGCACGCCGACCAGATGGTGCGCGGCGTCGTCAATCTGCCCAACGGCACCGGCCGCACGCTACGCGTCGGCGTGTTCGCGCGCGGCGCCAAGGCTGACGAGGCGCGCGCCGCCGGGGCCGACGTCGTCGGCGCCGAGGACCTGGTGGCGACGGTGCAGGGCGGCGCGATCGAGTTCGATCGCTGCATCGCCACGCCCGACATGATGCCGCTGGTCGGCCGCCTCGGCAAAGTGCTCGGGCCGCGCGGCCTGATGCCCAACCCGAAGGTCGGCACGGTGACGATGGACGTCGCCGCGGCGGTCAAGGCGTCGAAGGGCGGCGCGGTCGAGTTCCGCGTCGAGAAGGCGGGCATCGTTCAGGGCTCGGTCGGCAAGGCGTCGTTCGACGAGGGCAAGCTCGCCGAGAACATCCGCGCTTTCGTCGAGGCGGTGAACAAGGCCAAGCCGACGGGCGCCAAGGGCTCGTACATGCAACGCGCCGCGCTGTCCTCGACCATGGGGCCGGGCGTCAAGCTCGACCTGTCGACGGTGACGACGGCGGCGCAGGTCGGCGCGTAAGGCGGCCGCAACGCTAGGGACAGATTAGACGGCGCCGGGCGAACCCCGGCGCCGTTTGCTTTTCCCCTCTCCCCTTGCGGGAGAGGGGTCAGGGGCGAGGGGTCGGCGCGTCAGCGCCTTGTAAGAGCGCCTTGCGGCGCGCGACCCCTCATCCGGCCGACTTTGTCGGCCACCTTCTCCCGCAAGGGGAGAAGGGGTGCGCGCCTACGGCGCGCGCTTCGTCAGTTCCGCGATCTGGTCGATCACCTGCGGCCACACTGCTAGCGGCAGGGCGTGGCCCATGCGGGGGAGGACGACGAGCTTGGCGCCGGGGACGCTCGCGGCGGTGTCCTCGCCGGCGGCGAGTGGGACCAGCGGATCGTCGGCGCCGTGGATCACCAGGGTCGGCGCTTTGACGCTCGGCAATGTCTTCTTGCGGCTGCCCGAGGCGTAGACGGCGAGCAGCTGCCGTTGCCCGCCATCGGGATAGAAGCCGCGCTGGGCGGCGCGAATCGCGCGCGCGCGGTCGCGCTTCTCGTCCTCGGGATAGCCGGGGCCGCGGAAGAGCTTCCAGGCGGCGACGTTGGCCTCGACATATTCGTCCGATGTCTTCGGCGGCGGCTTGGTGAAGACCGTCATCACGTCCGGGTTGGGCGGGGGCAGCCGCGGGTCGCCGGTCGTCGACATGATCGAGGTCAGCGAGCGCACGCGCTCCGGCCAGCGGATCGCGACTTCCTGTGCGATCATGCCGCCCATCGACGCGCCGACGACGTGGGCGCGCGCGATGCCGAGCGCATCCATCAGCCCGATCGTGTCGGCCGCCATGTCCTCGAGCCGATAGGGCGCGGGAAGCCTGTCGCCCTTCTTGCGCTCGGCCACCGCCCCGCCGGCGTCGGCGGGCGGCCGCCAATCGATCTGGGTCGACTTGCCGACGTCGCGATTGTCGAAGCGCACGACCCACAGGCCGCGTTCGGCCAGCGCGGCGCAGAAGTCGTCTTCCCACAGGATCATTTGTGCGCCGAGGCCGGCGATCAGCACGAGCGGCGGATCGCTCGGACGGCCGAAGGTCTGATAACAGATCTCGAGGTCGCCGACCTCGGCGATGCGTTCGCCAGCCTGGAGTTCGATCTTCGTCATGCAGGCGCTCCTTGCCGCGGCGCGGCGACGATAGCACGAGGCGCGCGGCCGGCGACGCGCCTCACGCATTCGCGCCGGCGGCGACGACCGCATCCGGATCGGCGCCGAGGCGTTTAGGATAGCGCGGCGTCGCCGGCGCTCCGCGGTTGCTTGCTTGCACTTTGGCCAGCGGCGTCGCCGTCGCGCCGCGACCGCAGCGCGGGCAAAAGCGCGGCGAACTGTCGCAGGCAGGGCGCGACAGACCGTCACATGGCGCCGCGACGACAACTTCACGCCAGCGTAATGGGTTATGATTCAGAACGAAAATGAATTGATTAGAGAGACTTTAGACTCCGTCGGGCGTTGTCGCCGGCGTCCGCCGCAGGCCGGCCGTCCGCGGACCGAAGATCGTTAACAGGCAGGCAACAGCTTTCCGTTACGCAAACCATGCGCCGGCGCCAAATCGCTCTCCCCCGACGCGGTGGTGCATTATGACTTTTGGTTGGAAGAGTCTTGGCGTTCAGTCCCGTTTCATGATTCTCGCCGCGCTCGGCGTGGCCGCCGTCCTAGCGACGACGCTGTCGATCATCGCCTGGTCCGAATACGTCGCGCTCGAAGGCCGCTTGCGCGGCCTGTCGGAAAACGAGCTCGGCTCGCTCGACGCCTTGGTCGAAACGGCGATGCGCGCGCGCGTCGACGATAAAGAGGACGTCGCGATCAAGGTGTTCAACGGCTGGTTCGACAGCCGCAACAAAGACTATCCGGGCAAGCTGTGGAGCGTGTGGAGCGCGAAGGTCACCGCCTTCATGGCGCAGGCCTATCCCGATCGCGCCGCCAAGGCGGCGGTCGACGACGTCGACGAGGAGGCGATGCGCACCGGCCGTCCGGTGGCGCGGTTCGTCGCCGACGCCTATCGCTACAGCAAGCCGATCATTCTCGGCCGCACGCTCGCTGCGCCAAAAGAAATCTGCATGAGCTGCCACGGCGCCGGCATGGGGCTCGAGGAGGGCGAGGTCATCGCGGTGTTCTCGAGCAGCGTCTCGACCGCCGCCGACTTCGCCGCCCTGCGCGCGCTGCTGATCAAGATCGCCGCCGGAGGGATTCTCGGCGGCGTGCTGGTCGTCTTCGGCATCTGGCGACTGCTTGGCGGCGTCGTCACGCACCCGCTGCAGGGCATCACCAAAGCGATGCGCCGCCTCGCCGAAGGCGACAGCACGATCGAGATCCCCGCCCAGGGGCGCGCCGACGAGATCGGCCAGATGGCGAGGGCGGTGCTGGTCTTCCGCGACGCCGCGGTCGAGAACGGGCGGCTCGAACGCGAAGCGCACGATCATCGCGCCAACGCCGAGCGCGATCGCGAAGAGGCGGAAGCGGCGCAGCGCGAAGCGATCCGCCAGGAGCGCGCAATCGTCACGAGCTCGATCGGCGTGGCGTTGGCGCGGCTCGCCGACATGGATCTCGCCTATCGCATCACCGCCGACATCCCGGTCGCCTATCGCGAATTGAAGACCGACTTCAACGCGGCGATGGCGCAACTCGAACGGGCGATGCGCGCGGTGACGACCGCGATCGCCGCCATCCGCGACGGAACCCAAGACATCGCCGAGGCGGCCGACGAATTGTCGGCGCGCACCGAGCAGCAGGCTTCGAGCCTCGAGGAGACCACGACCGCGGTCGAGCAGATCGCGAGCACGGTCAAGACCGCTGCCGACGGCGCGTCGCACGCCCAGACCGCGGTCGCCGCCGCCGACGAGGACGCGAAGAAAAGCTCGCGCATCGTCGGCGAAACGGTCGAGGCGATGGACGCGATCGCCCAGTCGGCGCGGCAGATCACCCAGATCGTCGGCGTCATCGACGAAATCGCGTTCCAGACCAATCTGCTGGCGCTCAACGCCGGCGTCGAGGCGGCGCGCGCCGGCGACGCCGGGCGCGGCTTCGCCGTGGTCGCCTCCGAGGTGCGCGGACTGGCGCAGCGTTCGGCGCAGGCCGCCAAGGAGATCAAGGGCCTCATCGCCGACTCGACGCGCCATGTCGAACACGGCGTCAAACAGGTCGGCGAGACCGGCCGCGCGCTCGAGCGCCTGCGCGCGCAGGTGGCGGAGATCAACGCCGTCGTCGCCGACATCGCCGCCGGGGCGAAGGAGCAGGCGAGCGGGCTCGCCGAAGTCAACGCCGCGATCAATCAGATCGACGGCATGACGCAGCGCAACGCGACGATGGTCGGCGATTCGACCGCGGCGACGCACCGGCTGTCGCAGGAGACGGAGCAACTGTCGCGGCTGATCGGCCAGTTCCGCCTCGGCGCGGGCCTGGCGTCGGCGCCCGGCGCGCGCGCCGCCTGACGCATCCGGGCGCCGGCGCCCTCGCGCCGGCGCCCGCCATGCCGTATAGAGGCGGCGGAGCGGCGGCGACGTCCGCCGCCGCCGGAGGGCGCCGATCGTGAGCCGCACCGTCTTCGTTCTCAACGGGCCGAACCTCGACCTGCTCGGCAAGCGCCAGCCGGAGATCTACGGCCGCGAGACGCTCGCCGACGTCGAGGCGCTCTGCCGCCGCGCCGCGGCCGAGCACGGCCTGACGATCCAGTTTCGCCAGAGCAACCGCGAATACGAGCTGATCGACTGGATCCACGAGGCGCGCGAAGCTGCGGCGGCGATCGTCATCAACCCCGCCGGCTACAGCCACACCTCGGTCGCCATCCTCGACGCGCTCGCCGCCTTCGCCGGCCCGATCATCGAGGTTCACATCTCCAACATCCACAAGCGCGAGCCGTTCCGCCGCCATTCCTATGTCTCGACCGTCGCCGCCGGCGTGATCGCCGGCTGCGGGACGCAGGGCTACGCGCTGGCGCTCGAGCGCGTCGCCAGCCTGCTGGAAGAAAAAGCGCACTGACTGGCGGGCCGCCGGCGGCGGGCGCGCGCCCAGCGGTGAAGACCTGACGCAGGGTTCGCGGCGCCGCACGTCGGCTACCGTGAATTCCGGTCGTTTGCGCCCGGCGTTTGCATCGCGCGCGGCCAGGCGATCCGCAACAAAAAGCTTGCGGCGCGACCGACGTGAGCGGGCGTCGTGCGGGTCGACCTCGACGAGAACGTCATCGTCCTCGAGACCAGCCTGCGCGCGAAGATCGCCAATTTCATCGGCGACGCGGCCGTCGCGGGCGTAACCGTCGATGGCACGCGGATTGCATGCTCCATCACCGACGAAGATCGAGAGCTGGCGCTGAGAGTCGACGGCCGCTGACGCCAGTCGTTCCAATATACGGTTACGTAATTGACTGTATTGTGTCCATTGTTAAGCGTCACAAAAACAACAAGGCACAGGAGAACGGTCCAAATGAATAGACGCCTAATCATGCTCACTACAGCAATCGCGATCGCCGCTTCACCTTACGCCTTCGCCGAAGACGCAGCGAGTTCGACCTGCGGGCCGCTCGACGAGGCGATGAAGCTGGTCCTCGAGGGCTATCGCGGCGAGCCTTTCCAGGAGCTCACCGAGGAGCAAGTCCACGTCGCCCGCGGCGTGCTCCTCAACCCAGGCAACGGGGAGGACGCCCGGGCGCTCGCGGCCACGCGCGTCATCGTCTCCAGGACCGATCTCGGCGAGGCGACCATCTTCGTCGACGGCGAGGAGGCTTGCAGCCTCGGCTTTCTGCCGCCGGGCACGATAGGCGTGATCGACGCGCTCAAGAACAAGCCGATGGTCGAAGTGGGGACGAGAAGCTGATGAACCAAAAGCCGGCGCGCCCTAAACTTTTCGGGCGCGCGTCCCGCCTAACTGGCGGCTGCGTTTGGGCCGCTGCGATCGCCGACGCCAGGCGTTGAACGCTGTGGATCGACCGGCCGTCGACTCCAGCCCGAAAGCAGCGAACGTCCGCTCAGGGTCCGTTTCCAGGCTTGTCCGCTTGGGCGCCAAGTTTCAGATTTTGACCGCCGGCAAGCTCGCCTCGAAGTCGATCACGAAGAGCGCCCGCGCGCGGCGCTCTTCGCCGATCACGATCTCGAGACAGCGCGGCTCACGGCCGCGCCTCGCGCGAACCGCTCAGCTCGCCGCGGCGATCTTGTCCTGCCTGTTGGTCTCGAAGTCGCTCGCGTCGTGGCGTTCGCGCAGCTGGCTGGACGGCTCGCCGCTGGTGCGGTTGACCATGCGCCCGCGTCTGACCGCCGGGCGCTCGAGCAGCATGTCGGCCCAGCGCTGGACGTGCTTGTAGTCCTGCACGCTGAGGAACTCGGCCGCTCCGTATTGCCAGCCCTTCGCCAGCCCGCCGTACCAGGGGAAGATGGCGATGTCGGCGATCGTGTAGGCGGGGCCGGCGACGTATTCGCTTTCGGCGAGGCGGCGGTCGAGCACGTCGAGCTGCCGCTTCACCTCCATGGCGTAGCGGTCGATCGCATATTCGATCTTGGTCGGCGCGTAGGCGTAGAAATGGCCGAAACCGCCGCCGAGATAGGGCGCGGCGCCCATCTGCCAAAACAGCCAGGACAGGCACTCGGCGCGTGGTCCCGCCTCGGTCGGCAGGAACGCGCCGAACTTCTCGGCGAGATAAACCAGGATCGCGCCCGACTCGAACACCCGGATCGGCTTGGGGCCGCCGCGATCCACCATCGCCGGAATCTTGGAATTGGGGTTCACCGCGACGAAGCCGCTGCCGAACTGCTCGCCTTCGCCAATGTCGATCAGCCAGGCGTCGTATTCGGCGCCGCTCTCGCCCAGCGCCAGCAGCTCCTCGAGCATGATCGTCACCTTCACGCCGTTGGGCGTGCCGAGCGAGTAAAGCTGCAGCGGGTGACGGCCGACCGGCAGTTCCTTCTCATGAGTCGGCCCGGCGATCGGCCGGTTGGTCTTGGCGAAGCGGCCGCCGCTGGCCTTGTCCCATGTCCACACTTTCGGCGGGACGTATTCCGACGGTTCGCTCATCTCGACCTCCAGGACGTTCGTTCGCGCGTCGCCCGCCCATAGCCTGCGCGTGTGACGCAGGCGATAAACCGGGCCGGCGGCGCGGTCGAGCGCCGCGGGCGCGGCGGCGCGGAATCTCGGTTCAAATCTTCGCAACTGGAGCGTCGGAGCGCGCCGCAGCGGATCGCCTGTCATTCGGCGCGCGGTCCCGGCGCCGATCGGCGTTGCAGCCCATTGCATTTGTTACAGATCGTGGGGCCATGACGTCGAGCCTACTCGCAGACCCCGTTCTCGAGGGCGTTCGAGCGCTCGCTCGTCAGCGGCGAGGGTCGTGAGGGTCGTCGCTTTGCCCGGTCAGGCGGCGGCTCGCCTTCGCGCGTTGCGGAGTTGTGTCTGTTCACGTGAAGCGGCTCTGAAAGCCGACCCCGCCCGATTCAATGTTGTCAGAAGGTGAACTTGCCGGTCGGCGCTCGGATCCCTTGTCGATTTACAATTTTGGCGTGAGCGACTCTGCGAGGGGTCCGCCTTCGCCGCCGACCGACAGGCCGCTGTGTTCGTCGCGTTGTGCGATGCACAATAATTGAACAGGGCCGTCGCCGCGGTGCGGAGAGCCGATTTCGCGCTGCGCGGTCGGCGAGAGCCAATTGCCGCCGAATGTGCCCAAATCTGGCGGCGAATATTGACTTTGCGCGGCGAAATCGGCCCAACCGCGCATGCGCCCTCAATTAGCCGCTCGCGCCAAAAAGCCAATTGACTGAGCATCTTGTGGTTTTCGGCGCCGAATATTTGCGCGCGACGGCGGCCAACGTTCGTGAGACCATGGAGGCGCTCACAGGAAGCGATGGGCGCCGTCTCTGGTCGGTCTGGGGGCGTCATGGAGCGGAAAATGTCCGTCAGGGACGGTCCGGCGGCGTTCGCCGCGGCGGCGCCGCCTGCGCGCCAACATCAAGCGTCGCCCGAAGTGGCGCTGATGGGCATCTACGAAATCTCGAAGATCCTCAGCGGGCCGACGCGTCTCGAACAGACGCTCGCCAATGTGGTGAACGTGCTGAGCTGCTTTTTCGACATGCGGCTCGGCATGATCGTCATTCTCGACGCCGACGGCGAGCCGGAGATCATCGCCACCGCGGGATGGGCGACCGAGGCCAAGGGCAAGCCGATCGAAACCCTGCCGCGCGTCGTCATCGACCGGCTGGTCGCGACGTCGACGGCGGTGGTCGCCGAGGACATAACCAAGGATCCGCTGTTCGCCAAGGCGGCCGATCTCATCACCCGCCGTCTCGACGGCCGCATTTCATTTCTCGGCGTGCCGATCAAATCCGACGAACGGGTAATTGGAACCCTGTCGATCAATCGCGTCTGGGATGGCGAGCGGGCGAGCGGCTTCGACGACGATCTGCATTTCCTGCGCATGGTCGCCAACCTCGTCGGACAGACGGTGCGGCTGCATCGCATGTTGTCGGCCGAGCGCAAGCGCTTCCTCGACGAGAAGCGAAGCCTTGAAAAGGCGCTCGACGGGCAACTGATCGACTCGCGCCGCAGCGCGGCGCCCAAGGTCAACGGCATCGTCGGCGAAAGCGCGGCGATCCGCAAGGTTCTGGCGACGATCGAGGTGGTCGCCAAATCGAATTCGACGGTGCTGCTGCGCGGCGAGAGTGGCACCGGCAAGGAATTGTTCGCCCGCGCCGTGCACGATCTTTCGGCGCGCAAGAACAAGCCGTTCGTCAAGCTCAATTGCGCGGCGCTGCCCGAAAGCGTGCTCGAATCCGAATTGTTCGGCCATGAGAAGGGCGCCTTCACCGGCGCCGTCGGCCAGCGCGCCGGCCGCTTCGAACTCGCCCATGGCGGAACCTTGCTGCTCGACGAGATCGGCGAGATCTCGCCGAGTTTCCAAAGCAAGCTGCTGCGGGTGCTGCAGGAGGGCGAATTCGAGCGCGTCGGCGGAACGCGCACGCTCAAGGTCGACTTCCGCCTCATCTGCGCGACCAACAAGGACCTCGAAGGAGCCGTCGCCAAGGGCGAGTTCCGCGCCGACCTCTATTATCGCATCAACGTCATTCCGGTGTTTCTGCCGGCCTTACGCGAACGTCCCGGCGACATCGCGCTGCTAGCGCGCGCCTTCCTCGATCGCTTCAACGCCGAGAACGGCCGCAAACTGACGTTGTCGGCCGGCGCGATGGATGCGCTGAAACGCTGCTACTTCCCCGGCAACGTGCGCGAACTCGAAAACTGCGTGCGGCGAACGGCGACGCTGGCGCATGGCGAAGTCATCGTGCGCGACGACCTTTCGTGCGCGGCCGGCGACTGCCTGTCGGCGCTGCTATGGACCGGCAGCGGACGCGGCGCCTTCGGCGATCCGATCGGCGCGCTCGCCTCGGGGCGGACGATCGTCGCGCCGACTCTCGAGCGGCCGCCGGCGCCGAGCGCGCCGAGCCGCGAACTCGCCGAAGCCGCCGCGCCCGCCGCGACCTGCGCGCGCGCCGAAACTGGCGACTGCCCGGCGATCGCGCCGCGGCTGACGGAAAAGGATCGCCTGCTCGAGGCGATGGAGCGGGCCGGCTGGGTACAGGCCAAGGCGGCGCGCGTCCTCGGCATCACGCCGCGCCAGATCGGCTATGCGCTGCGCAAGTACCGCATCGAGATGAAGCGCTTCTGAGCGCCTGACCGAAGCAAATTTCCGGGCGCTGTTGTGGGCGCGGTCGCTGGCAGCGCTTTTGCGGCTGCCGCAATCGGGGCGAGACAAGGCGCTGATGCGCCGGACGCGAGCGGCGCGCACGCCTACAGCGGATCGGCGCTCGCCGCCCTGTCGGCAACGCGACAAAACCGTGTCCGAGAGACTTCAGCGACGCCTCGTCTCAACTCAAACAATTGATATAACAAGACAATAATTCTGGCACGACCCTTGCGCCGATTGGCGGCGGACAACAGGAATCGCGCCCATGGGTCAGCCGTTCACGATCGCGCTCGACAGTCTCCTCAATCCCATCGACTTCGAGGCGGCAAGGGAAGCCGCAACCTCCGGCGGCTGTGCTTCGTCGTCCTGCGGCTCCTCGGCGCGGCCGGAAGACATGGACGCGGGCGTTTGGGAGCGGATCAAGGACCATCCCTGCTATTCCGAGGAAGCGCACCATTATTTCGCCCGCATGCACATCGCGGTCGCGCCCGCCTGCAACATCCAGTGCCACTATTGCAATCGCAAATATGACTGCGCCAACGAGAGCCGCCCCGGCGTGGTGTCGGAAAAGCTGACGCCCGACCAGGCGCGCCGCAAGGTCGTCGCGGTCGCCAACGAAGTGCCGCAACTCTCGGTGCTCGGCGTCGCCGGTCCGGGCGACGCCTGTTACGACTGGAAGAAGACGCAGGCGGCCTTCTCGGCGATCGCCAAAGAGATCCCCGACATCAAACTCTGCATTTCGACCAATGGCCTCGCGCTGCCTGACCGCGTCGACGAACTGGCCGATATGAACGTCGACCACGTGACCATCACCATCAACATGGTCGATCCCGAAATCGGCGCGAAGATCTATCCCTGGATCTATTTCCGCAACCGGCGTTGGACGGGCGTCGAGGCGGCGCAAATCCTGCACGAGCGGCAGATGCAGGGCCTCGAAATGCTGACGGCTCGCGGCATCCTGACCAAGATCAATTCGGTGATGATCCCGGGGATCAACGACGAGCATCTGATCGAGGTCAATCGCTGGGTCAAGCAGCGCGGCGCCTT
>Ga0326728_10017582_pt1 | contig 14279 bp, 7 predicted proteins | sample MB3enrmetagenome_FD_207602 | JGI IMG/M metagenome (GOLD analysis project Ga0326728, IMG submission 207602) | Lab enriched peat soil microbial communities from McLean, Ithaca, NY, United States - MB31MN | ecosystem: Environmental > Terrestrial > Soil > Wetlands > Peat | place: USA: New York...
TAGCATCGCTGTTCTCGCTGGCGTAGACAAACAGGTTGTAGTTAGCGGTGCCGCCCACTCCGTTGCCCGGCGTGGGGTAGTCGTTGAAGATCATGAAGGGGAGCTGTTTGAAGACCTCCTGCGCGGCCAGTGAAGCAGGAAAGCCAACCGTGGTGCCGTTAACGGTACCGAGATTGGTAATATCTGTGCTGCTGTACGCGGGATTTCCCTGATTCTCATGGTGCCGCGTAAAGGAATAGCGCAAACTCAGAACGGTGGTGGAATTGAGCGTCACGTCGTCGGCCAGGATAACGTTCCGTGCGTTGGTTGTGTTCTGAGCATGGTTAAAGTCCCAGCCGCTGGGGAAGACGTTAGCCGTGGAGAAGATTAGCTTGTCATAGGAAAAGCGGGTGAAGATGCGCTGCCGTTCACTTTTAGCCCAGTCGACGCGCACATCGAACCTGTGTGCTCTGAACGGGTCCAGGCCGGGCAAGCCGAAATTGTTGGCGACATCAGACGTCGCCGAATCGCAGGTGGTGGGGCTAGGGATATTGCAAGGTGGCATTTTCGATAGAAATAGCAAGCCGATGGGATTCGGGTTCGTGATTACGTTCCCCGGAAATGCCTGCCGACACAAGCCAGGTGTCGGGGGGTTCGTGACGGGGCACGCGACGTCGGGCTGGGTAGGATCGTAGATCGGAAAGCCCATAGCCGAGAAGTCTCCGGTCCTTTCGGCGCTGGTGGGGACCGTGAACGTGTCTATGCCCTCGAACTCCTGCTGCTGGGTGTCCTCGTAATCCGCGAAGAAAAAGAGCTTATCGCGCTTAATCGGCCCGCCGATGGCTCCGCCCTCCTGATAACGGTGGAAAGCAGGAGGCTTGTTGGCGAGGCCGCTCGATAGCTCGCTTTGTTTGTTGAAATAGTCGTTCGCCGCCAAAACATCAGGGCGAAATACACCGAAAACGTCGCCATGAAATTTATTGGTACCAGACTTGCTCACCAGGCTGATGACGCCCGCAGCGCCGCTCTGGTAAGACGCCGGCGTGTTCTGGGTTTCCACGCGCACTTCCTCGACGCCATCCTCCGGAATGTTCATCGCCGGAATGATGGCGCCAGAGTTGTTTTCCGCAATTCCAATCGGACTGCCGTCCAGCATGTAGTAAACGGAGCCCACGATAGAGCCATTGATCGTGTCGGCGGAAACGTCGACTCCGGGGCGCCCGCTCGAAATGTTTTGAATGTTCGCCATCGAGTCGCTGGAGTTCGGCGAACCATTGACCGGAATCACGCCTGCACTCAACTGCACGAGATCGTAAACGTTGCGGTATAGCAACGGCACCCGATCGATGGCGGCTGAATCAATTAACTGGCCTATAGTGGAGTTGCTCGTATCCACCAGTGTGGGCGCCGTCGACACCGTAACTGTCTCGGTCACGCTGCCGACTCGCAGAGCGATATTCACGGTGGTGACCTGATCCACAGTGACCAACACATTGTCCTGAGCAATGCTTTCAAAACCCTTTTGACTGGCCTTAACTACATAGGTGCCAGGGGGCAGCGACACAAAACTGTACAATCCCGCCGCGCTTGTAACCGTGTGCAACTCGACTCCAGTGGCATGGTTGAGCGCGGTGACTTTGGCTCCATTGACCATCGCCCCCGAGGGATCGGAGATAAGGCCGCTGATGCCGCCACGACCCGCCTGGGCGAGCGCGAAAGAGGTCGCGCAGAGAACGAGCACACAAACAGAAAAATACGTCCGCGCCGTGTTGCCAATTGCGTTCCCGCTGATCATGATCTTCCTCCTTACAAAAGTCGAAAACTCGAGTTTATGCCCCACGTGCACCATGTCCGCCAGGGCGATAGTCATTCCCATCCAATCCCATCGGGCATAGCGGCCTGGACGCCCGCCCGCTGTCTGCCCAGAAAGCGGCAGAAAAACCTTTTATTAAAACGTATCAATACTGCTCCAGGTGTTGTACGCTGTCAAGAGAAAATAGACGGGCTCTGTGCTTCCGATGGCAAAGCTCAATTGGGTGTAAGCCAGGAGAGAGGTTTTGATTCTTACAATGCGCGCCAATCTAGCCCTGATTGCGGCTGCCCTTTCCCTCTTCCTCAGTTCCTCCGCGACCGGCCAGATCGAGACGGCTTGGACCGTTGTATCGAGCGGCGAAGTGGACAGCCGGATTCAGCACCAGCTTCAGCAAATGGCCTCGGAAAACGGCGCGTCGCTGCGTATGCTAGGCCACGCCGGGCCTACGGCCCGTCCGGCGCGCAGTGCCAGCAGCCTTCTCATCGAGCTGAAGACGGCACCCAATGGCGCTGCCTTCCGCACAGAACTCCAGCGACTGGCGCGCAGTTCCGGCGTAAAACCTACGACGGAACTGGCCAACGGAGGCTACATTCTCCGCTGCTCCTATTCGCGCAATGCCTCTTCGGCTCGTGTCGCGCCCAACCGTATCCGCATTCAAGCGACTTCACCCGCCGGTTTTCACAATGCTTTACTGCGCCTCCCCGACCTGCTGACAATCGAGGCCTCGAAGCTTGCGGATCTCGTCCCGCAGCCACAATCCCTGCACCTGAAGAAGCAAGGGGCGCTGGCGATTATCGCCGACTATCCGTCTTTCCCGATCCGCGGCGTCGTCGAAGGTTTCTACGGACCTCCTTGGACCCATGCCGACCGGCTCGAGCTTCTGCGTTTTGAGGGCCAGCACGGCATGAACATCTACATCTACGGTCCGAAGGATGATCCGTATCACCGCAAGCTCTGGCGTGAGCCTTATCCGTCGGAGCAACTCAAGCGTCTCGCCGAACTGGCCGACACCGCCAAGGAAAATTTCGTTGATTTCAGTTTCGCCATCAGTCCCGGTCTGTCGATGGTCTATTCGAGCGACGCGGATTTCGAGACACTCGCGCGCAAGCTTGAGTCGGTCGCCCGGCTCGGCGTTTCGAATTTTGCCCTCTTCCTGGACGACGTTCCACCGGAACTCGCGCATACCGAAGATCGGACTCGCTTCAAGACGCTCGCCCAAGCGCATGTCCAGCTCATCAACCGCGTGTACGACCGTCTCGAGTCGCTTTCTCCAGGCATTCGTCTGACGGTTTGTCCCACCACTTATACGAACGGCTGGGGCAATCGCGACTACATCAAAGAGCTCGGTGCTGGCGTCAATCCAGCAGTGGCGCTGATTTGGACGGGGACCGAGACGATTTCGCCAACCATTACCGTGGCCCAAGCCGAGGAATGGGGCGCGTATCTGCGGCGTAAACCTCTGGTGTGGGACAACTATCCCGTCAATGACGACAACCCCTGGTGGCTGAACCTCCACGCCCTTCGCGGCCGGGATGCCGCACTTTTCGCCGCCGTCCAGGGCCTGTTTTCAAATCCCATGGTACAGCCCCATTCCTCGCTAATTCCTGTCCAGACGGTTGCGGATTATCTCTGGAACCCGATCGCCTATGATCCCGAGAAATCGCAGCGCCATGCTCTCGTCACTCAATACGGCGAAGATGCGCCGGAAGTCCTCGCGCCGCTGCTTGAAATCTTCCGGTCCAATAAAGACGACTCGGCCTTTCGGCCGATTTTCGAAGAAACCTGGAACCCGGTCGACATGCCTGCTGTCGAATCGCAAATTACTCGCCTCGCATCCTTCGCCGCCGCCCTGCAAGGCCAGCCCCGCTTCGAAAAGCTTGTCCCCGAGATAACTACGCTGACGAACGTGATTCGCGACCGGCTATCTGCCGTTCGCGCCGACTCCACGTTCAAACAGTTGCCGGACGGCAAACTACAGTGGGACCAGGAGCGCGACGCACTGCGAGCTGGGAGAGTTCCCAGCAAGCCCGTCCTCGACGGCAATTTTTCCAAGTGGGAATCCGGACCCTTGTATCTGCTGAACGACGACTCGCAGATTGCCGGGGGAAAAGCGCTTTGGAAAGGTGCGTCGCAGTTTTCCGCCCGTGTTGCCCTGGCTTGGGACGACGAGAACCTTTACATCGCCGCCGACGTGACCGACCCTGATCTTTATCAGCCTTTCTGGGGAAGGGACGCGCAAAACGGAGATGCATTCCACCTGGTCTTTGAGACAGCACCGCTTCAAGATGCCCCAGCGCGCCTAACTGACGTCTATGACCTGACCCTGAGCCCGGGGGACTTTGCCGGCGTTAAGCCCAGCATCTATTGCGATGAGGATTATCTCCCCCCACGGCTGCGGCCGCACAACTATAACGAGGAAATCAAGACAGCGTGGAAGAAAACGGCGAACGGTTTTTCCGGCGAGATCGCGATTCCCATCTCCTTGTTTGCCAGCCCAAAGTTCACCGCAGGCGAGGAAATCGGTCTGAGTTTCGGAGCGCAGAAAACGTTTCCCCCCAAAGAACCGTCTCCCGACACTTTGGTCCAGATTGTCTTCACGTCGAAAAAAGATCCCTTGTTTCGTGTGGATGCAGGGAATCCTTCGACGCTCCAGCGTTTGCGGTTGGTCGACGCCCGCTGATGGGGCAACAGGCATACCACCCAATCTGTTCTTTGCCGCCGGCCACCTCCGACAAAGGGTTGTCATTCCACTAGCACATCGTTTGCTTGTCAGGCTGTCAGGCCAGGTTCCGCCGCAGCGTGGCCTTATCTAGTTCTCCTTCCCAGAGCGCCAGCACAAGAGTCGCAACGCCGTTGCCGATCATGTTGACTAACGCTCTGAACATACTCAGGAAACGGTCGATTCCCAAGATGAGAGCCATGCCCGCCACCGGGATGGTGGGAATGACAGCGAGTGTGCCCACCAGTGCAATGAACGATGCCCCCTGCACGCCGCTGGCGCCTTTCGAAGTGAGAACGGCGACAGCGAAAATAGTGAGTTGCTGGGTCAGGGTCAGATGCGTTTTCGTGGCCTGAGCCACAAACAGTGCCGCCATGGTCATGTAGAGGCTGGTGCCATCAGTATTGAAAGTGAAGCCCGTTGGAACGACCAGGCCCACCAACGATTTGGAGCATCCCAATTTTTCGAGCTTCGCCATCATAGTGGGGATGGCAATTTCCGAGGAACTGACCGCGAGCACGAGCAGGATTTCCTCCTTGATGTAAACGAGGAAACGGATGATGTTGAAACCTGCAACCCAGCAGATCGCACCGAGCACGATTACAACAAACAGGATCGAGGTGACCCAAAAGGTTCCGATCAGTTTCGCAAGGGGACCGAGCGATGCCAGGCCATACTTGCCGACCGTGAAGGCCATGGCCCCAAAAGCCCCGATGGGAGCGAACTTCATCAAAATCGAGGTCACGGCGAATACCGTACGCGTGAGCGAATCGATCATATCCACGAGCGGTTTCGCTTTCGCGCCAACGGCTGAGAGCGCGAGGCCGAAGAGCAGGGCCACAAATACGACTTCGAGAATGTCGCCCTTGGCGAAGGCATCCACGACCGTTGTCGGGATGATGTGTATGAGGAATTCGGTTACGCTTTGCGCCTTGGCCTGGCCAGCATAGTCGGCCACGGCTTTGGCGTCGAGTGTGGAAGGGTCGATGTGAAACGAAGCGCCCGGCTGCACTACGTTCCCTACCACTAGTCCGATGAGCAGGGCCACCGTGGAGACGATCTCGAAATAGATCAGCGCCATCCCGCCGACGCGACCGACTTTCTTCAGGCTCTCCATGCCAGCGATTCCCGTGACCACCGTGCAGAAGATGACCAGTGTGATGATCATCGAGATGACGCGGATAAAGGCGTCGCCCAGCGGTTTCATGGCGACGGCGCGCGCGGGACTCACATAGCCAAGCACGATCGCAAGCGCCATCGCGGCCAGCACCTGCACCCAGAGAACGCGGTAGAAAGGCACGTCCGGTTTCGGCGCCGGGGGCGAATCTGCGGGCAAGACTCGATCGGCGTTCACCTTGAGATCATTTGTGGTTTCCGGCACCGCTTAGTGACTCTCTTTTTGTCCGTTGGGTTCGGCTTCCAGCGCGTGCACGAGCCACGGAATGATGACCTCTTTGAAGATCCGCGGGTCTGGCCAGACTCCCACCTGCCGGCCCAAGTGGCCGCCCATGGGATTGATCCACGCTGTCTTCGGCACGTCTCCTTTGTCGAGCAACAGGTAGATATCCGAGATCGGAACCTGCGTGTCTTTTACTCCGGCCAAAATGAGCATGGGAGCCATCGGTTTACCGAGCAGGCCTTGTTTGACGAGCGACATCTTGGGCAGGACCTCCGACATTTCGCCGACCGTTTTCACGTTATCGAAAATCGCCATCAGGGCAGGTACCTGGTCGAATAGATATTCACGATTGCCGAGCAGGTCGTTCATCAGGAAATCTTTCTGGAAGAACTTGTCTGTGGGTGGAGACTGCGCACTTGCTCCCTTCAGGCGCGCCCGTTCCACAATCGCCATTTTCGTTGCCCAATAAGCTCCCCAACTCACCCCGTGCATGGCAACGCGGTTCTTATCGATCTCCGGGCGCGTCGCGATGTAATCCAGCACGCGAGAGAGCATGCGCTCCGCGTTCTCGCTGACCTTAATAGGGTTCTGGCCGGTGCCGGGGCCGTCGACCGCCAGAAACCCTACGCCATAGGGCAGAATCGCGCTGAAGCTTTCGGACAGATCTTCCTTGCGGCTGTCGAGCCCATTGACGGCGAGCACCAGCGGAACGGGGCCAGCCGCGTTTTTCGGCAGGCGCAAATAGCCGATGATTTCTTTTCCTTCGAACGGAATCTTGACGATCTCCAGCGGCGGATCCCAAAACTTTGCATGAGCGAGAAAGGCTTCGATGGCCTTTTCGTAGGACCGCTGCTTGCCGGGCGACGCCGGAATCGGCCAGCGCCCAAACGAATAGAGCCGCCAGGCGCGGATGTAATCGGCATTCGCCTTGGCGGGATCCGTCTTCTCCAGCGACTTGGCCTCGTTCATGTATCGGTCAGCAACACCGATAAACGCCGCGGCCCACTCGTCTTTGTCCTTGGTGTGGATCGAAGCGAACGCTTCCTTAATATCGCCCGGACCAAGCCCAATGAGCGGATATTGACCGACTTCAGCGCGGTGGATGGCCTCGCCTTTTATTTCGTCAAGCGTGCGCTCAGGGCGAGCTTTATCTCTCGCGGTGTCTTGCGCATAACTCGAAGCGGATGCTGATGCCAGGAGTAGGACGATGACAAACGGCCACGCCACCTTCATCATGCGAGGGCGACGATTTGCAATTTCGATCACAGGAAGCTTCCTTTCAAAGAAATAGGGCGGAAGTGCCCGGCCTCAGCCCTGGAGGAGAGCGGCTCGCTAAAAAGTGAGTTTCATACCGAGTTGCACGGCGCGGCTTCCGCCGGAACCGATGACAGGGTTCGAGGCCGCGACGTCGGGTGTCCCGCACGAGCAGCCAAAAGAACCTGTGGAAGGATCGTTATGGGCCCATCCGTTTTGCCCCCCGAATGGGTTGGCGAAATTTGGATGATTGAAAATATTGAAAAACTCGGCGCGGAATTGCGCGCCCAGCCGTTCGCCAAATTTCCAGTTTTTGGCCAGTGAGAAGTCCACGTTCCGGAAACCTGTGTCGCGGAAAATGTTGCGACCCATTGTGCCCTGGGTACCGGGTATTGGGGGAATCATGAATGAGTTGCCGTTGGCGTAACATCCGAAAGTGGCCAGTTCAGCGCTTGTGGGTCCGTTCGGGCCACCGTCGAGCATCATAGCTTGGTTGTTACAGGATGTGTTTGACGTTGGCGCGCTGGCATTGCCGCTTCCGGGAAAGAAAGGAATTCCCACCGGCGTGGACTTAAAATCCTCGGGATTACCGTAGAAGTCCCAGCGATCGTTCAACTCCCCAGTATGGCTGACATCCGTACCCGCATCCATCACACCGAAAGGCTGTCCGGTCTGGAGCGTGATGATCGAGTTAACCTGCCAGCCTTCCAGCAACTGCGCGACACTCTTCTTGCCCGGCAGGAGGTAGGTCATCGACAGTGTGAAACGGTGCCGGATATCAAAATCGCTGCTGGCATATTCGCGGTTGGGATGGGTGCTGTCGCTGGGCAGGCCAAGTCCGGCGCCAAAATCCCAGTTGGCACCAACCTGATCCAAAGCATGGGCCCACGTGTAGCCCGCGATCATCGACAGCCCGTGGTAGTTCCGAGCAGTCAGGGTGGTTTGCAATCCCTCATAGTTGGAACGGTAGATATTACCCATTTGATAGACGAAGCTCAGATAGTCAAAGCAGGGCCCACCGGCCCCCGCTCCAATTGGAGCGGGACAGTTGTAGGTGAATGGCCTCCCGAACTGCTCGCTGCCATTGTCCAGCTGAGGATTTACCTGGTTGATATCGTGGATTCCTACCAGGCGCGATCCGTGGTTCGCCACATAGCCAACTTCCAGCACCAGGTTAGGTGTGAAAGAGTGTTCGACGTTCAGATCCCAGTTAGAGACGTAGGGCGTTTTGAGATTACGGTCGACACCCATGATCGTGCACGGCGACCCCGTAACCGGGTCGCAATTGACGGTATTGTTGCCGGGAAAGACCGTTCCAAACCAGTTCAAACTTCCTCCTCCAAAGGAAGCAACTGCTGTGGCGATGCTGCCGCCCGAAGTATCTCCGCTCGAGTCGATCTGCGCTCCGGTTGGAACGGTCGCCAATCCTAGTGAATTGTTTAAGGCCAGGAACGATTCCCAATTCAGAGTCTCGTAGACAATCCCGCCGCCGCCCCGCAACACGGTCCGTCCATTTCCAAATACATCCCAGGCAAAACCTGCACGCGGCGCGAAATCCTTCCGATCGGGATTGTAGGGGCCACTCACCCCGTTCACCCCGGCCTGAGTCAGTGCTTTCGACGGCGGCAACGATGGATCGAAGTTTCCGAGAAGGTTGTGGTCTTCTTTGATTACGGTATTGACCTCATAGCGCACGCCGAAGTTCACGGTCACGTTTCTGGTCACACGAAAATCGTCTTGAGCAAATCCGGCATAGCCCCAGTTGTGAATGTGGCGAGTGGGATCTCCAATCAGCAGTGTGCCGTTGGTGGGCAACCCGGCGAAGAAATCTTCAATGCCTTGAGAGTTTCCTCCTTCGAAGTTCCCGCCGATGAATTTGATTCTGCCGCGTGAGCCGCCATAGGCGCCGCCGCTAAAGGAATCGCGGTGCAACTCTCCGCCAAACTTAATGGCGTGCTTACCCCGGATGTAAGAGATGTGATCGATAAACTGAAAGCGCGTGTCCGGACCCTGCACTTTCGGCCAGTTGAAGCCTCCCAGTTCCTGCGGAAAAATGTAATACGGCCAAACGCTGATTCGGGGCAGGCCTCCGTAGAGCGGATTTGTGACCCCTGTGTCCAGGCCGTATCCAGTGTCAGGGTTTGTGTTGTGGTCGTTGGTAAACGTGGGCTGGTACAGACGATTGTACCCAAAGCGAGCTTCATTGGCCCAGCGGGCGTTCGGCACGAACGTCCAATTCTGGCCAAAAACCTGGGCCCGCGTGTGAATCTGCGTGAGCCACTTCGTTTGGAGCTGGCTGGCGTCGGAAACAGTGCCCGAATTGTCGCCAAAGAAGTACAGGCTGCTGAAAGCATTCCGGTCACTCAGGTGGTAGTCGACCTTGCCGACTGCATTATCCGAATTCACTGAATTCGGCAAGCCGAAGTTGATGGAACTTCCTCCGACCGTGCTCGGGTTCAGCGGGAAGCCTGAGCCGTTGCAGACCGGCGTGCTGCCTGGCGTAAATGTACAGCCGCCGATCTTGAGGCTGGCCGTACTCACGTCGTTGGAGATCGCGCCCGCCAGACGCGCGTCGTGCACATTGACAATGGCGTCGGGGATGCTGTTGAGGCAGTCCCCTGTTCCTGAGTATTGGCAATAGCCGGGTTGCCCTGGCGGAACCGTGCCCAGCGGTACCGTGGACCAAGTTTGAAGAGAACCGGTGTTGCCAACCGTATAACGCTGGCCCTCATATCCGCCAAAGTAAAAAAGCTTGTCCTTGATGATCGCGCCGCCGGCCGTGCCGCCAAACTGCTCCAAGTTCCGCGGATTCTTCGTTTGCCCAACCGGGTTGAAGTAGTTACGCGCATCGAGCGGCGTATCGCGCCCAAAGGCATAAGCAGTTCCGTGAATGTGGTTTGTGCCCGACTTCAAACCCACGTTCACGATCGCGCCCGGCTTCCACCCATATTCCGCCGGCGGGTTCTGCTGCACGTTGAACTCTTGGATGGCATCAACGGGCAAAATAGTCGCCGAGTCCCCGGCAATGCCGGCGCCGTTGATGATGCTCTGCCCGGAGAACGGTTCGCTGTTAAAGAGGCCGTCGACCAGATAGGCGTTGTCTTCGGCCCGCAAACCGTTGGCGCTGGTGGTTGAGAAGCCGCCGCCCGGGTACCGAACCACCCCAGGGCGTAGTTGGAGCAGATTCTCGTAGTTCCGTCCGTTGAGCGGGAGATCGTTTATCTCCTTGTTGCTGAGCGTGCCGCCCAGTACGGATGAAGTCGTATTTACGAGCGGAACTTCTGCAGTGACGACGACCGTCTCTTTCACGTCGCCGGGGCTGAGCACGATCTCGACCGGCACGTCCGTCGCGACTTCAATCTGAATATCGCGGCGCTCGACTGTCTTGAAGCCATTCGCCTCTGTTCGTAGGGTATAAACACCGGGCTGGAGGTTCGAGACGATATAGCCTCCTGACCCGTCGGTCGTGGCCGTACGCACCGTCCCGCGCTGCACGTCTGTTACGGTGAGCGTCGCGCCGGCCACCCCGGCTCCCGTCTGATCGTGGACGTTGCCGATGATACGACCGGTGGTGGTTTGGGAAAACGACGGCATGGCGGCGAACAACAGGCAAGCCAATGCGAGAGCCTGAACGGCTTTCATGCGGCAAGGCATTACGACCTCCAAAGAGGATGCACGTTTTGTTCTCGGGCACGCTTCGATCTTTTGTCAGTTCCGATCTGGCACCATTAAAGAGGGAGCGCTTGGAAGATATACTCTTGACGTGGGCCACCCGTCAAGTAGTATTGTGGTCCGACCACTAAACAGGTGTCGGGTTGCTCGCCACGGCCCGGCCCGCAGCAGCCTGGTTCAGCCCGTCCGATGGAAGGAATCCTCAGTCTTATGGCAATTGCAACCATTAATCCCGCAACCGGCGAAGTTCTCAAGACCTTCGAGCCTCTTACCCCTGCTCAGATTGAAGCCAAACTGCAACTGGCGACCCAGGCGTTCCGCGTTCACCGCAACACTTCCTTTGCAGACCGCGCCGCCAAAATGATGCGCACGGCCGAAATCCTGGAGCAGGAAAAAGACGAATGCGCCCACCTCATGACCCTGGAAATGGGCAAGCCGCTTAAAGCGGCGGTTGGCGAAGCGCTGAAATGTGCGACCGGCTGCCGCTACTACGCGGAGAACGCCAAAACATTTCTGGCCGATGAAGTCGTCGACACCGGCGCCAAGCGCAGTTTCATTCGCTACCGGCCGATTGGGCCGATTCTCGCCGTGATGCCCTGGAACTTTCCGTTCTGGCAGGTAATGCGATTCGCCGCGCCAGCATTGATGGCCGGAAATGTCGGCTTGCTCAAGCACGCGTCCAATGTTCCGCAGTGCGCGCTCAAGATCGAGGACATTCTCCGGCGCGCCGGTTTTGCCGAAGGCGTTTTCCAGACGCTGCTGATCGGCTCGGCCCCGGTCGATGGCATCCTGAACGATCCGCGCATCGTCGCCGCCACTCTTACCGGCAGCGAACAGGCCGGCATTCAGGTAGGAGTCTCCGCGGCCAAACGCATCAAGAAAGTTGTGCTCGAACTCGGCGGCAGCGATCCTTTTATCGTGATGCCGAGCGCCAATCTCGACGCCGCTGTCGCTACTGCGGTCGAAGCCCGAGTCCAGAACAACGGCCAGTCCTGCATCGCGGCCAAACGCTTCATCGTTGCGGAGAAGATTGCCGACGAATTCGAGCGCAAGTTTGTCAGCCGGATGCAGTCGCTGCGTGTCGGCGATCCGTTTGATGAGAGCACGCAACTTGGCCCTCTTGCCAACGCCGAGGCCGTGACCTCTCTCGATGCCGACGTGAAGAAAACCGTCGCGGCGGGCGCACGCGTACTCACCGGCGGACACCCGCTCAAGCGCCCGGGCAGTTTCTATGCGCCCACCGTGCTCACCGACATTCCCAAACATTCGCCGGCCTACAATGAGGAATTCTTCGGACCGGTGGCTTCGATTTTTCGCGTCAAAGATATTGACCAGGCGATTGCGCTTGCCAACGACAGCCGCTTCGGGTTGGGCGCGAGCGCATGGACCAACGATGCGACTGAAACCGAGAGATTCGTCAATGAACTCGAGGCCGGAATGGTGTTCATCAACAAGATGGTCGCCTCCGATCCGCGTGTGCCCTTCGGCGGCGTGAAAAGTTCGGGGCACGGACGCGAGTTGTCCGTACAGGGCATTCGCGAGTTTGTGAACATCAAGACGGTCTGGATTCAGTAAAACCAGCCCAGTTCGTAGGCTGAAGAAGTCTGCCGAAGATAAGCGGGAGGGGCGTTATGGTATAGTGGTCTGACCACGAGACCTCCAGAAAGGGGCCTGCATCGAGGATCCAAATATGGCAAATACACAAGTCGATCCGCTGACAGCCAAGCCCCTATACCGGACCGTAAAGCCGTCCCGGCTCTTCGAGCAGATCGTACAGCAGGTCGAAGATTCCATCCTCAGCAACCAGCTCAAACCCGGCGATCAATTGCCCGCCGAGCGCGATCTCGCCCAGCGCTTCGGTGTCAGCCGGACAGCGGTACGCGAAGCTGTGAAAACCCTGCGCGAAAAAGGACTGGTCGAAGCCTACTCGGGCCGCGGCACCTTTGTCACCAATGGAACTTCTCAAGCCATCCGCCAATCGCTCGATTTGATGATTCGCATTAACCAGCAGGAAGGCTCGGCCCACCTTGCGGAGTTGCGCCAGGTTCTGGAGCCTGAAATTGCCGCGCTCGCTGCTCCCCGCATCGAGGAACAGTTGCTCTCCACCATGCGTGAGGCCGTCGCCATAATGGACCGCAACCTGCATGACCCCGACGCCTACGTTGAAGCCGATCTCGATTTCCATCTTGCGCTGGCCGAAGCCGTCGGCAACCCGCTTATTCTTTCCCTTCTGGATTCGATCGTCGGCCTGCTGCGCGAGCAGCGCAGCCGCATTTTCAATGTCGACGGCGGTCCGGAGCGCGGACAGTTCCACCACAAGCGAATTTTGGCGGCCATTGAGAAGCGCGACCCTGACAAAGCGCGCGAGGCCATGCGCGCTCATCTCAAGCAGGTGCTCTCGGATTCATCTTCTTCGGAATGTTCGTCTTCACCAAAAAGAAAGTCGCGCGGCCGCCCGGCTTCTTGAGCGGCAGCATCGGCGAAAAGGAATTTGTCGAATGGCAAAACTGGGATTTATCGGTCTCGGCGTGATGGGTGGCAACATGGTGGCCCGCCTGCTCGAAAAAGGGCACACGGTGACAGGCTATAACCGCACGCGCTCAAAGGCGCAATGGCTGATCGATCGCGGCATGAAGTTTGCCGAGTCGCCCAAAGCAGTCGCCGAGGCTTCCGACATCACCTTCACGATGGTCACCAACGCCACAGCGCTCGCGGCCGTCACGGACGGACCAACTGGATCGCTCGCCGGACTATCCGCGGGCAAATATCACATCGATATGAGCACGGTGAGCCCAGATGTCAGCCGCGCGCTTGCCGCGAAAGTACGCGAAAAGGGCGCCGACATGATTGATGCGCCTGTTTCCGGCAGCGTGATCACGCTCCAGCAGGGCAAGCTCTCGGTAATGGTGGGCGGTCGCAAGGAAACGTTCGACCGGCTTAAGCCCGTACTTCTCGATGTCGGCCCCAAGGTTACGCACGTCGGCGACAACGGGGTCGCGCTCGCCATGAAGATCGCCCTGAATCTGCAACTAGCCGTGCAGATGCTGGCCTTTTCCGAAGGCATGCTGCTGGCAGAGAAAAGTGGCATCGCACGCGAGGTTGCCGTGGACGTGATGGTGCACAGCGCAATTGCCTCCCCGATGATTCAGTACCGCGGCCCCTTCGTGCTGCAGCAGCCCGAAGAGGCGTGGTTCGATGTCAACATGATGCAGAAGGACACGCTGCTGGCCATGGAGATGGGACGCAAACTCAACGTGCCCGTTCCCACCACAGCTCTGAGCAACGAGTTCCTCACTGCGGCTCGCGGCATGGGCATGGAGAAGCTTGATTTCGCTTGTGTGTTTAATGTGCTCGCGCGCATGTCGGGAGTGGAGAAATGACGACCGCAGCCGAACCGCGCGAAGTGCTGCACAAAGTGGATCTATGGCTGCGCATGTATCGCA
>Ga0326728_10017583_pt1 | contig 14277 bp, 9 predicted proteins | sample MB3enrmetagenome_FD_207602 | JGI IMG/M metagenome (GOLD analysis project Ga0326728, IMG submission 207602) | Lab enriched peat soil microbial communities from McLean, Ithaca, NY, United States - MB31MN | ecosystem: Environmental > Terrestrial > Soil > Wetlands > Peat | place: USA: New York...
GGTCGAACAGATTCTGGCACATCGTATCGGTTGTCAAAGAGCGGTTGGCCTCCCTGTCCAGCAGAGTGGCATCCATCGAACCTTCTGAGCATAGCAGATGCGCTGAATTTGTCAACACCCCATTACACCCCAATTCCCCTTTTCCATGTGTTTCCTCAGCTCGGGAATGCGTTCGTAGGGCGTGGGTTCAACCGTGCAGTCGAGCCTGGTTGACTCCCGGGTGAATAAGCTCAAGACTCTGATAGGGGTCTAATAGGTCAAGCCATGCCAGAAATGCCTGGGCGTCCTGACGAGCACGTGCTGGGTGACAGAGCTGTTGACGCTTTTAGGTCTCTTCTTCCTACTCGCTGGATTTACAGGCCCAAAACGCCCGACTACGGCATCGACGGGGAAGTAGAACTGGTGTCCTGCCAAGAACAGCTCACAGGGCGACTGTTTTACGTGCAGTCCAAGGGAACGGAGACCGACTCATTGGACGACGCCTTGCGCGTCAGGCTCAAAGTTAGCACAGCGAACTACTACCGAGCTCTCGATTTGCCCGTCTTGATTGTCCGATACCACGCCCCCACGAATCGAGTCTATGTGAAATGGTTCGACTCCGTCAGTCCCTCAGTGCCTCAAGCGGGAAAAGACACATTCACTCTTAAATTGTCGCAAGAGGACGAATTCAACCCAGACCGGTCTGCAAAAATTGCCCAGGAGCTTGAAAGCATACGACTGATCAAACTCACTAGGCTCGTCTTGCCCGTCTCCGTGAGCCTTAGCTCCCGTCCAAGCCACACCGAATGGGCTTCGACAGCGGAGATCACGTCTGCTGCTAGAGCGCTAGTTAACCGGCAAGTCTTGATCTTCAACCCCGATGCTCTCATCAATGTCGAAATTGGCCCCGCGGACACAGATGTCCGACTGGGAGCTGCCTACAAGTTCTCTTTCAAGACACCGACTCTGCTTGACAACAAATCTCCGAAGACGTCGGCCGCCAATATCATAATTGCAATTGGGCTGGCACTCGGGCGCGTTGGACAGAATCACGCCGCGGCTGTCTTGATCTGTGCGTCAGCACTGGATGGAAACGTCTTGAACTCCTTCCTTCATGGCATCGAGGCCGCCTTCTACCTCGCAGCGGATGATCGAAATGCGGAAGCACTTGATATCGCTCGTTCAGTTATTCGAAGCCCAGATGCTCTCGAAATGGCGCAGCTGATGGCAGCGGTACCCCTGCTCGCCCACTCGATGCCGCGTTCAAGCACATCCCACACTCAGCTTTTAAGGGAAATCGTCGTCGAAGCGGAGCGACAACCGGACAATGCCTTCCGGGCTACGGCCCACTACAACCTTGCGAATCACCTGCGTTCCACTGAACGGCGTGAGTCATTGCGCCACTATCACTTGGCCGTCCTCTGTGATCCACAATATGGCGAGCGCAGTTACTACTGGCATGAGATTGGCGCATTGCTCTTCGCCAGCAAACGCTTTCGCGCCGCCATAACATGCTACGAGCGTGCCATCGCAAGGGGTGACGCAGAATGTCGCCCTTTACTTGCTGACGCCCTTTTGTGGGCTGGGGAGTATGACAGATCGTGCGCCGAGTTCGACGACTATCTAAGATCCGTCGCGTACCCCCCTTCTGAGTGGGCACTAAAAGGAATGTTTGTTAGGTTGGTGCGCGACAAAGTTGGATCCGGCACTCAGCGCAGAGACAGAATGCTCGCCATGCAACTTGCAGCCCCCAGAACCACGGTGTTCGACGAGTCCCAATTCATGGAAGCGCTCCGCGCCGATGGCCTCTGCGGCCTCGCTTGGTTTAATCAGGCTGCTTCAGAGGTACGAGCTCAAAATTACGAAAATTCTGCGATCTGCTTTATGGCCGCTGCGCTCTGTCAACCAAACGACTTTCAGGCGTGGTGTTCGGCAATCGGCAGTGCAATTAACTGCCATCGTATGGACTTGCTGGGCCACATCATCTCGGCTGCGTACAGGGCAAACGGCGAGCCGTTTTCAGAAGCGCTATTCGAGTACTTCAGACAACAACCCGCCACAAGTCCAATTCAAAAAACGAAAATAATTGAGTTGCTTGGTGAGTTTCTCGCGACTGTACCGACCAGTGGGAAGCAGCGGACGTTTCGTATATTCCCGGCGGGTGGCGCTCCTTTGAAGCCCTAACACGATTCTGGGTTGCCCATACCGAGCGCGGCGAGACACTCCGGATCATCTCCGCCCGGAAGGTCACGCAGCGTGAGCGAAAACATTATGAAGAAGACAACGAATAAACGTAAGACATCCGGCGATCTGCGGCCAGAATACGACCTCTCAAAATTACAGGGCGGGGTGCGCGGGAAATACTTGGAACGCTACCGCTCCGGTACGAATCTGGTGCTCCTATCTCCCGACGTGGCTCGCTATTTCCCCGACGGCCAGTCCGTCAACACGGCTTTGCGGACCCTCATTCGTACCTCCAAACGCCCCCTGCGCCGCGCCCGATAACCTCGTTTCGCGTGGGGGGTGGCGCAGCGTTAGATTCCGAAAAAGACTTTGGGTGGCCCATCCTTTCGCGCCGTTTGCGAAAGGGTGGGGCCGCTCTTTTGCTGGCCTCTTCTTTCCAGACTCTCTGTCGACATATCCGGTCCGAAATCCGGCCGGGTGCGCGACACTTAGCTTCGCAAGGTTGCAGTTTCCCGCGGCGCTTATTTCTTGGGCTGGGGCTGCGGCGCCTGCTCGCTCGAGGGAGGAACGATGTTCTTCAGCCGCATGTAGGTGACCAGGTTGCCGTAGTGTTCCAGATCGTGCATGTTGTTGATCGTCAGCGCACTGAGTCTCGGCGCGTCATTGCCGAAGAGCTTGATCATCTGCGTCGCGGTGGCGTCGGTCATGCCGTCGTAGGCCTTGTCGCAGTACGCGAACGCGGTATTGAGCGCGGCGATCAGATCGGCTTTGGAGGTTTTGGTGTGCTCGATGTCCGGCGCAGGATTCTTCTCCCCGAGGGCGATGGAGCAAAACAGGTACTGCGCGTCGGCCACGTGTCCAATGATCTGGCCGTAGCTGCGGACCGTGTCCGTGGGCTTAAAGCTGTAATTCTCCTCGGGCATTTTTTGGGCTGAACGCAGCAGGATATCCTTCACCCGTCCGTAGGCTATCTTGTTCCACGTGCTTAGCGGATTCGCCGGGGCAGGCGCGGCGGGCTTCTCCTGGGCCAGGGTGACACCGGTCGGCACAAGCAGGCAGAGCAATAGCATTCGCAGAATGGTTCGCATGGATACTCCTCCTGAACAGTAACTACGCAACGCTGGCAAGAAAGTAGCAGCAGCTTGCCCGCTGACATTCTCCCCTAAGGCAAAACCCGCGGCAAGCCCGCAAACGCCTGAATTCCTCTCCACTAGGAAACCGGGGACAGACGGGGCGTTTCTTACTTTAATTTCCGTGCGGCCCGGCTCAAATCCCTTCTCCTTGCCCCAACCTGTTTACATGCCTTACTCATACGCCGGATGCCCCATGCTGACCCCGAACAAAGCTACGCAGTGCTCCCATTATTCACTTGCCTTAATACATTTCATTAAGTATGGTTAATCATTGCAATGGCGCCAACGAACCAGTTTCGGCCTGCATGCATGTTGCGCCCAGCGGTGTCCCTATTTGTCTTTGTCGCATGGTTTCACTTTTTCTTGCCCGAAGCCGCTTGCTCCCAGGGAGAAACCACCAGCGCCATCGTCGGACAGGTGAGCGACGCGAGCGGAGCGGGAGTGCCTGGGGTTGCGGTGACAGTCACCAACAAAGAGACTGGTATGAAACGGACCGCGAGCACCGATGAATCGGGCAGGTTCAACTTCCCCCAACTCAAGCCAGGCACTTACTCGGTCAAAGTTGAGGCACAGGGCTTCGAGCCGCAGGAGAATGACTTTGTGACTTCCGGCCTGGGCCAGAAGCAGACCGTCAATTTCACGATAAAGGTTGCTCACGTGATGGAGAGCATCGAGGTAAGTAGCGAAGCGGCGATTCTCAACCCTGAGGATGCGAATACATCAACCACGCTCAGCGCTTCCGCATTGGAGGACGTTCCCAATCCTGGCGGGGATTTAACCTACCCGCTTCAGTTTGCCGCGGGCGCGCTTATCAACACGGCAGGGAATAGCAATGACTTCGTCGGCGGCACGAATGGCTACGGCAACGTCGAGTTCAATGGACTGCCCGCCCTCTCGAACGGCTATATTGTCGATGGCCTGGAAACGAATGATCCGCTGACGAACCTGAACAGCGGGCTCTCGACGAACCTGGTCCTCGGATTGAATTCGATATCGGAAGTGACGGTCAATACGCTTTCGTATTCTGTTGACCAGGGACGGTACGGCGCATCTCAGGTCAACTACGTCACAAAGTCCGGGTCAAACCAGCTTCACGGAAATCTGTATGAGCTGTGGAGCGGCTCGAAGTTCAGCGCGGCCGACTATTTTACGAATGCCACCCCGGGAAATCACAAACCACGCTCCACCGTGAATCACTTCGGCGGGAGTGTTGGCGGCCCGATTGTCCACGACAAGCTGTTTTTCTTCTTTGATAGCGAGTGGATTCGGATTGCGCTACCCATCGTCACGGCCGCTACCGTTCCAACTCCTGCATTTCAAAGTTACGTCTTGCAGCAACTCCCCCTAGGCGGGACGGATTCCATCACGGGGTCGGTCTATGCGCCATCTCCGCAGTTGGTGCCGTTCTATCAAAAGATGTTTTCGCTCTACGGAAATACCAGCGGCACGCCTCTCGCGGTACTTGGCTGCCCTTTCGATGCCAGTGGAGGTTTGCCGGCAATTGCCAATGATGGAAACGGTTGCGCCAATCGCCAGAGCGTGTCGCATTCCAGCGATGATCATGAACAGGTCCAAACGGCTCGAGTCGATTACAACATCAATGAAAAGAACACCACCTGGTTTCGCCTTCAGGCTGATACTGGCGTGCAGGCTGCCTATACCGATCCCATCAATTCCCTGTTCGACTCGGTCTCTCCTCAGCCGCTGTACTCCTTCGCGGCGGGATACACGCGCGTCTTTTCGCAGAATCTGGTGAACTACTTCAACCCCGCATTTTCGTGGTACGAGAGTTTGTTTGGGCCGGCGGACTTTCAGAAAACTCTTTCCGCGTTTCCCATCGTTTTGCAGGGCAGCGGTGCAAATGCCCCTTTCACAACGCTCGGCGGGCTCGACAATACGTGGGTTCAAGGAAGACGCGCGTCCCGGTTCTTTATCAATGACAACCTCGCCTGGAGCCATGGGGCACACGAATTCCGCTTCGGCACCAACACCCGCATCTTTCGCCTGAACGATTATGACTTCGGCGAGGGTGGTGTCCCCACCGTCACCTACACGACCTTGCCGCAATTCATCTATGGTGCGGCCTCGACAGCCACACAGACATTCCCCACCTCAGCGAACGAACCCTTCAACTTCCTCAATTTGGACCTGTACGCCCAGGACACCTGGAAATTGACCAATAAGCTCACGTGGACCTTCGGCTTGCGCGATACGTTCAATTCCAACCCGCAAAATCCTCACGGTGAAATTGCTCGTCTGCGTGGTTCCTTCGATTCCATCTCCCATGATGTGAACCAGCCGCTAAACGCCGCCATTCAAACCGGTCTCGGCAACATTTTTTCCTCAACGCCTCTTGCGATCCTGCAACCCAGAACGGCCATCGCCTGGCAGTTTGAACCCAAAACCGTGCTGCGCGCCGGCTTCGGACTCTTCAGCGATATCTTGCCCGGCAGCATCGCCGACGTAGTTGGTGTCAACCCACCTTACGTGAAAACTTTTCAGGGTGGGCTCCTTGGGACTGTCGGCGGAACTGCGATCGCTCCGGGAATACCTGGCAGTGCGGTTGACGCCACCGTGGCGGCGAATCAAACGTTCAGTTCCGGATTTGCGCAGGGGCAGCTTTCCTGTGCGTCTGGGCAAGCGAACCCTGCGACTTGTCTTCCGCCAGTCGCTATTACGGCTTTGCCCGGCGGAGAACTTCACGCACCATACTTCATGGAATGGAGTCTTGGCCTGGAACATCAGTTGGGATCAACGGCAAGCATCCACGCGCAATACGTTGGCACCCGCGCAGTGAATCAGCCTTATCTGACGCAAGTAAACGGCGATCAAACGGTCTGCGACGGGTGTTTTGCGCCTTTTCCCTATGAACAGCCTACCGATCCACGATTCGGGGCAGTGACGCAATTTTCCACGGGCGCGAACAGTCACTACAACGGGTTGCAAATCACGACAATCAAACGCCTGGGACACGGCCTGATGGGCCAAATCAACTACACCTGGAGCCGTTGCATGGACACCGTTTCCAACGGCGGATTCCTGCAGTTCTCGGCCGGAGGAATTTTGTCCCCTCTGCCCGGAGATTTGGCGAGGGACTACGGCCCTTGCGATTACGATATCCGGCACAATCTCAACGCTCAATACGTCTATCAATTACCGGTCAAAGTCGGAAACCGGTCTGTGGGATACGCGCTGAACGGCTGGCAAGTATCGGGAACTGCGTTTTGGCATAGTGGGATTCCGTTTTCTGTCCTGAGCACGCCGTATTCAGCAAATGGCAATGGCATTGTGAACGGCAGTGGGCCGCAATTCGCGAGCGTTATTCCCGGCGTGCCGCTCTATGAACACAAACCGATTCCAGGGGTCACGCAACCGGGCACGGTGCAATGGCTCAATCCCGATGCGTTTGTCTCGACCGTGGACCCGATGACTGGGGCGTGCAATGGTGGGGACAGCCCCGAGAATTGTCAGTTCGGGAACCTCGGCCGCAACGCGCTGCGCGGTCCCAATTTTGCCTGGAGTGACTTTTACCTCACAAAGTGGTTTGAGTTGAGTGAGCGTGTGAAGATGCGCTTCGACGTCCAATTCTTCAACGTGTTCAACCATCCGAATTTCGGCCTCCCGAGCATGGTGCTGGCCGGCATTCCGGGAAAACCCTCTACCCAAACTGGGTTTGGGGCGCTTACTTACACGACTTCTCCGCCGACAGGCCTGCTCGGTGTGGGTTTGGGCGGTGATAGCACGCCGCGCATGATTGCCTTTCAAGCGCGCCTGGAGTTTTAGGCCCGCTGTCCTTCAGCGAGATGGAATTACACGGACCACATCAACTCGCCTTCACGGGCTGACCGTTAGCCAGCATTTCGCCCAGCAAACTCAGCGCGTGCTGCTGAACGGGTTTCGGAAGTTTCGCGTAGTCCAGACCCTCAGAGAGGTCCTGTCCCGCACTGATGGTGTATTCGATGAAGTCACGAATCGACCGGCGTTCCTCGGCATCCGCACCGTCCTTGGCTATCAGAAAAAAACTTACCCCGGAAATCGGATAGGCATCCTTTGCCGAAGCAGGCGGGTCCACGATGGCGGCCCGTGCATCCCGGGACAATGCCTCATCAAAAGCTTCGACCGCCGCCGTCGTGCTCGCGGAACTGGGCGCCACGAAGTTGCCCGCGCGATTCTGCACGGAAGCGACCGCCAAGTGTTGTTCCTTCGCGGCGTTCAAATCCGCGTAGCCGATGGTGCCCGCGTTTTGTTTCACGAACCCCAAAACGCTGGTGGTGCCTTGCGCACCGATTCCCACCGGCCATTTCACGGAAAGCCCGTTACCCACTTTGCGCGACCAGTCGGGACTCGTTTTCGCCAGGTAGGACGTGAGAATCCCCGTGGTTCCGCTTCCGTCCGAGCGATGCACGACGATGATGGCGGCATGCGGCAATTTGACGCCCGGATTGTCTCTTGCGATGGCCGGGTCCTGCCAACTGATGATGTTCCCAAGGAAAATTCCCGCCAGAGTCGAAGAGCTGAATCGGAGCGGACTTTTCACCTCCGGGAGATTATAAACGACACACACCGCACCGGCGGTGACGGGAACTTGAATCACTGGAACCATCTCCTTCAATTGCTCGTCGCTCAACGGCGCATCGCTTGCGGCAATCTCCAAGGTGCCCTGCTTCAGAAGATCAAGGCCGGCGCCGCTCCCGATGGGGCGGTAGTTGATGAGCGTGCCGGGGTGCGCCTGCTGATAGGTGCTAATCCACTGCGTCATGATGGGATTGATGAACGTACTTCCCGCTGCCCCGATGGCAGTCTTGACCGAGGTGGAAACGGCGAAATCCTTTTCTTTGACGGGTTCCTCACCCTTGTAATTGCATCCACCAAGAAAGGCCGCGCCGAGCACGGCGGCCGCTGCAAGAATCGACGAACGAGGATTGGACATCGCGAAAGCCTCCTGGCCACGGACTAAAGCTCGCATTTGGAAAGGCCGATGTTACTGCGTGAGGCAGCGACGAATGTTAAGGAATTGTTACACTGGGGTAACAGTGACCAGGGCGGGGCACGCGCAGGTTAGGTTCGCAGTACTGGCTGTGCAATTTTGAACACTCACACTGCGCGGGATTCGTGTTGCGGCATCTCCTGAGATGTGCCACGATTGATGTGTCTCTCCGGCTTCGCTCCCGTCCGCGAAACTGGTCGCGGCATGGGCCGGCAAAATGCGCAAAACCCTTCACCTCTATCTCGTCAAGCCTTCCCAATATGATGATGACGGCTATGTGGTGCGCCATTTTCGCGGCGTGCTCCCGAGCAACACGCTCGCCTGCCTTGCCGGGCTCACCGAAGACGTGGTCCGGCAAAGGCGCCTGGGCGACTCCTGGAAGATCAAGGTTCACCTGTTTGATGAAACGGTCGACAAAGTCCCCGTCAAACGCATCTGCCGTTCCCAGCGCTGGGGTTTCGCCAAGACCATCGTCTGCCTCGTCGGCGTGCAAACCAATCAATTCCCCCGCGCCTGCGATCTCGCTCACACCTTTCGGCGCGCTGGCCTGACCGTTTTGCTTGGCGGCTTCCACGTTAGCGGCTACCTCGCGCTTCTCCCGGACATCCCTCCCGACATACAGCAGCTCCTGGACGCGGGCGTTACGATCGTCAAAGGGGAGGTCGAAGAGACCTGGGGCGACCTGCTGGACGATGCCGTTCACGGCCGACTAAAGCCTCTCTACGATTTCCTGAACAACAAGCCCGACCTCTACACCAAGCCCATCCCCGCCATTCGCAAGAAATATCTCCGCAAGTTCGCCGCCTCCAATTTCGGCACGCTCGATTGCGGCCGCGGCTGCCCGTTCGAATGCACCTTCTGCACCATCATCAATGTTCAGGGCCGCAAGATGCGCTTCCGTTCCGCGGAGCACATTGCCGAGTCCATTCGCCGCAACTACCACGAAAACGGCATTACCTTCTATTTTTTCACCGACGACAATTTTGCCCGCAACAAAAATTGGGAAGCCATCTTCGACGTCCTTATTCGCCTGCGCACGAAGGAAGAAATTCCCGTGCGATTCATGATGCAGGTGGACGTGCTCTCCTGGAAAATCAAGAACTTCGTCAACAAGGCTCGCCAGGCCGGCTGCATCAATGTCTTTATCGGCATGGAGAGCGTGGATCCCGGCAACCTCGCGGCCGCCGGGAAAAAACAAAATCAGGTCAGCGAATACCGCCAGCTCATCCAGGCCTACCGCGATTCAGAAATTTCCACGCACGTCGGCTACATTATCGGTTTCCCCTTCGACACCGTCGATTCCATCCGCCGCGATTTGAAATTCCTGATGAACGAGGTCTGCCCGGACCACGCCTCTTTTTTCATCCTGATGCCTTTGCCCGGCTCCATGGACCACCTCAACATGCTGCGCCGCGGCGAGTGGATGCACCCCGACTTCAACTTGTACGATTCTCAGCATGAATGTACTCATCATCCTTATCTGAAACATGGCTCGTGGAAGGAGACGTATTTTGAGGCCTGGCGCACCTTCTACAGTCTCGAGAACATGAAAGCGATCCTGCACCGCAGCCCGCGCGCCAACTACTGGAACAATTTCCTGCGCTTCATCTGGTACAAGAATTCCATTCAGACCGAAGGCCGCCACCCGATGATGTGCGGGTACTTCCGCCTCAAAGGCCGCACCGCGCGGCGTCCCGGCTTCCCCGTGCTTTCCCGCTGGGACTATTACACCGCCCGCTTCAAGGAAGTTTTCGGCGATCTAAAGAACATGCTCAGCGTCCTGGCGGAGATGGAAGAACTCTGGCTGCAGACGCGCCATCCCTCCGAAGCGGAACGCCGCGTTGTGGAAGAAATCGCCGAGCTACGCGAGAAGTATGGCCAGTTAAAGATCAAGGATTTCCAGGTGGCTTACCAGCGCGCCAAGGAGCACTTCCCCACGCTTCACGTGCCTTCCAAGGTCACGCTCTTCTGGGCCAAGTGGAATCCCTTGCTGGTTTCCCATTGCGTGCATACCCGCGCCGACCTCGACGCCTACTGGAAAACCGTCCGCCTGCGCTGGACGGAACGCCGCATCTTCCGTATCCCCGTCTTCATGATGCCTTTGAATTTCTTTCGTGACGTTCAGCTCTCTCTCCTCTTCCTCTTCCACATGGGCCGCGCGCTTTAGCCTGCCGCCTCGCACAGTTGCACTTCCAGCTTTCGTCTTGCTGCGCTAGCGTTCATGTGCCACCATGACCGCGTCAATCCGGCATCGCTCCGGCCTGCGCGCTCCGGATTCCTCGTGCGATGCGCACTTCCACTTCCAGGCAGCCGGGGCCGCTGGCGTTCTGGCATCCTTTGCGATTCACGGAGGAGCAGACCATGGAAAAAGACCTCTCCCGCAGAAAATTCCTGGAACGAGTTGGCTTGGGAACCGTCGCCGGGGTAAGCCTGTCGCTCTTGAATGAGCTGGCCGAGGCGCGCCCCGTTGTCGCAAACCCTCTGCCCGGCCGCACGCTGGGGCGCACCGGCGCGAAAGTTTCGATACTGGCCTTTGGCTGCGGCAGCCGCTTTCTGATGTACGAGCAAGAAGACCAGGCCACGGCAGCGCTCAACCGCGCCATCGATTTGGGCATCACCTATCTCGACACGGCCTACGCGTACGGCGATGGCAAGAGCGAGACGCGCGTCGGCAAGGTCATGGCCGCGCGCCACAAGGAAGTCTGGCTGGCCACGAAAATTCCGGACCGCTCTTACGACGACTTCATGCGCCACCTGGAAGGCAGCCTGAAGCGGCTGCAGGTGGATCGAGTCGATCTGCTGCACATTCACAGCCTGGGCCAGGCAAATGACCTGGAGAAAATCGAAGCGCCCAACGGCACACTGAAGGCGCTGCTCCAGGCGCGCGAACAGAAAATGACGCGCTTTATCGGCATGACCAGCCACACCAACGGCGCCGTGATGGCGCAGGCCATCGAACGCCACGATCTGGACTGCGTGCAGATGGCTCTAAACGCCTCGCGCAATGGCCGCTTTGAAGAATTGGCCCTCCCCGCCGCGGTGAGGAAGAATCTCGGCGTCATCGCCATGAAAGTTACGGGGCAGGAATTTCTTCTCAGCAACGCCGCCGGAAAAGCAGACATCGATTCCCTGTTGCACTATTCCATGAGCTTGCCGGTCACCACGGCCGTTGTGGGCATGCCGCACATCGAAATGCTCGAACACAATATTGCGGTAGCCCGCAGCTTCTCCCCGTTGAAAGAAGACGAAATGGAGCGCCTGCGCCACGCGCTTTCGCCGTCGCGCGAGGGCCTGGAGCACAACCTCGTTGGCCACCTCGACGGCCCGACAACCATGCCGCAGGCTGTCTCCGCCTAACGGGTTGTGAAAATGTGGCAATTGTTTGTCATCCCGAGCGGAGCGAGGGATCTGCTTTTCGCAAAGGCCCGGTAGAAAGCAGATTCATCGCGCAAAAAAGCACGCGATGGGGCAGAGTTCCTCGTCCCGTTTAAAAAGCGAACGGGCATGGAATGACATTTGCGTTTATTTTCCAGCGGCCGGTAAGGCCTTAGCAGGGCGAAAGCAAGAAGCGACAACTGTGACCGGTCCATGAGCAGTGGATGCGCTCCATTGCTCAGATTCATTGTGCGTTCTTCCCTCGACCTGCCTGCCCGGCGTTGTTAGGATACCTGCTGATGCGAGTTTCCCACGGTTTTGCAGCCGCAAGCCTGACGGAGGAGGCAAGGCAACAAAAAACTATGCCTCGGCGAACTGAGTTCGACCAACGGCTCATTGCCCTCCTCCGCAGGGCCAATCTGCTTCGCCCCGGAGAGCGCTTGGGCGTTGCTGTCTCCGGCGGCGCGGATTCCGTCGCCTTGCTGCATCTTCTCCTGGAACTACGCGAGGAGTCGGGCTGCGTGCTGTGCGTGGTGCACTTCAATCACAAGCTGCGCGGCCGGGCTTCGGAGGCCGACGAGAAATTTGTTGCGCGGCTTGCGGCGAAGCACGGCTTGGAGTTTTTTGTGGCCAGAGAGAACATCGCCGCCAGGACCAAACGCGAGCGCGGCAATCTGGAAGACGTGGCGCGGCGGGCGCGTTACGCTTTTTTTGAGCGCCTCGTGCAAGAAGGCCGGCTGGCGCGCGTCGCCGTGGCGCACACCGCCGACGATCAGGCGGAAACCGTTTTGGCGCACATCCTGCGTGGCACGGGACTCGCCGGGCTCGGCGGGATTCATCCCACAACCGGCGTCGTTGTGCGCCCGCTTCTCGGAATCCGCCGCGCGGATCTGCGCGCGTATCTGCGCGGCATGCGCCAGTCCTGGCGCGAGGATGCCTCCAACCGCGACACCCAGCGCATGCGTGCCCGCATTCGTCAAAAACTCCTGCCGCTGCTGGAGCGGCAATTTCAGCCCGCAACCGTGGAGCATCTCTGCCAGCTTGCCGAGCTGGCGCGCGAGGACGAAGCCTATCTCGAAGGCCAGGCTGCATTGCGCGAAAAGGAAATGACGCAAGCAGCGCAAAACGCCACGCGGCTAGTCTTGTCCGGTTTTCTTCGCGAGCCTCGCGCTATCCAGACCCGTCTGCTACGCCGCATCGTCGAACATCTCAAGCCACGGGGCGGCCAATTCAGCGCCGCGCATGTGGAAGCGCTTCTCGTGCTCGCGGAGCATCCAGACAGCGGAAAGTCCATGCAACTGCCGGGCGGCGTGGAAGTGCGCCGGGAACCGCAAGCGCTGGTCTTCCTGCCCTCGGCAGAAGTTGAGCCGTCGGGCCGGGGAAAAACCGCGTCGAGCGAGTATGCCTACGAAGTCGATTTGCGCGCCGGCCAAGCCGAGTTGCATGTTGTGGAACTTTACTGCCGCTTGCACCTCAGGGTGATTGACTGGCCCCAAGAAGGGCGAGAAACTAACACTATTGGGGCGGTCTTGGACCGTGGACGGTTGTGTGTACCCCTGGTGCTGCGCAACTGGGTCCCGGGCGATTCCATGCAGCCTCTGGGCCACCGGAAACGGCACAAACTGGCGCGCCTCCTGAATGAGATTGGAGTCAGCCGCTGGGAAAAAAAGTCGTGGCCGGTGCTCACCGCCGGCGGGCAGATCGCGTGGGTTCGCGGATTAGGCGCCGCCCATGAGTTTGCCGCGGGGAAAGAGACACGGGAAGGTGTCGTGATTACCGAGGACCGAGCATCGTGACCAAGCCGAGCGTCTCCACTTATACTGCCGCGCGGATCGCGAACCGCGTCAAGGTCCTCGGCCGGGAAATTTCACGCGGCTGCCACGGCCGCAGACTGGACGTCGTGGTGACCATGGACCGCGCGTTCGTCTTTGCCGCGGATCTGATTCGCGCCATCGATGCACCCGTGGTCGTGCACTTTGTCCGCGAAGATGTGCGGGACGTTGACCAGGCTGGCAGCGTGCGCCGCGAAGTTTTCTTCGCCCATCGCGAGGCCATGGCCGCCAGCAAGGAACGCCCCGAATTTCAGGGCCGTGACGTCCTGCTGGTGGATGCGGTGATCGAAAGCGGCGTCACTCAGGATTTTCTGCTGCGGCGCATCGGGGAGAGCAAGCCGCGGTCGTTGCGCCTGGCCGTGCTGTTGGACAAGCCGTCGCGGCGCCATGTGGCTCTGGAGCCTGATTACTTTGGCTTCCAGACTGCATCTAACCAATTGTGGACCGGCTACGGGCTGGCCGCCGCGAACGGCACAGGTCGCAACGCCAAACACCTGGTGGCAGGTGGTGGAACGAAGCAGCGCAGCAAGCCGAGGCGGCCTGCCAAAAAGGAGCGCTAGTGCCGTTCCAACTATTTGGGCCAGATGACGGTCCAAGCATCTGAAGCGAACACGGAGAGAGTATTCTCGAAAAGATTTACTGGAACAAGTTGGAACGGCACTAGGGGCGCTTGAGAGATTTCACGGGTTTTCTTGGGTTCATGGGTCCAGGGTCAACAGCGAGGGTACAGTGAATTCCAGTTCCACGGTCAAGACGATTCTGTTTTGGATTTCGATCGTATTCCTGG
>Ga0326728_10017584_pt1 | contig 14276 bp, 6 predicted proteins | sample MB3enrmetagenome_FD_207602 | JGI IMG/M metagenome (GOLD analysis project Ga0326728, IMG submission 207602) | Lab enriched peat soil microbial communities from McLean, Ithaca, NY, United States - MB31MN | ecosystem: Environmental > Terrestrial > Soil > Wetlands > Peat | place: USA: New York...
TCCGCCGTTCTGGAAGAACTGCTGCACGGCATAGCTCACCTCGCTGTTCGAGGCCAGGCCGCCGTAGAGCCGTTGGAAATCCGAAAAGCTGTAACAGGCTTGCGCCCGGTTGTCGATGCCGCGCGCTGTGTATCCCACAAAGGCAGCGATCGAGGTAGCCACGCCCGTGATCGAGTGAACAGGGCTCGGCAACTCCTGGATGTAGACACCAGGGTACGTATACGCAGTGGACATTCAACTCCTCCTGCCGCTATCGCATCTTCCGGATTGGTATCGAGTGCCGTCGGGAACGACTGTGGGCATTTTCTTCAAGAAAATGCCCATGCCGGCCTTTAGGCGGCTCTACAGCCATCCGGAAAATGCCTTAATTGGCTTGTCTGAGAGAGCTATCCATTCTCAGAGCGTGGCCCATTGAATCTGATTGTTCGAAATTTTGGGGAAACGCTGTCGACCTGGGGCAACTGGGAAAGTACAACAGTTAGCGCCAAATTATGATTCGCTTAGCTGCACCAAGTCAAGAGTTTTTTTGGAGAATTCTTGTCCGAAGCTCAAAAAATCAGAGTCCCTTCGTCCTTTTCGCGCCCAATCGATCCCCCGCGACCCCTCCATCGGCAGCCCTCCGGCCGGCTCCAGCGTGAGCAAGGGACTCAAGAGAAGATGGTCGCGCCGTGCCCCACCCTTTTCCGCGTTTTTTGCGGAAAAGGGTGGGAGACCCGCAGCCCTTGCCCCGGAGGGGCGTCACGAAACGAATCCAGCAACTCCACATCAAGAGGAGACCTGTCCTCACCGGAAACAAAACCTGGATATTCGCAACACCCTCCCGGGGCCGAACTGCTTCGCGCTTCGTTGCATTGATCGCGGGTCAGATACTCCGGTGGGGGTTAGTTCCAACTCACTCTTCGCGCAAGAGGATCAGCGGGTCGACGGCCAGGGCGCGGCGCGCGGGAATCCATGCCGCCGCCAGGCCGAGCAGCAGCATTGTGAGAATCACGCCGCCCAGCACCAGCGGATCTTTCGGCGTGGCCTGGTAAACGATGTGCGACAACACGCGCGCGCCCAGAACTCCCAGCACCACACCCGCGGCCGATCCGATGGCCAGCAATCGAAAGGCTCGCCCCAGCGCCGAGCGCAGAATTTCCTTCTGCCCCGCGCCCAGAGCCACGCGAATCCCCAGCTCGCGCAGCCGCTTGCTGACTACATAGGAAGCCATGCCGAAGACGCCCGTGACCGCCAGCATGGCGCCGAGGAATCCGAGCACCCCCAGCGCCACCGTAGCCACGCGCGAAGTGAATAGTGCGGAATCCAACTGCTGGCTCCAGGGCCGGATGGAAAAGGGCAGGCTGGAATCCAATCCGTGCAGCGTGCGCTCGAGCGCCTGCGCCATCTCCTGCGGATCGCGTTTAGAACGCACCAGCAGCCACGTTCGGCTATCGTGATGCTGCTGGAAGGAGAAGAACATCGCGGGCTGCCGATCCTCGGTGAGGGTGCGGTACTTGCCGTCTTCCACAACGCCGACCACTTCCGCCCGGTTTCCATTCCAGAACTTGAAATGCCCGCCGATGGCTTTCTGGACCGATCCGAAGACCTTCACGGCGAACTCCTTATTGACCAGCGCCACGATTGGAGCATTCTTGTCATCGTCGAAACGCACGGCCCTGCCCGCCACGAGGCGCGTGCCCGCCGCCTGCAGATAACCCGGAGAGACGATGTAGTTCATCGCGTCGGCAACGGAATTGGTCGGCCGGTAATCGGTAGTGGCGTCGGGAAAAACCAGGGAGTCGCCGCCGCCCAGGCTGAGCGGCACATCGTCGATATACCCCGTAGCCGTCACACCCGGGATCGCCGCTACCGCATCGATCATGCGCCGCTGCATTGCGGGCGAATCATCGTCTGAGTAGCCGGCCATGTGAAGATTGGTGCTGACCAGCGTTACATTCTGCGGCGAGAATCCGTACTTGTTTTCGAGCGACCGCAGTAGGCCTCGAACCGCGACCAGCGACGACGTCACCAGCACCGCACAAATGGCAATCTGGAAGATCAGCAGCAAGTCGCGGAGCGCGAACTTCTTCATTCTCCAGCCGCCGGCCGATCCCGTGCGAATCGTCTGCCACGGGTCGGCGCGCAACACCTGGCCCACAGGCACGATGCCGAACAGCAGTCCACTGACGAGCGCCAGCAGCAATGCGACAGCGTATGTGCGAATGTCGGGATTCACCGGCACGTTGATGGGCGCGTCGGAGATGGGATTCCAGGCGCTGAGCGCGCGCAGAGCGAAGACCCCACCGACGAGCCCGATCGCTGCTCCCACAAGCGACACCAGCAAAGCCTCGGTCAGCAACTGCCGCAGGATGGTCGCGCGCCGCGATCCCAGCGCCAGGCGCACAGCCATCTCTTTGGCGTGGTCGGCCGCGCGGGCCGCAAACAGACTGCCGAGATTTGCGCAGGCCGCCAGCAGAATCAACCCGGCGAGCAGCATCAAGCCCGCCATAAACGCCTTCGCCGGTCCGCCCAGCGTGTCGCCGACAAGACCGGGGCGAGCCAGGCTGAATTGGATGCCATCGTCGGCGGCGGGATACGTCTTGGTCAGCCACGCGCCGATTGCGTTCAGGTCCGCTGAAGCCTCGGCTGGAGTGACTCCCGGCTTGAGACGTCCAACGACCCAGGAAGAATGACTATCGCGATATTGCAGGTCATTATCGCCCAGCAAGGTGGGCTCCTCGACCAGCGGAATCCAAAACGCCGGAGCCAAAAACAGTTCTGTGCCGCGAAACTCCGGCGGCGCCACGCCGATGATCGTGAAGGGATGCTTGTTAACGTCGACCGTACGACCGAGCACCCCAGGATCCTGACGAAAATGGCTGTTCCAGTAGGCATAGCTCAGGACGACATAGGGAGCGCTGTCGTAGCCCTTCTCGTCCGATGCGTGGAAAAAACGCCCCAGATACGGCCGGATACCCAGCGTGTCGAAGTAGTTGCCGCTGGCCAGGTACGGCCACGCGGTCGAAGGATTCCCACCCGTATCCACGCCCACCGGGCCAACGACCCAATACGCAGTCAGATTCTCGAAAGTGCGGTTGCGGTCGCGCAGGTCGATGTAATCCAGATAGGACTGCGCCGGCGATGGGAAGTGTGGCACCACGCGTTGCACCTGATAGAGATTCTCGGCGCCGGGAACGTTCACCGGGTGCAACACCAGCGCATTCAATACGCTGAACACCACGGCGTTGGCGCCGATGCCGAGCGCGAGGGTCACAATTGCGGTGACGGTGAAGCCGGGCGATTTGCGCAACTGACGAAATGCAATTCTCAGATCGCTCAACATGCGTCGCCTTCCTGAAGGTGGGATACGCCGGCATTTCTATCAGGGTTCCAGCACGTGTTGGGCCAAACGGAGAATTTGAAACCAAATGAGTTATGCCGGCGAGGAAAACTGCGCACTGTTCGCAATTGAGGGCTCGTGTCCGAATCCGAACAGCGCCCGCGGGCGGGTTCGCAGGTCAACGAGTCACGAGACTCTCATGAGAAAGAGTGGCGGATCGCGCTCAGCCCTGGAGCGCACTGTTCGAAATCGAACAGTCATCCGCCGGAATCGGTCATTCGTGCCGCGCACGATGGCCATGTGACTGCACGTAAGTATTTTGTTGTCAATGCGCTCGGACAGCGCCGATTTGGCGAGCTGCTTGCTACCATCCTCGGCGATGGATATCGCTCGGCCCGACATTAAGCAAATGAAGAAACGCCGGATGCTGATCTGGTCTGGCGTCGCGGTGGTGGCCGTTGCAGCGCTTGCCGTGATGGTCATGCGCCTGAAACCGGCCGCGCCCGAGGTGGATCGTTCGACCGTCTGGACCGACACTGTGAAGCGCGGCCCGCTGGTGCGCCAAGTGCGCTCCTCGACCGGCGTTCTCGCGCCGCGCGAGGATTCGATCGAATTGATCCCCGCGCAGACCGACGCGACCGTGGTGCGCATCCGCATTCTGCCCGGCGCACAGGTCACGCCTGACACCATCATTATGGATCTGACTGACCCGCAGCTCGAGCAGGAACTGCTCAACGCTCGCCTCGCGCTCAAGGCGGCCGAAGCCGATTACAAAAGCCTTGAGGCGCAACTCGACAGTACGTTGATGGACAAGAAGACGGCCGCCGCGCAGGTGAATGCCGACTACACCGAGGACCAGTTGCAGGCCCAGACCGACAAGGCGCTCTACGATCTGGGCGTGATCTCCGGCCTGGCCTACCAGAAATCGAAGAGCACGGCCGACCAGTTGACGGCGCAACACCAGCTCAGCCAGCAGCAGCTCGATGTGAACCAGAAGGCGATCGCAGTGCAGCTTGCCTCGCAGAAGACCAAGATCGACCAGGCCCAGGCATTGCTCGATCTTTTCGAGAAGCAGGCGCAGGCGCTGGAGGTGCATTCGACGATCCCCGGCACGCTGGCGCCGCTGGCCACGCCGGTGCAGGTGGGCCAGCACGTGACGGCGGGAACCAGTGTGGCCGAGGTCATCCAGCGCGACAAGCTGAAAGCCGCTCTGCAGATTGCCGAGACGCAGGCGCGCGACATTCAGATCGGCCAACCGGCCTCGATCGACACGCACAACGGCGTGATTCCCGGCCATGTCACGCGAATTGACCCTTCGGTCGTGAACGGAACCAGAACCGTAGACGTAGAGCTGGATGGGGCCTTGCCGCCGGGCGCGGTTCCGCAGTTGAGCGTCGACGGCACCATCGACCTGGAGCGCATGCAGGATGTGCTCTACGTGGGCCGGCCGGCGCTGGGCAACGAAGACTCCACTCTGAGCCTGTTCAAGCTCGATCCTGACGGCAAGGGCGCCACGCGCGTTCCGGTTAAGGTCGGCCGCGCCTCGGTGAATGAGATCCAAGTGATCGAGGGATTGAAGGAAGGCGACACGGTGATCCTCTCCGACATGTCGCGCTGGGACAACGTGGACCGCATCCGGCTGGAGTAAAGCAGGGAACAAGGGACCGAGGGACCAAGGGAATAGGAAAACAAGGACCAGCGACGATCCGGAATTAGGCGGCCAGCGGCCACCGATCACGAACCACTGACCACGAACCACGAATCACGAACCACCGAACCGAGGACCGTATGGCATCGAACGGAACGCTGATTGAGATTGAAGACCTCACCAAGATCTTCTACACCGACGAAGTGGAGACCCATGCGCTCTCCGGCATTCACCTGACCATCGCGCGCGGCGAGTATGTGGCCATGTCAGGCCCTTCGGGCTGCGGCAAGTCGACGCTGCTCTCGATCCTGGGCCTGCTCGACACACCCACCGGCGGCCGCTATCTGCTCAACGGCAAGCCGGTGGAGAATCTGAGCTTCAGCGACCGCTCGCGGATTCGCAACCAGGAGATCGGGTTCATCTTTCAGAGCTTCAACCTCATCGGCGACCTCACCGTTGAGGAGAACGTCGAACTGCCGCTGACCTATCGCGCCGGAATGCCTTCGGCGGAGCGGAAGAAACGCGTGAAGGAAGCGCTGGAGCGCGTGAACATGGCCCATCGCATGAGGCACCATCCAGCGCAGCTCTCCGGCGGCCAGCAGCAACGCGTGGCCGTGGCGCGTGCGCTCGCCGGCTCGCCGTCGATCCTGCTCGCCGACGAGCCCACCGGCAATCTGGACTCGAAAAATGGCGAAGCGGTGATGCGCCTGCTCGGCGATCTGCACCGCGAGGGCGCGACCATCTGCATGGTCACGCACGATCCGCGCTTCGCCCGCCACGCCGAGCGCGAGCTGCATCTCTTCGACGGCAAGGTGGTCAGCGAACAGGAGATGAAAAAGCTCGAAGCCGAGGTGGAGGCAGAATCATAATGCTTTCTCAAGATCTGCGTTTTGCTCTGCGCCAGTTGCGCAAATCGCCGGGCTTCACGGCTGTGGCCATCATTACGCTGGCGCTGGGACTTACCGTCAACGCCACCATCTTCTTCATGATCAACGACCTGTTTCTGCGGCCGCTGCCGGCAGCGGATCCGGGACGGCTGGTGGTGATCGCGCAGAAGACCACTCAGATGCCGTTGATGTTTCCGTTTTCTTATCCGGATTTTCTGGATTTCCAGCGCTCTGCCGAAGGGGATGGCCACGAAGTTCCGGAGATGGCGAAGGCATTTTCGGGAATCATGGCCTATCTGGAATCGGCAGTCCAGATGAGCCGCCAGGGCGACGCCGCCGAAAGAACCTATGTGCATATGGTCAGCGGCAACTACTTTACGGTGCTGGGCGCGCAGCCCATGCTGGGGCGGCTCTTTCTGCCCAACGAGGGCCGCACAGCAGGCGCGGATGCCATCATCGTTCTCACTTACGACACATGGAAGAACCGCTTTGCCGCCGACCCGCATATAGTTGGCCAACTGGTGAAGATCAACGGCCTGCCGTTTACCGTGGTGGGAGTGACGCAGCCCAAGTTCGTGGGCGCGCAGTGGGGCACGGCGCTGAGCGGATTTGTGCCGATGTCGATGCTGCCGCTGATGAATCCCGGAGGCAACGAAGTCTTCACTAATCGCGGCTACACATCGGTCTTCATGATGGGCCGTTTGCAGCAGGGCGTTAGCCTTGCGCAAGCCCGTACCGCGGCAGCCCTGGTGATGGCGCGAATCATGAAGGATTACAGCTCGCAGCACGCGCAGGGCGCCTCGGTTGCGGTGATCCGCGAATCGATGAGCCGGCCCACGCCCTTCGTGGCCAACTTCCTGCCGCTGGTTGCCGGCGCTCTGATGATTTTGGCGCTGCTGGTGCTGGCGATCACGGTGGCGAATATAGCCAATCTGCTCTATGCGCGCGCCGCCGATCGCGAGCGGGAAGTGGCGATTCGCGGCGCTCTCGGCGCTACGCGCTGGCGGCTGCTGCGCCAGTTGCTCGCCGAGAGCACGCTGCTGGCTCTCGCTGCCGGAGCCATCGGCTCAATGGCCGCCATCGCCGTCACACCATTGCTCGGCAAGATGGTCGTTCCCGGCGACATGGCTCCCCCGGCCAACACCGGCACGGACTGGCGCTTGTATGTCTTCACTTTTGTTGCATCGCTGGCCACTGGCATTCTCGCCGGACTGCTGCCGGCACTGAAGGCGACCCGGCTTGAGATTTTGCCGCTGCTGAAGAATGCGCCCGCCATTGCGGGTGGCCGCCATCGCTTGCGCAGTCTGCTGGTGGTTGCCCAGGTGGCCATCTCGTGCATGGTGCTGATCTGCGCCGGACTGGCCGCGCGCAGCGTGCAAAAGCTCGCGCAGATCGATCTCGGCTTTCGCCCCGATCACATCTTTCTCGCCACGGTCGATCCTTCGCTCGAACGCTACAGCGATGAGCGCAGCCGGCAGTTTCAGGCGCAGTTGCTCGACAAGCTCCGCGCTCTGCCCGGCGTGAGCGGCGCCAGCCTCGCCACTCATCTGCCTTTCGATGTGGGAGGCGGTATGCGCGACGGCGTCTGGCCGGAGGGGCAAACCCCAACCGATATTCAGAAATATCTGATGGTTCCTTGTATGTCTGTCGATCGCGCCTATCTTGAAACGATGGGAACGCGCATCGTGGCAGGCCGCGATTTTACTGCGCACGACGATGAGGCCGCGCCGCGCGTGGTCATCATCAATCGCGTCCTGGCCCAGCAGCTTTGGCCGAACGCCGACCCGGTGGGCAAGCGCCTGGTGCTCCAGCGTGACCACATGCAGGTCGTTGGCGTGGTCGGCGAGATGCGCTACTGGGCCATGACCGACACGAATCGGCCCCTGATCTTTTACCCGCTGGCGCAGCATTTCCAAGACACCGTCACCATCGTTGTGCGCACAGGAATGGATCCAACGCAAATCACTGCGTCTGTGAAGCAAGCCGTCGCGCAACTGGACCCCGATATGCCGGTTTACAACATCCGCACTCTCGACGAGCAGATAGCCAGCAGCCCGATGGGCATGGCTCCGATGCGCATGGGCACCATCATCGCGGGCGGGCAAGGCCTTATTGCTCTCTTTCTCGCCACCCTGGGCCTCTACGGATTGATCTCGCACTCGGTGAAGCTGCGGACCCATGAGATTGGCATTCGCATGGCGCTCGGCGCCAAACGAGGCAACGTGCTCAGTATCCTCATCGGGCAAGGTTTGCAGCTGGTTCTCATCGGCCTCGGCCTGGGATTGGCTGCTGCCCTCCTGGTAACGCGCGCGTTGTCCAGCGTGCTTTACGGTGTCAAGGCTACGGACCCGCTCACCTTTGCCTGTGTCTCGCTACTACTGGCCGGCGTGGCCGTCCTCGCAAGCTTCATTCCCGCCCGCCGCGCCGCGAAGATCAATCCCATTGAAGCGCTGCGCTGCGAGTAAGAGGAGAAAACGAAGATGACTAGACTCATGCAGGACATTCGCTACGCGCTGCGCCAGTTGCGCAAGGCGCGGGGGTTCACGCTCACCGCCGTGCTCACGCTAGCCTTCGGAATCGGCGCCACCACCGCCATTTTCTCCATCGTCGAAGGTGTGCTCTTGCGGCCCTTGCCGTTTCCCGCACCTGACAGGCTGGTACTCTTCGGCGATGTTCCCGAAGGTGTGGGCGCGCCTTTTACTCAGATCGCCGCAACGGCGCCCGCGATTGGCATCTATGCCCGCGACACACACGCCTTCTCCAATCTCGGTGGGTATCGGCAAACCAGCTACGAACTCTCCGGCCTGGGCGATCCCGCGCAGATCAACGCCTCGCGGCTCACGGCAGGCGTCTTTCCCACGCTCGGCGTCTCGCCCCTGATGGGACGCACCTTCACGCAGCAAGAGGCTGAAGGCGGCCAGCAGGTTGTAGTCATCGGCTACCAGATGTGGCACAGCCGATTCCATGGCGATGCGAACATCCTGGGCCAGAAGATCCAGCTGAACCGCAGGTCTTACGAGATCGTCGGCGTCATGCCTCGCGACTTCGAGTTTCCCTTGGTGCCGGGACAGTTGAATCGCAGCGAACTTTGGGCCCCGTTGAGCTTTACCCAGGCCGAGCTGGTGAGCGGCGTGGGAAGCTGGAACTACGCCATGGTGGGCCGGTTGAAGTCGGGCGTGACGCACGCGCAAGCCCTCCAGGACGCGCAGCCGGCAGTGCAGGAGATCATGCGCAACTTTCCTCCGGCCATGGGCAGCCTGCGCATTCATCCCGTGATCCAGTCTCTCGCGGAGAACACAGTGGCGCAGGCCCGGCCGTTGGTCCGCACTCTCTTTCTTGCTGTTGCCGTGGTTCTCTTCGTCGCCTGCGCCAATCTCGCAGGACTGCTGCTGGTGCGTGTCATTCGCCGCCGCCGGGAAATCTCGGTGCGCCTTGCATTGGGCGCCAGCGGGGTTGCTATCATGCGCCAATCTCTAGTCGAGGCATTGCTCCTAAGCGTTGCCGGCGGGCTGCTCGGTTTGGTTCTGGCATCGACAGCCCTGCGCGTCGGCATCAGCTTCCTGCCCGAAACTTTGCCGCGCGTCAGCGAAATTGGTCTTGACTGGAAGGTGGTTGGCTTCGCTCTTCTGTTGGCTGTCCTCACCGGCCTGCTTTGCGGGTTGATTCCGGCTGTTGCCGCCTCGCGTACCGGTGTCAACGACGCGCTGAAAGAAGCAGGCCGCACCGGCACAGCGGGCAGCGGCCACACGCGATTGCGCTCGGCCCTGGTGATTTCCGAACTCGCAGTGGCGCTGGTGTTGCTCACAAGTGCGGGGCTCTTATTGCGCAGCTTTGAGAAACTGCGCTCCGTCGACCTTGGTTTCCGCACCGATCGCACTCTCACCGCCTCCTACGGCCTGCCCTACCGGCAATACTCGACCCAGGCTGCCGTAAACGCATTTGATACGGAGCTGCTGAGCAAACTTCGCCAGTTGCCCGGTGTGCAGGCGGTGGGCATCACCTCGATTTTGCCTAACGGAGGAGGGAACGACAACACCGTCTTCGTTCCAGAAGGCTACGTTCCACCCAAGGGCGCCGGCCTGAGCCTGGCCTGGCCTCCCCAGCTAATGGGCGATTTCTTTCGCGCCGCGGGTATCCCTGTCCTGCGGGGACGCGACTTCACCGAGGCGGACCGCGCGGACTCTCCTCTGGTGGTGATTGTCAACCACACTCTCGCCGAGCGCTATTGGCCCAGCCAAGACCCCATCGGCAAGCGCCTGAAGATTGGTGTGCCGCAGACTCCAAACCCTTGGATGACCGTCGTGGGTGAGATAGCGGATATCAAGCAGACTTCGGCGGATGCCGATACGTTGAATCAGTTCTACATGCCGGCCAGCCAGTTCAAAGCTGCTATTGGCAACTTTGCGCCTCCCGGTATGCTCACCGGAAACTACGGTTCCATCGTGTTGCGCGGACAACTGCCGCCGGAGCAAATGGCCGACTCTCTGCGCGCCGTAGTCCGCTCCATCGATCCGCAGCTTCCTCTCACCAAGGTCGAGTCCATGGAACAGGTGGTCGCGGAGGGCCAGGCCTCGCGCCGTTTCAACGCCGTGCTCATCTCCAGCTTTGCCGCAGCGGCGGTGTTGCTGGCGCTGCTCGGCATCTACAGCGTCATTGCCTTCTCTGCCGTGTTGCGCACGCAGGAGTTGGCTATCCGCCTTGCGCTCGGCTCGCAGCGCGCAGGTGTGATGCGGCTGGTGCTTGTTTCCGGCGCTAAACTTGGCCTGCTTGGCTGCGGCATCGGAGTCATCGCAGCGGTCTTCGTCACGCGTCTCCTGCGCTCGATGCTATTCCAGGTCGATCCGCTCGACCCCACCGTGATCGTACTAGCGGCCATCTCCATCTTTCTGCTCGCACTCGCGGCTTCCGCCGTTCCCGCGCGCCGCGCCGCTTCCATCGAACCCATGCAGGCCTTGCGCGCCGAATAATCCGCCAGCTAGGAGAAAGAACGGTGATCACGCTTCTTCACGATCCTCGCTACGCGCTGCGCCAGTTGCGCAAGTCGCCGGGATTCACGTTGACTGTGGTGATTACGCTGGCGCTGGGCATCGGCGCCAACACCGCCATCTTCACGCTGGTTCACGGCATTTTGTTGCGTTCTCTCCCGGTCGCGAACCCGTCGCAGCTTTACCGCATCGGCGACACCGACGATTGCTGCGTCGATGGCCCCTTTCCGGGTGACTCAAGCAATACCGGCGATTTCTCGATCTTTTCCTATGACCTGTATCTGCACCTGAAAAACTCCGCGCCGGAGTTCGAGCAACTGGCCGCGGCGCGGGCCGGGCAGCTTTTGTGGAGCGTGCGCCGCGGAGAATCGCAAGCCAAATCGCTGCATGGTCAATTCGTCTCCGGGAATTTCTTCTCCACATTTGGCCTGGGAGCCTATGCGGGGCGGGTATTCGGCGAGAGCGACGACACACCCGGCGCGCCACCCTCCGCTGTCATCGGTTATCGTGCATGGCAGACCCAGTTTGCCGCCGACCCGTCCATCATTGGGTCAACTGTTTTCGTTCAAGCTAAGCCCGTCACGGTCATCGGCATCGCGCCGCCCGGCTTCTTTGGGGACCGAGTCACGGATTTTCCTCCCGACATTTGGCTGCCGCTCCAGACGGAACCCTACCTCAGCACAACAGGCGCCTCCATTCTTCATGAAAGAAGCGCAAACTGGCTCTATCTGTTGGGCAGAGTGCGCCCGGGAACCAACATCGGCGCACTGCAGACCAAGCTATCCATCGCGCTGAGGCAATGGATTTCCACGCTTCCGGAGTACACCGCGGACGGCGGATCGGCGATCGTACCCAAGCAGCATGTGGTGCTGGCGCCTGGCGGCGGCGGCATCCAGAACCTGCAGCAGCAGACGAGCCAAGGCCTGGAGATGTTGATGATCCTCTCCGGTGTCGTGTTGCTCATCGCATGCGCGAATATCGCCAACCTGATGCTAGCGCGCGCGACTGCCAGGCGCGCCGAACTCGCCGTACGCATGGCTCTCGGAGCGGGACGCCGCCGTCTCATCCGGCAGATTCTCACGGAGAGTGTTCTGCTCAGTTCGATCGGCGGACTCGCGGGGCTGGCGGTCGCCTATGCCGGGTCGCGCACCATCCTCGCTCTCGCATTTCCCGATGCCGGGAATCTGCCCATCCAAGCGACTCCTTCGTTGCCTGTACTGGGCTTCGCATTTGTTGTGTCGTTGCTGACGGGCGTGCTCTTCGGCGCCGCTCCCGCGTGGTTTGCCTCCCACTCCCAGCCGGCGGAGGCCCTCCGTGGGGCGAATCGCTCCACGCGTGACCGTTCATCGCTGCCGCAAAAGACTCTCGTCGTCCTACAGGCGGCGCTCTCCGTTGTCCTGCTGGCTGGGGCCATCCTATTCTCGAGATCGCTTGTCAACCTGGAACATCAGAACCTCGGCATGGCCACGGCCAACCGCTACGCGCTGCACTTCGATCCGCTGGGGGCCGGTTACACCATCGACCGCGTGCCCGCGCTCTACCGCCAGATCGAGGATCGCCTCTCGGCGCTGCCCGGCATAGCCAACGTCGGCCTGGCGCTCTTTAGTCCAATGGATGGCAACAATTTTGGCGAATGCGTCATCCTGGAGGGCCATCCCGCTCCCGGACCGAACGATCCATGCGGCTCGACATGGGACCGCGTCAGTCCTCGCTTCCTCGATTCCATTGGCGTACCCATCCTGCGAGGCCGCGGATTCACAGAACAGGATACGGCTGCTTCCCCGCAGGTCGCCGTGGTCAATCAGGCTTTTGTGAAGAGGTTTTTTCCCAACCAGGATCCGATCGGCAAGCGCTTCGGCGCCGACTTGCCGTGGAAATCGAGCGCATTTCAGATTGTCGGCGTATTCGCAGACTTCAAGATCAACAATCCGCGCGAAGCGGTGCGTCCAGCCTACCTGCGCCCGCTTGCGCAGAAGTTCATCTATGGCGTGCCGGGCCTCGACGCGGTGGAAACGAGATCGATGTTCATCAACACGATGATCCTGAGCTTCAATGGGCCGCAAACGAACATTGATGCGCTCATCCGGCGCGCTTTGGCCGGCGTCGATCCCAATCTCACCGTCATGGATCTTCGCCCCCTCGACGCACAGGTGGAGGGCAACTTCATTCAGGAGCGCATCATTGCGCAGCTCACCGGCCTCTTCGGCGTGCTCGCATTGATTCTTGCCTCGGTGGGACTTTACGGCGTGATGTCTTACTTCGTCGCCTGCCGCACCAGCGAAATCGGCATCCGCATGGCGCTCGGCGCAACACGTTCGAGCACCGTATCCATGGTGTTGCGCGGCGCCCTCTGGCAGATTCTCATTGGCTTGGCCCTGGGCATTCCAGCAGCGCTCTTCGCCGGTCACCTGATGGCTGGTCTGCTCTACGGCGTCGGCGGCTTCGATCCCCTCGCCATGGCCGGCGCAGTCTTCGTGCTTGGTCTGTGCGCCGCCGTGGCAGCTTCTATCCCCGCCCGCCGCGCCGCTTCCATCGACCCCATGCAGGCTCTGCGCGCGGAATAGGCCAACTCCGAGGAGGAACACGAATGAACGCTCTTCTTCACGATCTTCGCTATGCGCTGCGCCAGTTGCGCCGCACGCCCGGATTCGCGCTCACGGTCGTGGCAGTAATGGCGCTGGGCATTGGCGCCAACGTGGCGTTATTCACCGTAGTGCGGAGCGTGCTGCTGAAACCGCTGCCCTTCGTCGACCCGAGCCGGCTGATGGCAATCTACGAGAACAGCGGCGAGGCATGGCCCTTCAATGTTGTGGCGCCGGGCATGTACTCGGAGTGGGTGCGCCAGAATCGCAGCTTCTCGAGCCTGGCGATGGTCGGCGAAACCGAGTTCAACCTCTCGACCGAGGATGGTGAGTTGCCGGAGATGCTGCACGGCGCGGCGTTCACGGCGAATCTGCTGCCTACGCTGGGCGTCGAGCCGGCGTTGGGGCGCAACTTCACCTCCGCCGAAGACCAGCCCTCGGGCAATCATGTGGTGCTGCTGAGCTGGAGCCTGTGGAAACGCCGCTTCGGGGGTGACCCGTCGCTTGTGAACCGGACGATCCGGTTGAACAAGCAGCCCTGCACGGTGATTGGCGTGATGCCGCAATGGTTTGCGTATCCCGACGCCGCGACGCAGGTGTGGACCCCGATTTACAACTATTACCTGGCCCAAAGGATGACCGCCGTCGATACGCACCAGTTCAACGTGGTGGGCAGGCTGCGGCCCGGAGTGAGCCAGGCGCAAGGGCTGGCCGACCTGTCGGCAATTACGCGCAGCGTGCACGACAATCACCTCGACAATCCTTTCGTGAGCAAATCGGCCAACATCAAGCCGCTGATGGAAGATATGGTTGGCGACGTGCGGCGTCCGCTCTGGGTGCTGCTTGCGGCAACCG
>Ga0326728_10017588_pt1 | contig 14274 bp, 15 predicted proteins | sample MB3enrmetagenome_FD_207602 | JGI IMG/M metagenome (GOLD analysis project Ga0326728, IMG submission 207602) | Lab enriched peat soil microbial communities from McLean, Ithaca, NY, United States - MB31MN | ecosystem: Environmental > Terrestrial > Soil > Wetlands > Peat | place: USA: New York...
CAATGCGGAAGCAGCCGGAGCTGCGGCGGTGGAAGACGCCAAGCCCTTGGCGGCGACCAAATACAAAGTGCAGATCGCCAAGACTCTCGTGAAACGAGCCCTCCTGGCTGCTGTCTAAATTCTCCCGGTCTTGGAGACTTCGAGGTCAACCTCGAAGTCTCCAAGACTCTATGAGCCCTTGTTCGTCGCCAAAAACTCAGCGCAGGGCAAGTTGGGGTTGAATGGATCGGCAGAACGCCGAATTGGAATACTGAACTGGAGAAGCGAATACAGCTGAGATGGTGATAGACACAACCTGCGCCTGCTGAAAACTCCGTCCAGACTGAAAACATTGCACATACAGTATCGAACTGATAGCCTCTCGACTCATGTCCAGCGTTTTGCTTTCCTTGCTCTCGCACTCCGGGCATCCGGTGACGCAGAAGAAGTTCACGATCTTCGGGGACCCGGACAGGCAGGAGGCCGACATGACGGCGATGCACATCAACAAGATCTGAGGCGGCCAGAGTGCAGCGATATGCGTCGGGTAAAGGAATTCAGATGTCTCCTAACTGCGATCTATCTGGTCGGATAAAGTTGGGAATAAACCGCAATTTCAGCCGCGAAGAAGCGACAACCCGGGCCCATGCGGCAGCTTGCCACGATATCCGATCCCCCGGTTAGGGTAGGGACTGGGACGGGAATCGCGTTTGGGCAAAGCCTCGGCTCAGCGGGAGCTTTGGTTGACGGGAAAGTGTAAGCGGCTGAGACATTTGGCCACTTATCCCCCGCTTCCCACTGCCGAATCCCCAATTCTCGGTCAATTGGGTTTGATGAAATCCGCCAAACCGATCGACAATTCCCCGGTATTGATGGTGTTTGGACAGAAAGCCAGCGTATCATAGTTCGATGGAGAGGATGATTTCAGCGGAATATTGAAAAATCGGAGCCGCCTTCCGGTAGCAGTGTTGAAGCATTTTTGTATGGGTAAGAGATTCGGTCTCACGCAGAAATAGCGTCAGGGCGATTCAGGATGGATGGCACAATCCTCTGGAGGTAAGGCTGTGGATCTGAAAGGAAAGGTTGCGATCGTTACCGGTGGCGGCACCGGCATAGGAGCGGCCATCACCGGGCGCTTCGTCGCTTGTGGGGCACGAGTGTGCATCGCGGGTCGCCGCCAGGAGATGCTCGATGAGGTGGCGAAATCTCTGCCTGAGGGTTCAGTAAAGGCCTGCCCCGCTGATGTATCCGACGAAAAGGATGTGGAACGGATACTGAAGGTGGCCCTTTCTTTTGAAGGGGGTCTCCACGTGCTTGTCAACAACGCGGCCTTGGATCAGAATCCCGCGGGCGTTGTGGACCTGGATGTTGCGGAGTGGAGAAGGATGCTCGAGGTCAATCTCACCGGTCCCTTCCTCATGATGAAAGTATGCATACCCCACATGATAAAGGCAGGGGGTGGGTCGGTGGTGAACATATCCTCCTTGGCGGGATTGAGGTGCAACTCCGAGATGCCCGCTTTTTGCGCAACAAAAGGAGGACTCATCAACCTGACACAGCAGGCTGCACTGGATTATGGCCCCTACAACGTGCGATGCAATGTTGTATGCCCGGGAGCCACAAAAACAACCATGTTCACAGAGAACATGGAGCAGTTCGCACAGATGCTCGGAACGAACGTGGAAGACATCTTCGCCCGCTTCATGAAGGACGTTCCCATAGGCCGTGTGGCGCGTCCTGACGAGATGGCCGGCATCTGCGCGTTTCTTGCGAGTGAGGACTCGTCCTTTCTCTCCGGGGCAGCTATCCCGGTAGACGGGGGCGCGGCAGTCGTTGACGTGTCGGGGGCGGTGATCAGCAGTATTGTGCAGAGTGTGAAGAAACGCGCCGGAGGCACCAATGAGTGAAACCCCAATGGAAGCAGATGTCGTCGTTGTGGGTTCGGGCGTCTCAGGTCTCGCCGCAGCGCTTGAGGCAGCACAGGGGGGCGCGAGGGTAGCCGTTTTCGAAAAGCAACCATCCATCGGGGGGACCTCGAATTTCTTCGAAGGCATCTTCGCCGTCGGAAGCGCCATGCAAAAGGAGAAGTACATTGCCTACTCCCCTGACCAAGCCTTCAAAAACTTCATGGAATACAATCACTGGCGTGTAGATGCACGTCTCGTCCGGTCACTTATCAACAAATCCGCCGACACCATCGACTGGCTCAATACACGAGGCGTAGAGTTCCTTGAGGTGACCATCAACATGCCCGATGCGCCCAGGACCTATCATGTCGTCAAAGGCAGAGGCCAGGCAGTGGTCAAGGCTTTAGCCCTCAGCGCGAAAGAGAAGGGCGTGGCCATCAGAGTTGCCTCCCCGGTAAAGCAGATACTGAAAGGGAAGAGGGGACCATCAGCGGTTCTTGTCGAGCTCGACGGCAAAGACACGGAAGTGGCCTGCAAGGCTGTGGTGATTGCCAGCGGAGGCTATGCAAACAACACGGAATGGATCAAGAAGTACGCCGGCCTCGAACTGGGTCGGAGTGTGTTTCCCATGGGGAACGTCGGAAAGATGGGCGATGGCATCCGCATGGCTTGGGAGATGGGGGCTGCTGCGGAAGGCATGGGCGTCCTCCACCTAATCCGTGTCGCACCCCTTTCGCCGGAGTTCCCATTCATGAACACCGTGGAGGGGGCGGCAATCCAGCCGGTGTTGTGGGTTGATCCGAAAGGGGAAAGGTTCTGCGATGAAGGCATCGCCTATTACGACACTTCTTTGGGCAACGTAAATCTCCGTTACCAGCAGGGATACACCTTCTGCCTCTTTGACGACACGACCAAACAGCATTTTATCGAGAAGGGGGTCTTCCGGGGCATGGGAACGGTCGTGCCTCCAGGATGTAAGCTTCATGATCTGAATGAGCAATTGGAGCACTTCCTCTCCCTTAATTCCAAAGAGTTCTTTGGCGCAAACTCCATTGAGGAACTTGCCGTGAAAATGGAGGTGGATCCGCAGGTCCTCAAGACTACTGTCGATCAATACAACACGTTCTGCGCACAACGATACGACGCGGAATTTGCGAAGGACCCGGAGTATCTTATACCGCTCAATGGGCCTCGATTCTATGCGGCCAAAGCGCGTACCTGCTTCCTGGGGACGATGGGAGGGGTCAAAATAAACCACAGGACCGAGGCGGTCGACCAATACGGCCTTCCCATCGCTGGCCTCTATGCGGTTGGGCTTGATGCGGGCGGACTCCATGCAGAAAGCTACAGCATGAGGGATACCTCGGGCATAGCTTCCGCATTTGCTGTCATCTCGGGCCGCGTAGCGGGGGATAATGCAGCGAAGTACGTGAAAGAATAGCGCCGTTCTATGATGAAGCCCTCCCCGAGTATCGGCCTTTCCTACCGTTGCGTGTAACGCCCGGCTTGTGGAAATTTGTAATAAAACCAGCCATCGGTGTCCGTATTGCGGTCATGTCCGCCGGTGATGGTGTTGTAGCCACCCCAGTAGTAGTCGTAAGGGCTTTGGGTTTTGTTGTTGGAAATTTTCAGCGCGTACGGGTCGGTATTAAGCCTGTCTGCTTCGGCGCCGGTCAGAGTTTTGGTGCCGAAGAAGAAGTCGCTCAGGTATTTGCCTTCCACCAGGGCAGGTGCGGCGCCGTGCGGATCTCCCCTCGAAATGTAATTGCCGCTGTTGAATTTGACAAAGTTGTCGCCGTTGACGCCCAAAGTCTTGTAAACACCCTTTGCGATTTCAAGACTCATGTTGTCGGTCATGGCGCCGTCGTTGTAGTCGTTGAGGTTGGTATCGATGACAATCGCGCGATCCGGCGCGCGAGTGGCCACCAGCAAAGCCTGATCGAAAGGAAGGCGGCTATAGCCGCCATAGGCGTAAGAACCTTCCTCATGGTTATACATGTGGCCATACGGCATGAAGTGACGGAATAACTCGGTCTCGCGGACGCGGTTATGACGATAGCTGTTTCCCGGTCCTTCGGTACCATATGCAATGATGCTTTCTGCACCAACGCTATAGAAAGTTGTGTCGTTGAAGTTATACACCTGGCCCTGGGCGCTGTAACGCCAGTTGGCCGGGCCGGTGGCGCCAGCGCCACCGCAGACGACCACCCCTACCCTTTCGTCAAATACGGCAGCCACAAATGCATTCTTGCCACCAATGGAGAACCCCTTCGTGACAGCTCGGGTGGGGTCGATCTTGGCAGCCAGTTGGAGATTTTGGGCCACCGCCATCTGCAAGATGTCCAGATAAGTGGAGACCGCCGTGGCGTTGGCGATCAAGATACTTGAATCAGCAGAGGTGCTGTTGCGGGCATATGGGAAGAGCTTATAGAAAATGCCGGCGCGGTTGGGATTGCCCCACGCTCCGGCATCGGTACGAAGATCCCATGCCCAGTTGGGGAAAGGGACGTTCGCGATGCCGTTGGCTGTCCAGTTGCCACCGAAGGAGATCGGAGCCTTTTGGCCTTCAGGCAGGTTCGATGGCAGGGTTACGGAGATGGAAACGTCCTGGTAAACGCCACCGGCATAATTAAAGTTGGTAGGAGTTACACGCGCGCCGACGCTCGGATTGCCCGCGCCGTTGTAGCTATTTTCGGTGATGGTGATGGTGTAGTCCACCCCCAGTTTCGGCTTGTAGCCATATTCATAGAATTGGGCCAATTCCAGAATCTCCTGCTTACGTTCGGCCCACTCCTTTTCGTTGGTGACCATGCCTTTGGTGCCCTTTGTCTTGTTGAAGAACTGCCAAACGTTGGGCAGTGTGTTCCTTGCAGGCAGGTCGTGGGGGTCCGGGTACTTCGTGTCGGCCCATCTCAGCCCTGCAAAAGCCTGACAGACCTCGAGCACGGCTGCCTTCTTCTGCGCCCGGGTTGCTTTGGGATCGTCTTTCAGCACTTGATACGCATCCTTGGCCGCAGTCATGCGAGCTTTGGATTTTGCGGTCCAGACAAGGCTGCCGTCTCCTCTATTGTTGGCGGCAGTGCCGTCGCCCAAGCCGCCGGGGTTGCTCTTGGAATTCCAAAAGCGAATGTCCTCATCGGCGCGCCAGCCACTGTAGGCGAATGTGGCCGCACCGTCCCAGCCGGACAGCGTGACCACACCCCAGTCCCGGTTTCTCACACGTTCGGAGTTCGGCAAATTCGAGTTGCCCTCGCGTCCCGCGAAATATTGGGTCTTGCTCAGGTAGGTAAACGAATTGCCTTGGTCGAAAATCCCAATCTCCAGACCGATCTGCGTGCCATTTTTCAGCTCGCGGTTCCATTCGTCTCCCCAGCCCTCGATCTGCAGGGCCATCTCGTAGGTGTAGTTGACGCCGTTTCCGTTCCTGTACCCTGAGGATTTGAATGCCTTCAGTCGCGTCGAGTAGTCCTGATTGTTCGCATTGAAGAACGAACCTAGGGAAGGAATGCCGCCATTATTGAACGAGGTCACCGAAGTGAGAGCCGGGTTGGCACTCAGAAAAAAGACGCCCTGGGTGTCGGTTTCTATGCCCCACTGGTCGTTGAAGACGTCCATGGAGACGAAGAGCCCGTCCGTGTTGGGAAGGTAGCTGCTGCTGCTCCAGATTGGTGTTTCGGTATCGGATTTGGTCGCATCGCCGGTTACTTCTACCAGGATATAGAGAACCGGCCCGTCCCACAGTAGTCGCAACGTGCCCTGGGCAGTGGCGGCCGGCGCGTCTGCCGTCATGCCGGCGTTGAACTTGTTGGTAACCGGGTAGGGGGTGGCATCGTCCCATGCGGCTTCCCTGACGCCGTCGACCACTATCGGCTTGGTGGTAAAGTTGGCTTTGACCTGAGCCCTTGGGGTGGCGATTTTGTAGCTTTGGTTGTTGCCGGCGGTGGGTGACCACCGCTCGAGGACATTGGTGTTGCTCACAAAGTTTCTGTCACCCGGCTGGTCATAGGCATACCGGCCAACCAGGGCCGCGAAGGCCACCGACATGGCAACTCCGAACAGCAGTGTCGCGACTATCAGACCTGTACGGGTTTTGAATGGCCGTTTCATATCATTCCACTTTCGTCTCGACGGATAGGAAGATTGATTCCGCATGAGGCGAGTAGATCTGCCGGCCATGTTGCCCTTAATTCGCCCGCGAACCGATGGTGGCGTTACACTCTGCCTCAGACACTCCACTGGCAAAAAAAGTCCCGCTTTCGCATTCTCCCCAATCCTCCTGATCATTGGAGCTTTTGATGTTAACAGGATCAGGATTTTCCAGAGAATCTCAAAGACAGTTTAATCGATAATTCTATTGGAAGATAATATTGTACGCCATCGCCGGTCAGCGGCGAGAAACTACAGTTGAGGATCAAAACCATTATGCTGCCTTCCGGTAAATAGCATCGAAGCATGCCGCCCAATCGATTTTGGCGGTCAATCTCGCCTTGAGGTTTATCCATTTCGTTGACCGAATGAATTAGCTGATTGCGCAACCCCTGTGGTTTCGCTCCGTATGATTTTGGATTAATCCGACGGGTTAAAAATCTTCATCTTTTGCCGGAGGTTTCGCACCAATGCTGTCTAAGTAAATATTCGCCATTCGCCATGACGTTCTGGGCCAACGGGCAGAAGCAATCAATCCATGGATATTTTCTGCGGTCAAAAAGATCATTGACTGCTCGAGCACTCGCTGGACGGGTTTGAACTCCACAGCTGGGAAAAAGCCGCGTGCCAATGATTTGGCCTTGGAGCTTGCCAACAAGAGCGGATCAGTTCCGGGCGGGAGTATTGCCATTGGATGCTCTTGCTCTCGCTTTCGAACTTCCTCGCTAAGAGCAGAAAAAAGTTCCTACTTCGTGGGACGCAGGAATGGCGTCTTATATGCGAATTCGGCCCGGTTGGTATCGTTCCCAGTCTCAAGATAATGACGGATTGTTCCCTCGATTTTTTGAAGATCCTCTTTCATGCCTTAAGTTTCTTTCACTTTTTACATGTTTGTCAAAGACGCAGCTAGAGCATGCGCCCAACCTTCGGGTTGCATCTCCTGTTTTCAGTGCTGGTTCTGTGTTTTGCCGTGCCCGACTTGACGAGTGAGTTTGGATCCACTTTTTCTCCGACAAGACAAGCTGGCCTGTTGCAGGTTTTGTGGGCCTCGAGTTTCTCTACTTTGAGTTTCTTTAACAACTTGAATGATTCTGCTATGCTGCGCCGGTTTATTTCAGGGGACCATGGCGAAAAAGAATCGCAAAGAGAAAAAGCGAAAAGATAGATTTCCCCGGGTCGACTACAGGTCAGCAAGTTTCTCCGCAAAACTTCCCAATACTCGCAAGGTCGCCGGTCCTCCCATGATCATCGACGGCGAACCAATCCGTCAAGCAGCCCGGCAGGAGCATGAAAAAATTCGTATTCGAATGGAAAAGATGGAACGACAAATCGACTGCTTCGAGGGCCAGGACTTGGTAGCCTACCAGCGATGGCTATATCTTAACTTCGGACCGTTACTGGCTGAGCTCCGCGAAACAGAATTGGCGACCGCAGCCAAAGAGGCTATTCTCGATAGAGTCGAAGAATATCAAATCTGGGACAATGTATCTGCCGCCCGCGCGTATGCCAAGGTGAAAAGCGAAATGGAAAATCGTGGTTTTGATCCGGAGCCTGATTCAGCAAATCAGGATCAGCCGGGAACAGATTTCGACGGCGAAAGCGATGAGGATCTGCACAACCTCTATGAAGCCGCAAGCTATATGTATGAACAGGAAACCGGATTCGAGGCGCCCGATTTCGAAAGCTTCAAAGATGCGCTGAGCGTGGCAAATGCGAACAAGCGGGGAAAGGAAGACAAAAATGATTCCGGGACCGCACGTATAAAGAAACTTTATCGGAAGATAGCGCGAAACCTGCATCCCGATTTTTCGGATAGCTTTTCACTTCGAGAACAACGACTTTGGCATCGGGCTCAGGAGGCTTACAAAGCGGGAGATATTATTGCTCTGGAAACAGTGCTCTCGCATATAGAAGCTGCGAGTTCAGGACCCTTATTTGCTTCCAATGTCTCTGAACTGATGGACAGCACCCGAGAAATGCGGACACGAGTCGAGTGCCTCGAAGAGGATCTTCATCAGGCTCACCGACATCCTGCTTGGCGCTTTCCGCAAAAAACCGGAATCCAGCTTGTTTCCTTGCGGAAACGCATCGGGAAAGAAATCGGTCAGTCGCTGGCGCAAGCCCGGAGTGATCTTGCCGCTGCTGAAGCGGAGTTACGGCAGCTCGAGATTGCTCGCTCTCGAATGGCGGCGCGTGAACGAAAACCGCGAAAATCCAGGAGAGCTGGCAGTGCGCCGCAACAGACAGGATTCAGGTTCTAATTCGCAAGCCGGTAGATTGCAAATCAACATTTACAGATTGGCGTTTGACAGCTGGCACCCGCCAGAGAACACTGGCCACCGAATTTCCTGAACTCACTTTCCAATAGACCAGTGGCCTGCACTCCTTCTTCAACGACAGTGTGAGCCCATTCACCTGCGATCTGCGATAACCCACCAACTCCGCCAGTCCGTGTTCAAGAGGATTCTTTCGCAGCAACCCGCACAGGCTGATCTGAGGTCGTGTTTGGAGCGCTCGGCGAATATTGCCGGCTGATTCCCGTTTTTTGATGGCCACCTGCGAATAGAGAACAGTCATATCCAAGATACCTTCGCCGGTTTGCAACTCGGTATCCGCAATGACGGGCTTGGCCGGAGGAGTGAAGAGCGGCCGCTCCATTGGCAGTTCAATATCGGCGGCGGTTTTGGCGATCGTCATGAAATCTCCTGCTGGCGGCCTCGCGCACGTCGAAGAGCTGGTCTTCCAAACGCTCGGTCAGATCAGCCTGTGGCATGACGCGCAAATTGGGCACTATGAATGTGCGGTTCAGAAAGCTAGCTACGGGAGGCGCAGGATCCGAACGAAGCATGCGCCAAGCGGGGTGATTCTGTCGCAGCAAATCGAGGGTGGCAAAATCTGATAGTTTCACTTCCTATCGATCCCGGACCCCTACCGGACCCATTAATTCCGGCCCGAACCGCTTGCGGATCATGGGCCTGCAAACACTGAGGAGACCAGGTATTTGCAATGAGAAATGACATCGATTTTTAACCCCCCAAGTTATTTCGTCTCCAGTACGGCCGCAGGACTTTGGCCTGAATGCCCGATTCAACTTGGATTGCCCCTTGGCACATGTGTGACTATGAGAGTGGAGGTTGACACAATGGCTACGAATCTGTCCCTTGACCCGGAGCTCCTTGAAAAAGCACTTGAGGTCAGTGGAGAAAAGACTAAGAAAGCTGCGGTGACAAAAGCTCTCAAGGAGTTCAAATCCCGACGGGAGCAGCGGCGTACTCTGGAGCTTTTCGGCACACTGGAATGAGATGAACATTACAACGACAAAAAGGAGCGGTCCCGGTGAATATTCTGGTCGATACTGGCGTCTGGTCCGTTGCCCTGCGCCGCGATTCTCCTGCAGGTTGTCAGGCGGTCTCTCGTTTGAAGATGGCGCTGCAAGGAGGAGAAGGTGTCGTGACTACCGGACCAATTCTTCAGGAACTGCTGCAGGGATTTAACGGTCCGAAAGCCCGAAGGAGGATCATCGAGACTTTCTCATCCCATTCGCTAATCATTCCCGAGAAAAGGGATCATATTGATGCCGCCGATTTAAGAGTCAAATTGGGGCAGAAGGGAATTCAAGCCGGCACGATCGATGTTCTCCTCGTTCAGCTGTGTTTACGGCAAGGGTTGTCCTTATTGTCCATGGACAAGAATTTTGTGCCTATGAGGAAACACGTGCCCTTGTCCGTGATGATAAATGAGTTCGATGTCTCGCGTCTCTTGCCCGCCAGGAGCGAAGTGCCAGGTTGCGAGGGCGAAGGATCGCAGGCGCGCTGTGACTTGTCTGGTCTCACACCATGCTTCCATCACTTGGAATCGATTCCGCGCTGGAATCCCGCAATCCTCCCCGGCAGCTAAATCATGGGCTATTTCTGCACGAAAAGACGGCATTCACCCTCTTCTGCCCGGCTTTTTGCGGTCAGTGGCATTCCTGCACTTGCGGCAGGAGCGCTACCCTATACGATCCCTGGCAGTGGTTTGAACCTGTTCTGGCTTAAATCAGAGTATTTCAATCAAATAGAGGTGGAACATAAAAACAGCGCAACCTTCGGGATTTTGTTTGTGAGGTTTGGCTTCTGCAAAAAACGTCTGCAGTGGGTGATTTTGGGGCGGGCAACGACGGCCGTAGGACATTGATTCTAAATGGTCGGGGCATCCAGATTTGAACTGGAGACCTCCTGCGCCCAAGGCAGGCGCGCTACCAGACTGCGCTATGCCCCGACTCAATAAGGATCGCCATTTTAGCCCATTTTACACTCAGCTGCCAGAGTAACAATTGCCAATTTGGTTCAGAAGGGATGCGACGGCCCGGGCACGATGGCTATGCAGGTTTTTCTCTGCCTCGCTCAACTCTGCATACGTCTTCCCAATTTTGGGGAAGTAAAATACCGGGTCGTAGCCGAAGCCGTTGGTCCCTTGCGGCTCCATCGCAATGACTCCCCGACACTCACCTCCCGTTTCCAAAAGCAGAACGCCGTTCTGCGCCAGCGCAAGAGAACAAACGAATTTTGCATCCCGGCCGCCGGCAGAGCTTTCGAGTTCCCCCAGCAGCTTTCGTATGCGATCTGCATCCGTGGCGCCGGGCCCGGCATAGCGGGCGGAGTGAATCCCCGGTCTCCCTCCAAGCGCTTCCACTTCCAATCCCGAGTCGTCGGCCAGAACAGGGAGCGAAGTCAACTCGGAATAGGAGACGGCCTTCAGCCGCGCGTTCTCCGCGCAGCTGTGCCCCGTTTCCTCGAAGTCCGCATCGATCGACAAATTCGACAGGCTGAGGATTTCAGCGCCGAGCGGCCGGAGGAGGGTGCGGAATTCCCGGAGCTTCCCGGGGTTTCTCGTTGCCATGACGAGCTGTTTCATAGGTCAAAAACTCGAAGCTATTTCACCAGGGGGAAAAGCCGCTTCAGGTCGGTCCGATTCCCCAACGTCGACTTCTGCAGCTGAATCAGCTCTTGAATCCCTTGCCCGCCCAGCTGCTGCAACTGCTGAAATTGCTCCTGGGAAAAGGGAGTTTTTTCCGCGGTGCCCTGAACCTCGACATAGTGCCCCTGACCGGTCATCACCAAGTTCATATCCACTTCGGCCCGGGAATCCTCCCTGTAATCCAGATCCAGGCACGCGGTTCCCTCGACAATGCCGACGCTCGTTGCCGCGACATAATCCTGTAAAGGGGAAACAGGAAGCAGTTTCCTGTCCACGAGCTTGGCCACCGCCGTCGAGAGCGCCAGAAATCCGCCGGTAATCGACGCAGTTCGGGTCCCTCCATCGGCCTGGATGACATCACAGTCGATCAGAAAAGTGCGAGTGCCAAGCAACGAGAGATTCACGACGGAACGCAAAGAACGCCCGATCAGACGCTGGATCTCAATTGTGCGGCCCGCTTGTCTGCCTCGGGCGGCTTCTCGCGCCGTCCGGGTTGTGGTTGCTCCCGGAAGCATGCCGTACTCGGCCGTAATCCAACCCTGGTTCATGTGATTCAGAAACGGCGGGACCTTGTCTTCAACCATGCAAGTGCACAGTACCCGCGTATCCCCAAGGGTGATTTGAACCGATCCGGCGGCGTGTTTAGTATAATCCATGTCAATGCGCACTTCCCGCATTGTGTCAAAATCGCGCCCGCTAGGTCTCATGAAATTCCTCACTTCCGTCTTATGATGGGAACCGACATTCTACCAGCGGCGGCACAGGAAATGAAGGGCTCTAAAATCGGATGCAAGAACCGGAAGAATACGGACCGCAAGCATTGAATTTGCGTCCCGATTCTCCTAGCATAGGACTGATGAATACTTACTTTTTCGGGGGACCGATCACTCGGACCGTCAAGGCTCTCATTTCGATAAATATAGGCGTGTTCGTCCTGCAGTTCCTTGCGTCGCATCTGCTCGACACCAACTTTATCGACGTTTACTTCGGACTCGTCCCCAACAGTGTTACGGAACATCTCATGCTTTGGCAATTCGTGACCTATATGTTCCTGCACGGTGGGTTCTTCCATATCTTTTTCAATATGCTGACCCTGTTTATGTTCGGCAATGAGATGGAACGATATTGGGGGACTCCGCGCTTCCTGAACTACTACTTTGTGACGGGAATTGGTGCGGGCCTCTGTTCCTGGGTCGTTGCACCTCACAGCACTGCCGTGGTGATCGGGGCTTCCGGGGCAATCTATGGACTACTCCTCGCCTACGGTCTGGCCTATCCCAACCGTATCGTCTATGTAAATTTTCTGCTTCCTATCAAGGTTAAGTGGCTCGTGCTCATTATGGGCGCCATGGCGTTTTTGTCCTCACTCGGCGGAGCTGAATCTGGGGTTGCGAACATCGCCCATCTCGGCGGCATGGTCATCGGTTATCTGTTTCTCAGAGGGAAGGACTGGTATGACAAGTACCACTACTTCAATGAGCAGAGACAGCGGGAGCAGCTGAAGCGGCAATTCGAGGTCTATTACGGCGACGTGCGCCGGAAAATCGAAGCGGACAAGAAGAAGCCTCCTACCATCCATTGAAACCAAAAATTACGAATCACGAATGACGGATTGAAAAGCCGAGGATTTTTTTGGCTCAAACGGACAATTTCTGGATTAAATATGCGTGGCAGCAGAACAGCTCAAAAAGCGAACCCAGGCATTTGGCTTATCAATCATCAAATTAGCACATGCCTTGCCTGGCAATGGTCCGGCCCGTCTGATAGTCCCGCAGTTGATTCGCTGCGGAACATCCGTAGGTGCAAACTTCCGTGCCGCCTGCCGCGCAAGATCTCACCTGGATTGCATCGCCAACCTGAAAATTGTTGTGCAAGAGTGCGACGAATCGATTTATTGGTTGGAGATGCTTATCGGGATGGATCTTCGGATCGTCCCCTCAATAAAGGCCCTGATTGACGAAGGTAACCAGATCCTCTCGATCGTAGTGGCGTCACTAAAAACAGCACGCAAGAACTCCTAGTTCGTCATTTGTAATTCAAAACGAAGAGCCAAGGGTAATGTAGAAGTTCCAACCCCCGCGCTCGGCCCAGCCACCCGCCGCGTGCACCGGCCCCACCATCGTGTCCACGGCTAGGTCAATTCCCGCTCCGTTCACAAGCTCGAAATTATAAGGAGATTGCTGTCGGTTGCTGTAAAAAAGCGCGTTGTAAATGGCGGTTAGATACCCTCTCCGGAAAAAGCTCAAACCATGCGAGAAAAGCGTTCGGCGATAGCTCGCGCCGGCGATGGCCATCTGGTTTACAGCCAATTCATCGCGTTGCAGGCCGAGAAATTGCCGGGACGCGATTTGCGAAAAAGAATAGCCGCCGACAAAAAAGAGGTCGTAAAAAGGAACCGGGCCGCGCGAATAGCCCAGGGTCGAATTGAACTGAAGCGTGGATCGCTCGGATATCGGAATGTAGCGCTGCCAGTCTGCCTCCCACTTGGAATAATCCAAGTCTCCCCCGAGGGACCGGCTTCGCTTGTCGATTTGAACTCTCAAGGTCATTCCGCTCTGGGGGAAATCCCGGGAATCGAGAGAATCGCGGTTCAGACGGAAGGCGAGTCCGGCCAGCTTTACTGAGCCGGCCGAAGTGTTGGGTTCCGAGCCGCCTTCAATTCTTACTCGCTCGGCTAGATATCCCGCGGATATCTCCAATTGCGGAAAAACCGTCCCGCCGACCACCACTCTGCCTATGTCCCGCGCATCCGTAAACCGGTCCACAACGTTCTGATCGCGGAAATCCAGGCGTTCAAGGCGCATCACCTCCACCTTGGGTTCGAGGAAAAGGAAGGGCGCAGGCGAAGGGACAAGACGCAGAGCTGCCAGGTGATCTTCCAGCCCGCCGAACTGGCTTGACACCGTCAGATTTGAAGAAGAATTGAAAAGCTGGCGAGCTGTGAACTCGGCTAGGGCCACGAAGTTATAGTCATTGTCATAACGGAGGCCAATGCCCAGCATATTGAGCGGAGACTCCTTCATGATAAACACGAGGTGGCAACCGCCCCCTGCAAGCGGCTCCAGGGCATAGCCGACGCTTTCAAAAAAATGGCTTGCATACAGCCTGCCTACATCCGCCCCGATTGCATAAGGATCCGCCGCGTCTCCCGGGCGGACATGAAGACTGGCTGCCAATTGTGTGGATTTTATTTTTTTCAGTCCGCTGAACGAAATGGACTCGATCGTCGCGACGGGGCCAACCGGCAGCGGCGTCAACGTGGGCGGATGCGGCGCAACGTCCG
>Ga0326728_10017589_pt1 | contig 14274 bp, 13 predicted proteins | sample MB3enrmetagenome_FD_207602 | JGI IMG/M metagenome (GOLD analysis project Ga0326728, IMG submission 207602) | Lab enriched peat soil microbial communities from McLean, Ithaca, NY, United States - MB31MN | ecosystem: Environmental > Terrestrial > Soil > Wetlands > Peat | place: USA: New York...
TCCAGCCAGCACCCACATCTGTCCGGCAAGTCTCCCGCCAGAGGCCGGGTTTCGTCAACGACGGCGCGGCACGTTGACATGCCATGCGTCAAGCCATCAACACGAAATGAAATGCCATGCGAAATTTATCGAAAGCGAGACGGGTCGTGATGCTGATGGGGGGCGCCATTCTGCTGTTGGCACAGGTCAGCCATGCTGCTGGCGAGATACAGCCGCCTTTTTTCTCTATCGGTGACAGCTGGGAAATGCATAAAGTGGATGGCCTCCATCCGAACATGGAGCTGCAGCACGTCAAGTATAAAATTACCAGGACAGGCTCTGATTTCATAGCGTTCGAAGGCGTTGATAACGATAGAACATACACTGGGATGTTTACACCTGGGCTCAACTTGTTCACCAGGGCCGACGCGCAGGGGCGCATCGCGGCGCGAAGAGTTCTTCAGTGGCCGCTCTTCACTGGCAAAAAATACGAATACGAGTATTTCAATGGTCGTGAAATGATGACTGCCCATGTTTCTGTGGGGAATACTGAAGACGTTACAACGCCGGCAGGAAAATTCAAAGCCATCCGCATCGATATCGTTGGTGAATGGCGCAGCTATAATGCCGCCAATTCATCTGGCAAGTGGACGGAATCCAGGTGGTATTCGCAGGAAGTGAAAAATATCATCCGGGATGAATATAAGTTTTTCAATGAAAAAAATGTTGTATTCAGTTGGAGCGTGGAAGAATTGTTGAGCAAGAATATTAAAACTCAATGATACAGAACGGGCGTGCCCGTCAGCGGTAGCGAAAAGCTGCCGAAGCGGTGGCAGGGGGGCAAGGTCTTGCCGTGCTCGTACGTGACGCTAAACGCCTGCATGCGATGCGTGCCGTCTGGACTCACGAATACCGGTGCTGCCGCATCGTCCCTGGTTTATTGGCAACGTTTATCGGATTGATGATGGCATGAATTCCGCAGAGAAGGATTTTACCGAGCCGTTCCGGGAGGCTGTCGATCGCTGGCTGGCGCTTGTCGACGCTGGCCGTTATGCAGGCAGCTGGGATGCGGCCGCCGCTTTTTTCCAGGCCAGTGTCGGGAAATCTGCGTGGATGACGTCCATCCATGCGGCTCGCGCGCCCTTGGGAGCCGTAAGTAGCCGGGTGCTGAAGTCGGCCCGTCTGGCGTACTCGCTTCCGGGAGCACCGGATGGCGTCTATTTTGTCGTCCAGTATGACAGCGCATTCGCCCATGCTGCCAAGGCCACCGAGACGATCACCTTGATGAAGGCGCAGGACGACGCCTGGAACGTTGCCGGCTATTTCGTTGACCGTGGACCTGCCGGATGAATGCCGGCAAAACGACGCGGCGGGTCTTCATGCGGTCGTCCGCCCGCGGTGTCCCGCTGGACAAGCGTGCGCCGGCAAACCTATTCTTAATACAAGGGTATTAGCCGGATCCGCCGCACCCGGCGCGATGGCCGGCATCCCTGCGCCTGACGGCATCCCGAACTGCCGCGAGCGACCGATACGGGAGCGCACTCGATGACGGCCGCGAATCACCTCGTGGACTCTTTCCCCTGGCCGGCGGCCCTGCTGCCCGACGCCCTCTGCCTCATTGTCGACCACTGTTTCTCGCATGCCAATCGCGCCGCCCTGCGCCTGTTCGGCGCGGACACGCCGGCGCAATTGCTGGGCCAGCCCGTCGTCGGGCGCCTGTCTTCGACTGGCGGCGAGGCGGCGGGACAGCTGCTCGCGGCGCTGCAACAGGGCGCGGCCATCTTCGGACTGGGCCTGACCCTGATCCGCCTCGACGGCCGTCCGGTCGAAGTCGAGGCGTCCACCCTGCCCTTTGGCGATCAGGGGGCGCTGTTGTTGCTCGCGACGGTCAGCGCCGATGTTGAGCCCGAGGACGGGGTGCTCGCGCGGATGGCGGAGCGCGAGTGCTATTTCCGCAGCATGGTGGAAAACCTGCCGCACAATATTGCCCGTTACGATCTGGAGGGGCGGCTGCTGTATCTGAACCCGATGCTGGTGCAGACCCTGGCCTGCGACGTGGAGACGATGATAGGCCGCCATGCTGCCGAGTATTCGCCCGACGGACGGTACGACGCGCTCGAAGACCGGGTCAGGCAGGTTGCCGACAGCGGCGAGGGGGCCGATTTCGAACAGGTCGTGCCCGGGCCGGACGGTTTGCCGCGTTATCACTTGCTGCGCATCGTGCCCGAGCGCGACGCCGCCGGTCGCGTGATCAGCGTGATCGGTGTGGGGCAGGACGTGACCCGTTTGCGCCTGACGGAAGCGGAGCTGCGCAGGACGCAGGACGATTTGCGTGCGCATCAGGCGCGTCTGTCGGAGCAGGTGGCCGAGCAGACGCGCGAACTGCTGCGCGCACGCGAGGTGGCCGAGGCGGCGAGCCGGGCCAAGAGCGAGTTTCTGGCCTCGATCAGCCACGAACTGCGCACGCCGATGAACGGCATCATGGGAATGACCGAGCTGGCGCTCGACGGCGCGACCGACCCCGGCCAGCGCCAGTACATGCTGGAGGTGAAGGCATCGGCCGTGTCGCTGCTGCAGATCATCGATTCGATGCTGGATTATGTCGACAGCGAATCCGACAAATTGCTGTTTCATCTCGCGCCGCTCGATCTGCCACGCCAGCTCGAGGACACGGCGCGGCTGTATCAGCCGGCGGCGCTGGACAAACGGCTCGGGCTGATGCTGGCGATTTCGCCGTCGTTTCCACCGCTGGTGCTTGGCGATGGTGGGCGCTGGCGCCAGTTGATCACCATCCTGCTCGACAATGCGATCAAGTTTACGGCCCGCGGCGAGGTCGCGCTCAGCCTGAACGAGGAGACGCTCGGCGCGCATGTCGGTGCCGTGCTCGAGGTGCGCGACAGCGGCATCGGCATCGCCCTGGCCGACCAGAGCCGCGTGTTCGAGCCCTTCTCCCCGCTCGATGCCTCCTCGACCCGCGTGGTCGGTGGCGCCGGCATGGGCCTGCCGCTGGCGCGCAAGCTGGTCGCGCGGATGGGGGGCACCATTGCGCTGCACAGCACGCCCGGCAGCGGGACCACGGTGACCGTGCGCGTGCCGCTGGAGCGGGTCGCGCGCGCGCAGGACGACGAGTCGGCACCTTCGCGCGTGGAGGCGGGCTTCGATTATTACCGCGCGCTGCGGGAGGCCGCCCCCTGTGAGCTGCCGACCCTGGCGCGCGACTTTCTGTCGCGTGTGCCGCACTGGCTCGATAGCCTGCGTCGCGCCTTGCGGGACAACGATGGCGAAGAGGTCAGGCAGAGGACGCAGGATCTGCGGCAGAGCCTGCTCGGGCTGGGGGCGCTGCCGGCCGCGCGGCTGACCATGGCGATTACCGGTCAGGCGTGCTCCGGCAATCTGGAGCGGGCGATCGGGCAGGTGGGGGCGCTCGAACGCGAATGCGCGGTCGTGAGTGAGGTGCTGCGTCGCGCCGTCAGCGAGAGCGAGCTGCGGCCGGTGGCGGGCTGACAAGCCGGTATCGCGGCCTGTCCGCGCGCCCCGGCCGGCGCGGCAGAGCGGGGTGTCAGCCGGCCAGCGCCTCGGCGATGGTGGCCGCCAGCGGTGTGGTCGGACGGCCGATCAGCGTGCTGAGTTGGTGCCCGGCGTCGAACAGTGCGTCGCGCGCCGCACCGGCATCGGAGTCGGCCAGCAGGCCGGCGATCGGTGCGGGCAGGCCGGCCGCGATCAGCGCCGCCTGATAGGCCGCCTGCGGCATGTCCTGATAGACGACGGGCCGTCCGCTCTGCTTGGCGGCCTCGGCGGCGAAGTCGGCCAGGGTGTAGCTGTGGTCCCCTGCGAGCTCGTAGACGCGGCCGCTCTGCACGTCGTCGGACGCGAGAACGGCGGCGGCCGCTTCGGCATAGTCGAGGCGGGAGGCAGAGGCGATGCGGCCGTTGCCGGCGCTGCCGAAGTGGGCGCCATGCTCAAGGTCGGAGGCGAGTGCGGCGGTATAGTTTTCGGTGTACCAGCCGTTGCGCAGCAGCACGTGGGGCAGGCCGGAGGCGGCCAGCGCGGCCTCGGTCTGGCGGTGTTCTTCGGCCAGTCCCAGCGGCGAGACGTCGGCGTGCAATACGCTGGTATAGGCAAGCAGGGAGACGCCGGCCTGGCGGGCCGCGTCGATCACGTTGCGGTGCTGGACCGCGCGCTGGCCGAGTTCGCTGGAGGAAATCAGCAGCACCCGGTCGATGCCGGCCAGGGCGGTGGCGAGCGTGTCGGGCCGGGCGTAGTCGGCGACGCGGACTTCGACGCCGAGGGCCGACAGCTCGCTCAGGGAGTCGGCGCGGCGCGCGCTGGCGACCAGACGTGCCGGGGCGACGGTCTTGAGCAGGGTCTGAATGACCAGACGGCCGAGTTGGCCGTTGGCGCCGGTGACCAGAATTCGCGAGTTGTGGGCGGACATGGTGTTCTCCTGTGGTTTGCAATAAAGACCTGGTCTAATATAGAGACCATGTGTCGAGGCCACAAGGAGGCAGTTTTTTGTTACCAGGTAAATGCGAAGGAACCCGGCGATGAGCGCCGGGGCGACGCTGGCCGCCCGTTTTCAGGCGTGGCAGGGGCAAACGTTCGATGGCGGGCAGTGCCCGGTGCGCGATGTACTCGACCAGATCGGGACCAAGTGGAGCATGTTGATTCTGATCGTGCTGGCCGATGCGCCCAGCCGCTTCAGCGCGTTGCAGCGCGCGGTGCCCGACATCTCCAAGCGCATGCTGACGCAGACGCTGCGCGATCTCGAACGCAACGGCATGATTACGCGGCAGGTGTTTCCGACCAAACCGCCCAGCGTCGAGTACCGGCTCTCGGCGCTGGGTGAATCGCTGTTGCCGCCGCTGCAGGCGCTGGTGGAATGGGCGGAGAGTCGGCACGGCGAGATCCGTGCCGCGCGTGTGCACTTCGACGCGGAGCGGCCGGCCTGAACCGGCCACGGCGGGATCTTGAATTATTTTCTTAAAGGTCCTGCGGCAATGGTCGATAAATGAAACAACAAGGATGTTCCAAGTGGAGGATGTGATGCCGCAAATCGGAAACGTATCCGGCCCGTCTCAGTACCAGCCGGCCCCGCCAGTCGCGACGCCGCCGCAGCGCGGAGAAGGTGGGCGCAGTGGCGCGCGCCAGACTCAAGCGCAGGCACAAGCTCAGGCCCAGGCCCAGGCGCAAGCTCAGCAGAGCCAGTCGGCGCAGACGCCGGCCCAGATTCTCGCTCAGGCACAGGCGCTGGCGCAGCAAGCGCAGCAGGCGAACGCCAATCAGCCCTACTCGACCCCGACGCTGGGTTCGAACGTCAATACCACCGCCTGATCCGCCGCCGTCACCGCGGCCGCAGGGGCTTACCGTGTACTGCCAGGAGAGTGTTCGATACGCCGACGCGCGCGAGCCCGTCGGTGTTTTTTTGCGTGCGCCGCGAGGGGGCGTGGACGCGACGCAACAGTCGCCGTCCGCCGTTCGCATTTGTGGCGGCGGACGCTCAAGCTTGCCCGGGCGGCGTCGATAACAGAGTCAGCAACTGTCTCTGTCTCACCATGGAGGGCATGGATGGCGCAAGCGAGAGTACGGATTTCAGGCCAGTCGCACCGCCGGCAGACGCCGGCCGGCGCCGCATCGGCGGCCGGTCGCGGGGCGTCGACGTCAATGGCAGGACAGCGTCAGGGAGGGGCAACAGGCGTCATCCGCCGCTAGCGGGTGTCGCGCAACAGTAGGCAGCCACGTCGCTACTACTGCATGCCGCATCGCGGCATGGCGCGATGCCCTTGCGGCACGGATCACACTACCGTCTGTTCGACAGCTCCGCCGGCATGGGCCAGCGGGGCTGTTTTCATTCCGGCGTCGGGCCGGCGTCGTTGGCGGCCGCGCGCCACGGCGCGATCTGTTCTTCGTACCAGGCAATTTTTTCGTCGAGCGAGACCAGCGCACGCTGCCACTGCGCGATGCGCGCGGCGACGTCCTCGCGGTGGGCGGCGAGCAGCGCGCGCCGCGCCGGAAACGTCAGCTCGCCCTGGCGCCGCAGCGCGGCGTAGGCGCGCATGCCGGCGATCGACATGCCGGTTGCGCGCAGACGCTGGATGAAGTCGAGCCAGGCGCGGTCGCGCGCGGTGTAACGGCGATGGCCGCTGGCGTTGCGCTCGACCGGGTCGAGCAGTCCGATGCGCTCGAAATAGCGCAAGGCGTGCTCGCTCAGACCGCTGGCGCGGGCGAGCTGGCGAATGGTCATGCTGTCTTCTGTCATGCTGGCTACCTCGTGGTCGGGCCGTGCCGTTCAGCGTTCGTGCATCAGGAAGCTGCAGGCCCAGGCCAGCAGCGAGCAGGCGAGAATGGCGTAGAACACGGCGTGGAAGCCCCAGGCTTCGGCGATGCCGCCCGCGATGCCGCCGGCGATGATGGAGCCGGTACGGGTCGAGGTGGCGAACAGCGTGGTCGCGGTGCCGGCGCGGCCCGGCATCAGATCCTGAAAGTACAACATGCCGGTACCGGCGATGATGCCGATGAAGATGGCGTTGCCCAGCTGCAGCGTGATCAGGGCCAGCTCGCTGTCGAGCAGCGCCATGCCGGCGTAGAACAGCACGCCGGCGCCGGTGGCGACGCGCAGCATGGCCAGCTTGCCGAAGCGGTGCGTGCTGTAGCCGGCGATCAGCATGGCGGGGATTTCCAGCCCGGCGGCGGTTCCCATCAGCACGCCCGGCGTGCGGGCCGGCAGGCCCAGGGTGTGGGTGACGTAGAGCGGCATCACGATCAGGTACATGCCGTTGCAGGTCCACATCAGCGTCGAGGCGATAAAGGGCAGGCGGATGGCCGGGTCGCGCCAGCCACCACCGGCGTCGTTCGCTCGCGGCGTGCGCGGGATGAAGGGCAGGGTGCGCGCAACGAGCGCGGCGCAGGCGAGGAAGGCCAGGCCGGCGGCCAGATAGGTGGCGGTGAACCCCAGGCCGATGACGAGGGCGAAGGCCAGCGGCGGGCCGATCACCCAGGCCAGCGAGACTTGCGCGCGCATGATGGAGTTGAACAGGGTCGCTTCGCGCGCGGTGTAATCGGCGTGTTCACGCGCGAGCGCGAATACCTGCGGGTTGGCGGTGCCGCCGAAGCTGCCGAGCAGTACGCCGGCGCTGATCAGCAGCGCGAAGTGGCGATCGAAGGCGAATTGCAGGCAGCCGAGGCAGCCGGCCAGACAGCAAAACACGATCAGGCGGCGACGATCGCCGCCGTGGTCGGAACGGTGGGCCAGCACCTGGCTGACGACGATGCCGGCGATGGCGCTGACGGTGTAGAACAGGCCGATCATGTACGGGCGCACGCCGAGTTCATTGCCGAGGAACAGGCTGAGAATCGGCACCTGCAGCGCACTGGCGGTGCCGGGCAGGAAGGCGACGACGAGAAAGGCCCACGAGGCCGGGTCGAGCTTGCGGCGCAGCGGAGCGGAATAGGCGAGGTTCATGACGGCGGTCGGCGGCGAACCGGCGGCCGGCCGGCGCCTCAACGGTTCGAGCTATGAATAATACGATTATTCTATTCGATCGACATTGGGCGTGCACGGGAGATGCGGGGTGCCGCCCGCGCTATACAGGCCGGCGCCGGCTTCGTATGATCGAACGTCACATTTTGCCGGGGGACGTCGAAGATGGTCGCAAGCATCGAAGCATTACTGGAGGACGCCCGCCGGCTCAGTCTGGGCGGTGACCATCTGCGCGCGGTGCAGAGCCAGATCGCGGCGATCAACCGCCTTCAGGCCGAGGGCCGCGCCTGTGTGGTCGAGCTCAAGACGCTGGGTCTGCTGTTCCACCGCCTCGGCGACCCGGCTGCGGCGGCGACGACGTTCGCGCGTCTGCTCGATCAGGCCGGTGACGACGCCCAGGTGTGCGGCAACCTCGGCGTGGCCCTGCTCGAGCTCGGGCGGGTCAATGAGGCGTTGCCCCACCTGCTGCGCGCGGCCGGGCTCGAGCCGGACGCGCCGAACTGGCTGGACGGACTGACCCACGGCTACACCCGGCTCGGGCGTGTCGACGACGCGCGTGCGACCGGACTGCAGAGCCTGCAGCTGAAAGACGCGGCAGCCGGCCCGTCGCCGGAGCCGCTGGCGCGGCAGGTGGCGCCGCCGTTCGACGTCGCCTCGCCCGAGCGCAATCTGATCGTGTACAGCCTGTGGGGCGACGCGCCGCGCTACCTGGAGGGCGCGTTGCGTAATGCGATGCTGGCGCCCGACCTGTTCCCGGGCTGGACCTGTCGCTTTCATTGCGACGACAGCGTGCCGATCGGGCTGCAGCATCAATTGCTCGCGCATGGCGCGCAGGTGGTGCGCATGGCGCGACCGGCACAGTTCTACGACGGTCTGTTCTGGCGATTTTCCGTGATCGGCGAGGCCGGGGTCGACCGTTTCCTGGTGCGTGACGCCGACTCGGTGCTGTCCGCGCGCGAGAAGGCGGCGGTGGACGACTGGCTGCTGTCGGGCGCGCTGTTCCACGTGATGCGCGACAATCCGCTGCACAGCGAGCTGATGCTGGCCGGCATGTGGGGCGGCGTCGGCGGCGCCCTGCCGCCGCTGTCCCGGCTTGCGCGCTTCAGCGTGGCCCACACGCCGACGCGCCACATCGACCAGTGGTTTCTGCGCGCCGTGATCTGGCCGCGCATTCGCGCGCACTGCCTCGTGCACGACAGCTTTTATCCCTTTCCCGGCGCGCGTCCGTTCCCTGTCCACGCCTGGGCCGAACCGGACTTTCATGTCGGCATGAATTATTCGGCCTCGACGCGGGCACGGCGCGAACCGGCGCGGTATCGGCCCGGCGCCACGGTAAGTGACGTTGACGGCGTTTGATGCTATGTTGCGTGGTGATGAGTCCCGATACTAGTCCGTTCGTCTCCGAATGCCCGCCCGCTCGCTGCTGAGCCGCCTGCTCGGCTGCTGCCTGTTGCCGGGGCTGGCCGTTGCCGCGCCCGCGCCGCTGGTGTTGGCCTTCAATACCCTGCCGCCGTGGAAAGTCTTCGACGACAACGGCCGTCCCGGTGGGCCGTATCTGGATATCGTGCGTGTGCTCGCGCAGCGGGTCGGCCATCCGCTGCAACTGCGGCCCTGCCCGCTGACGCGCTGTCTGGCGCTGGCCGCCAGCGGCGAAGTCGATCTGATGATAGGCGTGCGCAGCCGGCCCGGGCGTGACGACAAACTGGAGTTCCTGTCGCCGCCCTTCGCGTCCGGCACACCGCTGAGCTTCATCCAGCGGCGCGGCGACGGGCGGGCACTGCGCAATTACGCCGATCTGCGCGCGCTGCGCATCGGTGTGGTGGAGGGCAGTACCTATTTCGAACGCTTCGACGTCGATCGCAGTCTGACACGCGATCCGGCCCCCGACCGGCTGAGCAGCGTGCGCAAGTTGCTGGCTGGTCGCGTCGACGCCGTCATCTTCAACTATGGCGAAGCCAAGTGGCTGGTCGCACACAGCCCGGCCGGCACCGCTCTCAAATTCGCCCCCTACCGTGTCCGCAACACCGAGCTGCGGCGCATCGCGCTGGTGCGGGCTTCGCCGCTGTACCGGCTCAAGCCCCAGCTCGAGACGGCGCTGGCCGGCATGGTGAGCGACGGTACGGTACGGCGCCTGCTCGCGCCGGTCGAAGAAGTCCCGCCTGCCCGCTGAAGCGCAATCGTCCGCGTCGCCATGGTCAGCCGGCCCGCGTTTGCTTATGCTATAAGCAAGCGACTCCCCGAGGATCTGCTCATGCTCAAAGAAGTGGATGTACTGGTGGTGGGAGGGGGCATCAACGGCAGCGGCATCGCGAACGCGGCGGCGCAGGCCGGGCTCGGCGTGCTGCTGGTCGAGCGCGACGATCTCGCGCAGCATACCTCGTCGCGTTCCGGCAAGCTGATACAGGGCGAGCTGCGCTATCTGGACGTCCGCGAACTGCGTCAGGTACGCGAGGCGCTGGCGGAGCGTGAGGTCCTGCTGTCGCTTGCGCCGCACATCGTGCGTCCGGTGACCTTCGTGCTGCCGCACAACGCGGCCTTGCGTCCGGCGTGGATGGTCCGTGCCGGCCTGCTGCTCTATGACCACCTCGGTCGGCGCGAAACGCTGGCGGGCAGCCGGCGTCTGTCCCTGTCGCGCCATCCTTTCGGCGACCCGCTGCGCACCGAATTCGGCCTCGGCTTCAGCTATACCGACTGTCGCGTCGACGACGCCCGCCTCGTGGTGCTCAACGCGCTGCAGGCGGTCGAGTACGGCGCGTCGATCCGTACCCGGACCCGGGTGACCGCGGTCGAGCGCGGCGTGGACGACTGGCGCGTCACGCTGGAGCGGGCGGGTGAGGCGCCGGCGTCGGTGAGCTGCCGGGTGCTGGTCAACGCGGCCGGCCCCTGGGCCGGCGAAGTCGCGGCGCAGATGCTGGGACTGGACGCGCCGCAGCCGATGCGCCAGGTCAAGGGCAGTCACATCGTGGTGCCACGGCTGTACGACGGCAATCACGGCTATATCCTGCAGCAGAGCGATCATCGCGTCGTTTTCGTGCTGCCTTACGGCGAGTACAACCTGATCGGCGGCACCGAACTCCCGTTCTCCGGCGATCCGGCCCGCGTCGAGGCCGAGCCGGCCGAGGTGGAGGCCCTGTGCGCGGCGGTGAACCGGTATTTCCGCCGGCAACTGAGCCCGGCCGACGTGGTGTGGCGCTACGCCGGCGTGCGTCCCCTGTTCGACTGCGGCGGTGGCGGGACGCTGCGCGTGCCGCGCGACTATCACCTCGAATACGATGCGGCGGCGGCGCCCCTGCTGTCGGTCCATGGCGGCAAATTGACGACCTATCGTCAGCTGGCGCTCTCGGCGGTGGCCATGCTGGCGCGGCGCTTCGAACTGCCGCTGATGCTCGATCCGCCGCCAAAGCTTCCCGGCGGCGTGTTGCCGACGGCGGACATCGACAGCTACCGCGCCGATCTCAAGCGCCGTTTCGCCTTTGTGCCCGAGGTCGAGCTCGATGCGATGGTCGACCGCCACGGCAGCCGGTGCGAGCTGTTGTTGGCTGCGGTGCATTCGCGCGCCGGCCTTGGACGCGACTTCGGCGCGGGCCTGTACCAGTGCGAGGCCGAGTTTCTGCGGCGTGAGGAATGGGCGACCGAAGCCGAGGACGTGCTGTGGCGGCGCAGCACATGCGGCCTGCGCATGAGCGCGGCGCAACGCGAGCAATTCACCGCCTGGTGGAACGCGCAAGCCCGCTGAAGCGGTGGCGATGCGCGCCGGCTCCTGCTGCGACAGGCTGCCTGGTGTGGTCTGCCAGCGTAGTCTGCCGACTACAGTTTTATCCTCGCTGCATTGTCTTGTCCGCCCGCGCCAAACGTTTTTCCTGCTGAAATCTTCCTCTCGTCTCCTGCCGACGCTTGACGTGTCTGGCGAAAACCCCATTACCAGAACGGCTTGCGCGAATTCGGGAATTCGCTTTACATTAATTACAGCCGTAACGATATGCGGGCGCCGATGGCGCCCGCTTGTATGTTGTTTTGTCGGCTCACTACATTTCGGAAAGGATTTCGATGCATATTGCCATTCCTGTCGAGCGTTCGGCGGGTGAGACGCGCGTCGCCGCGACACCGGAGACGGTCAGGAAGCTGGTCGCGCAGGGCCACGCGGTGGCGGTGGAAAACGGCGCCGGTGCCCGGGCCGGCATCGCCGACGCGGACTGGATCGCCGCGGGCGCCCGCGTGGCGCCCGACCGGCGCGCGGCGCTGGCCGGCGCCGACATCGTGTTCAAGGTGCGCGCGCCCGCCGCCGACGAGCTCGACGATTATCCGGCCGGCGCGGCCGTGATCGGCCTGATGCAGCCGCACGACAATACCCTGCTGCCGGCGATGGCGGCCCGCGGCCTGTCGGTCTACGCGCTGGAACTGCTGCCGCGCACCACGCGTGCGCAGAGCATGGACGTGCTGTCCTCGCAGAACAACGTTGCCGGCTACCGTGCCGTGCTGACGGCCGCGCAGTACTACCCGCGCTTCATGCCCTTGATGATGACGGCGGCCGGCACGGTCAAGCCGGCGCGGGTGCTGATTCTCGGCGCCGGCGTGGCCGGCCTGCAGGCGGTGGCGACCGCCAAGCGGCTGGGGGCGGTGGTCGAGGTGTTCGACGTGCGCGCCGCGACCCGGGAACAGGTCGAGTCGCTCGGGGCCAAGTTCGTCGAAGTCGAGATGAGCGAGGAAGAGAAGGCGGGCAGCCAGGGCGTATACGCGCAGGAAATGTCGGCCGACTACCTGCGCCGGCAGGGCGAGCTGATCGCGCGGCATGCGGCAGCGGCCGATATCGTGATCAGTACCGCGCTGATCCCGGGCCGGCCGGCACCACGGCTGTTGCCGGCGGCGGCGGTCGAGGCGATGCGTGCGGGCTCGGTGGTGGTCGATCTGGCGGCCGCCAGCGGCGGCAATTGTGAATTGACCCGTCCCGGCAGCGTCTGGGTCACGCCGGGTGGCGTCACCGTCGTCGGCGATGACAATCTGCCGGGCCGGCTCGCCGCCGACGCCTCCAGCCTGTACGCACGCAATCTGCTGGCTTTCGCCGCGCTGTTGCTGACCCCTGCCGCGCCGGACGCGGCGCCCGACCCCTTGCTGACGGCGACGCTGATCGCCGGCGGCGGCGAGCTGCGCTGGCCGCGCGCCGACGCCCACCAGGAGAAAGCATGATCGATCCCATCATCGGCAGCATCACGATTTTCGTCCTTGCCGTCTTCGTCGGCTATCACGTGGTCTGGAACGTCACTCCGGCCCTGCACACCCCGCTGATGGCGGTGACCAACGCGATCAGCGGCATCATCGTCGTCGGCGCCCTGTTGCAGGTGGTCGACATCGGCGGGCGCAGCCTCACGCCGACGTCGTTGCTCGGCGCGGTGGCGGTCTTTCTGGCCAGTATCAATATTTTCGGCGGCTTCCTCGTGACGCGACGCATGCTCGAAATGTTCAAGAAAAAGAAATAGGAGCGACGATGGCCAATTTTTCCGCCTTACTCTACCTGCTGGCGGCGGTGTTCTTCATCCTCGCGCTCAAGGGTCTGTCCTCGCCCCTGTCGGCGCGGCGCGGCAATCTTTACGGCATGATAGGCATGGCCGTCGCGGTGGCGACGACGCTGCTGATCGTCGAGCGGCCCGTCGCCGGCCTGATCGCGCTGGCGGTCGTGGCCGGCGCGGCGATCGGTGCGTGGAAGGCGCGTACCGTCGAAATGACGGCGATGCCGGAGCTGGTGGCGGCGATGCACTCGCTCGTCGGTCTGGCGGCGGTGCTCATCGCGCTGGCGGCAGTGTTCCATCAGGGGCAGACGCATACGTCGGCGCAGAAGGTCGAGCTGTTCATCGGTGCCTTCATCGGCGCGATCACCTTTTCCGCCTCGGTGATCGCCTACGGCAAGCTGTCGGGGCGCTTCGGTGCGCGCGCGGTCCGCTTCCGCGGTCAGCACGGGCTCAATCTGGGTCTGGCGCTGGCGATGCTGGCCGCCGGCATCGGCTACTTTCTCGGCGCCGGCCAGCCGGCCTTTGTGCTGATGGTGGCGTTGGCGCTGGTGCTCGGCGTGACGCTGATCATTCCGATCGGTGGCGCCGACATGCCGGTGGTGGTGTCCATGCTCAACTCTTACTCGGGCTGGGCAGCGGCCGGCATCGGCTTCACCCTCGACAATCCGGTGCTGATCATCGGCGGCGCCTGCGTCGGCGCGAGCGGCGCGATCCTGTCCTTCATCATGTGCCGCGCGATGAATCGCTCCCTGCTGTCGGTGCTGCTCGGCGGTTTCGGCGCGGCGCCTCAGGAGGCGGGCAGCGACGCCGGCGGCCCGCGCCATTACCGGACCGGGGCGGCCGAGGACGCGGCCTTTCTGATGAGCAATGCCGACTCGGTGGTGATCGTGCCCGGCTACGGGCTGGCGGTGTCGCGCGCGCAGCATGCGCTGCAGGAGCTGGCCGAGCTGCTCGGTGAAAAGGGCGTCAAGGTGCGCTACGCGATCCACCCCGTTGCCGGGCGCATGCCGGGGCATATGAATGTGTTGCTGGCCGAGGCCGAAGTGCCGTACGAGCAGGTGATGGAGATGGACGAGATCAACTCCGACTTCTCCAATACCGACGTGGTGCTGGTGATCGGGGCCAACGACGTGGTCAACCCCGCCGCGCTGAAGGACGCGTCCAGCCCGATCTACGGCATGCCCATCCTGGAAGCGTACAAGGCGCGCACCGTGATCGTGGTCAAGCGCTCGATGAACGCGGGCTATGCGGGGCTCGACAACGAATTGTTCTATCTGGAGAAGAGCATGATGGTGTTCGGGGACGGCAAGAAGG
>Ga0326728_10017590_pt1 | contig 14273 bp, 8 predicted proteins | sample MB3enrmetagenome_FD_207602 | JGI IMG/M metagenome (GOLD analysis project Ga0326728, IMG submission 207602) | Lab enriched peat soil microbial communities from McLean, Ithaca, NY, United States - MB31MN | ecosystem: Environmental > Terrestrial > Soil > Wetlands > Peat | place: USA: New York...
CCGCTCCGACTACGCTTCCGCCATTTTCTCCGGCGCCCGGGCCGAGGTCGAGAATGCGGTCGGCGGCGCGCATGATGTCGGGATCGTGCTCGACCACGAGGATGGTGTTTCCCAGGTCGCGCAGGTCGTGCAGGATCTTGATGAGCCGGTGCGTATCGCGGCTGTGCAGGCCGATGGAAGGCTCGTCGAGCACGTACAGTGTGCCGACCAGCCGCGAACCGAGAGAAGTCGCCAGCTGAATCCGCTGCGCCTCGCCGCCCGACAACGTGGAGGCGAGACGGTCAAGCGTCAGGTATTCGAGCCCGACTTCGTTGAGGAAACGCAGGCGTTCCCGAAGTTCGATCAGCAGCCTGTCGGCAATCGCTGCTTGCTCGGTCGAGAGCGTAAGCTGGCCGAAGAAGCGGGCCGCCTCTTCAACCGTCATGCTGCACACCTGGCAGATGTTCTTGCCATCGATCTTTACCTGGCGCGCTTCCACGCGCAGGCGAGTCCCGCCGCAAGTGGAGCACAGCGAGTATCCGCGATAGCGGCTGAGAAAGACGCGGACGTGCAGCTTGTACTTCTTGCGCTCGAGATGCTGAAAGAAGCCGCGGACGCCGTAGAAACCGTGGTCGCCATCGACGATCAGCTTTTGCTGTCCGGCATCGAGTTCGTACCAGGGCACGTCCAGCGGAATTCCGGCCTGGCGCGCGAAGCGTTTGAGATCGGTGAACAGCGGCCGATACTTTGGCTTAGTCCAGGGTTCGACCGCGCCTTCATTCAGGGTCTTGCCCTTGTCGGGGACGACAAGGTCGAGATCGATATCGATGGTGTTGCCGAAGCCCTGGCAGCGCGGGCAGGCGCCATAAGGGTTGTTGAATGAAAACAGGCGCGGCTCGGGTTCTTCGTAGCGGCTGCCGTCGTTCTTGCACTCGAAGCGCTGGGAAAAACGCAGGCGCTCGGGAGTCTCGCCACCGCCGTCCCCATCCCCGCTTCGAGGCGCGGTTTCGAAAATGACTTCGCCCGCTTCGCGATAACCGATCTCGATTGCATCGACGATGCGCGAGCGCTCGCCGGCGGAGATGACGAGGCGATCCACGAGGCCGAAGACGGGTTCGGAAAAGTCGACGTCGAGCAGCGATTCCGGAGTCGAGAACTCGAAGACCTGCCCATTTTGATAGATGCGGTTGAAGCCGCGTTTGCGAAGATCGAAAAGCCGCGCCTTAATGGCGTCGGAAGGCAGATTGGACTCAGCCGTCTTTTTCTTCACGCGAGACTTCTTGGCGCTCTTCTCTTCGGCAGCCGGCACGTGCGTTTGAATCGGAAAGAACACGTTGAGGCGAGTCCCTGCGCCCAGCGCGAGCAGCCGATCGGCGACTTCGTCCACCGTATCTTTTTTCACTTCCTGCCCGCAGAGCAGGCAGTAAGTGCGTCCGATGCGCGCGAAGAGCAGGCGCAGGTAATCGAAGATCTCCGTGGCCGTAGCAACGGTGGAGCGCGGATTGCGCGTGGAGTTTTTCTGCTTGATGGCAACCGCGGGCGCAATGCCGTCGATCAGATCGACGTCGGGCTTCTCAATCCGCTCCAGAAACTGCCGCGCATATGCCGACAGCGACTCGACGTAACGCCGCTGGCCTTCGGCGTAGATCGTGTCGAAGGCAAGCGACGACTTACCGGAACCGGAGACCCCGGTGACCACGGTCAGAGTGTTGTGCTCGATCTCAAAATCGATGTTCTTGAGGTTATGAACCCGGGCCCCGCGAACAACAATGCTGTCTGTCGACATCTTCCCCTGGCACCACGGAAGGATCAAAACTCGCAACCGAATCTTTCTATTATAAAGGGTCGTTGGTCGCTGGTCGTTAGTCGTTGGGAAAATCTAAAATGCCAACTGATTTCCCGTAAAGACGTGGCTTGTCGCGTCCCCACTGGCAGGGGAGCGATCAGCGAACGGCGGCTCGCCAACGACTAACGACTGACGACTAACGACCGCCCTCACCGTGCCGCAAACGAAAACAGCACAAGAATGTAAATCCAAAGCCCCGTCATGCAATGCCAGTACCAGGACGTAATGTCGACAACGATGCGGCGGGTTTCAACCGGGCGATGCAGCACAGACGCGACATTAGCGAACATAAGAGCCAGTACGCCGCCAGCCAGATGAAGGCCGTGCATCGCAGTAAGAATGTAAACGAAGGAACTGCTGGTGCCGCCGGCGAGATGAAACCCTCCGGCGGAAAGTCTGCTCCAAATGAGAAGTTGCCCGGAAAGAAACAGGATGCCGAGAACGGTGGTCAGGGCGAGCCACGGAAAATGGCGCTCGTCGCCCAGCGAAATCCCCGGAATCGATTGCACCGGGGCAAGCGCAGCTTCGCGCGTGATTTCGCGCCGCGCCAAGTCGATGGTGATGCTGCTGACGATCAGGACGGTGGTGTTGGCCAGCAATAAAGTCCAGGGCAATCGGACCGGAACCCAGGTTCGGATATACGCCGCGTCGTTCCCACCGAGACTCAGGAATCCGCGCCGGATGAGATACACCGCGGTGAAAGAAATGAAGAGCATGATGATGGGCGTCATGGCGACGGCCAGCCCCATTCGCGCTCGGCGCAAGCGCTCACCATAGTTCGGAATAGAGTTCGGAATAGAGTTCGGCGAGAAGTCCGGCATGCCGTCGCCGCCGTCGTCACCTCCACCGCCGCGGGGTGGTAGCGAGCCGCCGTTGTGGCCGGAAGGGCGAGTCGAGATGGGCGTCACTCGGGGCATCTGTAATTTGGTAATTTCGTAATCGGATAATTTGGCAAGTTGAAAACCTAAAGCCGCGCGATTTTAGATTACAAAATTACCAAATTACAAAATTTTCACTGCGTTCTCTTCTAAATTTAGAATCGCTGCCCAATCGAGAGATTTACTTTTGAACTATACTGGCGAAACGCGGGGCTGGCGGAACTGGCAGACGCGCTGGCCTTAGGAGCCAGTGGCCGCAAGGCCGTGCAGGTTCAAGTCCTGTGCCCCGCACCACCCCGCCTGGCACGACCCCAGCTTCAGCGCCCAATATGTGTGAAACATGCACGGCCACCCCGCGACAGCATTTTGGCGGCCCAGCAGTTAGTCCTTCAGCAACTGTCGCGCAATCACCAGTCGCTGAATCTCGCTGGTTCCTTCGCCGATCGTGCACAGCTTCACGTCGCGGTAGAACTTCTCTGCCGGGTAGTCCTTGATGAAGCCATACCCACCGTGAATCTGGACACCCTCGTTGGCGCAGCGCACCGCCACTTCGCTGGTGTAGAGCTTCGCCATGGAGGACTCCAGTGTGGTCTTCAACCCGGCGTCTTTCATCGCAGCCGCGCGAAAAGTCAGCAACCTGCCAGCCTCAATTTCCGTGGCCATATCCGCCAGCTTCCACTGGATCGCCTGAAACTCGCTGATCGGCTTGCCGAACTGCTCGCGCTGCTTGGAATATTTCAGCGCCGCTTCAAACGCGCCCACCGCCATGCCCAGCCCGAGCGCCGCAATCGAGATGCGTCCGCCATCGAGAACTCGCATGGCGTCACTGAATCCGCCGCCTTCCTGGCCCAGCAGATTTTCTGCCGGAACCTCACAATCTTCAAAGACCAGTTCAGCCGTGTCGCTGGCCCGCAGTCCGAGCTTGTTTTCTTTCTTTCCCGCGCGGAAACCCCTGGTATCCTTTTCCACAATGAACGCCGAAAGCCCGTGCGTATGCGATGCCCGGTCGGTCACCGCCAGCACCACCAGCACGTCGGCATAGTGACCGTTGGTGCAGAAGGTCTTGGTGCCGTTCAGCACCCAACTCCCTTGCTTGCGAACGGCGGTCATACGCGCGCTGCCCGCGTCGGAGCCTGCCGACGGCTCGGTCAACCCCCATGCCCCGATGAACTCTCCCGTGGCCAGCTTGCTGAGGTACTTCTTCTTCTGTTCCTCGGTCCCGGCGACGAAGATATGGTTCGAGCAAAGCGAGGTATGCGCCGCCATGATGATGCCCACCGATCCATCCACCCGCGAAAGCTCTTCGATCGCCGTGGCGTACTCGATGTAGCCCATACCCGCGCCACCGTATTCGGGGGGAAAGATCATGCCCATCAGGCCCAGTTTGCCCAGTTCCTTGATGGTGGCCAGGGGAAACTCCCCGGCCTCGTCCCACTTCATAACATGGGGAGCAATTTCGCGCTCGGCAAACTCGCGCACGCTCTTCTTAAGCTGAAGTTGTTCTTCATCGAGTTGGAAATCCACAGGGCCTCCAATTCGGACGGCAGATGCCTCACACCGGCATAGCCTCCAAGAAAACTTTTGCCAACAAACCCTCACCACTCAAAGACCGTGATGATACAGGATAAGCCTCCGGTTGGTTTCCACTTGTGAGTTGTCGATGAGTTTTTCCCGAATGTCATGGAAAGTCGCCCTGCTGAAGCCAAAGCGAGTCGGCGGTGTGTATCCTGTAACTTTACTGGGGCAGCCTTCCCGCATATGCGAAGCATCGAAAGCCATACGGACTACACCAAACCGCGTCGGGTTTATCGGGAAATTTCCGGATGGAGACGGATTTGATCGATAAACCTGTTAATACCTCGCAGATCAGGAGTCGAAGAAATGATTGCGTCTAGCAAAACGAAGATCTCACCCGGGCGGCTGCTGATCGATGGCCAATGGGTCGATGGGCCGAAAAAATTCGGAACTATCAATCCCGCCACCGGCGAGGTCATAACGCAGGTTGTGGAGGCCTCAGCCGCCGATATTGATCGCGCGGTTTCCGTCGCGCGTCGAGCGCTGGAAGACCGTTCTGGCCCGTGGCGCAAGATGTCGGCGAGCGACCGCGGGCTCTTAATCTGGCGACTCGCGGATCTCGTCGAAAAGAACATCGATGAACTCGCTGAGCTGGAGACTCTTGACAACGGCAAACCGATCTCCGAATCACGGAATATTGACATGCCGATGGTGGTCGACGTCCTGCGATATTTCGCGGGCCTGGCGACCAAGATTCAGGGCGAGACCGTCAATACATTTGAAACCGCGTTAACCTACACCTTACGGGAACCGGTGGGGGTGGTCGGCCTCATAGTGCCGTGGAACTTTCCTCTTCTGCTGGCTTCCTACAAGATCGGTCCGGCTTTGGCCTGTGGCAATACCATCTTGCTCAAACCGGCCGAGCAAACTCCCCTGACCGCATTGCGATTCGGAGAACTCACGCTTGAAGCCGGAATGCCGCCAGGCGTGCTGAATATTCTTACTGGCGGCCCGGAAACGGGCAAAACGATAGTCTGCCACCCCGGGGTCGACAAGATTGCGTTTACCGGTTCGACCGCCGTCGGCAAAGAGATCATGCGCGGCGCCAGTGACACCCTTAAGCGCGTGACCCTGGAATTGGGCGGGAAATCTCCTAATATCGTGTTCGCTGACGCCGACATGGATAACGCCGTCAAGGGCGCGATCGGCGGCATTTTCTATGGTAAGGGCGAGGTCTGCAACGCCGGCTCGCGTCTTTTCGTAGAACGCAAAGTTCAAGACGAGTTTCTAGACAAACTGGTGACACGCGCGAAAAAACTGCAGCCGGGAGACCCCCTCGATCCCAAAACACGCATGGGTGCCATTGTCAGCCAGGATCAGATGAAAACCGTGCAGGGATACATTGAGGCGGGCAAGAAGGAAGGCGCAGAGCTGATTTGTGGAGGGAATCGGGTATCGCTGGATGGTGGCGCGGGATTGTTTATCGAGCCTACGATATTCCGCGGCGTCAACAACGAGATGAAAATTGCACAAGAGGAAATCTTCGGTCCCGTGCTGGCCGTTTTGAACTTCGACGATATCGACCAGGTCGTGGAGATGGCGAATCGCAACCGGTACGGCTTGGCGGCCGCAGTCTGGACACGCGATGTGAAAAAAGCCCACACGATTTCGCGGCAGCTAAAAGCGGGAACGGTGTGGATCAACACCTACGGGCTGCTGAATGCGGCATTGCCCTTTGGCGGCTACAAGCAGTCTGGGTTTGGCCGTGAACTCAGTATGCATGCCATCGAACACTACACGGAATTGAAAGTGGTTTGGCTGAATATGGCCTGAGCCACGAATACGGAACCGCTGACGGCGCTGGCAACCTCTATGGGACGACCGAATACGGGCTCGGCTGCGAATAATTCCATTTGCGCGCGCGAGCTTTTCGCCGCCCGCTCCATACTTCTCGATCCGCTGCATTTACCTCGTTAGTACGTTACTGCGTTTTCGGGCGCTGGATGACGCTGCAGCCACTTGGTTTTTTCGCAGTATTCGTACAATTCGTTGCGAAATTTGGGATGCGCAATCTCGATCAGCGCCCGGGCCCGTTCCCGAATGCACTTGCCGTGCAGGTACGCTACCCCGAACTCGGTTACCACGTAACGCACCAGACCGCGCGAGGTCACCACGCCCGCGCCCGGGTCGAGCATGGGAACGATCCGCGAAATCGCGCCGTCCTTGGCGGTGGACGAGATGGCGATGATCGGCTTACCCCCTTTGGAACGCGAGGCGCCGCGCAAAAAGTCGACTTGTCCGCCGATGCCGCTGTAGAAGTGCGTTCCGATGGAGTCCGAACACACCTGCCCGGTAAGGTCGACCTGCAGAGCCGAGTTGATGGCCACCATGTTGTCGTTACGCGCGATGAAGGCCGGATCATTCACATAGGAAGTCGGGTGGAACTCGAAGATAGGATTGTTGTCGACGAAGTCGAACATTTTCTTCGACCCCAGGATGAAGCCGGCAATGATCTTGCGCGGATTGAAGTTCTTGCGCGCGCCGGTGAGCACTCCGGCTTCGACCAGCGGAATCAGACCGTCGGAAACCATCTCGCTGTGAGCGCCCAGGTCCTTGCGATCCATGAGCAATGGCAATACCGCATCCGGTATGCCGCCGATGCCGGTCTGCAGCACCGCTCCGTCTTCGATCAGGCTGGCGACATTGCGCGCGATGGCCACATGCAGGTCGGTGATTACCGGCTTCTTCAATGCGCACAACGGGCGCGAGGATTCCACGATCGCGTCAATGTCGCTTACGTGGATAAAGCTGTCGCCATAGGTGCGCGGCATCTGGTCGTTGATCTGCGCCACCACGTTGTGGGCCAGCTTGGCTGCGGTCAGAGACATGTCCACACCAACGCCGAAACTGCAAAAGCCATGAGCATCGGGCGGCGATAGCTCCAGCAACGCCACATCCAAGGGCACGGCTCCGCTCTCGAACAAGCCCTCGATTTCGCTCAGGTAAACCGGCGTGTAGTCGGCTCGGCCGTCGTCGATCGCGGCGCGCACATTGGCGCCGATGAACATCGCGTTGTGCCGGAAGTGGCCGGCCATTTCCGGAGCCACGTAGGGAGCCGTACCCAGGGTCAGAATGTGCACGATCTCGACATCGCGCACAAACGGCGCCCTTCGCATCAGAGCCTCCACCAGAGTTTCCGGTTCAGCGCATCCCGGCTGGATGTAGACGCGCATTCCCGATTGCACGCAGCCCAGGGCTTCTTCCGCTGTGCACAACTTCCTCAGATATTCGAGTTTCCAGGGCACTTCTGTCTCAGGGAACATAGTCGTCAGGTCCTTACCACACGCGGCAGGCGTTCTCCGCAACCATCGGCTGTCCGGCCTTGCATCCAAAGGCTTCCTCGAAGGCGGCTGAGTTCTGCACCGCGCCATTCACACGCCATCGTCCTGGGGAATGCGGATCGGTGAGCGCGCGTTTGCGGGCTTCCTGATCGGTCACGTTCTGGCACCAGATCTGCCCATACGCAAGAAAGTACCGCTGCGCAGGTGTATATCCATCGATGAGTTTTACCGGCGTGTTGCCGATGATGCCAGTCAGCGCCATGTAGGCCAGCTTCAGGCCTCCGTTGTCGGCGGTATTTTCACCCAGCGTCAATTTGCCATTGAGCTTTACGTCGTCCTTACCCTTGTCGTCCTTCACGGAGACAAAGCTCGAATACTCTTTGGCGGTGCAATCGGCGCGCCGCTCAAATTCCTTGGCGTCCTCGGCCGTCCACCAATCGCGGAAGTTGCCCTCCGCATCGTACTTACGACCCTGGTCGTCGAAGCCGTGCGTAAGTTCATGTCCGATCACCACACCGATGGCGCCATAGTTCACGGCGTCATCCATCAGCTTGCCGTAAAACGGCGGTTGCAGAATGCCAGCGGGGAAGTTGATATCGTTCATGGGAGCGCGGTAGTAGGCATTGACCGTGGGCGGAGTCATGCTCCAGTCTTTGCGATCCGTGGGGCGTTCGATCTTGTTGTACTGGCGCTGCACCTCGAACGCGCCGGCGCGCACGGAATTCCCGGCGTAGTCGCCGGACTTGATCGCGACACTGCTGTAATCGCGCCAGGTGTCGGGATAGCCAATGTTGTTGACGATGGTGTTAAGCTTCTCATAGGCCTTCTTCTTCGTCGTGTCCGACATCCAGGTCAGCTGGCCAATGTCCTGGCGCATTGCGTTCTCGATGCCCTGCACCATCTTCAAGGTGCGCTCTTTGCCTTCAGGGCCGAAGGTGCGGTCTACATACAGCTTGCCCAGGGCCATACCCAGGCTCGCGTCGGTGGACTTCACACAGCGCTTCCAGCGCGGCTCTATCTCTTTCTGTCCCGACATGTACTTGCCGTTGAACAGGAAATCCTCTTCGACGAAGGCGTTGGTCAGGAGCGGCGCGTACTCGTTGATCGTTTTCCAGCGCAGATATACCTTCCAGTCTTCGAGCGGAACGGCGTTGAGCTGGTCGTTGACCTGCTTGAAGAAATCGGGGTTGCTCACGTTGAGGGAAGTGAACTTGGGCGCGCCACTATCGGCAAAGTAGAGCGTGAGGTCGAAGTTCGGGGCCGCGGCAGCGATCTCCGCGACGGTCATCTTATGGTCGCGAGTTTTGGGGTCGCGGCGAACCGTGCGGTCCATCGAGGCTTGGGCCAGCCCGGTCTCGACAGTTGACACGGTCTTGGCCTCAGCGGCTGCCACTTCCGCCTTGTCCCCGGCGAGTTCGAACATCTTCTGCACGTGCTCCAGATACTTCTGCCGCGTTTCCACCGACTTGGGATCGTCTTTCAAGTAGTAGTCGCGGTCGGGCAGCGTAATCCCGCCCTGGTCGATGAACGCAATGGTCTGGGTCGAATCGTGCATGTCGGGCTGGGGGTAGAAGGCAAACAGCGCCGGCGTGGAATTGCGGTGCATGGTTGCAATCTGCCGAATAAGATCGGCTTTCGTCTTGATGCCGTGAATGCGTTCCAGTTCCGGCGTCAGGGGAGAAATCCCCTTTTTCTCGATCGCGCTCTCGTCCATGCAGGAGCCGTAGTAAGCACCCACCATGGTTTCCGTTGCCGTGTGTTTGCCCGGAGCCTGCGCCTCGGTCAGCAGGTCGCGCACGATATAGATATTGTGCTCTTGGAGTTGGTCGAATCTTCCCCATCGCGCCTTGTCGGGAGGAATGGGATTGTTCTTCATCCAGGTTCCGCATGCGTATTGGTAGAAGTCCACGCAGGGATCGACGGTCTTATCGATGGCGGTGACGTTGAAGCCGGGAATTTCCTTTGGAAGGGTGGAGGAAGACGGACTGGTTTGGGCAGAACAGAGTACGGCGATCAGCAGCATGGAAAGAACACAAAGAATGCGAGTCGGCTGCATACTTGCCTCGAATTGTGAAATTGTCGCTCCGCAACTTGCCGCCAGCTCACGCATCGCCTTGCGAAGGGTAAGACGGCGCGATGTGGAGACGGCGGCAAAATCCGCAACCAGACACACTACTACAAAGGAGTCGGACAGGGAAATTCGCGGAAGCCGAGCGGTACTGTCCTAATTTACTCTTTCTACCACGGAGGCACGGAGGCACAGAGAAGTCCGACTGCTGGGCAAGAAAACTTCCCCATCTGAGTATTGTAGATCCACGATTTTCTCCGTGACTCTGTGGCTCCGTGGTGAAAAAAAATCACGGAACCGTAATCACGACTTTCCCCACTTGCGCATTCGACTCGAGATACTTGTAGGCCTCTACGGTCTGCGCGAACGGAAATATCTTCGCGATCTTGGGATGGAACCGTCCATCCGCCAACCGGTCGTAGACATACTTCTTCGCCACCGCGAGCTTTTGCGCATCGCGCGTGACCTCCATCAACGTATAGCCGCGAATGCTGAGTCCCTTGCCAAGCGCGGTCAACAGTGGAAAGGGTGTGGGTTGCATCGAAAGCGAACCATACTCAAAGACAATCCCGCCGGGTGCAGCAGCCGCAGCCAGCTTTTCCAGAAACGGCCCGGCAACCGGATCGAAGGTCACCCGCGCGCCCTTGCCGCCGGTAATCTGCTGCACACGCGCCACCATGTCTTCTTCCTCAGTGGCGATCACGTGGTCTGCACCCAGAGAAAGCAACTCAGCCTTCTTGTTGCTCTTGCGGGTGGTAGCAATTGAAATCGCGCCCTCAGCTTTCGCAATCTGCGTCGCGGCAATGCCCACGCTGCTCGACGCGGCCGGAATCACTACAAAATCGCCTTTTACCAGATGCGCAATCGCAATCAACGCGCCATACGCGGTCAGATACTGCATCCAGATCGCTGCGCCTTCCACCGGCGACAGCTTTGCCGGATACTCACCCAGAGCCGCAACCGGAGCAAGTACCTCTTCGCCCAGCATGGGGTAGTCGTTCATGGAGAAGGCTGGAATCGTGGCGACCGATTTGCCCACCCAGTTTTTGTCCACATCCGGGCCAACCGCTTCCACCACGCCCGCCGCCTCGTAGCCGATGCCGGCCGGCAGTTTCGGCTTCTCGAGATAATGGCCACGGACGTAAAGCGCCTCCGCCCGGTTCAAGCCCACCGCCTGCACCTGTAACCGCACCTCGCCTTGGCCTGGCTGCTTTGTCGTCTCCTCTTGAATCTTCAAGACCTCGGGTCCGCCCAACTTATCAAAACGAACAATCTTTGGCATGTGTCTCTCCTCAGGGCATTAGATCGTCGATCAGTAGTGGAAGATTCGGCACAAATGCCGGAGTGCCACAATAGAAATAAGTAACATAAAGAAGTACGCCTTTTCGGGTGCTGGCGGAGGTGCCTCCAAGAAATCTAGAATGGAAAACAGCAGGCCACTTCAAGCAATTGCTGCGCAATAAGCTGGTCGAGCACAAACAATACATTCGCGAACGGGGAGACGATTTGCCGGCAATCCGGGACTGGACTTGGCCCTACTGATGAACGTCCTTGTTCTCAACTCCGGCTCCAGCAGCCAGAAGAGCTGTCTCTACGAAATTGGGGACACGCTTCCTACCGATGCACCGTCTTGCGTTTGGCAGGGCGAGATCGAGTGGGCCGATGGCAAGGCTGAGTACTCGATCAGGAACTCCCGTGGCGTTTCCCGAAAGAACCTGCCCTCGGTGGGCTCGCGCGCGGAAGCCATTGAGCGCTTGCTCGAGAGCCTGTGGAGCGGCGAAACGCAAGCGATTTCCAGACCTTCCGATATTGATGTTGTGGGGCACCGGGTGGTCCACGGCGGTCTGCGCCATTTCGAGCCCACGGTCGTGACCGACAGAATCAAGTCGGCGATCGAAGTCGCATCCGTTTTTGCGCCCCTTCATAGTCGCGCCGAATTGCAAGGCATGGAGATTGTCGAGAAATTGCTGGGTCCAGTGCCGCAGATCGCCGTCTTCGATACCGGTTTTCATCACAACATGCCTTTGTCGGCGGCTACCTACCCTGGTCCCTACGAGTGGTTCGAGCAGGGCATTCGCCGCTACGGATTCCACGGGATCAATCACCAATATTGCGCCGAGCGTGCGGCGGAGTTGCTGGGCAAGGACCCGAAGTTGCTGAAGTTGGTGACCTGCCACCTGGGGAATGGCTGCTCTCTGGCGGCAATTCGCGAAGGGCGAAGCGTGGATACGACCATGGGTTTTACTCCGCTGGAGGGTCTGATGATGGGCACGCGCTCGGGCTCCGTGGACCCCGGCATCCTTACTTATCTGATGCGGCGGAGAAGGTTCATGGACGAGCAGCTTGACGACGTGCTCAATAAAAAGTCGGGACTGCTTGGGATATCGGGAATCTCCAGCGATATGCGGGAGGTTCTTGCCGCCTGCAAGAAGGGCCATGAACGCGCAAAACTGGCGCTTGATATATATGTCCACCGCCTGCAATCGGGAATCGGCGCCATGGTCGCCGTTTTAGGCGGAGTGGATGCTGTAGTTTTCACTGCGGGCGTCGGCGAAAACTCCCCCGAAGTTCGCGCTGCGGTGTGTGACAATCTCGCGTTCCTGGGTGTCAGGCTCGATCAGGGAAAGAACGCAAAATCGCCCCTGGACAAGGATAAAGACATCTCTGCCCCGGATGCGGCGGTCCGCGTCCTCGTGATCCATGCCCAGGAAGACTGGATGATCGCTCGGACGTGCTGGAATCTCGCGCGCACGGCTACAACTCGCGTGAGCCGCTGACGCAGAGAACGGATCAATGGAGAACGCGTGACCCTCGATCTGCACATCGCCGAGGGCGGTTCCAGCCCCTGAGATGATTACCAGCCACGTGTGACCGGGATCACAGAACTCCGCCAGCAAAGGCTTCAATATAACCGCTTGCTGGTGTATTCTCCTTGCGATGTTGGGTCAAATAAACTCGAATGGAGCTTGCAGATGAACAGAATTAGCTTCCCGCTGTTTACCGCCGCGACAGCATTGGCTGTTGTTCTCGCCCTTCCCCTATCGGCGCATGCGCAAGGCGCATCCGAGGCACTCTACAAATCAAAATGTGCCATGTGCCATGGCCCCGACGGAAAGAAAGCGGCCGGCCACGATCTCCAAAGTGCCGACGTGCAAAATAAATCGGATGCGGATCTCGCGGCGGTCATCACCAACGGCAAGGCCCCCAAGATGCCCAAGTACGGAGATAAGCTGAAGCCGGAAGAGATTAAGGGACTGGTGGCTTACATCCGCACGCTGAAATAAATAGTCCTGGCTGGTTCTAGCCATCAAGATCGGGAAGATTGATGTGCGCGGCGGACGATCCGGCGCCAAAGCGTGGCGTGTGTCTACCCAGCGGAGCCTGGAAGAAGGAGAATAGCGGTTTCAATGAATCTGCAAGAACGCTTCCGAGACTGGTTGCAGCCCATCTATTTTCTGGGGCAGAATCCCCTCACGCTTACCGGCGCCGTGATCACTACGAGCACGGCTCTTGCCACCATCGCCTTCTGGTTCTATGACATCTTTTTGCCCGGGCCGCCGCATCCTTATGTTGGCCTTCTGGTCTTTCTGATCCTCCCGGGCGTTTTTGTACTCGGCCTGCTGCTGATTCCAGTTGGTATCTGGTTCCGGCGGCGAAGTCTGATCGAGAGCGGGAAACTGCCGGGGGTCTTTCCCGCCATCGACCTGGGTTTGCCGGTGGTGCGGCGTACCTTGGAGTACGCGGCGGCCGCGACCGTGCTCAACCTTCTCATTGTGGGGACCGCATCCTACCGTGGCGTGGAGTACATGGATTCAACGAATTTCTGCGGCAAGACTTGTCACACGGTGATGGATCCCGAGTACACCGCCTATCAGAATTCTCCGCATTCGCGGGTAGCTTGTGTCGAGTGCCATATCGGACCCGGAGCCGGGTGGTTCGTAAAGTCGAAACTTTCCGGTCTGCGGCAGGTGTTCGCCGTAACCTTCCACACTTACTCGCGGCCCATTCCTTCGCCGGTAAAGTACCTGCGCCCGGCGCGCGAGACCTGTGAGCAGTGCCACTGGCCGCAGCGCTTTACGGGCGACAAGTTCCTGGTGAATACCAGCTACAAGGACGACGAAAAGAACACGCCGCAGACCGACGTGTTGCTGCTGAAAGTGGGCGGACGCACCTGGCAGGGCTCGGTCGGCATCCACGGGCACCACCTCTCGGACAACGCGCGCATCCGCTACATTTCGACCGACAACGAGCGGATGACAATTCCCGCCGTTTATTACACCGACGACAGCGGGAAAACCGTTGAATTCATTTCCACCGATGCGAAGCCCAGCCAACAACAATTGGACAAGGGAGACCATCGCGTGATGGATTGCGTGGATTGCCACAACCGGCCGACCCATGCCTTCGACTTGCCTGAAAACGCGGTGGACAGGCAAATGTCGGGCGGGCAGATCAGCACCGATCTGCCCTACATCAGGAAGAAGGCGGTTGAGGTTCTCAAGGTGAGTTATCCAACCCGGGATGCGGCCCAGAAGAGCATCGTCGCCGAAATCGACAAGTTTTATCGGACCAATTACCCGGCAATCTACCAGGCGCGGCGCGCGGTGGTGGAGCAAGCGGGCGCGGAAGTGGCGAGGATCTATCTG
>Ga0326728_10017591_pt1 | contig 14273 bp, 13 predicted proteins | sample MB3enrmetagenome_FD_207602 | JGI IMG/M metagenome (GOLD analysis project Ga0326728, IMG submission 207602) | Lab enriched peat soil microbial communities from McLean, Ithaca, NY, United States - MB31MN | ecosystem: Environmental > Terrestrial > Soil > Wetlands > Peat | place: USA: New York...
CTATCTTGACTACAGAGTCAGGGCGAAAGACTGCTCCTTTTCTCCTCGCGTTCTCCCTGTTTTCGTTTCTCTCCGTCTGCCCCGGTCTTAACTTTCGTCGCCACTATTTTGTGCAGTTCCTGCCGGCAACGGCGTTGTGTGCAGGTGCTGCGGTGCGGGCGCTGGAAGAGGCTGTCCCCAAAGTTGGGAACAGATCCAGGGCCGTACAGGCCGCTGTACTTGCGGCATTGGTGGCGTTCTCGCTCACCAGCGTTTTTTCCATGGGGCGTGCTCTTGAGGCTTCGACCCCGGAGGGTTTCAGCCATTCGGTTTACGGAGTCGGCCAGCCATTTTCCGAATCGGTAAGAGTCGGAGAGTTTATCAGGAAGAACAGCAAACCGGAAGACCGCATCGCTGTTCTGGGGTCTGAGCCGCAGATATATTTTTACGCCCACCGCAGGCCCGCCACAGAGCACATCTATATGTACGGCCTCATGGAACATCAGCCCTACGCATTGCGCATGCAAAAGGAGCTGATCGCTCAGGTAGAGAAAAACGAGCCCCTATTCCTCGTGTTCGCAACGGCCTCGGTCTCCTGGCTTCCCCACCGTGAATCCGAACAAGAGATATTTCGCTGGATGAGAAATTACGTGCGCGATTATTACAAGCCGGTTATGGTCGCCGATATCCATGCAGACCGCACCCGGTGGCTCATGGACAAGGAAGCCGAATCCTTTATCGAGCACTTCACCGGGAAGGTGAGCTCGACCCAGCTGATAGTCTATAAGCGGAAGGCCGCCGGCTGAGCGCCCGTGCCGTCCGAACAAAGAAGACTCAGAGCATTCCTCAAGGTCCGCCCATATCGGGAAGGACGCCATATCACAAGTCGCATCCTGCCCGGACCCCATGAAATGGTCAAAGACCGGAACATCAACGTTGTTGGTCAAGGCCTGGTGAGCTCCTCCTACAAGTCGACTATTTCCAGATTACCCAGCCTGCTCGCCAGGTACTGACCCACCAGGCTCCTGTGGCAGCGGTCGGGCTTGTCTTCGCTGCAGAGGAGGCAGCCGTAATCGAGCAGCTCTCCCCCGATCGTGTCTTGCACACGCCTCTGCTTCAATAAGGCGAGAAATTTCTTTTCGTATTCCTGCCACGTGAGCCGGCGTGTTTTGTACCCTTCCATAAGCTCATTCGTCGGACAGAGCTGGGGCAGATGGACGCCCGCCCTTTCGCTGCCTCCACGGTGTCCTCCATTATCAGAAAAAATGGCGCAAGATTACAACAACTATTTCGGGTCTCCCTGGCGGAGCGGGTAGGGGAACGACCCCCAATATTCTAAGGAATGAGGGGTGAAATCGCCGAAGAAAAGATTTCCCTTTGAGGAAGGAGTTATGGCGCCCGATCGGGCCTAGACTTCACGAAACGGGCGAAAACCCATACTGCTGAAAATAGCCGTCAAAGGCAAAAACAGATTTGATTCCTAAGCCACGCATGACCTCAAAACTGATACAATCGACCAGACTGAGACCCCTTCTTGAAGCGGCAAGGAGCGCGGCGATCCCTAATCGATGGATTTCCGGGGTGATGAATTCTACCTGGAGCGTGGGGACCACGTCTTCTTGAAATTCCCTCACCGCCTCAAGGCCGAGCCTGCCCTGAACGAGGGCGAAAGTTTCCACGAGAACATAGTTCGTCGTTACCACATCCTCGTCTGACGCCATGATTTTCGGCCACACCTCGGCCGATCGGGCATGGTTCCCGTCATCCGCGTCGAGCAAGGCATAGAAGGCGGAAGTATCGACAAATACGGCCATTTACTCGAAGGCCTCGGTGAGATAGGCATCGTGTTCCCCTGATACGTCGGTCTTTCCCGATCTGAATTTTCCCACGATGCCGAGGGCCCGCCTGCGTCTTTCCTCAGGAACGGCGCCCGCATCCGAGCGGATCACTTCTTCGACGGCGCCCCGAATCACTTCCGCCATCGACACCCCTCGGTGGGCTGCTAACTTCTTCACCTTCTTGGCCTGTTCCTCCGTCAATTGGATCTGGGTTCTGACCATAGGGCGCCTCCATGGTGCTAATGATGCTAACATGATAACATAAAGTGTAATCAGTAATCAAATGTTGATCATTCTCCGCACGTATTCATCCCTTTGGCAAGCTTTCCCGGTTCGTATTAGATTCACTCAGGTAATCGGTCGTTCTTTGGAGCTCGAGTCCTGGCCCGTCAGGGCAGGCAAAGGAGGGTGCATATGAGAAAGGGTATGGTGCTGGTTATTTCATTCGGCCTGGTGCTCCTCGGGTCCGCGGCCTACGTCCAGGCCCAAGGGCCGGCGGGGCAGGGGGTAAGCAAGGCGATTGCCGTTGTCGGCCCGACGCAGGGCAGCACGGTGAAGGGAGTTGTCAGCTTTACGAAGGTGGACAATGGGATCAAGGTTGTCGCTGACCTCGATGGGCTGACACCCGGCCTTCACGGATTTCACGTGCATCAGTACGGGGACTGTACGGCGCCGAACGGCGACTCAGCGGGCGGCCACTTCAATCCCGAGGGGATGCACCATGGGGCGCCGACCGCCAAAGACCGGCACGAGGGGGACCTCGGTAATCTGACGGCAGGCGAGGACGGGAAGGCCCACCTGGAGTGGACAGACCCGCTTCTCTCCTTCGAGGGCCGCGATTCCATCATCGGGCGCAGTCTCATTGTCCATGGCAACGCCGACGACCTCATCTCACAGCCTGCCGGCAACTCAGGGCCCCGCATGGGCTGCGGAGTCATCGGGATTGCCGGAAAATGAGCGGATAGGCACGACAGGGACGCCCGCGCTCCTCCCGGGCGTCCTCGCCCCCTCCCGAAAACATTTTTAAAACCATGTTTTTTGTCACTCCTGTTGTCACCCCTCTTTGTCACCTCTACTTGTCACTTTGACAGGGGCGATGCTCTTGGGGCACAATGGTATCATGATGGTTCTCCCCTCTACCGGTTATCCCGGCTTCCCCTTCCGAGAGGCCGGCCGGACCGTCTGGCCGGGACAGCCTCTCCCCTATGGGCGCCTCTGCGGAGGCGGCAAGGGTGGCTCAGCCGTGTCTTTCCCCCGACACCCGGAAAAACGGTCTAAAACGGTCCAAAATGACCTAATTGAGGACCCCCAGGGGGGCTCAATCCCCTTGGGCCACAGGCCGAAACGGGCCTTAATCGCCTTTTCCGGCTCTAGGCCCCCACGAGGCCCTTTTGGGCATAAAGCCGACGATACAGAGAGGCGGAGTACCCCTTCCGGCAGGTTTTTGGAAATAAACCGGAAGCAGGCTCGCAATCCGCCGTACCCGCGTCCATCAAACTGCTTTTTCACTCCGGGGAGTCTCAGTGACCGGGAGGCGAGAGGACTCGGACGCCGTGGACAGCACACTTTCAGGACGGCCTCTCCTTTCCGGCTTACAGTTCATCGCGTGCCGACGGAACCGCGGGGAATCCGTTTGAACGGGAAGGGGCCGACGTGTTAGGCTTATACCGCGCCGCAGAGCACGAAAGGGGGTTCCCGGGAGGGTGAGACTTGCATACAGGACGGCCTTCTTCGTGGCGGCCGCGCTCCTCTGCCTCACGCCGGCCGCTTCATGGCCGCAGTCTCTCACCCTTCTGGAGGGGTTGCGGATCGCCACGGGGGAAAGCCGGCTGGTCAAGATAAGGCGGGAGGAGGAGAGGATGGCCAGGCAGGACACTCTCGTGGCCCGGTCGAAGCTTCTGCCGAAGGCGAGCGCGTCCTATGGCGAGACCTTCCTCGAACATCAACCGGGCGCGCGCTTCAGCGGCCTGGTCATCAACACCTCCGAGGCGAGCTTCTCCACCTATCGTGTGGCGGTGCAGCAGATCCTCTATGATTTCGGCGGGGACACCTCCCTGTACCAGGCGGCAAAGCTCGCGGAGGAGACAAAGCGGCTCGACACCAGGAGGGAAAGGAACGCCGTTGCCCTCGACTTCTCGGTCCTCTATTTCGATACGCTCGAATCGGAGAAGAAGATCTTGGTCGCGAAGAGAGAGATAGAGAGCCTCGAGTCGCACGTGCAGGTGGCGAGGGCCCTCTTCGAAGACGGCGTCATCACCGAGAACGATCTGCTCCAGGCCGAGGTGGAGCTTGCTGATGCGCGGCGAAAGCTGCTCTCCGCCGAGAACCTGAGGAGAATAAGCGGGGCCAGGCTGAACAGCATGCTCACCAGGCCGCTCTCCACGCCGCTCCAGGTGGTAGAGTTCACGAGGTCCCTCACCGAGACCATGCCGTCCGATGGTGCGGCCGATACGGCCGAAAAGGAGAGGCCCGAGATGCAGATCGTCGAGGTGAGCCTCAAGGCGCTCGACTTTGAGGAGAGGGCCCGGAAATCGGAATATTTCCCCCGGTTCCTGGCGCAGAGCGAGTATGACTACACGAAGAACAAGTACCTCACCTACCAGAACAACGTGGGCATCGCCTTCCTCATGAACTTGAATTTGTGGAGCGGGGGCAGCACGAGGGCCGGGCTGGAGAAGGTGCGGCTCGCCCAGTCGAGGCTCCGCATCGAGCGCGCGAGGCTTGCCGACGAGATCAGGCTCGAGCTGGAGCGATACTCCCTCGATATGGCCAATGCGGCCGAGAGGGTCGGCGTGGCCCGGGGGGCCATCGCGCAGGCAGAAGAGAACCTGAAGATCACGAGGCTCAAATATGGCGAAGGCGTGGGCATTGCCGTTGATGTGACCGACGCGATCGCGCTTCTCGCCCTTTCCGAGACAAACTATTACCGCGCCCTCTACGACTACTATCGATCGGAGGCGGGCTACCTTTACGCCATGGGCAAGAACCTGGGGGAAGAGTACGGGGGAGAAGACCGATGAACAACGGGATGAATCGCCGGATCAGGATGGCAGGCTTCATTGTGGTGGCGCTCGTGGTCGTCGCCATCGGCGCCGCGCTCTACCGGAGCTACAGGGCGACGCACATCAGCACCGACGACGCGTACGTGGAGGGGTATGTCCATACGGTGGCGCCGAAGGTCTCGGGCACGGTGAAGGCCGTCCATGTGACCGACAACCAGCACGTCAGGGCGGGCGAGCTCCTGGTGGAGCTGGACAGCATCGACTATGAGGTGCGGGTGAGGGAGGCGACCTCCTCTCTCCGGGCGGAGGAGATGAAGCGGGACGAGATGCGCGCGCGGGTCGAGGCCGCCGAGAAGCAGGTGCTGGAGGCAGGGGCTGCAGTGGCCGCGGCCAAGGCCAACGTTGCCCTGGCACAGGCGAACCTGGCCCAGGCAAAAATCGATGCGGAGCGGTACGCCGGTCTCTATGTGCGCGGGGCAATCCCGAAAGAGCGGAAGGAGAAGGTGGAGACCGCCTATGAGGTGCAGGCGGCCGAGCTGAGAGCCGCCCTGGAGCAGCAGAAGCGCCTGGAGGCCTCGTCCGAGGTGCAGGCAGCCCTCGTGCGGCAGGCGCGGGCGGCCCTTTCGAGCCAGGAGGCCACGATAAAGAACAGGGCGGCCATGACTGCCGGCTCGGAGCTGAACAGGGACTACACCAGGATAGTCTCCCCTGTGGAAGGCTACGTGACCAGGAAGACGGTCGAGGTCGGCAACCAGGTGGCCGTGGGCACCCCGCTGCTCGCCGTGGTCCCCCTCGACGACGTGTGGGTGGTGGCGAACTACAAAGAGACGCAGGTGAGGGACGTGAAGCGGGGCCAGAGGGTCATCATAAAGGCGGATACCTATGAGGGCCGGACCTTCAGGGGAAGGGTAGACAGCCTGATGGCGGGGACCGGGTCGGTCTTTTCCCTTTTTCCACCCGAGAATGCGACGGGCAACTACGTCAAGGTGGTACAGCGCATACCCGTGAAGATCGTCCTCGACAAAGGAGAAAACATCGACCACCTTCTCCGGGTCGGCATGTCGGTAGAGCCGACCATACTTATCGAGTAGGCAGAGCCCCGACCCATGAACAAGTGGATTGTCGCCGTCACCGTCATGGTCCCCACGCTCATCGAGATCATCGACACGTCCGTGGTTAACGTCTCCCTCGCCCACATAAGCGGAAGCCTCTCCGCCGGGGTCGATGAGTCCACGTGGACGATCACGAGCTATCTCGTGGCGAATGCGATCATCATCCCCATTACCGGATGGCTGAGCCGTCTTTTCGGCCGGAAGCTCTATCTCCTCGTGTCGGTTGCGATCTTTACGGCGAGCTCTCTCTTTTGCGGTCTTGCGTGGAGCCTTGAGAGCCTGATTTTCTTCCGCGTGTTCCAGGGGCTCGGAGGCGGGGCGCTGCAGCCGATCTCCCAGTCGATACTGCTCGAGACCTTCCCTCCCCGCCAGCACGGGGTTGCCATGGCATTCTTCGGCCTGGGCATCATGTTCGGCCCGATTCTCGGGCCCATAGTGGGGGGGTGGATCACCGACAACTGGTCCTGGCACTGGATATTCTTTATCAACGTGCCCATCGGCATGCTCTCCATCGCGCTCACCATGATGGCCATTCATGATCCGCCTTACATGAAGAGGACGAGGATGCCCATCGATTACGCGGGACTGGTGCTCATCGCGCTCGGCCTCGGCTGCCTACAGATCGTCCTCGACAAGGGGCAGAGGGAAGACTGGTTTTCGTCGGGCCTGATCGTCTGGCTCACGGTCATCTCCGCGGCGTCCCTCGTCCTTTTCGTCGTAAGCGAGCTCCGGGCGAAGGCTCCGGTGGTAAACCTCAGGATCTTCAGGAACGTCTCTTTTTCCACGGGCAACACCATCATGTTCTTTACCTTCTTCAACATGTTTTCGAGCATCGTCCTTCTGCCCCTCTATCTGCAGAACCTCATGGGATACACGGCGACGCTGGCGGGCCTTGTCCTCGGCCCCGGCAGCCTGGCGACGGTCGTGGCCCTTCAGACAGCGGGGCAGCTCTACAACCGGATCAACGCTAAATTCCTCCTCCTCTTCGGCATCCTGGTGGTGGCCTATTCGATCCACCTCATGTCGCAATTCAATCTCTATGCGAGCTTCGGGGCCGTCATGTGGCCCCGGGTCCTCCTCGGCTTCGGCATGGGCTTCATCTTCATACCCCTGACCAACACGACCCTCTCGACGGTGAAAAAGGAGGATATGGCCAATGCAACCGCCATATTCAATCTGCTCAGGAACCTGGGCGGCAGCTTCGGCGTCGCCTTCGTCACGACCATGCTCACCCGGCAGAGTCAGATCCATCAGGCGCGCCTCATCGACCACCTGACGCCCTTTGACCCGGCATACCGCGCGGCCCTCGAAAGGGGACGGGCCCTTCTCGAGCACTACGCCACGGCGGGCCCCGCCTCCGAGCGCGGCGCCCTCGGCCTCATCTATGAGGACCTGGTGAGGCAGGCCTCGATGCTCGCCTTCAACGACGCCTTTTTCCTTTTGGCCGTTCTCATGGCGTGCCTGGTGCCGCTCCTTATCTTTCTGAGAAAAGGCAGCCCCGGCCAGGCGGGACCGATGCACTGAAAGGGGTGCTGCGGGCGGACCTCAGACCATTCCGGACGTCTCAGACGTTGACCCACCGTATGGCGCCGAGGGCGGCAAGATTCGCGATCGCCCCCAGGAGGCGGCGCTGGTGTATGAGCAGGCTCTTGAAGTCGGAGGCAATGCCTATGAGACCGACCACGTCATCCCCGGATTTCATCGGTATGAAGCATGCCTTCGCGTTGGCCAGGGTCTCCGTGCCGGCCCCCGCCATCTTTCCGTTTATCAGGCTCCATTGGGCGACGGTCATCTCGTGGGGGGCAATGTCTGCCTCGCTTCTGCTCTTAGCCCACACGCGGAGCTTCCCGTCCTGGCCGGTGAAGAGCACAAAGGAAGGGGCCTCCACAACCCTGGCCACGTACTTGATGACGATGTGGCTCACGTCATCGAGCACCGTGGTGCGCAGGAGCGGCAGCACGCTCTTCCATTCGTCGGCGTTCTGAGCGAAGCCCCCGATGAGCTGCTCCACGGGCGGAAGCATGAGAAATTCCTTGCTCATCTCCTCGATAAGGGCAACCCTCTGCAGGCGGAGATTGAGGGCGAAGTTCTGCAATTTCGTGACCTTGACGAGCTGGCCCACGACCACGGCGGTGAGAAAGAAGGTGGTCCCGTTGATGAGGTCGCGGGCGTGGTACATGGTGAAGCCGTAACGGGGCTCGACAAAGAAGAAATCGAAGGTGAGGAGGCTCAGGGCCGAGGCGAAGAGGGACGGGCCCGTACCGAAACGGAGGGCCGCGGCGATAGTGGCGATGAGATAGATGAAGACGAGGGAAACGGGTTCGGCAAAGTGCTGGAGGAGGAAGTTCAAGAGGGTGATAAGGGTGACCATGCCGACAGCGGCCAGATATCCCGTGGCCTCGAAGGCTACCGGCCTCGGGGGCCTCGGACCTGCCTGCTCCTTTTCCTTTACAGGGGCGATCAAATGGAGCTCGAATTGCGCCGGGGCCCTCAAGAGCTGGCGGACCGGCGAGTCTCTGAAAAATTCGCTCAGCCTCGAGCGAAGGGGCTTGCCGATGACTATGCGGGTGATATTATTCTCCCGGGCGAACCTGATGATCTCTCCGGCTACGTCGGTTCCCGCGAGGGTGGCTACCTTTGCGCCCAGCTCCTCGGCCAGGTTGAGGGCCTCGGCCAGATAGAGCCTCTCCCTGTCGGACAATTCCTTGAACGAAGGAGAGGATACGTAGACCGCATACCACTCTGCATTGGCGTCCTTTGCGATGGTGTATGCCTTCCTGAGCAGCTGCAGGGCGTAGGGACTGGCTCCCACGCAGACCATCACCCGGTCACCCGCGGGCCACGGACCGGAGATCGCCTTTGACCTCATGTAGTTGAGGAGCTCCGTGCCCATCTTCCTCGCCACGAGCGTCAGGGTCAGCTCGCGCAGCGCTACGAGGTTCCCCCGTTGGAAAAAGTTGTCCATGGCCTGACGGGCCCGCTCGGGGATATAGACCTTCCCCTCCTTCAGGCGCTGGGTGAGCTCCTCGAGGGGAATATCGATGGTCTGGACCTCGTCCGCCTGTTCGAGCATCGCATCAGGCACGGTCTCCTGCACGTTGACGCCCGTAATCTGTGCCACCACATCGACCTGGCTCTCGATGTGCTGTATGTTGACCGTCGTGTAGACGTCGAGGCCCTTTTCTATCAGCTCCTCCACGTCCTGATACCTCTTGGGATGGCGGCTGCCCGGGGCATTCGTGTGGGCAAGCTCGTCCACCAGGACGATGGCAGGCCGCCTCGCGAGGACGGCGTCTATATCGAATTCCTCCAGGACCATGCCCTGGTACTCGACCCGGCGCCGGGGAATCACCTCCAATCGGTCGATGAGGGCGTCCGTCTCCGCCCTGCGATGGGTCTCCACGATCCCCACCACCACGTCTTCCCCGCGCATCCGCAGCACATGCGCCTCCTGGAGCATGGCGTAGGTTTTGCCCACGCCCGGTGCATATCCGAGGAAAATCTTGAGCCGCCCCTTCTTCGCCTCCTCCCGGGTGATCTCTTTTAAAAGGGCATCGGGGTCGGGCCGCGTCTCTTTTTCCTGGTCTTCTCGTTCTTTCATAGGATCCCTCGGGCCTTCCGGCGGGTTAGCCCCGCTCTCCCTAATTATACTCTCTTTATCCGCCCGCTGCCCTCCCCTTTCTTGACCTTTCCGCTGCTTCACGGTAATATGTGGACCATGAACCTTCATCATCTCGAGACCTTCGTGAAGATTATCGAACTGAAGAGCTTTACCAAAGCCGCGGAAGAGCTGCGCCTTACCCAGCCCACGGTGAGCAAGCAGATGGTGGACCTGGAGCGGTTCTTCCAGGTGCGGCTCATCGACAGGACGAAGCGGAGCGTGGCCCTCACGAAGGCGGGCGAAATGCTCTTCGATTACGCAAAAGGCTTCATCTCGCTCAAGAAAGAGGCGGTCGAGGCAATGGCGGCCTTCCGGGGCCTGAAGAGGGGCACCCTGCGACTCGGGGCAAGCAGCATCCCGGGGGTCTACATTCTGCCCCCCATGCTCAAGGCCTTCAAGGAGCGCTATGGCGGGGTGGAGCTCACCCTGGTGCTCTCGGACAGCAGGGAGATTACCGCCAAGGTGGAGAGCGGCGACGTGGATGTGGGATTCGTGGGCTCCAGAGAGGAGACGAACAAGATAACCTACAAGAGCTTTCTCGAAGACAGCATCGTCTTTATCGGGCCTGTCGATTCTCCCGACGCAATCGACCTTCGGGATCTCTCCGGTTACCCTGTTCTTGTCAGGGAGCCGGGGTCGGGGACGAGGAAATGCTTCGAGTCGGCACTGCGACAGAGGCGGCTGAAAACGGGAGATTTTCGGATCGTGGGAGAGCTGGGCGACACAGAGGCGATCAAGGCCGCGGTGAGGGCCGGCATGGGTATCTCGTATATCTCAAACAGGGCAATCAAGGACGAGCTGGACCGGGGCCTGCTGAAGGTGGTCGGCGTGAAGGGGTTCGCGCCGGTGAGGCGGTCCTTCTACGTCATTACGAAGAAGGGCAGAAGCCTCTCACCCCAGAGCGAAGCCTTGTTCAAGCTCATCAATGAATGGAGACGGCATGAGCAGACTTAGATGGCCAATGATGCTGATAGCCCTGGTCTTCGCGGCGCACCTGGCCGAGGCGAAGGTCTATCTCGACGTCTACGGCCAGTCATACAAGAAGGTCACCATTGCAGTGCCCCCCTTTGCGACCGAAGGGGGGCAGAGACCGGAGGTAAGCGATCTCCTCGGCCAGGACCTCGACATGTCCGGCTTCTTCGTGGTGGCGCCCCTCTCCCTGATGGACAAGGGGCTCCTGAGCGAAGGGGTGGAGAAACGGAATATCAGGTTCGACCAGTGGCGGCTCCTGGGTGTGGAGCTCCTGTGCAAGGGCCTGGTGGAGGAGAAGGACAACGTCTTTTCCCTCGAGGCGTCCCTGTATGACGCGGGCGACGGGACCCTCCTTTTCGCAAAGCGATACCGGGCTGCGTCGTCGGATTGGAGGAGGGTTGTCCACAGGCTCGCGGATGAGATCATACTGACGGTGACCGGCGAGAAGGGCATCATGAGCTCGAGGGTACTCTTCGTGGCGGGCCAGACGAAGCTCCACCGGGATGTCTACGTGGCCGACCTCGACGGCCACGGCACACGGAAGCTGACCAACCATAACCAGATCGTGGTTTCGCCCTCGGTATCCCCGGACGGGAAATATCTGGCATTCACCTCCTACAAGGAAGGGAAGCCGAACCTCTACGTGATCGACCTTGCCACGAACCGGGAAGTCCTTGTGGACAGGCAGGAAGGAATGAAGGTCGGGTCGAACTGGATGGACCGGCGGACCCTCGCCTACAGCCACACCCTCGGCAAATTCTCGACGCTCTATGCCCTCAACGTGGAGACCAGGGATCGCACCGTACTGCTCAGAAAAGAAGGGATCCTGTCCTCGCCGGGCTTCAGCCCCGACAACAGCAAAATGGTCTTTGTTTCCGACATGTACGGGGGGCCGAATGTGTTCGTGAAGGACATGGCCACGGGGGACATAAAGCGCCTGACTTACTTGGGCAACTATAACACGTCTCCCGCCTTTTCACCGAAAGGCGACCTCATCGCCTTCGTGTCGAAAACGGAGGGCGCCCTGGAGATCTGCGTGATGAGGCCCGACGGCTCCGACGCCCGGGTGCTCAGTGACGGGGGGGTGAACGACTCTCCCCAGTTTTCGCCCTGCGGCAGGTATATCCTCTATTCCTCCCTGCAGGGAAGGAAGTCCTCGATCCGCCTGATGCTCTACAACGGGGAGAACAAGAGGGAGCTGAAGTTTACCGGAAAAGACGAGACGCAGCCGAAGTTCATGCCCTAGGGTAAGGAGGAGGAGGATGAAAAAAGCACTATGCCTGTGGTGTCTGGCGGCGGCGCTCCTGTGCTTCCATGGGTGTGCGTCAAAGCCCGCGTCCGAGCCGCTTTCGCAGCAAACATCGCAGGTCACCGCCCCGGCTGAACACGGCCCGGCCCTGGAAGGGAGCGCCCGGAAGGAGAGGGAGGGCGCGATCACGGAGGAAGACCTCGCGAAGGCGGCTGAGAGGAGAAGGGCCGCGGAGGAGGCGATGAAGGCCGCGGGCCTGCAGGACATCTACTTCGATTTCGACAGCTACGCCATCAGGTCCGAGGCCCTGCCGACCCTCCAGAAGCTGGCTCTGTGGCTGTCCAGGAATCAGTCGGTGAAGCTCAAGGTAGAAGGCTACTGCGACGAACGGGGGACGACGGAGTACAACCTTGCCCTGGGTGAGAAAAGGGCGGAGGCCGCAGTGGACTACCTGCGGAAGGAGGGAGTGAGCGCCGCGAGGATGAAGGCTGTCTCCTACGGCAAGGAAGCACCGGTCGATCCCGGCCATACCGAGGAAGCCTGGGCCAAGAACAGACGGGCCCATTTTGCAGCTCAATAGACGAGGAGGGACAGGATGAGACTCTTTCCGCTTCTTCTGGTTGCTTTTTTGGTGTACGGCTGCGCCTCTTCCGGGGACGTGAGCCAGGTGAGGCAGGACGTGACGTCGGTCTACACCGAGCAGACGAGCTACATGCAGAAGACCGACGCCCGCATCGCCCGGCTGGAAAAGGAGATCAAAGGGCTGGAGAAGACCGTCGGCACCCCTGACGAGGGACTCCGAAAGCAGGTGGTCGACCTCTCCGTCGCGGGAGAGAGCAGGGATGAGAAAATCAAGGGCATCCTCGGCAAGATCGATGAGCTGGAATCTCAGCTCCGTGCGTACTGGGAAGAGATGAAGGCGGAGCTTAAGGACCTGAAGAAGGGGAGAGGGGGCGTGGGTCCGGCAAGTGGTGGAGCGACGGGAGCCGTGGAAGGCATGTACAAGCAGGGTTTCGATGCCTTCCAGAAAGGCGATTACGCCGACGGCGTGGCCCTATTCACCCAGTTTGTGAGGCAGAACCCCGATTCCTCCCTCACGCCCAATGCCTATTACTGGATGGGCGAGTGCTATATGGGCATGAAGGACCACCAGAAGGCCATAGTCCAGTTTCAGGAAGTGGTGGAGAAGTTTCCCCGAAGCGAGAAGGCAGCGAGGGCGATGCTCCGGCAGGCGGAGGCCTTCGCCGCCCTTGGCGACAAAAAGAGCTCCACGACCCTCTTGAAGAGGGTCATAGAGCTCTTTCCCAAAACCGAGGAAGGGATGCTTGCGGACAAGATGCTACGGGGCGGCACCCTCTGAGAGGGGCTCGCCTCCCTCCGGCACCGGCAGGGCCTCTTCCATCTTGTCGAGGGCGACCATTTCGTAGCCCCGGTATTTCGAGAAACCGGTCCCCGCGGGGATGATCCTCCCCATGATCACGTTCTCCTTGAGCCCCCGCAGGTAGTCCACCCGGCCCTCGATCGCTGCCTGGGTGAGCACCTTGGTGGTGTCCTGGAAGCTCGCGGCCGAGATGAAGCTGTCCGTGATGAGCGATGCCTTGGTGATGCCGAGGAAGAGGGATTCCGCCGTTGCCGGGGTACCTCCCTTTTCCAGGACGCGCCTGTTCTCCTCCTCGAAGACCCACCATTCAACCGGTTCGTCGATGATGAAATTGGTATCGCCCACTTCCTTTATCCTTACGCGCTTCAGCATCTGCCTCACGATGATCTCGATGTGCTTGTCGTTGATCTTCACGCCCTGGAGCTGGTAAACCTCCTGGATCTCGTCCACGAGGTAGCGGGCAAGATCCTTCGTGCCCAGAATGCGGAGCACGTCGTGGGGATTGACAGGACCGTCGATGAGGGCCTCCCCTGCCCGCACGTAATCGCCTTCGTGCACGATGATATGCTTCCCCCTCTGGATGGTGTATTTCCTGGTCTCGCCCCTCTCGGGCGTGACCACGATCTCCCTTTTCCCTTTTGACAGCTTACCGAAGGAGACAAGGCCCGAGATCTCCGTAACGGTGGCGCTTTCTTTGGGCCGGCGCGCTTCGAAGAGCTCCGCCACCCTGGGCAGACCGCCGGTGATATCCTTTGTCTTGGTGGTCTCCCTCGGCATCTTCGATACGGTGTCGCCGGCATAGATGTCATCACCCTCGTTCACCACTATATGGGCGCCGATAGGCAGGATGTAGCGGGCGGGGCTCTGCGTGCCCGATATCATTATGGTCCGTCCCTTTTCGTCCTTTATGGAGATGCGCGGACGCAGGTCCGGATCGCGCGCCTCGATGATGACCTTGTAGGCGAGGCCGGTGACCTCGTCGACCCGCTCCTGCATGGTGACGCCTTCAAGGATGTCGCCAAATTTAATCTTACCCGACACCTCTGACAGGATAGGCGTGGTGTAGGGGTCCCACTCGG
>Ga0326728_10017593_pt1 | contig 14272 bp, 11 predicted proteins | sample MB3enrmetagenome_FD_207602 | JGI IMG/M metagenome (GOLD analysis project Ga0326728, IMG submission 207602) | Lab enriched peat soil microbial communities from McLean, Ithaca, NY, United States - MB31MN | ecosystem: Environmental > Terrestrial > Soil > Wetlands > Peat | place: USA: New York...
CTTCGTCCATCGTCGCTAGGATACGCCCGGTATCCGTCGCTCCTCACTCCTCGATCTGGTGAAAATTGGCTCCCGTCGCCGCCCACCGGGGTAGTGTGAACAGGCCCTAATGGACGCGGTGGAATCAAGATGATTGTCCTTCTTATCCCCAGCTATGACAAGAAGCGGCGGGCGTTTTCGTCGCTTTGGAAGAGAATTAACGGGAATTGTTCAAATGTGAGCCAGCTCACATACAGAAGGGAGACGGACACGGCTACGCTTATCCATCGAACGGGGACCCCGCCTGCCGGTTGCGCCCATGGTATGCGCTTGGATGCGGGAGAGAAAGGGGGCGCAAGCGCACTTCCTGCAACCCCTTTCTGCGGTTCTCTTCTGGGTGACAACGATGAGCGATGGCCCCGACGATCTGCACCGATTGAACGTGCGCGTGGATGCGCTGGAAGAGCGCCTTCGTGTCCTAGAAGATATCCGCTTGGAAGCCGTAACGCCGGCCGCACAGGAAGCTTCGACGCCGTCGCCTGCATATCCAGCTCAGGAACATCCCATCGAGAGGTTGAGCACAGCCTTCGCCGTCTTCGGCAGGGCGATGCTGGGCATTGCCGGAGCTTACGCGCTACGCGCTTTGGCCGCATCGGGCACGGTGCCCAAACTGGGGGTCGCGGCGGTGGCCATGGTCTATGCCATTGCCTGGCTGGTAGGCGCATCGCGGGTGGATGCGGCGCGGCGCTTTGCCGGCGGCCTCTATGCCGGAACCTCGGCGCTGATTCTGGCGCCCATGCTATGGGAGCTGACGCTGCGCTTCAACGTGCTGTCGCCGGCGCTGGCTGCCGGTGTATTGGCGCTTTTTGTGGCCGCGGCGACGGTGCTGACGCGCCAAGAGGAGAACTCCCCGATCTTCACGGTGGCCTACGCAGCAGGTGCGGCGACGGCGCTGGCGCTGTCCATCGGCACTCACTCGATGACGGCCTTCATCGTCCTGCTGCTCACGATGCTGGCGGTCTGCGAGGTCTGGTATAAACGCGCCGGTTCCCTGCGGGTGATAGTTGCGGTCACGACCGACCTGGCGATCTGGATTTTGATCTTTCTCTATCGCGGCCCCGCCAGTGCACGCGCCGACTACCAGGAGTTGAGCACCGCCGCTCTGCTGCTCCCTGCATTGGTGCTCTTTTCGATGCAGGCCGTCAGTATTGCCCGAAGAAGCGAACTGCTGCGCAAGAAGCTGGCGGCCTTCGATGTGCTGCAGATCATGATTGCCTTCCTGCTGGCGGCGTGTAGCCTGCTCTTCTTTGCACCGGGGACGGGCGCGGCCATGGTCAGTGTTGCGCTCTTTGTGCTGGCCGCGGCATGTTATGCGGGCGCATTCTTACTTCTCCGGCGCAAAGGCGAGGCGCGCAACTTCCATGTCCTTGCCGTGTGGGCCATGGGACTGCTGCTGACCGGTCTGTTCTGGCTCCTACCCACGGCTGGGGTGGCTGTTCTTCTCGGCATCGTGGCCCTGGCCTGCATTATCGTGGGCACGCGCATCGGTTCCATGAGCTTCGAGTTTCACGGCGTGATCTACCTGGCGGTAGCCGCGGCGGCGTGCGGCCTGATGGACTACACGCTGCAAGCCCTAGCGGGCGAGATGCCCCGCCATGCGCCATGGATCGTTCTTTTTATATCGACCTGCGCCTTGCTCTGCTATGCCGCGGGAAGGGAACGCGCGGGCGAGGCCTGGCCGCAGCAAACCCTGCACTTTGTGCCGGCTTGGATTACAGTCTGCTCGGCAGCGGCGCTGTTGGCGCGGGGATTCGTAGGTCTGGCGGCATTGGTCGTTACTCCCGATCTTCATCATGTGGCCTTTCTGCGCACCCTTACCGTTTGCCTTATCGCCCTCGCGCTGGCTCTGGGTGGGAGCCTTTGCCAAAGACTGGAGATGACCCGCATTGCCTATGTGGCACTGGCTTTTGTTGCGGCCAAGCTGGTCTTTGAAGATCTCCGCTTGGGACGCATGGAGTTCATCGCTGCTTCCATCTTTCTCTTTGCCCTGACCCTGATCGGGGTGCCGCGGCTGGCCCGCTGGGGGCAGAAGCGACAGCGGCCGGCGAGTGCGAGGTGAGGCAGGGAACAGGGATCAGGGAACAGGGATCAGGGAACAGTGAACAGGACGATGCTACTTGACCGGCGCCGCGCGCAATTGGCTCACCGTCACTTTGTGCGGCGCGGTCCAGACGCGATAGCTGTTGAAGAGAAACTGACTGCCCAGAATCAGCAGCCAAACCCACAACGCGAAGCGCAATTGCTTGCGCGGAACGCGGGTGCTGACCATGGTTCCGGCAATCGCTCCGGCCGCGCCGCCTTCGATCAGGTGCAGCAGCAGGCTGGGGTTGGATGCGTGCGAGAACCAGTGCGCGCCGCTGCCAATCAGCGAAATGACGAAGCCGAAGGCGATGTCGGTGCCCACTACTTGCGCCGGCAGCAAAGCCGTGAAGGAGAGCAATGCCGCGCTGCCCAACGCGCCGGCTCCCGCCGAGGAGAAGCCCACTTCCGCGCCCACCGGCAGCATCAGCCACGACAGAATGCGGCTGCGGTCCTGCTGCGGATGAATCTGCTTCTTGGGGCGAAAGGAAAAAAGAAGCTGCGAACTGGCGGTAGCAATGAGAATGACGCCCAGCAGCGCATTGACCAGATTCTGCGATCCGGCGTTGACCAACTGCTTGAGAAACAGCGAACCGATCACCACGCCGGGAACGCCGCCCAGCAGCATGAATCCCAGCGTCCGCCATCGCACGTTGCGGCGGGCGATCTGCGCCGGGACCAATATCAATTTGACCGCGGTGGCGAACATCAGGCCGATGCTGACAGCCACCGGGGCAGGCACGCCAAGAAAAAGAACCAGAACCGGCACGGTGACCGTGCCCGCGCCCACTCCGGTGAGAGCAATGAACAACGCGATCGCGAATCCTATGAAGTATTCCATCTCATCCCTCGATTCCGTGCCCCATCCTCGCCGCGCACTTTGCGGTGAGGGTGGGAAAGCAGATTCATTCCTTATGCCGAATCAGCCCTGCGCCGGCGCTGCCTGAATGTGAATGCCGCATTCCACCTTGCGTCCGGACCAGCGCCCGGAGCGGGGATCGTTGGGGTCCAGAGGCAGCGTGGTACATGGCTCGCAGCCGATCGAGGAGTAGCCGCGCGCATAGAGCGGCAGCAAGGGAATAGTAAGTTCTTCGCAGGCATACCACACATCGCGCGTAGTCCATGCGGCCAGCGGCGCCAGCTTCAAGATCTGCTTGCCGCCGGGCAGCGCGAAGGGCGCGGATTCTTCCAGCGCGGTGCGGCTCTTGGCCTGCTCGCGTCTCATGCCGGTGATCCACACTTCGTACTCCGGCTCGACCTTGCGCAGCTTGCAGCATTGGTCGGGCGCGGATTCATAGAGCAATCCATGCTCGGCTTCCTGCTCGGCAACGCTCTTGGCCGGCAGCAGATTGACGAGGTTCAGATTCCAATCCTGGGCAATCCGGTCGCGATATTCGTAGGTCTCGCGGAAGTGATAGCCGGTATCGAGAAAGAGCACAGGAATGCGCACGTCAATCTCAAGAGCCAATTTTGTGAGCAGTACATCCTCGGCCTGAAAACTGCACGTCAAGCACACATCGTTGCGGCCGGCGATGGCGCCGGTGAGTGCGGCGCGCACCGCATCCAGCTTGATCTTGACTTCTTGTTGAAGGTTGGCAATGCTCATCAGAGTCCCGCCCTTTCCGTGTCGTAGAGGATCTCCGCCGCGTGCAGCAGGCGATGCGCCGCGGCCACGGCGGCGAAACGATCCGCGACTTCGACTGTTTCTTCGTGAGCGCCCACGCGCAACGTAAGCTGCTCGTTCACCTGCGCGTGAATCACCAGCACCAGAAGGCCGGCTTCGGTCTGCAAGCGTGCGAATGCAGCGAGCAGATCGGAACGCTGCTGGAAGACTGCATCCGCGGCGTCTATGCGCTGGGTGACAACGCCCATGGAGAAGAGCGAGCGCTCGATGGCATCGATACTATCGGCGGGACCGTTGAGTTCGAGCACGCCACCCTGGTGGCCCCAGCGCGCGGCGCGCTCGACGGTCGTAATCGGGCCGCTAACGTTTGCATACTCATCTTCGCCATCGGTTGCATCCGCCACGGCGGCGCGAATCATCCCCGCAGCCACGGTGGCGTTGCTGGTGGGATCGACCAGCACGAAGGCTCCTGTGGAACGATTGTCGCCATAAGCATCGACAGCGATGGGGCGCAGCAGATCGATGCGCACCACGCCGATGCCGTTCATCTCCAGGGTCGCGGCGGGAAGATGGTCCAGCGTGGCTATATCGGTGCGATGGGTGATCGCCGCGATGAAGACCGGAACCGTGTGGCTGGTGTGCTTGAGCAGATAGCGGCGCTGCGGATCGAGGGGCTTCTGATCCATCCACACCAGCGCGGCCTCAATCTCCTTGGAGACGATGGCGCGCGCTTCATCGGCGACAATCAGATCGCCGCGGCTGATATCGACTTCGCGATCCAGCACCAATACAACCGACAGAGGAGCCTGCGCCTCGCTGAGGTCGCCATCGAAGGTGACGATGCGCGCCACCTGGGCGCTGTGCCCCGAGGGCAGCACACTAATCGAATCGCCGGGGCGTATGGTTCCCGAAGCGATCTGCCCGGCAAAGCCGCGGAAGGTGTGGTCGGGGCGCAGCACGCGCTGCACGGGAAAACGGAAAGCCGCGTTGTTCGCGGATTCCGACGCGGGCAGCGATTCCAGCAGTTGGAGCAGCGAAGGCCCGGTATACCACGGCGTTTGCGGCGAGCTGTGCACCACATTGTCACCGGCCAGGGCGCTGACCGGGATAAAGTGCGCCACGACGGGATTGCCGGTGTCTGTGGCGATCTGGTCGAGCAGGGTAGTGAAGTCGCTCACGATGGCGCTGAACTTCGCTTCATCGTAGCCGATGAGATCCATTTTGTTGACCGCGACCAGCACGTGGCGCACACGCAGCAGCGATGCAATATAAGCATGGCGGCGCGATTGCACCAGCACGCCCTTGCTGGCGTCGATCAAGACCACGGTAGCGTCGGCGGTCGACGCGCCCGTAGCCATATTGCGCGTGTACTGCTCGTGGCCGGGGGTATCGGCAATGATGAATTTTCTCTTGCCGGTGGAGAAGTAGCGATAGGCAACATCGATGGTGATGCCCTGCTCGCGCTCGGCGCGCAGCCCGTCGGTCAACAGCGCAAAGTCGATCTGGCCGGGAGCGGTTGTGCCCTTGCCCTCGATGGAGCGCACCTGATCTTCATAGACCGACTTGGTGTCGTAGAGCAGGCGGCCGATGAGCGTGGACTTGCCGTCGTCCACGCTGCCCGCGGTGGAGAAGCGCAACAGATCCTTCTCGCGCTCCTGCCGCAGAAAGTCGTCAATGGAGAAACCAACTGTTGTTGCTGTGCTCATCTTAGAAATATCCTTCCCGCTTCTTCAGCTCCATGGAGCCTTCCTGATCGTGGTCGATGACGCGATTGGCGCGTTCCGAAGTGTGGAAGGAGATCAATTCGGCGATGATCTCGGGAATGCTCTCGGCATCGGAGCGAATCGCTCCCGTGCAGGGACTGCATCCCAGCGAGCGCAGCCGCGATTTGACCATCACCGGCTTCTCGCCGGGCAGCGCCACAAAGGACTGTTCGATGGGCAGCAGCGCCTCGCCGCGCAGATACATGGGCCGCTCCTTGGCGAAGTAGAGATCGACGACAGGGATCTTCTCTTCGTGGATGTATTGCCACACATCCATCTCCGTCCAGTTGGAGATGGGGAAGACGCGAATGCTCTCGCCGGGATGAACGCGAGCGTTGTAGAGGTTCCACAACTCGGGGCGCTGGTTCTTGGGGTCCCATTGGCCGGCGCTGTCGCGGAAGCTGTAGATGCGCTCCTTGGCCCGCGACTTCTCTTCGTCGCGGCGGGCGCCGCCGAAGGCCGCGTCGAAGTTGTAGTGGCGCAGCGCATCCAGCAGCGCCTGCGTCTTGAGCAGCGAGCAGCAACGCTTGGTGTCGAGGGCGATGGGATTGGTTCCGGCGGCGATGGCCGGCTCGTTGCGCCACACCAGCAACTCGGCGCCCACGGAGCGCGCCATCTGGTCGCGGAAGGCGATCATCTCGTGAAACTTGAAGCCGGTATCCACATGCAGCAGAGGGAAGGGAATGGGGGCGGGATAAAAGGCCTTCTGCGCCAGCCGGAGCATCACCGAAGAATCCTTGCCGATGGAGTAAAGCATCACCGGGCGCTCGAACTCCGAGGCCACTTCGCGCAAGATATGAATGCTCTCCGCCTCCAATTGGCGCAGATGGCTCAGACGCGCGGAGGGCGCGGCAGCGGATCGATGTAGGACGGGAGTGACTGTGCTTTCAAGAACTGCCATGCAAGACCTCGTTCGGTGGGGATACCGGAGTGAAGGCCTGGGCAGAAACGCGCGCACCGGCTGTTCATTCCGGGTGCGTCTTCCGTTGGGTTTCCTGGGAGGGAAGCGGAGACTAGTTCATGCACCCGTCGATGTTCATCGACAGGCAACAACAAGACCGGCGGTGGGAAGCTCTCGTCATCTGTTTGGTTAGAGTAGCAAAGGGCGGCGGGAGATGCAAGAGTGGACTAAAAAAGTCCGATAGTGCAGTAATTCCGACACATATTCTTGTTTCAATCAACCCGCAAAGGGATTTTCGATCAGGATTCCGGCGATGCGTTGTCCCGGATTCAAATCTTCGGAGAGGATGCGCTCGGCGCCGGCCTTATGCGCCGCGGCGACAATCATTGCATCCCAGAAGCTGATTCGGGCCTCGTCCTCAATCTGGAAGGCCCGCTGGATCTCCGCCGGGGAGGTTTCGATACACCAGAGGGAAAAATCGTCAACTGTTGCTCGCGCCTCCTCTTTCACCATGGGGTGGACGAGTTTGCGCGTCACAATGTTGTAAAACTCCTGCAATACCTGCATGCTTACGGCGCCGGATCGCTGTTGCCCGAGAGTTAGCAGGAGTTCTTTGGCAATTTTTTGCTTACGTCCAGCGTCGAGGTCGTGGGCATAAACCAGCACATTCGTATCGACAAAGAATTTAGCGCTCATGCAGCGCGTCCCGATTCAATTTGTGGACCCCGCCTAAATGGAATCCCTCTTCCATGCGGGCGAATGCTCTGCGCATGGCGCGTTCGTATGCATCGTCCGCGCCAGCGAGTTCTTCAATTTGGGAAGTGACAAATCCGCTGATCGAGGTAGAACGCTCCGCGGCCAGAACGCGGGCCTTCTGAATCGTCTTCTTGCTCAGGCGAATGGTCAGATTCTGCATATCATCGAGAACGGGCACGGCAGCATCCTCCATTTCACGTGTATTACGTGTAGCACGTTTTGCACGTGAATACAACTGGAAAGGAAGTTGGGAGCGATCTTTGGTCAGATCAGCCCTGCCGCTTCCAGGATCGCCTTCATTACCTGGCGTGGTTTGAGGAAGTCCACGTGGATGGAGGCGTGGGCCATGCGGTAGAGGGGCAGGCGCTGGTGATAGCGGCGGGTGAGGTTGGCCTGGTCGGCGAGGATGGGGCGGGTGCCTTCGGTGCCGCGGCAGCGGGTCAGGGTGGTGGACAGCCTGACCTCGAGATGGATCAGCATGGTGCCGGGAGTGTTCAGCAGCAGGGCGCGGGTCTGGGCGCGTTCGATGGCGCCGCCGCCCAGGGCCAGAATCAGTCCGTCCTCGGCGGCCAGGCGGGCGATGGTCTGGCCTTCGCGGTCGCGGAAGGCGGCTTCACCGAACTGGGCAAAGAGTGCAGAGATGGTCGTCCCGGCTTCGGCCTCGATGACGCCGTCCACATCCAGAAACTTCCAGCCCAGATGACGGGCCAGAAGAGGGCCGACGGTGGTCTTTCCCGAGCCCATGAAGCCGGTCAAGACGATGCGGCGAATGGTGGCGGATGAAGGAGGCGCGGCGGCGAGGGGTTCGGTCATAGGGTTTTGGTCCGCGGCGAGGAAATCCACGATGCTTTCAGTATAGGGAAGCAGACGATATTGTCGAACAACGCCATGGAGATTCGTGGCATTCACTGAACAGGACACAGGGACTCTGGTTTTGATCTAAAGGTGTGCCCCTGAAATATTTCACGCAATTTGGCACTTTTATCACTCTTTGCTAGCTGCCAGCCTTCAGCCGCTAGTCCCAAACCCCTAGTCCCTGACCTTCTTTTTGATCTCGATGCTGAGGCGCTTGATCTTCTGATTGAGGGTGGAGAGGGGGATGTGGAACTGCTCGGCGGCGTCGGTCTGGTTCCAGTTGCAGCGCTCCATCTTCTCGACGATGATGCGGCGCTCGATGTCTTCCAAAATATCGAAAAGCGAGGCGTTGGGATTATGCTCCAAAAGCGCGTCCTGAAAGCTGCGGCCGGTGATGTGGCCAGGGAGGAGTTCGGAGCCGATGACGGGGGCGTTGGAGAGGACCACGCCGCGTTCGATGCAGTTTTCCAGTTCGCGGACGTTGCCGGGCCACTCGTAATCCATGAGAGCGCGCAGGGCGTCGGGGGAGAGCTTGCGGGGGGCGAAGCCGTTCTCGGCGGCGTAGAACTCGAGGAAGTGCTGGGCGAGCAGGGGAATATCTTCGCGACGGGCGCGCAGGGGGGGCAGATCGACGGTAATGACGTTGAGGCGATAGAAGAGGTCTTCGCGGAACTGTCCGTCGCGCACGGCCTGGCGCAGGTCGATGTTGGTGGCGGCGATGATGCGCACGTCCACCTGAATCTCCTGAATGCCGCCCAGATGCATGAAACGGCGATCCTGGAGGACGCGCAGGATCTTGGCCTGGGTGTCCGTGCCCATGGTGGCGATCTCGTCGAGAAAGAGCGTGCCGCCGTTGGCAACTTCGAAGAGACCCTTCTTGGAGGCAATGGCGGAGGTGAAAGCGCCCTTGACGTGGCCGAAGAGGGTGGATTCGAGCAGCTCCGAGGGCATGGCGCCGGTGTTGATGGGCACGAAGGGCTTGTCCTTGCGCGGGGAGTTGGCGTGGATGGCCTTGGCGATTAATTCTTTTCCGGTGCCACTTTCGCCTTGAATCAGCACGGTGGAGCGGCTGGGTGCGACCTGGGCGACCAGATCGAAGACGCGCAGCATGATCTCGCTCTTGCCGACGATGTTGTGGAAGTTGTAGCGCTGTTTGAGGGTGCGCTTGAGCTGGACATTCTCTTCTTCGGCCTTGCGGCGGGCGACGGCGGAGCGGATATCGGCGAGGAGTTTTTCGTTGTCCCAGGGCTTCTGGACGAAGTTCTCGGCGCCGGCGCGGACAGCTTCGACGACGTTGTCCACGGTGCCGTAGGCGGTAATCATGATCACCGGCAAGGAGGGCTGGCGCTCCTTGATCTGGGGCAGGAGTTCCATGCCGCTTTGGCCGGGAAGGGCGAGGTCGAGCAGCACCAGATCGAAGCTCTCCTGATCGAGCGTGCGCAGGCCCTCTTCGCCGTCCTCGGCCATCTTGACGGTGTAGCCCTCGAGGGTGAGAAGGACATCGAGGGATTCGCGAATGGCGGCCTCGTCGTCGATGACCAGAATGCGGGCGTCGACCTCGGAGAGAGCGGAAGCGGGCAGATTCAAGGGCATTTCGACTTCAGGCATGGACGGAATTCCTCAATAGGGGAAACTCTAAATGGAAGGTTGTGCCGGCGCCGATGGCGCTCTCGACGTGAATCTTGCCGGCGTGTTCCTGGATGATGCCGTAGGAAACGGATAGGCCCAAGCCTGTACCGCGCCGTTCGCCGGGCTTGGGGGTGGTCTTGGTGGTGAAGAAGGGGTCGTAGATGCGCTTGAGATGCTCGGGGGCGATGCCGGCGCCGCTGTCTGCAACGATTGCCTCAACATGTCCATTGGCCTGCGTGGCCACGCGCAGGCGGCCGCCGGCGGGCATGGCTTCCTTGGCATTCAACAAGAGGTTGAGGAAGACCTGTTGCAGCTTGCCGGGGTTGCCGTGAATGGGCGGCAGGGCGCTGGCCAGATCGAGATCGACGGCGATGCGGGCGGTCTTGAACTGGTGCTCCAGGAGCGAGAGGGTGTCGCGGATGACCTGGTTGAGATCGGTTTCCTTGAACTCGGTGGTGGAGGTGCGGGAGAAATTGAGCAGGCCGTTGGCGATCTCGGCGGCGCGGAAGCTCTGTTGCACGATCTTGTCCAGGACCGGGGCCAGACGCTCGTCGCTCTTCAACTGCTTGCTGAGCATCTGCGCGTAGGAGCTGATCACCGCCAGGGGGGTGTTGATCTCGTGGGCCACACCGGCGGCGAGCAGGCCGATGGAGCTGAGCTTGTCGGCCTGGGCCAGCTGCGACTCCAGAGAGACGCGCTCGGTGATGTCGTCAACCAGGATGATGCGGCCTAGGGGGACAAAGTCGCGGGAGAGCAGGGGGGCGATGGCGATGTTGGCGGTGCGCTGCTCGCCGGCGCGGGTGAGGAGGGGGAACTTGTAGAGGTGATGGACGCCGGGATCGTTGCCGAAGCTCTCGACAGCCTCCACGAACTCCGCAGGGAAGACCTCGCGGAGCGCCTGGCCGAGGGCTTCGCTGCGGCTGAGGGCGTACATGGCCTCCATCTGCGCGTTCCAGCTCTCGATGCGGCCCTCGAGATCGAGGGCGAGAATGCCCACGTTGATGGATTCGACGATGTTCTCGTTGAACTCCTTGAGGCGTTCAAACTCGGCGATCTTGGTCTCCAGGCGGCGATAGAGGCTGGCGTTTTGCAGGGCGATGCCGATGTAGCTGGCCAGCGACTCGAGCAGCTCGACATCTTCGCTGGAGAGGAAATCGCCGCCGATGGTGCGGCCCAGACCGATGACGGCAATGGTGTGGGTGGTCGTTCCGTGCTGTACGCGACAGGGCAGGTAGTAGTTCAGGTCGAGCAGGGCGGCGGTGCGCGCCTGATCGATGGGGAGGTGAAGGGCCAGTTGGGCGTTCTCCAGGAAGATGTGGGAGTGATCGGCAGCGGCGTCGAAGTTGAGGAAGCCCAGCGCCAGGCGATCCGCAATCTGTCGCTCTTTACGCAAATCAAAGGGAAGGCCGTGGCCGGCGGCCAGGCGCAGCGAGCCGGACTCCCCGGCGAGGAAGACGGCCACGCGGGCCACCAGCAGGGTGCGGGGGAGCTGCTCGACGATGGAGGCGAGCAGGGTCTCGAGATCGGTCTCGGAGTTGAGTCCGCGACCGAACTCGACGAGGGCCTTGCGATAGTCGTAGCGATGGCGGTCGAAGACCTTGTCGACCCAGAGCTGGATGCGGCGCCGCAGCGGGTCGAAGATCTGTGCGGTTACGAGAATGGCGATGACCAGTCCCCATTCGCGCACGGCCTCCGGCATACGGATGTGCATCTGCTCGGCGGTCAGAGCGACGATGCCGAAGTAGGTGCCGGCCAAAATGCCCGTCGCCAAGGTGTAAGCCACGCCGCGCTTGAAGATCAGATCGGTATCCATCAGCCGATAGCGCACGATGGCCCAACTGAAAGTCAGGGGCAGAAAGACGATGGAGAAGCCGGCCAAGTCGGTGAGCAGGCTGGGCATCTGCAAGTCGAAGAGGAAAGGGACGGCGTAAAAGAGGGTGAAGGGCACCACGGCCAGCAGCGCGCCGCGGGTCAGCCACTTCAACTGCTGACGCAGCAAGGGGGTATCGGCCTTGCTGTAGCTGCGCAGGAAAAGGATGGCGGTGAGGATGTAGTAGACAGCATCGTAGGCGGTGTCGGTCTGCTCCATGCGGTGCAGGAGCAGACCCGTGGCTTGCCAATAATGGATGGCCCAAAGCCAAAGAACGAGCAAGCCGGCGGCGGGAGCATAGACCACGGGCAGCAGCCAGCGGCGCTTGAGCATCTTCAGCCGCTCTTCCGGGAAGCTCAGGGCGAAGTGCAGAAAGAGCGCCGGCTGCAAGGCCTCGGCCAGGCGGTTGCACCAGAAGACGGCCTGATCCCATTTGTCCCACTGGCCGGTTTCGTCCATGGCGCCGGTGTACTTGAGGGCGTAGAGAGCGAACGAGACCAGGCAGAAGAGATAGAAGTGGGTGGCGCGCAGGGCCGTCCAGCGGCGGAAGAGCACGAAGATGCCGATAGCCAGGTAGATCAGTCCGATCAGGCGCTGGCCCTGTTGCAGGCTGCGGTCGGCGGGCTCGGGAATCACCTCGACGGGGGTGTCCACGCGAATGCCGCCGCGGGTGATGAGGTAATAGATTTTGATGTAACTGCCGCTGCGGTAGAGGGCGCGCTCCAGATCGGGCACCCGTACGATGGCCGTGGAGGGAACCTTTTTCAAGCTCAGCATCTGGTCGATGGCGGGCTCTGCGGAGGATTCTTCGGAGGACTCGAGGAGCAGGTTGCGCTTGCGGAGGCTGTCGGCCTGCGCGGAGTCGGGGGGAAGCACCTTGACGCCGGTGAGCAGATCGTGGGCCTGGATGCCGGCATTGCGGCCGGGACCATGGGGCAGGACTTTGACCGCTTCCAGCCCGGCAGCCGTCTCACGCCACCACACCCCGTCGTCGGGCTGCTGAAAGTGGCTCTCCTGGCGGAAGTTCAGTATCGCCAACAGGAAGAGTGCGGCCGTGGCCAGGGCCAGCAGCATTGCCTGCAAGCGGTTAATGAGACTTGTCTCCATGGGGGATCGCTCTGCGTCTTCCTATCCTTTAGCACGTTGGTTGCCATGTGCGGAAATCTGTCCTAATGCCCGGAAATCCCCATCAACCAATAGAGAATAGGCAGGATAGAGACGAAGAACGGGGCAAATCGTCAACCGTTTTGGGGGTGGTTTCCAGGTTGGATGGAGGAAACGGAACCAACTATACTATAAACGGTAAGTAGATATGGTAAAACGGAGAGTTTGAGCCGGAAGCAGGGAGCGGCTTTCGGCCCAACGCCTGTTCCCCCTTCACCGCTGGCCGTAGGTGGCCTGGGGTCCGTGCTTGCGCTGGTAGTGGTGTTCGCCGACGTAGGCGGGAATGCCGGCGGGGTCGGCGCCGAGCAGGGTGCTGCGATAGGCCATGCGGGCGATGTATTCAAGGACATCGGCGGCATAGACGGCCTGGGCGGCGGTCTTTCCCCAGGTGAAGGGGGCGTGGCCGGCAACCAGGACGCCGGGAACCGCCAAGGGGTCGAGATGGGCGGCGCGGAAGCGGCGGACGATGACGGCGCCGGTGTTGCGCTCGTAGGCGTCGGCGACTTCTTCGGCAGTGAGGATCTCGGTAACCGGCACCGGTCCATGAAAGGTATCGGCGTGGGTAGTGCCGAGGCAGGGGATGGGGCGGTTGGCCTGCGCCCAGGAGGTGGCGAACTCGGAGTGGGTGTGGACCACAGCGCCGATCTGGGGGAATTCGCGATAGAGCAGGCAGTGGGTATCGAGGTCGCTGGAGGGGTTCAAGGCGCCTTCGACGATCTTCCCGTCGAGATCCGTAATCACCATGTCGGCGGGGGTCATGTCGGCGTAGGGGACGCCGCTGGGCTTGATGACGACCAAGGATTGGCCGCGCTCGACGGCGCTGACGTTGCCGAAGGTATGGGGGGCCAGGCCGCGGCGGGCGATCTCGCGGTTGGCGTTCAGAACTTCTTCACGGAGCGACGGGAGCAGCATGACGGCAAACCTCGGCGGGAGGATGAAAAGCTCTAACTACCGCAGTTTAACAGCCAAGCCAAGGCCGGGCTGGTCACTTACCGTGCCCTTGCGTTGCCGGGCGTAAGTCAATTCGCGGTGGATCGCGGGCCGGTGGATGAAATGCGCGTGCTGCTGTAAACTTGCGCCCAGTGCGGGCGTCTACCTGAGTGATGGCAGCCGGCACAGTAATGGAAGCGATGACTATGACAACGGCCCAGGAAATGGCCGCCGAAGAGTTCGCGCAGATTGTGCAGAGCCACCGGCCGCAGATCTTCCGGTTCCTGCTGGCCTCGACGCGGGACGTGGATCTGGCCGAAACGCTCACCCAGGATTGTTTCCTGAAGGCGCATCGGAACTGGTCGAGCTTTCGTGGCGAGTCCAGCGCCATGACTTGGTTGATGCGCATCGCCATCAACCTGCAGAAGGACCACTGGCGCAACCGGCGCATGCAGTTCTGGCGGCAGACGCAGAACAACGCCGTAGACCTGGACGAGGCCAGCGAGTGGCTGCCGGGCGGGGAAAGCTCGGCGGAGCAGCAGATGCTGGCCAAGGAGCAGGTAGAGCGCGTGTGGACGGCAGTGAAGGGATTGAGCGAGCGGCAGCGGACGGTCTTTCTGCTGCGCTTTGTGGAAGAGCGGGAGTTGAGCGAGATCGCCCAA
>Ga0326728_10017594_pt1 | contig 14271 bp, 17 predicted proteins | sample MB3enrmetagenome_FD_207602 | JGI IMG/M metagenome (GOLD analysis project Ga0326728, IMG submission 207602) | Lab enriched peat soil microbial communities from McLean, Ithaca, NY, United States - MB31MN | ecosystem: Environmental > Terrestrial > Soil > Wetlands > Peat | place: USA: New York...
AAACGCATACCGGGGCAAAGACGTTCGATGTTCACATCGCGACGATCTACCGGGTGTCAGCAGCAGGCGATTAAGCCGGTTTTCTGTTCCGTTGCTCCCCAAACCCCTTGTTCAAGGAACTGAGGAGTACAATCAGGCAATCATCAAAGCTGTCAAACAATGGGAATTCCTTCCAGCCCGGGATGAAGCTGACGTTCCTGTAGAATCGGAAGCATACGGCATCTGCGTCTACCGGCTTGTCACACCTTACGTCATTCCTCCTCAGCAATAGTTCAGTCTCTTGAAAGTATACACTTTGCCGGTCATTGGTTAGTGGAATGCGAAGCGCAACCGTCGGTTGCCAAGCGAGGGGATTCGTGGGTCGACGTCGTTGTGTTCGAGTTTGGCATCAAAGTCTTTCAGGATTACCGCAGCAGCATCCTGGTGTTGGAATCCGTAGATGAAGCAGATTCCCGATCACGATCGCGGTTTGTTTTGCCTATCCACCGAACTGCGGGAAGGTGCTTTGACAGCCACGATGAACTGCGTCCAATAGGTCTTGGACCAGAAGGCAAATTGGCGGGCATAGGCATCCGTGCCCGCCAATCCGAAGTGAGCTAAGAGTTCATCCTCGAGAAAGGGAAGCCGGATCACCCCTGTCTGCTCGACAAAGAAACCCGCCTCCACAGATGCCAGCAGAAGCGCCTCGCGCGACGGTATTTCCTTATGAGTAGAGTCGTCCCGATAATTCGAGATCATCAGGTCCACGCCCTCCGCCGCCATCTTGCCTCTTTCAGGCAGGTTGAGCGCACAGGGTGACGGCCACTCTAGGTAAATCCGGCCTTCCTCGGGAAGCCTAGCTGCGCACCATGCGATGAAGTCAGTAGGGGATTCTATGTGCTCAATGAAGTGGGAACAAATAATCGCATTGAAGTCCACTCCTGGGAAGTGGGGCGTCGTCTCGGGCCAGTGCCCTAACTCGTAGCCATCCAGATTGTCGTAATGCTGCCCTTTCAAGAGCCCGAAGGCATAGAGCTTGATATCCGCTCTTGGGGGGAAAGGCCAACTCCTGAGGATGTGAAGCGAGCCATCTCCGGCTCCAACGTCAAGGAGGCAGGAGTTGCCTGGCAGGGTTTTGAAAAAAACTCCCTTCGGCTGCAGAAGATGGAGCAGTTCTTGCACCTCCCCATCCTTGAGGTGCGGCTCACGCACCGCATGGAACCAAGTCTCGATTTGCTCCCGAGTCTGGATCCCTCCCGAGGGCTTTCCTAAGAGGATTGCAAGGTCAGGCGTTTCTGTCATTGCAGGGGCGATAGTACTTCTTATCTCTTGCGATGCCAAGCTCAGAATGGCACTCAGTACTGGGTTTGGCCACACAATCAACAGCCGTGACGAACTTGGACTTCTAAGCGCCGATTATAACTGCCCACATCTCTACACCGAACAAGTCGAAACCGATCCCCATATCCCTAGATAGCACGAAGGCCCGAATCGGTATTGGTACGGTTCAACGCTTTTCTGGCTGCGCGGACAAGCGGTAATCCGGAAAGTCTTTGACTATGTTTGGATGAAATCGCTAGAGCCAGTTATAAAATGCCGCTCCTCGATGTTGTCCCGAAGACGCATTCTGGGCGATCAGCAGCCCAAAATTCATAATCTCCTCTAACGCTGCTTAATGGGGGAGTTGAGCGATTTTACTTGTCGAAGTAGAATCAGATGTACGCATGGAGAACCCCAAAAGGTGAACTTCGCTTTGGGCTTTGGAGAATAGCTTTCTTTTGCAGTGATTTGACAAGTTTTACCATTTCTAATCACAAAGATTGAGATATTGATTTCGTTGTTTCTTGCATTTTGTGGTTAGAAGCTTTTTACAGCCTTACTGTCGAATCATCTTGTCCGAATCATAAACGAGATAGACGGGTCGTCCGTCACGCTGAAAGAAAGTCTGTGCTTTAGCCTGACGATGGTGCCGAGCCAGGGCCTCTTGGTATGCATCGAGCACTGGTGCTTTTCCAAACGGTGGGGTATAGAAGACCGCGACATAGTTAGGCCGGGGGAGCAGGGATTCCATACAGGTTTCCAGCTTGTCTTCATCACATACGAAGTCCTCATACCGGATGTGTCCGTTAGAAAGCAGCACGAGCTGGTTGCTGAATCCCCATTCCATCAGAATGAAATCCTTGTCGGGATTCCTGCCCGCAAAAGAAGCAAGCTCGTATATGGCGTCGGACCAGTAGCCTACCCCTCCGCTCACCTTAAAGGACTGAAGATAATGGAGGTCGACGACCAACTGGGCCAGCAATAGCGGCGACAGGCATAAACCCGTCACGATCCCTGCTGCTGTCTGCGATTTGCCTAGCCAGTCCCCCAATTCACAAACAGCGAAGGCAATGACGGTGAAGACAAAAGGATAAAGCACAAGCACGTGGTGTGCGCCATTCGCCTCAGGATTCAGGCAAATAAAGGCTGCGATGATGATGAGCTGAGTTGTTACGAACAGAATTTCCCTTTTCTTCCTAAGCCGTCCTAGAGTCCAGAGAATCAGGATCAACACCAGTGACCCTGCAAGGGCTAAGGGCAGCGGAGACCTTTGAACCCAGGAAAACCCGGCGTTCATTCTCGCCAGGATATCGCCTTTTTCTGACGATTGGTCCTTCGGAATCCCTGCCACATCTTCGACTTGGCCACGAGTGACTAGGGAATAGACACCCTGCCCGTCCAGCGTTCTACGAAACAGCTCGTATCGTTGCTTCAGAGTCTCAACCCTGGGAAGCGTCATGACCTGATGGTGCTTGAAAGTTTGCATGTGCTTCACGATGTTGAATCCGATCAATGGAAAGCAACCAGCGAGCCATGCAGCGAGAAACCAGACCACCGCGCGCCGGCTCAGCAACTGCTTTATGTCTTTCCGGAAGAAAAGGAGGAGTGCAATAAAGAATGCGGCGAGGTGCCAGGCGAAAATGATTTTGTTGTACAAGCCCAGGCCGAAGAGTAACCCCGCAATCGCCAGACAATTCCGCTTCCCTGCCTGCATCCAGCGCCACATGAAGTAGAGTGAAGATACCTCCAGGACCAACATCAATGACACGGGGCCCCAATCAAGTTTGTTCGCAAATACAAATGTTGGATCCGTGGCAAATAGCAACAACCCGATCACTGCAATCCTCCGGTCGTCAAACATCCGGCGAAGCAATGCGTAACTCATAAGCAGAGTGATCAGGCCGATGCATACAACGGGCAACCGGACAGTGGCAGCACTGGTCCCGAAAACTTTGAAGATTGGGGCATATAGGACGGACTTCACCGCTCCATTATAGTCCATGACCATGAGCGGCAGTCTCCTGCCGAAAAGCCTAGGTGCCCAGTTTACGAAAAGTGCGTTGACTTTGCCCATTGAGGCGTTGACGAAATTGACTTCGTCATACTGCAGACCGGGAAGTTTCAGGAAAGTCAGTGATAAAAGGAGATATAGGATTAGCGCAAAAATGATCCATAACGACGTGCCCTTTTGGACAGCCATGGCAGTTGCTTTCTATGATAAATTTAATAGCTCTTATCCTGCAATTATGACACAGCCCAGGCCTGAATAGTTCATAGCACGTTGCGGCAATAGAATTTGGTACGTACCGATCTGTCAGACCATCAAAAAGTGTTTGCTTGGTAGTTCTTGGTAAACTTTGTCAAGGCACAAAACCTAAACTGAAGTGCAGCAACTCCCACGAAGTCGCATTGTGGGGAATTGCGCCAAAATGTTAATTTAGCCTTTCAACTTTCCGATGAACGCTACTCGGAAAAGTGAAATATCCCCTGATTCCCACGAAGTCGCATTGTAGGAAACTACTGCGCTGCACGTTCTCAGTTTTTCACATCGCCGTTTCTTATAGGTTGTCTGTTGAGCATTCTCAGAGAAAAGGAGAAAAATATAGAGCTTTCTCTTCTTTCTTCCTTATTTGATTCTCTTGGCATATGTTTTTCCGCAGTACGCATCGTCCCGCTATGAATACGATGCTTCTTGGGAGTGTGAATCCAGGTCACATTTCAATAGCACATCAATTGAGACTAACAATCCTCCGGACACGTGCATCACAATGCTAATTTTGCTCTTCGCCAGGGTGTTCTCACCCTCGAACCCGGAAAAAGCGAACCTGAAGCGCGCGCGACCTATAGATCAAAGATCCCGCGCTATCGATATGGTTGCGAAGCCAGGCTTGTCCCGCAGCCGTGGCATTCAGCTCGTCGTAGGCAGTGCCTTCAAGCCAAAGTGTGACGCCTTTTCGTCGGAGGTTTGTGCGCATCATTTCCATCTGTCCGGCATCGCCGGGGGCGTATTGCCATGACACCTGAGGATTGAAGTAGCTTATAGTCCACAGGTCGGAGTGAAACAGGCCATAGACAATCGCGGTGTCTTTCGGCCAGTCCGTGCCGTGAAGCATTGCGAAGTTTAAAACTTCGTTGCTTGCCGTCCGGGAATACGGATAGATAACGAACGTGAAGTTCCAGGCAAACACGGCTGCAACTAACAGGGGCAAAGCTCTGGAATGAGTTTTGGTACCGTTGGTTGCCGATCCGAAAAAAAACACGAGGGCTGGCAAATAAAACAATCGGTAGAACGTGTTATCTGGAAGCCAGAATAACAGGAACAGTATGTACGCTGCGAGCCAGACCAGTAGTTGCTTCTCCCCTATCATCAGGCTCGTGCATAACAACTTCCAATCCTGGCGGGCAGGCCGCTTGAGTCGCACAAGGGAGCGCATCAACAGCACGAGTGTCGTTCCAAGCGCAATGATTCCCAACACCATGACTGTATCTAGGCGCAAAAGCAAAATCTTGCCGCCGAAGAAGAGTCGTAGTGTTCCATTCAAACTCAATGCGATGGCGCGCGGCACATTAAAGGTAAATGTCGAATCCTCGGCGTGAGTTGTAATCCAGCGCCAGAAATTCTCCGGGCGGCTAAGCCTGAAGGCGGATATAAATGAGCATGCGGTGAGAACTCCAGAGGTTACCATATACTGAAGGACTGTCTTTAACCTGTGGTGTTTTTCGGTTTGCTGTCGCAACAGGCAGACGATGGCGACTGGGAAAAAGAACAGTGCCAATTGGTGTAGCACCATGGCGGCGGTATGAAGCAACGCAATAATCATCGGACGCGGTCGTTTATCGGGCAGCAGAAACCAGAAGCTTAAAACCAGGAAAAAAATCGACGGGATATAAGCGTCAACGTTCGTAGCAAACTTCCACCATGTCGCCGAGAACGCGAACAGTGCAGCAAGCGCGGTGGATCGCCGAAGCGATCCGGTCATTGCAAACAGAATGCGCCATACCAGAAGCACAGTGGCGGCAGCAATAATGGCATTCAGCGCCTGAAGCATATAAAGAGCGCGCACGGAAACCTCGAGCCACGCAAGACCTCGCCAAGCGAAATATCCGACCACGTTATAGACAAGATGATTAGGTTGAAACAACGGCGCAACACTGCCCCGAGCACCTTCAATTGCGAGGGCGAAACCGACGCCATCCCAATAGTACTGTTTGGTGGGGATCATCAAATACACCAGTAGGGCTACCAGGAAAATAGCTAGACCACGGCCCACGGGCGCGTTAGCAATACGGGATTTTGAATTCTTTTGCTGATCTCCAAACAAAATTGCCACCTCTAACTCATCACTATTTTCGGGTCATTATTGTCCAGAAGTCGCATTATGGGACAGAACACCGTATCGCGTGTGCCTAAATCCCGGTCGCTTATCCAGTATGCCAACAACCGGAATTTGGGGGGCATCATGGGCAGGCCGCAATGCAAACTCCAGCTTGTTCCGACTATACGCGCGAACCAGCTGCGGAGTCCTCTAAACGGGCAACTCTTTGGCGACGACGATGACATTCATGGCGAGACCGACATTACGGCAAAAGAATTGACGGGATAAACATGTGGAGAATGCCGGCCACAACCACACCGGTTATGATAAATGAAATTGGTCCAGCGAGCAGCAGCAACCAGGCATGACGGCGCAACAAACCCGAACGCGAAAGGCCAAACACCACCGCGCTTGGCACGCATAGAAATATCAGCCAATACTGGACCGCCAGCCGGATTGCTGCGCCGGTGCTAACATTGCGGAATTCCACCAATGCGAGAACAAGACATGCAGCTGCGAGAACAAGACATACAGCGATAGTCGCCGCTGCCGATCCCGCAACTCCCACCCGCCGCCTGTTCAGAATAATGAGGATTACGGAGACGAGAAGGGAGCCCACCAACAAGGGAATTGGATTAATGCTCTGCATCGCTTTCATCCTCCATCACCGAGGCGCAACCCCCATCGTGGCTGCCCGTCCTGTTTGTCCCGATTTTACCACTATAGGATACTCTCCAACGTTTAATCACCGTGATTGTGTCGCATCAGTTGTCCCGAAGTATTCTGGGAAACCTGTCGGCAATCGGCTCTCGGCGACTTGGGACGGGGACGGTCAAGCCTCGCCAATCACTAAGCTCTCACGGGCGGCCTACATGACGTCTTGGGTTACCTTTTTTTAGAACGTTGATCTCAAGGTGCGGTCGGAACATCCGGAATCGTTCGAGCGCCAGCTTCCGGGCTCCTCGGAAAACTCGGCGAGCTCGTTCATGCGTCAAGGCCAGGCCAAATAGCGTGCAAATTTCCAGGCCAAATAATTTGCAAAGTCATAATTTTGCAAATTCCCTATTCTTGACGAATTAAGATAAAATCTGTTATCTTAAATGGTGGAAGATGAAGAATAACCTTCAACCGGGAGAAACTTCCTTGACAAAAAATGAGGATGTTTTGAGATGTTCTTTCTGTTCCAAAAGCCAGAACGACGTAAAGAAGCTTATCGCGGGGCCGGCTGTCTATATCTGCGACCAGTGCGTTGAGAGCTGCAACCAGATCCTTGCCGCTGAAAATCAGCGGCGTCCGGCAGGGCGGCTTGGACCATTTTTTGCTAAGCTTCAGGAAAAAATTCGGAGGATGTTTACGGCGTCGATCGTGGCGGACGCAGGGCGACGCACTGACGCCTGATTTTATAGAAACTGTGATGGTCAAGGGGGAAAAAGGGGTCAGTATGGGCGAAGTCACGGGCCTGGGTCATCGGCTCGAGCTGCGGCGCGAGGCCGGAGGTATGAGAAACTACCTGGCCGGAAAGCCCGTGCATGCCGGCGACATCCTGGAACTGTGGAAAGCTGGGGCCTGGCTCCGGGGGCGCTACGAGTGGACCTTCCGTACGGACGACGAACCGGTCCTGTACCTGGCCGAAGATAAGGCGGTTTGTCTGTCCTCGGCAGATGTGCTGCGCTGGCCGGGAGCGATCTGAATAGAGGTTTGGGTTTGGCGTGAATTTTCGGCTTAAAGGGCTTCTGGGCCGACTGACGCTGGAAAATTCCCGCAAGAAGGCCTCTAGGAGGCACGATCTCGACCTGGGCCTTACCCTATGTATCCCCCCTTCGTAATTATTTGGGAATTTCCTATGAGCGCAAACCTACCTGCAATTTCATCCGAACAGATGTTGCCGCCGATCCTTTCCGGCAGCTTCACCCCCGACACGCGCCGGCGCGTGGAGCAGTTTTATTTTTCCGTGGCCAGTTGTTTTGAGTCCTGGGTCACTCGCCGGCAGTCGCCTCATACCCAACGGGCGTACCGGGAAGACTTCATGGCCTTCGTGAAGTTTATGGGGATCGAATGGCCAGACCAGGCTTGGCAGATCCTGACCGCCTCAATTAAAGACGTCCAGGCATTCCGGGACCTGCTCATTGGGAAGGATGCGGCGCCAAAAACGCTCAACCGGAGGATTTCTTCGGTCTCGAGTTTTTATAAATACCTCGGGGCTGCAGCGGCCGAGCTGCGGCTGCCCATCACCGTTCCGAATCCGGCACATGCCCAGTTCATTGCGCGCGAGTCCACGGATCCCCGGGATGAGACCAAAGCTTTGAGTGCCACCCGCGCGCGGCAACTTATGGGCATACCTTCCGGGGACACGGTGCTCGAGTACCGCGATCGAGCGATTCTGAAATTCTTCCTGTACTCCGGGGCCAGGCTTTCGACTGCCTGCCGGCTGAAGGTGACGGATTTTCATCAGGACGGGGATGAGGCGACGATCCGGCTGCATGAGAAAGGCGAAAAGCGGCGAACAATCGGACTTCACTACCAGGCTGCCCAGGCTATTCATGAGTATATAGAGAAGGCCGATATCACGTCCGGTCCCCTCTTCCGCCCAAGGCTCAACTCGAGGAGCCTAAAACTTGCGGCCCGGCCCATGAATCCCGTCAGTCTGTACCTCTTGATTGAAAGCTACCTTGAGCAGCTCCCCGGAGCGGTGCGGGAAATACAAAATCCGGACGGAACCAGGATGCGGCACTGCATCTACACCCCCCACTCCCTGCGGGCTACGACGGCGACCCTGCTCCTCGATGCCGGCGTCGATATCCGCAAGGTGCAAGATCTCCTCGGCCACCGGCACATCACGACAACCCAGATCTACGACAAACGCCGGCGAAGCACATCCGATGGCGCCTCGCACGACGTGCCGATTTGATGCTTCTTGCTTGTATGACCTGCTTCACTCCCAAAGAAGCTGGTAGTATATGATAACGTTTAGCACTTTATCCTCCGGAGGGCATCGGGTGAAAGAGAGGAAAATAGTATGACCGGTATTCATTTTCTGACCGATGAAAAGGGCCGCAAGATTGCCGTGCAGATCGACCTTCGCAAACACGGGGCGCTTTGGGAGGATTTTTACGACGGTTTGGTTTCACAACGGCGGCGCAACGAGAAAGGCGTTCCCCTCAAATCCGTCAAAGCCGACCTGATCAAACGCGGGCGTCTGCGTGGCTAAATATGTCATCGACATTAAACCGTCCGCCCGGAAGGAGCTGGAGGACCTGAGTGACCAGCTCATCGCGCGGCTGGTGCAGAAAATTGAGGGCCTGGCCGCTAATCCAAGGCCTCCCGGCTGCAGAAAACTGCGCGGTTATACAGATCTCTGGCGCGTCCGTGTCGGGGATTACCGCGTCGTCTACATCATCAACGACGATCACAGCACAGTGAGCGTTACCCGCCTTGCGCACCGCAAAGAGGTCTATGAATAGCGAGTTCTTTAAGGGGCCCAGCAGCCCAAGAAGAAGACCGCCGTCTGAGGCTGGGCCTTTTTAGCCAGCCCGGAAACTTACTTGTCACATGCGCCCGCGCGTCTTCATCACTCCATGCGGCGCAGCATACGACCGGCGGTAGAGGAAACTGTTTAGTTGACACTGTAAACTAAAACATTTACACTAGAAGGATGATCGGCGGCTTTCGACATAAAGGGCTTGAAGAAATTCACCGCACCGGCAAGACACGCCGGATCGGCACCGATCATATCAGGAAGTGCGTGCGCATCCTGCAATTGCTGGAAGTAGCGGCGCAGCCGGAGGACATGAACATCGCAGGCTTTCGCTTTCACGGCCTGCAATGCAACCCAAAACGCTGGTCGGTGCGCGTGACTGGGAATTACCGGATCACTTTCGGCTGGTCAGGCGAAAATGCTTTGGATGTCGATTTTGAAGACTACCATTAGGGAGGAAATTATGAAGAGAAAGAACGGACTGCCGCCCGTCCATCCGGGCGAGATTATCAAGAAAGACATCCTGCCGTCTGTCGGCCTGTCCGTGACGGCTGCAGCGAAAGCTCTGGGCGTGTCCCGCCAGATGCTTCACGACATTCTGGCGGAGCGCAAGCCCCTGTCTACCATCATGTGCCTGAAGGTATCCCGCCTGTTTGGCAGCTCACCGGAAGTATGGATGCGGTTGCAGGCAGCCTACGACCTGAAGAAGGCTGAGCAAAACAAGAAGGTCATGGAACGTGTCGCGCGGATCGTGCCTGTAAAGCCGGTCGAAGAAGTTTGGGTCTGACCCCCTGCGGGCAGGCGTGCTTTCTTCAGCCCGGAAACTTACTTGTCACATGTGCCCTGTCCCGTAGCTCCACGCAAGCCTTTCGCCACTTTCCCTCCCTATTTCCCGCCGCGCGCTCGCAATTCATTACAACACTCCAGACGGCCTTCCGCTCGATTTTGCGATCTTGGCCGACCTCATTTTTCCATTCGAAGCATGAGAGTGGGAGCCGTTCTGGGTAGCGAACATCGTCATAATCGCGGGCCCCCTCAATCCAATTTTCCGGCGTTCGAATAGGAGTGTTGATAACTGCATTGATCGTGTTAGGCAGGGAAGCCTTGATGGAAATTCTGGGATTGGTGCCTTGCCAATCCCAGACGCAATACCTCGAGGAAAATCTTCGAGCTCTCGCGGAGTGGAGACAAAGTGGATACTTGTCTCCGCTTTGTCTCCTCTCTGTCTCCACTACTGGCGGATTTCAGCAGGAAGTGGATACAAAGAGGATACAAGTATCCACTTATTAAACCTGTATCTCGCAATAATACATTGACTTAGAGTAAATAAAGAGATGACTTCCCGGCAATCTGGTTATCACCCAATTTCACTTCGAATTTCAATCTCAACATCTATCCGGATCACCTTTTTGCGGCGCACCCGCTTCAGGTTCCTGACTAACATCGTCCACGTTTACCGGCATGGCGCTTTTCAGCCCGCAAGCCGCCGCGCCTTACGCGGCTCGAAACTGATAAGCAGACGCGACCCGGTAGCCTCTGCGAGCCGTTCCAGCGTCCGCATTGACGGCCGCACGCGGCCGCTTTCCAGCCGCGCCACGACCGGCTGAGTGGTCCCCATCTTCCTTGCCAACTCCTGTTGCGTCAGGCCCGCACGGTTTCGCGCATCGATGAAGGCCGAGGCCAGAACGAATTCCTCTTCCAGAGCATCGTAAGCCTTCCGGTACTTCGGCTCCTTCATCCATTTCTTGTGCAGATCAGATACGCGTGCCATCGCTACCTCCACTACTGAACTGACTTCGCACGGGTCAAGCCCAGCTCGATCTCGCGCCGTGGCGTCTTCTCAGTCTTCTTTACGAATACCCGTACGATCACCACGCGCTTCCCTACCGCTGTTACATACAGCGCCCTTGAAATCCCGCTTCGGCCCTTCAGCCGCATTTCCCAAATGCGGCCCTCTATATGCTTCACATGTGGCTCGCCGACACGCTCCAGACCCTTTTCCTCGATGAGCTGCGCGATCCGCGCGAACCTCGCCCGCATGTCTTCGGGCAAAGCCTGGACCTCTGCATCAACGGTTTCGTCTAGGGTCTCGACCGTCCAGCTCATAGTCTATTATACCATAAAAGATATATTTGCCTCGCCGAACTGGCGTGCCAACTCCAGCAGCAGCGTGATCTTGCCCACCCGCCGCGGACTCCCGCAGCCGCTCGGCAAGCCGGCGGCAAATAAGGACCGGACAAGCACCGGACGGAGACCGAACAAGCATCGAACAAAAGCCGAACAGACGCGCACCAGATACGCAACAAGAACGCAACAAACGCGGAACAAGATGCACCCATTTCCAGGCCGCGTAACTCTAAGCCGAAGGCTTAGGGATGGTGTCTTTTCAAAAAAGATTAGACCCGGCGAGATGAAACCCATTTTCTATGGGGGCTTCGCAAGCATTTCTGCAATGCCGCAGTCCTGTGACTCCACCTGGCCACCCCCCCGGGCGCGTTTATGCAGAGAGCTACCCCGCCCCGGCCTCACAGCCGCTCGTCCGGCATATGGCGCTTTATTTTACCCGACCGATCAGCGAAAATCGCTTTCATGGGCTACCCGAGAAAGACCGAACACGCCGGGCCGAAGCATGGCAAGGGCGCGTATTGGGGACCGAAGCGGGAAGCCAAGCGAAAGAGCAGCCGTGCGCGGCAGAAGAACTGGCAGCGCGAAATCCGCCAGGAGATCGACCGCCGAAACACCTAGCTCGTTGCGAGCCCGTTCACTCAAAAATCGGAGCCAGCTTCGCCAGCACTTCATCCATGATCCCGTCGGGAACGCTTTCCAGCTTCTTGCCCCTGCGCGCGCCGAGATCGAGCGCACGGGGCTGATCGCAGCGGACAATGCCTGTCGTTTTGGTTCCGGCCCCCTCCAGCGTCACGGCAAAGCCTGCTGTCCGTGCGAAACTCCCGCCGCTCGTGATCGGGAGAACCACCGGCACTTTCGTCACTCGATTGAAGGCCTCCGGCGACACGATCAGGACCGGACGGCGGCCCTTTTGCTCGTGTCCTTCCGTGGGATCGAGACTGACCAGCCAGATTTCGCCGCGCTTCATCAGATGAGCTCGCCGCCCACCGGCTTGCTATCGAGCCATTTGCGCTCTTCCTTGCTGCGCGGAGCCTTGGGATCGCATTGGGTGAGCAGCTCGTCCAGGGTATAGTGGCGCCGTTGCTGCGGCTCCACGACGAGACGGCCACTTTCGACCCCGATGCCGACCTTGGCTCCCGGCCGCAGGCGCAGGATATCCAGCAAAGCGGGCGGGATGGCCAGCATGATCGAGCCGCCGACCTTGCGCAAATTCGTTTTGTGCATGGCGTCCTCCATAGTTATATTTTAATATAACATCTTCAGGGAGGATTCTCAAGCCTCTTCCTGCCCCGCGGTCCAGGATTCAATATAAAAACCAAAAATCTTGGCCGTCTTTTTAACAGCGACCTGAATTCACGCCGAAAGGTTACCAGGCAGATCCGTGTAATTTTATACGCTAAGACCCACTCGCGCGGTGGCGGGCGGTGGCACGTGGCCGAGGTAACGACGCAAAGACGTTCGATGTTCACATCGCGACGATCTACCGGGTTTCAGCAGCAGGCGCTTAAGCCAGTTTTCTGTTCCGTTGCTCCCCAAACCCCATATCAAAGCCGATCAACCGCGAGCCAAAGTTGTAATGTCGAGCTACGGCTCGCTGAAACGGGGCTATGCCATGGCTCTGGTTGTCCTAACACCCAAATGGCCCCTGGTGACACGACTGTTGTGTCTACCACCACTTAAGCGGACAGGTCCCCTGCCCTTGCGAAACCGATGTCTTGGAATGCTTCGTCTTCGAGGAGTCGTGTTGTTGCGTTTCATGCCCATAAGCAGGTTTCGTTTCAATGAGGATGACAGTGATTTAGTCTGGCCTGACGAACCAGGGGGTGTTAGTGGCGTTTTAAAAATGGGCCACTTAGCGGAACAGATGGGGGCTAAGGCAAGGTGCTGTAAATGACTCCAAGACGAGATGATGTTGGAACATGCTCTGATCTTATCCCCCATACCAACTTGGAAATAAAATTACGGCGGATAAAGGAAATGCTTGAGGTCCGCCACGTGTCCGTTATCCGTACTGCCATTCTGCGTGAAACGACGAGTCCAAAACTCCGCCATTGGGCTTGAAACGCAATACGTGTCGCCTCGAGCAGTCAGCCCAGCTGCTCGCTCGTGCCCGCGAGTTCCTCAAGGAGCAGCGGGTGCTCTTAAAAATGGTCTCATGGCAAACGCGGATTTGGTATTTTCCGAACAGCAACCCTGCAATCTGCGCGTAGGGCATCGGCGGTCTTCGCTGCCTCAATGAAAGAATCTCGTTCTCGTGCGGAATCAAGCATGATTGATAGGGCTTACCTGCCATTGCAATCTGCGTCTCCATTGAACATAGAGTTTTTCAAAGTGGCAACATGTTGCCGGTTTGTTGCCTCTTAAAGGGTCCTGATTAATAAAAGTGGCAACAGAGCGGCAACAAAGCAGCAACACGTTGCCACTTCGTTGCCGCTCTGTTGCCACTCGACAGTCACTCGAAAATTACCTTCGAGGTATTGCGTCTGGGATTGGCAAGGCACCAATCCCAGAATTTCCATCAAGGCTTCCCTGCCTAACACGATCAATGCAGTTATCAACACTCCTCCTCGAACGCCGAGAACTTTAATTGAGGAGGCACGATGGCGACGATGTTCGTCACCCAAAACGGCTCCCCCCTCTCATGCTTCGAATGGGAAAAGAGGCGTAAAGTTGCGCACGCACATAAAAGGAAGCCGTCTGGGTGGAGAAGGGCAAGCGCAAAAAAAGCTCATCAAGATCGGCGAGCGCCAGGTGACTGCCGAAGTGCAGAACACGGACCTGAAGGGCTTTGTCTGCCTGTCCGTATGCAAATGCGAAATCCTCGCGAACCTTGCGGCTCGCGTTGCTGAAACCTTTCAAGAAAGGGGAGAGCATCCGTCGCGCGCGACGCACGATAAAGGATATTTTTTGCAGCAATCTGGAAGGTACTATAGCGCTTAGATAAATTGACCCCTGACTGATTCATTTGTGCTCAGATAAATCGACCAATTCATCCAAAGCATGTAGAAGGTGTTTTGTTTCCAAGTAGTGCTATTTTCCCAATGGAGATAGATC
>Ga0326728_10017595_pt1 | contig 14270 bp, 14 predicted proteins | sample MB3enrmetagenome_FD_207602 | JGI IMG/M metagenome (GOLD analysis project Ga0326728, IMG submission 207602) | Lab enriched peat soil microbial communities from McLean, Ithaca, NY, United States - MB31MN | ecosystem: Environmental > Terrestrial > Soil > Wetlands > Peat | place: USA: New York...
GCCACCCGCGCCTTGAACTTCGGGCTGTACTGTTTCCTCGTCGTCGTCATCGACCTCTCCTTGTCAACGACTCCGCCGAAATCTTAGCTTATTGCCTGGTCTGAAATCTGGGGACCACTATACACCCCCTCCCCTGCTCCTCCCTCAACGCCCTCGCCGACCCGACCCGAAGCCCGCACCCACGCAGTCCAGCACCCCGCTAAGGCACCAGCACTGCCGAGACCCTCACAAATGTAGCGGCGTCGCGCGCCGGTGGCGAACAGCGGATTTCGTACGCCTCGCGTAACCGCAAGCGCGATCTACATGCCCGACAACACGCCAACGGCCACAAGCGGGACACCCAAGCGGGCAATCGTGAGTTGAACATCCCCGGGGCGTCTCCCCGAGCGCCATGTGGATTCCGACTCCCCGCGCAGGCTCATCAAGCAAGAAACCACGGCGTAGATCGGCAAGAGCAGCAATGCCAGCATCCCAAACGCTCCAGCGGGCCGGCCATCAGACGCGGCATCCACGGCGTCCGGCGGAGGGTTCTGTTCAGCGTCTCGGATTGGAATAGCAGGCCGCGGTTGAGCGATTGCGCTTCCCGCCGAACGGAGGACAGCGTGGCTCCTGGGCCGCCCGTGGCGCGAACGTACGCGCGGTGGCCCGGGACGCAGGGGACATCCGTTGGGGCCCCAACGATCCCTCCCGTAACACACCTGTCACGGATACCGTCCTCCCGTGCAGTCGGTCATCGACCCGCAACGGCGGCTATTGTTGACTGAGATCGCACCCCAGCGCGAAACGCAAGGCGGCGCAGACTTCGGCCATCCGCGACGAACTCAGCCGGGCCACTCGCCTGCCTAGGCGCTCCTGGGAGACCGTGACGGCGTGGTGCAGGTTCACGGCGCAAGGCGCCTTCATGCTGTCCTCTTTGCTCAGCACTACCTCGGATGGCACCCCGCGAATCGTGGACGCGATCGGGGCAACGGTCACGGTCGACAAATAGGCAATGGCGCTGCCGCGAGTCAGGACGAGCACCGGTCTCTTCTTACCCGGCGGCGCAAACTGGTATAGGCGGACATCCCCTCTGGCTATTCCGCCGGCCACGCCGCCTCCGCTTCCCAAACGAGCGATTCCCCCCGAGCGGGCGGCCGTCTCGCATAGCCCTCGCGGTCGCGATCCTCAAGGGCGCGGATCTCCAATCTCCGGAGGTGTTCCCGGAGCGCGTCGCGAATCAACGCGGAACGGCTTCGTTTGGTCCGCCGCGCGGCCCGGTCGGCCGCCTGCAATAGCTTGGTATCGAGAACCACCTGGATCGTTTCCATATGTGGAGTCTGCTCAACAGTACACTCCACAAGCCGGATTGACTGCTTCATTGGCGCGCCGCCCTCTCGACTCACTCGGCGCGCAGGGCGGTCACCGGATCGACTCGCGCGGCGCGCAGGGCGGGGATGTAACCCGCGGCGACCGCGGCCAACGCCAGCAGCAGAGTCAGACCGGCAAAGATTCCGGCGTCGATCCGCATGACGCCGTACAGCGCGCTGGACATCGCGTGGAGCACGGCCAAGGTAACGGGAACCCCGATGGCCAGCCCGAGCGCGCCCATGCGGACGGCGTCCGCGAGGGCCATGGTCAGAATGTCCGCGCGGCCGGCCCCCAGCGCCATGCGGATTCCGATTTCGCGGGTGCGCTGCGCCACCGAATAGGAGATCACCGAGTAGATCCCGCTCACGGCCAGAAACAGGGCGATCAAAGCATAGGTCACCATGCTGACGGCCGCGGCCCGCACGCCGGAAGTTTGCTCCGCCAGCCACTGTTCCATGCTCTTCAGGTCGAACACGGGCTGACCGCGGTCCACCTTCCGCACCTCGGCGCGCGCCGCGCCGGCCACTCGCATCGGCTCGACCGAGGTTCGAATGAAGATCGTGACATCGGGGCGGGGCGTCTGCCGGAAAGAGAGGTACACGCGCGGCTCCGGCTGGGCACTGAAGAACCAGTCTTTCACGTCGCCGCAGACGCCCACCACGGCCAGCCAGCGCGGATCGTTGACGGACAGCCGGACGCGGCTGCCAACCGGGCTCGCACCGGGCCAATAGTGGCGGGCCACGCTCTCGCTCAGCACCACCACCGGCTGCGACTCGCGGACGTCGCCATCGGCGATGGGACGTCCCTGAAGCAGCGGCAGGCCGAGCGCGCGGAGGTATTGGCCGGTCACGGCATAGACGGAAGGCCGCGGCTCACCGCGACCGGGAGCGGCCCGCCCTTCGACCCACACGCCCTGGGCGCCGCCGGCCTGAGCGGCAACCGCCGAAGATTGCGCCGCCGGAACTCCCGCGAGGCCTTGCAACAGGCGTTCGTAGAACTCGGAGAACTGGCTGGCTTCCGCATATTTCGATGGCGGCAGCGCGGTCTGCATGGTGAGCAGGTTGCGGGTGTCGAACCCGACGTCGGAAGTCAGCAGCCTTTGGAACGTCCCCACCATGGCGCCGGCGCCCACCAGCAGAATCAGCGCCAGAGCCACTTCCGAAATCGCCAGCACCGACCGGAGGCGGCTGCGCGCACGGCCGGCCGAGCCGCCGCGTCCGCCTTCTTTCAGCGCTTCGTTCAGATCGTTCGCGGATGTCCCGCGAAGAGCGTGCACCACCGCGGGAATCGCGCATAGCAGCCCCACCACCACCGACACCGCGAGGGTGAACAGGATCACGTTGGCATCGACCCGCAGGTTCTTGAGGCCGGCGACCCACCGCAATATCTCGGCGGGAATCATCCGGGTCTGCGAAGTTATGTTCCAGTCCGCCAGATACAATCCAACGCCTCCGGAGACCAGCGCCAGAATCAGGCTCTCGGAGACCAGCAGCATGACGATGCGTAAGCGCGTCGCGCCCATGGCGGTGCGGACGGCGATCTCTCTCTGACGGTTTGCCAGGCGCAGGAGCAACAGATTCGCGACATTCGCGGCGGCCAGAAGCAGGACGAAGCAGGCGGTCCCGAGCAGCGTGAGAAGAAAGCGATCCGTTACGGTGTTGGTCAATTCGCGGATGGGGATCACCTGAATGTCGCGGTCGCGATTGCTCTCCGGATATTGGGCGGCAAGCCGGCGCCCGAGCGACGCCATCTCCACGCGCGCCTGGTGGAGAGGCAGGCCGGGCTTCAGGCGGCCGAGAACGGCGAGCGTGTGCGACTCACGGTCTTGCCGCTGCGCCACCGGGAACGCGAGCGGCGCCCAAATCTCGGTTTCGAGCGGGAAGTTGAAGTCCTCGGACATGACACCGACAATCGTGTAAGCCGCTCCGTCCAAGGATAGGGTCTTGCCCAACACAGCCGGGTCGGCCGCCAGGCGGCGCTTCCAGAAACCGCGGCTGACGACCACCGCGTCATGCCGTCCCTGGTCCGTCTCGTCGGCGCGGTAAGTTCGGCCCAGAGCGGGTTGCAGGCCCAGGACCTGGAAGAACTCGGGCGTGGCGAGACACGCCTGGACGCGCTCCGGATCGCCGGCTCCCGTAAGATTGGCGTTCCAGCGGCGGTAGGCGGCCAGGGTCTCGAACGATCGGCTCTGCTCCTTCCAGTCGAAAAAGTTGGCCGGCGCGGCGGCCTCTCGGTCGGCGGCTTGGCTGACGGGCGACTCCCAAACGGTCATGATGCGGTCGAGCCCCGGGTAGGGGAACGGATGCAGAGTGATCGCGTTGACCATGATGAAGCACGACGCGTTGACGCCGATGCCCAGCGCCAGAGCGAGGATGAGCACGGCGGTGGTGACCGGGCTCTTTTTCCACCCGCGGAGCGCGAAGCGGAGATCGAACAAGTGATTCATGGACCTATCCGGCGGGATTGTGCAGTTTGGGGGCCATTTGTGTGGCGCTGAAAGTGGGGATGGCGGGGCAGCAGAGGTTGTTTGGGGGTGTCCGGTTTCGAGACTGGTGTGTCCGAATCCGGCGCGCGGCGCCAGGTTCGAGCAGATCGCTGCGCCTGGATTGCAGCCGATCCGGCCGGGAAACCCACGACCCGCCCGACCCAGCTTCTTCGCCGGCTTCTCCGCCGGCCCGCGTCCCGTGCGGATTTCCGCTACAATATAGAGGTTCGGCGGAGGTGGGTCTTCTCGAGTAGCAATCGAGCCGCAATCGCGAAAATCGGTCGTTTGGCAGTCCGAACACCCTCTCGTGCCCTTTTTTCCCTGGTTTTCCCGGATGATTGCCGGGTTTGCGGCAATCCCCTGAACACCATCAGCCGCATCCCGGTTTGCGCCGGCTGCCTGGCCTTGCCCGAACCCCTCAGCGCGGAGTTTTTCTGCGTCGATTGCCGCACGCCCTTTCTCAATTCGTTTCCGCTTGATGCCGCGGGCCGCTGCGCCCTGTGCCGAAGTGGATTGCGCGGCTTCGATGCGGCCTACTGCTTCGGATCGTACGAGGGCGTGCTGCGGCAGTTGATCCACATCTATAAGTACGGCTGCGTGAAGACGCTGGCCCGTCCGCTGGGCGACTTGCTGGCGCGCGCCATGCCGCGCGACGAACGTTTCGACGCGGTGGTGCCGGTCCCGCTGCACTGGCGCCGGCAATGGGCCAGGGGCTTCAATCAGTCGGCGCTGCTCGGGCGCGCGCTGGCGCGCCGTTCGGGAATTCCCCTGCTCCCGGCCCTACTCCGGACGCGTTCCACGGCCGTGCAGGCTGGTCTCAGCAACTCGTCGCGACGTCAAAACGTGGTTGCGGCCTTCCGCGTACGCCGCACCGGCGGCTTTGCGCGGAAACTGGCGGGCCGGCGGATCCTGCTGATCGACGATGTCCTGACAACCGGAGCCACTGCCGCCGCTTGCGCCATTGCCCTCAAGCGGGCCGGCGCCGCCCGCGTGGCCCTGCTTACGGTTGCCCGGGTCGACCGGAGAATGAACGGGGTTGGCGCGCCGGCCCCCGATTCCATGTTAGGAGGACGTTCCTGAATGATGGGTGATCGATTGCAGCGGCCGGTGCTGGTGCTCAACGCCAGTTACGAGCCGATCAACATCTGCGGCGCCCGCCGCGCCTTGGTGTTGGTGCTCAAGGGCGTGGCTTCGGCCGAAGAGGAATCCCTGCATGCCATCCATTCGGCGCGGAGCGCGGTGCGGCTGCCTTCCGTCATCCGGCTGCTGGAATACCGCCGCATTCCGCACCAGACGCGGGCCTTGTCGCGCAAGAACATTCTGATGCGCGACCGTTACACCTGCCAGTATTGCCACCGCATCCTGCCGTCCGGGGAATTGACTCTCGACCACGTGATTCCGCGTTCTCGCGCCGGCGAAACCGCCTGGGAGAACCTGGTGGCGTGCTGCCACCCCTGCAACAATCGCAAAGGCAGCCGCACGCCCGAGGAAGCCGGTATGAAGCTGGCGCGCCAGCCACGTCCGTTCAGTTTGCACACCAGCCGCCACCTGATGCGCATTTTGGGGAAGGGCGAAGCGCAGTGGCAGAAGTATCTTTTCTACTAGTTAACAGTTGACAGTTTACAGTTCACAGTTTACAGTTCACAGTTGTCGGTCCCGGTGGGCTTTTGCAGCCGTGTCCTGAGTCCGCACAGCGTGGTACTGCCGCGACCGGGTTTACTGTTAACTGTAAACTGTAGACTGTAAACTGTAAACTACTCCGCCCCCACCATCTCGCGCATCTCGTGCACCAGTTGCGCGAGGGTGGCGGCGTAATTGCTCAGCTCGCTTCCGGCCGACGCTCCGTCTTTGGCGGCGGCCGCGCTGGTCTGGACGGCCTGCTCCATTTGGGTCACGGCGCGGGAGATATGTTCCATGCCTCGGGCTTGCTCCTGGCTGCCGAGACTTACTTCATCCACCAGGGCCTTGACTCGCACGGAGTTCTCCGTCATGGAATGCACGGCGCCGGCTACCTGGTCGAGTTGGGCGTTGCCGTGGCGCGAGGTGGCAATCGATTCCTCGATCAGGCCGGCTGTATCCTTCGCCGCCTGGGCGCAGCGCTGCGCCAAGTTGCGGACTTCGTCGGCGACCACGGCGAAGCCCAGTCCGGCCTCTCCGGCGCGGGCCGCTTCCACTGCTGCGTTGAGGGCCAGAATGTTGGTCTGGAAGGCGATCTCATCGATCACCTTGATGATGCGCGCGATCTTGTTGCTGGACGCGTCGATCTCCTTCATCTGTTCGACCATCCCATCGAGTGTCTGGTTGACCTGCGCCGCCCCCTTGTCGGAATCCTTCACCAGGGACGCCACCTGTAGGGCATTGTCGGCATTCTTGCGAGTGATCGAACTGATTTCCTCGGTGGATGCCGAGGTTTCTTCCAGGGATGCGGCCTGCTGACTGGACCCCTCCGCCAGTTTATGGCTGGTGTCCGAAACCTGAGAAGCGCCGCTGGCGACGCGCTCGGCGTTCTCCGCGATCCGCTGCGCCAGCCCGCGCAGCGAGTAGTTGGTCTGGCGGACGAGGGCGAAGAGCATCCCGCCGACCGCCAGCGCCAGGATCGCCAGACCCAGGGTAATGAGCAGGCCGTGCGAGGCGGTCCGCGCCGATTCTTCGGCGGCCGCCGTCAGATCGCGATTCTCTTGTTCCACCAGTTCGGAGGCGCGGCGGCCGATCTCCTCCAGCCGCGGAAGCACCTTATCCGAAAAGATGCTCATCGCCGCATCCATCTGCTGGTTGGCCATTGCCTGGCTGAGTTCGGCGTGCGCCTGGTTGACCATTGCGGCTTGCTGGGTGAGGGTCTGCAGCAACCCGGAGGTTTCCGCGGAGTCGGCCATCCCGCGCAAGTCCCCGAGCGTCCGCTCCAGACGTTGGGCGCGCTCCCGGAACGCGCGTTCGTACGCGGCCGCATGCTCCTTGTCGCCGAGCATGGCCGCCATCACGTTGCCCCTCTCCTGGCTGGTCAGTGAAGACGTCGAGGCGTCCACGTCGCCGGCCAGGTACTGTTTGCGCGCCGTCACCTTGGCGGCGCGGTCCAGATCCCGGTTCAGACTCCGGGTTACCAGCAGCGACCCCGCGCTGAGAATCAACACCAGCGCCAGCATCAGGCCAAAAGCCCCGAGCAGTTTTTTCGTCAAACTCATGTATGTCCTCTATGTGCGCCGGGCCGGATTACAACCTGAACGTGAAACTGATTGGCGCCAGCACCTTCACCGGTTTGTCAGCCTCGGTGAACGGCTTGAATTTCCACTGCTTCAAGGCGTCCGAGGCCGGCCGGGTGAGCAACGCGTTGCCGCTCAAGATATTGACCTTCTCCACCTTTCCGTTCTCCCCAACCACGGCTTCCAGTTCGACCACACCCTCCACCTTGAACTGCTTGGCCATGGGCGGATATTCCGGCTGAACCTTGGACGTCGCCGCTTGCATAGCTTCCGCCCGGGTGACCTTCTTGATAGCTTCCTGGCCGAAAGCGAAGATAACCGCCAGAATGGCGGTCGTCACCAACCACCAAACGGTTCTTCTCCGACGAATCATCATGCCTCCCAAGAATGTCTTCTCAAGTCCATATATCGGACAAATCTCCCAAAGGTTTAGCGTTGGAGGCCCCGCCGGAACCCCTGCCCGCGCCGGGAAGCCACGTATAATCAAGAGGTAAGAGCAGCACCATGCGAAAACGAATTCTGTACGGTCTGGCGATTGTCCTGCTGGTGGTGTCGGTGCTGCTGGTGGTGTGGCAGGGTTCGTTCCATCTCGGGCGGTTCAGCCCGGAAGGCGCCCAGCAAGCCCTCATCTACCTGGCCACCCTGGTGCTCATCTTCATCCTGATCGTGGTGCTGGCCTTCAACCTGGCCCGCGAGTTTCTCAAGCTGTACATCGCCCGCCAGGCCAACGAAGAGGGCTCCCGCATCCGCACCAAACTGGTGGTCGGCGCCCTCACCCTCAGCATCGTTCCGGTTTTCTTCCTGGTGTTCTTCAGCTACGAAGTCTTCAGCTTCAACGTAAATAAATGGTTAACCGAGCCGGCCGAGGGACGCAAAGAGCTGTTTGTCGATCTGGCCAAAGCGCTCAAACAAGAAGTGCAACATGAGGCCGGCAGCCAGGCCGCTCTCCTGGCTCTCCAGGCCGAGACCCGCCGGCTCATCGAGGATGGCGCCCGCACCCCTGGTTTTCTGGAGCGATTCGCCCGCGAAGAGGGTCTCGATTCGGCGGCTATCTACAGCCCGTCGGGCGGCGTCCCGCTGGATTCCTGGGAAAGCCCGTCCACCGGCAAGCCGCGCGGCCAGGCGTTCGGTCAGACCGAATCGAGCGCCCCCGTGCCGGGATCCTCGGGGATGATCGGCATGGTCGTGGTCCGCTCCAGCATGCCCCTGGACGTGGCCGCCGGAGTGGCCCAGATCGACCAGCAGACCAAGTACTGGAACGAGCTCAGCGCGCACGGCAAGGAGCTTCGCAAGAACCTGGTCCTGCTGATGGCCCTGATTACGCTGTTCGTGATCTTCGTGGCCACCTGGATCGCGCTCTTCCTGGCCAAGCAGATCAGCGTGCCCATCACCGCCCTGTTGGAAGCCGCCCGCGAGGTGCGTAAAGGCAACCTCAAGCACCGCGTCGAGGTGCAGGCCGCCGACGAGTTGGGCCTGCTGGTGCGCGGCTTCAACCAGATGACCCAGGAAATGGAGGCCAACGAGCGCGAGCTCGACCGCCGCCGCCGCTTCACCGAAGCCATCCTGGAGAGCATTCCCACGGGCGTCATTTCCATCTCCGCGGACGGCTCCATCCAGCGCGTCAACCGTCCCCTCCTGAAGATCTTTCCCGCCGATGTATTGGATCGCGCGGCGCGGCTGGAAGACCTGTTCTCGCGCGACGACACCGCCGAAATCAAGTACCTCATGAAGCGCGCGCGCCGCACCGCCGTGGCCACCCGCCAGATCGAACTGCGCACCGAGGACCGCGTACGGCAGATCGCCGTCACCGTCTCCGCGCTGGAGGAGAAGCTCACCAGCGGATTCGTCATCGTCCTGGAGGACACCAGCGAACTGCTGCACGCGCAGAAAGCCGCCGCCTGGCACGAGGTGGCGCGCCGCGTGGCCCACGAAATCAAGAACCCGCTGACGCCCATCGGACTCTCCGCCGAGCGCATCGCCCGCCAGATCGACCGCCTGAGCTTGCCCGCGGCCTCGGCGCGCATCCTGCGCGAGTGCTCCGAAACCATTTCGAAATCCGTGGAATCGGTCAAGACGCTGGTGGACGAGTTCTCGCAGTTCGCCCGCTTCCCCTCGGCGCAGCCCGTGCGCTCCGATCTCAACCAGGTCGTCGAAGAGGCCCTGCTGGTATTCCACGGACGCCTGGAAGGCATCTCCATTCGCACCAGTTTCGCGCCCAACCTCCCGCCCGTGAACCTCGACCGGGAACAGTTTCAGCGCGTGGTCATCAACCTGGTGGATAACGCCGCCGAAGCCATGCAGGACGCCCTGGTGAAGAACTTGTACATCGCCACCCAACCGGGGGCCGCGGAGACCGTCGAACTGGTGATCGCCGATTCCGGACCCGGCGTGAGTCCCGAGGACAAGGAGAAGCTCTTCCTGCCCTACTTTTCGACCAAGAAGCGCGGCACCGGCCTGGGGCTGGCCATCGTCAGCCATATCGTGGCCGAACACAACGGGCAGATTCGCGTGGAAGATAATCGTCCCACGGGGGCGCGCTTCACGGTGGAGATCCCCGTGCCGATGGAGGCCGATTCCGACAGCGCCCCGCGGCCGGTGGCAGCCAAATTATGAAACAGCGGCGCATCTTGGTGGTGGATGACGAGCCCGGCATCCGCCAGTCTCTCAGCGGCGTTCTGGAAGACGAAGGCTATTCCGTGGATGCCGCCGAGAGCGGCGAGGCCTGCCTGGCGCTGCTCCCCGGCGGCGGCTTCGAGTTGGTGCTGCTGGACATCTGGCTGCCCGGCCTGGACGGCATGGAGGTGCTGTCCCACATCCAGGAAATGGCACCGGCGGAGCGTCCTTGGGTGGTGGTGATTTCCGGCCACGGCAGCATCGAGGCGGCCGTCAAAGCCACCAAGCTGGGCGCTTTCGACTTCCTGGAGAAGCCGCTCTCCGTCGAAAAAGTGCTGGTAGTCTCGAAGAACGCGCTCGACCACCGCAGCCTGGCCCTCGAGAACCGCCAACTCAAGGGAGACCCCGGCTCGCGCTACCGCATCATCGGCGAAAGCGTGCCCATGAAGGCTCTGCGCCAGCAACTCTCGCTCATGGCCGGCACCAACGGCCGCGTCCTGATATTCGGCGAGAGCGGTGTGGGCAAGGAACTGGTGGCCCACGCCCTGCACGCCATGAGCCCACGCGCGGCCCAGCCCTTCGTGGAGGTGAACTGCGCGGCCATCCCCGAAGAGCTGATCGAGAGCGAGCTGTTCGGACACCGCCAGGGCAGTTTCGCCGGCGCGCTGGACGATAAGACCGGCAAGTTCCAGAAGGCCGACGGCGGCACCGTCTTCCTCGACGAAGTGGGCGACATGAGCCTGCGAACCCAGGCCAAGGTGCTGCGCGCCATCGAAGAGCAGCGCTTCGAGCCGGTGGGCGCCGCCGAATCGATGCAGGTGGACGTGCGCGTAGTGGCCTCCACCAACAAGAATCTGGAGGACGAGATCGAGCACGGCAATTTCCGCGAGGACCTGTTTTACCGCCTGAACGTGATCCCCTTCGTGGTCCCGCCCTTGCGCGAGCGGCTGGAAGACATCCCTCTGCTGGCCGACCATTTTCTGAAGGAGTTCACCACCGCCTACGGGCGCAAGCCCAAGGAACTGACGCCGGAAGCCTACCAGGCCCTGCAGGAATACCACTGGCCGGGCAACGTGCGCGAGTTGAAGAACCTGATCGAGCGGATCGTGATTCTCAACCCGCAGGTGCGCGTGGACGCGCGGCACATTCCGCTGCACGCCTCCCGCCGCCAGCACGACCGTCCGCTGGAGCGTTTCGGCAGCCTGCAGGAAGTCCGCGAAGCCGCCGAGCGCGAGTACATACTTAAGAAGATGGAAGAGACCAACGGGAATATCACGCGGACCGCGGAGTTACTGGGGCTGGAGCGCAGTAACTTGTACCGTAAGATGAAGACGCTGGGGATTGGGCCGAAGGAGTAGGGGCGGCGCCCATACCGAAAGATCGGTATGTCCCCGCGGGAGCAGCAAGGCCGGGGCGCAGGCCAGATGTCCGAGGCGACAATGTGGCCAAGTGGATTGTCGTGCCCCGGCGCGCTCCCTGCCCGATCAAATCGCTCGGAACCGCTTGAATAGTGGGGAGTTCGGTTTTATTGAAGGAGCGCGGTGGCGGGATGGCCGCTTTACGGCTTGAAGGCATCGTGTCGCTAGTACCTGCCCAACGGACGCCCGGTCAGGCTCCAGTGACGTCAGGCGGAACGGGGTCCAAAAACGCGCGGATGCCGGCCAGGTCGTTGGTCAACCGAAGACACTCGTCCCTTACATGGACGAGTGTATCTGGCCCATGAAATCCCAGTTTCGCCGCTATCCGCGTTTCATCGTGAGAGTGGGCCGCCAGATTTCGTGCGTTATTCAGCCTACTGGCGCGATTTACCCAGGACCCGTCGATACGCCCGGCGACCTGTAGCCATCCTTCTGGTACAGATCGGTACCGGCCCGGGCGCAGAGTGATTGCGACACACGGCCCAAGATCGGGGGTGCTGTAGTAACTCCTTTCAGCAGCCTCGATGCGTGCCCCGAGGCCAGGATCGAATTGGTCAAGATACTTCCACTTGTTACGCGATCCTGTGAAAGGTTTCTCGGGCTCCGCAGGGAGATTCCGATTCACCTTCCACAGTTTCCGGAGCAGCGACACACAATCGCGAAAGCCTCGGGGCAGCAGCGTGTAACGGAGATCGAGATCCTCGTGGTCAAGCCGGTCAAGTTGCAAACCGTTCATCAGCAGTCCACGGACGGCGTAGTCGATGAATAGCCAAGTCTCAATAACGATCAGCCGCACGCTAACGCTGTCGGTCACCGATTTGAGGTAGGCTTGCGCTTGCGCCTGGTAATGTCTCATGTCATCGCGCGATCCGAAAAACAGATCCCGCTCTGTAGGGTCATCGGACGTAGGCGCTTGGCCGGCTTCCCGAGAAATCTCCACAGTGCCTCCCGACCATCATTCTATCGATCCTCGTGAATGCCAGCACAGGTATTTGGCTACCTGGTCGCATGCACAGTCGACGAGCTGTAGAAGTGGCGTCACAAGCCTACTCCCCCCGGCCGGCTTGGGTTCGCCGACGCACACGGCAGCCGCCGCTTGGACGTAACAAGCCTCAACTGCTAACGGTCCCCGTCGCGGTGAGCAAGCCAAGCTGGCGTTCCGGTCCGAAGCATGAGCTGCGCTCTCAAGAGCCTACCAGCCGGTCGTAATCCGAGTGGGTGCGACCCAAGCCTAAATCATCTTCCCGCCGGCCAGCCTGCCGATGGCGCGATAGTGCTCTCCGACGCGAATCCTGAAGCGATCTTCGCTTCCCTGCAAACGCCGGAAACGGAGCGAGGGATGATTGGGGTCCCGGCGCCACATCGGACGGCAGCCCTTGGAAGTGCTCCCTGAATCGCCGGGTGGCGACGAATTTCACGCTTGAGGCGGCCACTCGCGAAGGGGGCCGTTCGCCGATTCGCTTTCAGCTTCGTCAAAAAGGAAATCGAGCTTGCCCGTGGAGGAGTCGGCATCCATCTGCTCGTCCCATCGTCTTTGTTCGCGCACGCGAAACCATTCGACGACGCGCCGGTATTCTTCCGGGGGCACGCCATCGATAGCGGCCTCGATCTCCTCAACTCGGCTCATGCTGGGAGTCTATCACCATCCCAGATTGGGTCTCACTCGACGCCGGGAACCGGCCACGCCCATTTCACTTGCCCCCAAAACGCCCCGCGCGTAGAGGTGAACCCACGCGGGCCAGAGGTCGTTAGCCGACTCTCCCCATGTCCGGAGCGCACCGGTAATCACTTTCACTCCAACGCGGCCAGCAAGGCAGCCGTCGCATACCAAGCGGCTCCCGCATTCTCGAGATCGCGGTCATTCGACCAGACGAGGACCCCGAGCTGCGCGGCCAGAGCGAGAAGCTTCACGTCGTCCGGGTCCCTACGACCGATTCGCTTCGGCGCCTCGGTTGTGACGGGAGAAGCGGCGGCGAGCTCGACGGCGAGCTTTCCGCCAGGATTCGAAATGGGACAGAACCTCTTCTTCGGTCCCGCTGCGCTCCTGGACCTGGCGCGCGATCTCGGCGCTCAGCATCTCGAAAAGTTCGCGCTTCAGGTCGACCGGAATCGTCCCTTCCGGCAACGGAAAGAACACGCCCGCCAGTCGTCCACGGCGAGTGATCAATACGGGCGCCTTGGATTTCAGCAACCCGGTCGCGCTGTCGCGGAACTCCCGAACTGTGCTGACTCTCATGCGGCCACCCTGGTGACCATTATAGTTTGCAGCGAGCCAAGGCCCCCTGCAGCCGAATGACCGGCCGGAACGCGGGCGGTACACTGCAAGAGGAGAACGGGAATGGCGGACCTGACACTCGCCGAACAAATCCGGGAGAGGCATGCGGACATCCTCAGCATTGCCGCCAAGCACGGCGCAACCCGGCTTCGGCTTATCGGTTCGGTCGCGCGCGGCGAAGCCGGCCCCAACAGCGACATCGACCTGCTCGTGACGTGGGCCGAAGGGACGAGCCTCCTCGACCACGCCGCTCTCGTCTTGGAACTGGAGAGCCTTTTGGGCCGGAGGGTCGACATCGCCAGCGATGGTTGGGTGAAGCCCTCGATCCGCGAACAGTTATACCGGGACGCGATCCCCTTATGAGAGCCGACGCGGACCGCGTCGTGCCCATTTCGCGGTACCAATCAATCTGACGCTAGAGCATTAGATTCTGGTGTTTGCACGTGCGCGTGGAAGCGCTGCCTGCGTCAAAAGGCGCACTACTCGCAGTAAAGCGCGGTCCTCAGGGGCGTCGGTAACGCCATACGCCGCGCCGTTTGGCGACGGAACGCGCACGTCATCGGTCCTTTTGGTGCCTTGCGGGTTGGACGCCAGATTGCATGGGTCCCCTCGATATGCATTTGACTACTCTTACTCGGGCGGCTCTCCGAGTGGCGGCCACACTACTGATTGGGTCGATTGCTTTCGCCCAAAACACGTCCTCGCCTTCTCAAACGGCGGGAGCCGGTGGCCAAAGTTCACCGCGCTTCGATGGCAAGTGGCTCACCAAGCTCACCTGCCCTGCAAAAGGGAACACCGAAGGCTACACCTGGCAGTTTGCCAGCGTCATCCAGAACAGCAATTTTCGCGGAGAGCACGGCACGGCGGGGGAGCCCGGATATCTGCTGATCGAAGGCAAAATCGCGGAGGACGGCAGCGCCAAGCTCTCCGCAAAT
>Ga0326728_10017597_pt1 | contig 14269 bp, 15 predicted proteins | sample MB3enrmetagenome_FD_207602 | JGI IMG/M metagenome (GOLD analysis project Ga0326728, IMG submission 207602) | Lab enriched peat soil microbial communities from McLean, Ithaca, NY, United States - MB31MN | ecosystem: Environmental > Terrestrial > Soil > Wetlands > Peat | place: USA: New York...
CAACGCGCTCAGCGACATGTATCATCCCTGCCAGGCGCTGGCCGACGTCATGACCATCCGGGAGCGCTTCGGCACGCTGCGCGGTCTGAAAGTCGCCTTTGTGGGCGATGGCAACAACGTAGCCCACTCGCTGATGCTCTCCGCCGTGCGCCTCGGCGCCAACATGTCTGTCGCCACGCCGGTGGGCTTCGGGCCGAATCCGGAGATTGCCAGTCAGGCCGAGGGGCTCGCCGCGGCCAACGGCGCCAGCCTGCTGGTCACTAACGACCCGGCCGAGGCCGTCTCCGGCGCGCACGTGGTCTACACCGACGTCTGGACCAGCATGGGCAGCGAAAGCGAGGCCGAGCGCCGCCGCATGGCCTTCTCGAAGTACCAGGTGAGCCGGAGCCTGTTCGCGCTGGCCCGCCCCGACGCCATCTTCATGCACTGCCTGCCGGCGCATCGCGGCGAGGAAGTCGCCGACGAGGTCATCGAGTCGCCGCGGTCCGTGGTCTTCGATCAGGCCGAAAACCGCCTGCACGCGCAGAAGGCGCTGCTGCTGATGCTCGTGGACTGACGCGCGGCCGCCGCCCCGTTTGTTACGCTGGTACACGGATTTGAATATGGACAAACCCAAGAAAGTGGCGCTCGCCTACTCGGGCGGGCTGGATACCTCGGTCATCATTCCCTGGTTGAAGGAGAACTACGGCTGCCAGGTGGTTGCGGTCTGCGGCAACATCGGGCAGGGAGACGACGAGCTGGTTGGCCTGGAACAGAAGGCCCTCCGCACCGGGGCCTCGGAGGTCTATGTCGAGGACCTGCGCGAGGAGTTCGTGCGCGATTACCTGTGGCGCATGGTGCGCTCCGGGGCGGTCTACGAGCACAAGTATCTGCTGGGCACCTCGGTGGCGCGCCCGCTGCTCGCGAAGAGGCAGGTGGAGGTGGCGCTGCGCACCGGATGCGACGCCCTGGCCCACGGCTGCACGGGCAAGGGCAACGACCAGGTCCGATTTGAGCTGACCTACAAGGCGCTCGCGCCGCACCTGCGCGTCATCGCGCCCTGGCGCGAATGGGACATCCGCTCCCGCGAAGACGCCATCGCCTACGCGGCCAGCCGCCAGGTTCCCATCGCCGCCTCGCTCGCCAAAATCTACTCGCGCGACCGCAACATCTGGCACATCTCCCACGAAGGCGGAGCGCTGGAGGACCCGGCCAACGCCGCGCCCGACGATATCTGGATGCTCACCACCAGCCCACAGGACGCCCCCGACACGCCGGGTTTGGTCACCGTCGGTTTCGAGAAGGGCACGCCGGTTTCCGTGGACGGCCAGGCGCTGGACCCCGTGGCCCTGCTCACGGAGCTCAATCGCATCGGCGGCCGGCACGGCATCGGGCGCTGCGACCTGGTCGAGAACCGATTCGTGGGAATGAAATCGCGCGGCTGCTATGAGACTCCGGGCGGCACGCTCATCCTGACGGCTTTCCGCGAGCTCGAATCGCTCACCCTCGACAAGAGCCTGATGCACTACAAGCAGCGCCTGGCGCTGGATTGGGCCGAGCTGGTCTACAACGGCTTCTGGTTCACGCCGTTGCGCGAAGCTCTCGACGCCTTCTTCGCCAGCGCCGCGCAATGCACCACCGGCGAGGTCGCCCTGCGCATGTTCAAGGGCAACCTCGATCCCGTCTCGCGCAAATCGCCCTATTCGCTCTACTCGCTGGACATCGCCAGCTTCACCATGGGCGCCAGTTACGACCAGAAGGACGCGCAGGGCTTCATCAACCTGATCGGCCTCCCCATACAGGTGCGCGCCGCCATCGCCGGGAAATCATGAAACTCTGGGGTGGGCGGTTCGAGCGCGGGCCTTCGGAAATCTTCGAGCGCTTCTCCGGTTCGCTGGATTTCGACCGCCGTCTGATCGCGGCCGATCTCGCCGGTTCCCAGGCCTTCGCGCGCGCTCTCGAGCGCGTCGGAATCCTGGACTCCCAGGAATGCGCCCGGCTGGTGGAAGCTTTCGACGCCATCGCCGTCGAAAGCCGCGAGCCCGAGTTCTTCGCCGGCGCCACCGACGAGGACGTCCACACCTTCGTCATCCGCAAGCTCCAGGAGCGGGTCGGCGCCCTGGCCGGGAAGATTCACACCGGGCGCAGCCGCAACGAGCAGGTGTCGCTCGATACGCGGCTCTGGTTGCGCGGCGAGATTGACGCCGTGCAAGCCCGCCTGGTCCGGCTCATGCAGGCGCTGCTCGATTTCGCCGATCGATATCCCGACGCCGTCGTTCCCGGCTACACGCATCTGCGCCGCGCCCAGGCGGTGCTTTGGCCGCACTACCTGCTGGCCTATTTCGAAATGTTTATGCGCGACGCCGAGCGCCTCCGCCAGACCCGCGCGCGCGTGAACCTGTTGCCGCTCGGCTCCGGCGCGTTGGCCGGCAGCGGTTTTCCCTTCGACCGCGAAGCCATGGCGCGCGACCTGGCTTTCGACGGCCTCACCCGCAACAGCATGGACGTCTCGGCCGACCGCGATTTCGTTCTCGATTTTCTCTACGCCGCCGCGCTCGCGATGCTCCACCTGAGCCGCCTCGCCGAAGACTGGATTCTCTATTCCAGCGAGGAGTTCGGCTGGCTGGAACTGGCCGATGAAGTCACCAGCGGCTCCAGCCTGATGCCCCAGAAAAAGAACCCGGATTCCCTGGAACTGATCCGCGGCGCCTGCGGCCGCGTCTTCGGCAGCCTCAGTTCGCTCTTCATGACTATGAAGGGCCTGCCGCTCACTTACAACCGCGACATGCAGGAAGATAAGGAACCGCTCTTCGACGCGGCGGACAAGCTGAGCGGCGCGCTCGAGATGGCCTGCGCCGTGGTGGAATCGGCCCGGCTCGATCCGTCGCGGCCGGCCGCCGCCGTCGAGCAAAGCTGGGTAGTGGCCACCGATCTCGCCGAGGCCCTGGCCCGCGCCGGCACTCCCTTCGGCCGCGCCCATCGGCTCGTGGGAAGCCTGGTGCTGGAGAGCGTTCGCCAGGGCCGCAAGCCCGCCGATTGGACCCCCGAGGAGCTGGCCCGCTTCGCCCCGGAATTCACCGCCGACATGGCCCGCCTGCTCGACCCGCGCCAGGGCCTCGCGACCCGCGAAATCTCCGGGGGAACCGGCCCGCGCGCGGTCGCTCAAGCGCTCGCCGAAGCGCGCGGCCGTCTCCGGGAAATGAGCCCCGTCTCATGAACAAAAGCTATCGCCACGGACAGATCCTCAAGTTGATCCGCGGCCGTGCCATCCACACGCAGGAGGAGTTGGCGCAGGCGCTCCAGCGCATCGGCGTTCCCGCCACCCAGGTGACGCTCTCGCGCGATATCCGCGAGCTCCAGCTTGCCAAGACTCCCGACGGCTACCGCCCCCTCGCGCCCGAGCCTGCCGGCCCCGATTTCGCCTTGCTGGCCGCCGAATTCATCCACGACATCCGCCTGGCGCAGAACCTGCTGGTGCTGAAGACCTCGCCCGGCAACGCCAACACCGTAGCCGCCGGACTCGACCGCGCCAACTGGCCCGAAGTAGTGGGCACAGTGGCCGGCGACGACACCATCCTGGTCGTGTTGCCCGACTCCGCCACCGCCCGAGCCGTCCGCCAGCGGCTGCTTGAGATGCTGGGCCTCCCCGCGTAACGCCCGGCTACTCGAAGACCGTCTCCACCGGCGCGATGCGCACCGCTTCCGGCTTCAAATCGATCGTCCACCGCTCCACGATCTTGTCTTCGTTCAAAACCTCCGGCGGCTTGGGAGAATTGTAAGTCATCGGCGACGGCTCCCCGCTCAGCAACTTACTCTTCAGAGCCGCGCAGTTCTTAGCCACCACGACGATATCCATCCCGTCCGTTACCAAGTGCTTGCGGATGGCCCGGTTCACGTCTTCCCGCGTCAGCTTGGCCAGGCTGCTCTTGAGGTAGCCGTTGTAATCCCCGATGCCGTAATACTGGCTATCGATCGCGTAGCCCAGTTTGGCGTCCGCGGTTTTGGTAAGCAGGTTGACGTACTTAGTCAGGTAAGTCCGCGTTCGCTCGAAGGCTTCCTCGCTCAATCCGTCCTTGACCAACTTGTCGAACTCGAACAGGGCCAGCCGCAGCGCGAACTGAGCGGTGGGCGGCTCTACCGGCCGTATCCAGATCTGAAAGATCTGCCGGCGCCGCGCCAGGTTCGGGTCCGGTTCGAACCGCATCATGCCGCGCGGGAAGTACTCGATGTAGGCGTAGTCTCCGTAGTTGAGGCCGCGCGCCTGCCGCATCCGCTCGAACAGCCGGCCCCCGCTCACCCGATGCTGGCCGAAGTAGCATTGCGCCGCCAGCAGCGCCGGATAATCCGGATCGCCCCGCTTTACGTCTATCGGGAACCCGATGGAGTACGCCACCGAGCGCGTGTCCTTCTCGATCATGGTTATCCGTATGCCCCGCGCCGGCTGCGGCTCCGGCAGCCGCAACGCCGCAGGCGGCCCGGCCGGCAGCTTCGCGAAATCCGCCTTCACCCGGTCCGGGAACCCCTCGGGATAGCCGCCCGCGAGGCCGATAATCAAATTCCCCTGCGTGAACTGGGCGCGATAGAAGGCCTGCAAATCGGCGATCGTCGTTTTTCCGAGCGCCGAGGCCGTGCCATGATTCTCGTGGCCGTAAGGATGCCCGGCGTAGATCTGGTTGTACAGCGCCTCCTTGCCCAGCTCCTCGTCGTTATTGCCGCGCAGCGTCACGCGCAGGTAGTTCACCGCATCGTCGCGCAGCCGCTCGAAATCCTCCTTCCGCCAGCCCGGATCGAGCAGCATCTCGCGGAAGATCTTGTAGTACGCCTCCAGGTTGTCGATGTGCGACGTTCCCGAGAAGACCGTCATCTCCTTGTCGGTCTGCTCCGAAACCTGCGCCGCCATCGGAAACAGGGCGTCCACAATCTGTTTGTAGCTCATGGAGCGCGTGCCGCCGCGCGCCAGCATCGCCGCCGTAAGCGCCGCCACCCCGGGTTTGTCCGCCGGGTCGTACGCCGCCCCGGTCAAAAACACCAGGCGTATCGTGACCAGCGGGCTCTTGCCCGGCAGTTCCACCACTTTCGGCCCGGCGCCCGCCGCCGCGCTGCAACTCAGAGTTACCAGCATCGCCATCCACGCGGTTTTCATTGCGCCTTCCCTCCGCTCAGCGTCGCGATGGTCCGGTTCTCTTCGACGAAGTACTTTCGCGCCACCCGCTGAATCTCCGCCGGCGTGATGCGGTCGTACATCTCGAACAGCCGGTTAATCGTTTCGGGGGTGCGCCGCAGAGCCACGAACTGCGCCACTGTGCCCGCGATGGCCTCGCTGTTGTTCATCCCCAGCGCGAAGCCGTAACGCAGCCGCCGCTTCACCTGGTCCAGCCGCTCGGCCGCCACCGGGTTCGTCCGGAAGCCCGCCAGCGTTGCGAGCACATCCTCGCGCACCGTGTCCATATCGGCCGTTTTCTTCAGCCGCGCCATCGCCGTGAACAGGTAGGGGTCCACGTGGTTCGGGCAGCTCGCGTGCAACATGTCCACCTTCTGCTCCTGGATCACCAGTTTCCGGTACAGCTCCGAGCTTTCCGAGAACCCGAGAAAAGAGATCAGGTCCAGCGCCGCCTGGTCCGTCTGCTGGTCCGAATAGGCGGGACCGTGGAACGCTACCGCCAGCCACGTCAGAGTCGGACTCGGCCAGGCAACGTCAACCTTCCGCGCGCCCTGCTGCGCCGGTTCCGCGGGAATCTCGGGCCGGTAATCGCCCCGCTTCCAACCGCTCCAGTATTTCTCCACCAGCGCCCGCACCGCCGCCGGCGCGATGTCGCCCGCCACGATGACAGTCGCGTACTCCGGCCGGTAATAGCGCTCGAAGAACAGCCGGCTGTAGTCGTATCGATTCGGCATGTCCTGGACGTCTTTGAGAAAGCCCATCGTCGAGTGCTTGTAAGTGTGCCGGTCGAACGCCGTGTCGCGCAGCGCTTCGTACAGCTTCTCGAGCGGGTTCGCGCTGTTCTTGTTGTACTCCCCCAGCACCGCCAGCGTCTCCGTCTTGAACACCTCCGGCGTGTACGACAGATTCTGGAACCGGTCCGCCTCCATGCGCAGCACCGTCTCCAGATCCTCCTTCGAGAACGTCGTGTGGTAGGCCGTGTAATCGTCGGTCGTGTAGGCGTTGGATGCCGCGCCCGCCTGCTGCAGCGCGTTCTCGTACTTCTCGGGCGGGAACGCAGGCGTGCCGCGGAACATCATGTGCTCGAACAGGTGCGCGAACCCGCTCCTGCCGGGTTCCACTTCGTTGCGCGATCCGGTCTGCATCACGACGAACAGGGACACCACGTTCGGGTAATCGGTGGGAATCGAGATCAGCCGCAACCCGTTGGGGAAGTCGTGCTGGTCGTAGGCATAGGGGAACGCCTGGCGCGGCGCGCCGGCCGCGAGAGCCGTCGCCGCGCACCACACCAGTAACGCCATCAAGGTCCGCATACGCTCCTATCTTACGCGATTTGTCCGTGTCAACCTGTTACGTTCCAGTACTGCTCCCAACGTCGTTTTTGGCCGTTTTGCCCTTATTCTGATTACATCCCCGGTTCGTTTCCCTATGAAGAAAACCATCGCCGCAGTATTTATCGCCGCCTCTCTCGCCATGGGCGCCGTCGTGCCATCCGAGCCCCGCCATTCACGGAAACTCTGGTGGGCCAGCGTGGCCGCGGTGGTTGTCGCCTCCGCCCTCGACGCCCGGTCCAGTTGGGGCAAACCGGAACTCAACCCGCTGCTGGCCGGCTCCGGCGGCCAGTTCGGAACGCGCAGCCTGGCGGTTAAATCCGCGTTGACCGGCGGCTCCCTCACCGCCATGTGGCTCATCCTCCGGCGCCACCCCGGTTTGGAGAAGCCCGCCGCGGCGGTCAACACGGCGCTGGCAGCTTCCTTCGTGGCGGCCACGGTCCACAATTACAAATAGGCCCGGCGAGCTCAGCCCGCCATCGGCGGCGCCGGGAACGGGCCGCGCGCTTCTTCGAGACGCACCGCGACCTCCAGCAGCAACTCTTCGTCGAAGGGCCGCCCGACGAGCTGTATGCCCACCGGCAGGCCCTCCGCCGTCACATCGAACGGGATCGCGATGGCGGGCAGGCCCAGCAGGTTCACCCAGGTTAGCGGCGCCATCGCCTCCAGCAGTCCGATGGATCGCTCGCCCGCCTGCCATCGCCGCTCCCTATGGCGGAACGCCACCACGCCGCAAGCCGGAGCGAGCAGCACCGGCACGTCGCGCATCTGCCGCAGCAGCGCCGCCCGCATGGCGTCCCGCGCGGCCAGGTTCTCCACCATTTCCCACCCCGTCGGCTCCGGCTCCTCCAACGCCAGGTGCATCAGCTCCGTTCCGCTCCAGTGCGCTTCCCGCTCCCGGCCCTTCAGCATCCGCGCGAGTGGCCAGGCCAGCATCCTTCCGAAGAAGAACCACCACAGCTCGCTCGCCCTTCTCAGCCCGCGCTGCTCGAACGGCTCTACCGGAAAGCCGCACTGCTCCGCCACCCGCGCGGCCTTCTCCACCGCGGCTCGTATGGCCGGCTGCACCGGCACATCGCAGAACTGCGGAATCAGCCCGATGCGCAGCCCGCCCAATTCCGGTTGGCGCAGCGGCACCGGCGCGGAGAACGGGTCCTGGCTGTCGTAGCCCGCCGTGATTTCAAACAGCAGCCGCACGTCTTCGGCCGTGCGCGCCATCGGGCCGCCCACGCCCAGCAGGCCGTTCGGATGGTTGATTAGCGGGAAGTGCCCGGCCGCCGAAATGCGCCCCGGTGTCGGCTTCAGCCCCACAATCCCGCTGAAATGCGCCGGCTCGCGGATGGACCCGCCTCCGTCGCTCCCCATGCCCCCCGGCGAGCAGCGCGACGCGATGGCCGCCGCCTCGCCGCCGCTCGATCCTCCCGGAGTCCTGGTCGCGTCCCACGGGTTATTGGTGCGGCCCGCCACGTAATTGTCCGTTTCGTAGTTGTAAAGAAACTCCGGGCAATTCGTCTTGCCTAGCACGATGGCCCCCGCGCCCCGCAGCCGCGCTACCGCCGTCGCGTCCTTCGCCGCCCGATGATCGATGCGCAACCGGCTGCCGCACAATGTCGGCTGCCCCGCCACGTCGAAGCTGTCTTTGATCGTGACCGGTACGCCCTCCAGCCGCCCGCCCGCGCGCCTCCGCTCCGCCGCCTGCGCCGCCGCCCGCGCCTCCTCGGGGAACGACGAAACGAACGCGTTCAACTCCAGGTTCCACCGCTCGATTGCGCCCAGGTGCGCCTCCACCAGTTCCACCGGTGAAATCCGGCCCTCCCGAACCTGGGCCGCCATTTGCGTGAGGGTGAGATGATTTGGCATTCCGGTCTATTTTACCGGCTTACGGCCCGCCGCCGGGACAGCTTGCTAGAATCGTCTTCGTGGCCACCCTGCACTTCGCCGAGGCCCGGCAGTGCGTCGTCGATCGCGTAGCCGCCGCGCTCACCGCCCGCGCCGTCGAGGAAGTAGCGCTCGATGCCGCCTGCGGCCGCGTGCTCGCCGAGGGCATCTGCGCGGATCGCGATTACCCGCCGCTGGCGCGCTCCCTTCGCGACGGCTTCGCGGTGCGCTCCCAAGATCTGCCCGGCCGGCTGCGCGTCGCAGGCGTTGTGCGAGCCGGCGATGTGTCTCTGCGCGAGCTCGGGCGCGGCGAAACGGTGGAGATCATGACCGGCGCGCCCGTTCCGCCCGGCGCCGATTCCGTGCTCATGCTGGAGCGCGCTCCCCGCGACGGAGAATGGATCGCCGCTCCCGCCGCCCCGCCCGGCCAGTTCATCGCCCCGCCGGCCTCCGAGGCGCGTTCTGGCGAATGGCTGCTCGCAGCGGGCCGCCGCATCGGTCCCGCTCAGATCGCCCTGCTCGCCGCCATTGGCCGGACCGATGTGCGCGTCTACTGCCGGCCGCGCGTGGCCGTGCTCTCCACCGGCGACGAGATCGTCGACGTCTCCGCGCAGCCGCTCGCCCACCAAGTTCGCGACTCCAATGCCCGCTCCCTTGCCGCCCAGCTCCGCCGCGCGGGCGCGCTTCCCGTGATTCTGCCCGCCGCGCGCGACGCCATCGAGAGCCTCCGCGCGCTCATAGAGCGGGGCCTGGCCGCCGATTTGCTGCTCGTCTCCGGCGGCGTCTCGGCCGGCAAGTACGACCTGGTGGAGCGCGTGCTCTCCGATCTCGGCGCGGAGTTCTTCTTCGACCGCGTGCTCATCCGGCCCGGCCAGCCGCTGGTCTTCGGCCGTGTGCGCGAGCGCTTCTTTTTCGGACTGCCCGGCAATCCCGCCTCAACTTTGGTGACTTTCGAGGTCTTCGCCCGCGCGGCCGTCCAACTGCTCTCCGGCGAGACCGATCCCCGTCTGCCCATCGCGCTCGCGCGACTCACCGCCGATTTTAGCCACCAGCCGGGGCTGACGCGCTTCCTCCCCGCGCTGCTGACCGCCGATGGCGCACACGCGACCCCGCTCCCCTGGCGCGGTTCGAGCGACATCCCGGCGCTGGCCCGCGCGGATGCCTTCCTGGTGGCCCGCCCCGATCGCGAAACCTGGAAAGCGGGCGACCTCATCGAGGTGCTCAGAATATGAAGCGTCTCTCCCACTTCGACGAACGGGGCGCCGCGCGCATGGTGGACGTTTCCGCCAAACCCGCCACGCTGCGCACCGCGCGTGCCCAGGCCTTGGTCCGCATTCGCCCCGCCGTGCTGAAGAAGCTGCCCGAGAATCCCAAGGGCGACCCGCTCCAAATCGCGCGCATCGCCGGCATTGCCGCCGCCAAGCGCACCGCGGACCTCATCCCGCTCTGCCATCCGCTGATGCTTACCCACGTCGATGTCGATGTGCGCGTCCAAACACGCGGCGTGCGAATTGTTTCCACCGCCTCCGCCCTCGCCGCCTTGACCCTCTACGACATGCTCAAATCCCTCGACAAGGGCGTCGAGATCCAGGATCTCTTCCTGCTTGAGAAGACGGGCGGCAAAAGTGGCGCTTTCCGGCGCAAGAGGAGTCCGCAAACATGATCCAAGCCGCGGTGCTCACCATCGGCGATTCCGTCTTCGCGGGCCGGCGCACAGACCTCTCCGGCCCCGCCGTGTGCCGGCGCCTGGAACAACTGGGCTGGTCCGTTTCGCTCGTCGAAGTCCTCCCCGACGAAGCTGCCCTCATCTCCGCCCGCCTGGCCGCTCTCGCCGACGCCGCCGCGGTCTCCGCCATCTTCTCGACCGGCGGAACCGGCGTCGCCGCCCGCGACGTCACCCCCGAGGCCACCCGCGCCGTGCTGGATCGCGAGATCCCCGGACTCGGCGAGCTGATGCGCCAGCGCGGCTGCGCCTCCACGCCCCTGGCTGTCCTGTCTCGCGCCGTAGCCGGCACACGCGGCCGTGTGCTGCTGGTCAACCTGCCCGGTTCGCCCCGCGGCGCGGTCGAGAGCCTCGACGCCATCTTCGAGGTTCTTCCCCACATCCTGGATCTCCTGCGTGGCGAGACCAGCCACCCGCCGGCCGAGCCGCCTCGCGGGTCCGCCGGGTAGCGGCGGCATATCCTGCGCCGGCGGCCTACCAATCTCGCGCCAGCGTCAGCGCCCCCACATATGCCCCCGCGAGAATGGGGACGGCGTGCAAGGCCCAGCCGCCCGCGCCCGCCCGGACGTGCAGCCAGACGTTCATGACGTTCAGTTGGGAAAGGTGGACGCCCAGTTGGCCGATGTCGCCCAGCGCCAGCGCCAGGAAACCCGCCAGAGCCCAGCGCCAGGGCTGCTCCGGACGGCAGGTGCCCAGCACCACGCCCGCCACGAACAGGATGCCGTAAAACACCAGTTGGTAATCGCCCAACTTGCCCGGGTACATCAGATCGGGAACGCGAACCAGCGTCCAGCACAGCGTGCCGGCGATGATCCACCACAGCGCATCTCCGGGACGATTGGAGCCGCTCTCGCCTTGGCGCATGGGGCCGCCTCCTGTTAGCGTCGATTGTACAATAGGAATGACCCCGGCGTGGAACCGGTTCTGCGCCGTGAGCGTCTCCATGGCAACGCTTATGATCCGATCGCTCGTCGCCGGCCTGCTCGCCTTAGGCGTGGCCGCTCCCCAAGATGCCGTCCAGCAACCCCTCCGCATCGATGTCAACTACGTGGTCGCTCCAACGGTTGTCACCGACCGCGAAGGCAATTTCGTGAACGGCCTCCAGCCGCAGCAGTTCCGCCTCTCCGACAACGGCACGCCGCAGAACATCAAGGTGGACATCACCTGGGTTCCCATCTCCATGGTGGTGGCCATTCAAGCCAACTCCGCCGCCGAGCCGGCCCTCCCCAGGATTCAGAAGATAGCGCCGCTGTTCAAGCCGCTGGTGCTCGGCGACCAGGGCGAAGTGGCCATCCTCTGTTTCGATCACCGCATTCAGATGCTTCAGGATTTCACCGGCGATACCGACAAGCTGGATGCGGCCCTCAAGAAGCTCAAACCGGGCAGCGGCAGCAGCCGCATGGTGGACGCGGTGGTGGAGGCCACCAACATGCTTCGCCACAAGCCGGCCGACCGCCGCCGCATTCTGCTGCTCATCAGCGAGACGCGCGACCTGGGCAGTTCGGGCAAGGTCCGCGAGGCGCTCACCGGCCTCCAATTCGAGAACGTGAACGTGTACTCGGTGAACATGAGCCACCTGATCGACAGCCTGCTGGCCAAGCCGCAGCCGCCCCGCCCCGATTCCATCCCCTTCACCGCGCGGCCGATGCCGGCCGGCGTTCCGCCCACTCCCGACAACGCGGCTCAGGTCTCCGGCAACGCCACCAATTCCGGCAATGTCATTCCGCTGGTCGTCGAGATCTTCAAGGACGTGAAGGCCATCTTCGTCGCCAACCCGGTGGAGGTCTTCACCAAGTGGACCGGCGGCAGGGAACGCTCCTTCCTCACCGAGAGGGATCTCGAGCGCGCCATCCTGAGCATCGGCAATGAACTGCACTCCGAGTATTTGATCACCTATACGCCCAACAACAAGGCGGAAGGGGGCTACCACGAAATCGTGGTCACGGTGCCCGACCATCCGGGCGTCAAGGTGCGCACGCGTCCCGGCTACTGGACCGCCTCCAAGTTCTGACGGAACGCCATCGCCCCGAAGCTGACCACGCTCGCCTCGTCGATGTTCCACTGCTGGTAGTGCAGCAGCTCCCCTCTGGCTTGCGGCACGGCCTTCAGGAACGTATAGAAGGGCGATGCGCCGCACCATTTCAGCGGGTCGCGGTTCTTCCGGACCGCGCCCCAGAATCCTTCCGCGTCTCCCGCGGCCAGCCGCTCGATGCGCCCGCGGTCGAGTTCCGCCACCGCCGACATCGCCCCTTCGCCGGCCCGCGCCTCGAACGTATCCCCATACCGGCGGCCCATGTGCGCCATGTCCACTCCCAGCACCCAGAACAGCCGCCGGCCCTCCCGCTCGGCGATCTCTTTCAGCGCGTCGAAGAACCGCCGCAGGTTTTCGTCCTGCTCCGGCCGCCCCTCTTCCAGGATGCCCCGCGCGAACGCCCCGCACAGAATCGGCAGGATGCGTACGCCGGCGCCGTACAGATGCTGCAGGAAGACCACCTGGAACTCGATCGAATGCTCCACCGCGTGGCAGTAATCCTCCATCTTCGCCGCCGGTCCCGCTTCCCGGGCCAAACGCTCCCCCAGCGCAACCTCGGTCTGGGCCAGCCCCAGCGGCGTCGCAAACGGCTTGCTGGTGAGCCCGAACCGCTCCTGCTCGCCGTAATGCGAGGTCCCCAGGATCACAAACACGCGCTCCTTGTATTGTGGGCCGAGCGCCGCATAGGCCGCCCGGTAGGATTCCCGTCCGCCATCCGGGCTCACGTGCGGCGCCGCGATCCCGATCAGCGAATCGCCTGCCGCGGCCGCCGCCGCCCCGTCCATCCAGCCGGCCAGCGTGGCCCGCAGCGCCTCCGGCTGCTCCGGATACGCCGCTCCGGCCTGGGAGGGCCCGCGTTGCGCCGCCTCGGCGAAGGCGCCTATCTGCGCGGCCTTCATGCGCCGGCCGGTTTCGTCGTCCAGGAAGCCCGCCTGGCTCAGCGCGCTCACCAGGTGTTGCTGCAGTTCGCCCACCTTCAAGTCGCCCGTCAGCCGGACCAGCGCCGCCCGCAGATCCAGCTCCGTGTGTCCGCCGTCGAAGAGCTGCAGGCACCCCATCAGCGCGGGCGGGACGATCAGGCTGGCATCCGAGTAGCGATAAGGATCGCGGATCAGCAGCCCCGGCCGCTCCGGCGCGGGCGAAGGCATGAACTCCAGGTCCAGCCGCAGGCGGGGCAGCAATTGTGGCATCCGTTTACATCATCGCACCAGCCCGCTCCGCTCCGCCCGCCGGGACTGCCGCGAAGATCTGTGAGATTTCCGCCCCGCCGCGTCCACTTCTATGGACATGGGCTCGCGCCGCCGCCCTCCGCGCATCGATCCGCAAGGCCACTGGCTGTTCCTGACCTGGCGCTTCCACCCCAGCCTCCCGCGCGTTCCGTATCCGCCGCGCCGGCCCTCCGCCCAACAGGCCATCGTCGAGATTCTGTGCCGCCGGGCCGGTCTGGGCGACTACCAGCTCGGAGCCTACGTCGTGATGCCGGATCGCGTTGACCTGCTCCTGCTGCCCTTCGTATCGCCCAGCCGCTTGCTCAGACTGCTGAGGGGCCACACGGCTCGCCAGGCCAACCGGCTTCTGGGCCGCACCGGTCGGCCCTTCTGGCAGGACGAATCCGGCCACCGCTGGGTGCGGGACGACCGGGAGCGCGAGCGCATCGCGGCCGCTATCGAGAGCCAGCCCGTTCAGGCGGGCCTCGCGGCGCGGGCCCAGGACTACCCCTGGTCCAGCGCTTCGGGCCGCGCGGCTGCCGCCACCGCCGGCCGCGGCCGGGTTTGACACCCCCTCTCCCGGCCCCCTATACTGGAGCTTCTGGAGTATTTCTCGAAGCTGGGACTGTGCTTGCGAGCGGCTCCTCGATTCCAGGCCGGAAGCTAATATGCCAAAACGTACTTTTCAGCCGAACAACCGTCGCCGGGCCAAGACACACGGCTTTCGAGCACGCATGAAAACCAAGGACGGCCGGGCCGTAATCGCGCGTCGCCGGGCCAAGGGCCGCTGGAAGCTGACGGTCAGCGACGAGCGCAACGTTCGTTACGCCAACGCCGATTAAACCCATCGATCAGTCGTTCCCCAAATGCGCGCGCATTCTGCGGCCCTCCGACTTTCGCCGGGTCTACGCCGAGGGGATTCGGATCTCCGGCCCCTATTTCGCGGCCTTCTGTCTG
>Ga0326728_10017598_pt1 | contig 14269 bp, 10 predicted proteins | sample MB3enrmetagenome_FD_207602 | JGI IMG/M metagenome (GOLD analysis project Ga0326728, IMG submission 207602) | Lab enriched peat soil microbial communities from McLean, Ithaca, NY, United States - MB31MN | ecosystem: Environmental > Terrestrial > Soil > Wetlands > Peat | place: USA: New York...
GGAAGTCAGGCGTGGGCGTGAAGACGACATTGGTGCCGCTGATGACCGCCGTGCCGTTGGTCGGGCTGACCCCAATGATCTGCAAGACGCCGCCGAGTGTCTCCACCACGTCATTGACCAGCGGCGTCAACGTATTCGTCGAGTTTTCGGCCACCGTGTAGCTGTCGGGACTGGCCAGGGGCGGAATGTTGGTCACCAGCACATTCACATAGGAACTGTTGGTGCCGCCCACATTGTCGGTAATGGTGTAGGTCAGGGTCAGCGTTCCCAGGTAATTCGGTGCCGGCGTAAAGACGACGTTGGTCCCGCTGACCGCCGCCGTGCCATTGGTCGTGCTGACCGAAACCAGCGACAGACTGCCGCCGGAGGTTCGCACCACATCGTTGGCCAGCACCGCAAACAAATTGGTCGTGTTTTCCGTGATCGCATAGCTGTCCGGATTGGCCACCGGCGCAAGATTGGTGACCGTGACCGTGATCAGCGACGAATTCGTGCCGCCGATGCCATCGATGATCGTGTAACCGATGGTGGCCGTCCCCCGAAAGTCAGGCGTCGGCGTGAAGATCACATTGGTGCCGCTGATGACCGCCGTGCCGTTGGTCGGGCTGACACCAATGATCTGCAAGACTCCGCCGGGCGTCTCCACCACGTCATTGGCCAGCGGCGTCAACGTATTCGTCGAGTTTTCAGCCACCGTGTAGCTGTCGGGATTGGCGAGGGGCGGAATGTTGGTCACCAGCACGGTCACATAGGAACTGTTGGTGCCGCCCACATTGTCGGTGATGGTGTAGGTCAGCGTCAGCGTTCCCAGGTAATTGGTTGCCGGCGTAAAGACGACGTTGGTCCCGCTGACCGCGGCCGTGCCGTTGGTTGTGCTGACCGAAACCAGCGACAGGCTGCCGCCGGACGTGCGCACCACATCGTTGGCCAGCACCGCAAACAAGTTGGTCGTGTTTTCCGTGATTGCGTAACTATCTGGATTGGCCAGCGGCGCAACATTGGTGACCGTGACCGTGATCAGCGACGAATTCGTGCCGCCAATCCCGTCGGTGATCGTGTAACCGATGGTGGCCGTCCCCCGGAAGTCAGGCGTGGGTGTGAAGATCACATTGGTGCCGCTGATGACCGCCGTGCCGTTGGTCGGGCTGACACCAATGATCTGCAGGACGCCGCCGGGCGTTTCCACCACGTCATTGGCCAGCGGTGTCAACGTATTCGTCGAGTTCTCGGCCGCGGTGTAGCTGTCCGGATTGGCCAGCGGTGGGATGTTCGTCACGACAATGGTGATCAAGGCTCCGTTGGTGCCGCCATAGTTGTCCTGGATCTCGTACCGTGCGGTGGTCGTACCCACAAAATTGGTGGGCGGGGTAAAGACAACGTTTGTGCCGCTGATGATTGCCATGCCGTTGGTCGTACTGACAGCAATAATCGTGAGCGTGCCACCATCGGGATCGCTGTCGTTGAGCAGCACCGGCACGGTCACCGCAACGTTCTCGGGCGTGCTGGCGTTGTCGTTGACAGCCACCGGCGGCGGCCGATTGGTAATGGTCGTGACCACTGGCAAACTGATGTTATTGGTCAGGCTGTTGTCCTGGGTGGGTCCGCCCACGCTGGCCAGGTTCGTAAACACGCCCGGGCTGGCGGCCTGAACGGTGAGCGAGAAGTTGGTGGTCGCGCCGCTGGCCAGCAGACCAAGATTCCAGATGACCTGATTGGCGGCGTTGGTCGTGGTGAGAGGCAGCGAGCTGACAAAAATGAGTCCCGCCGGCAGGCTGTCGGTCACGGCAAGGCTGGCGGCGCTGGAGGGCCCCAGATTCGTCACGGAAATCAGATAACTGAAGCTCACACCCATGGGGTCCGCCGCCGGGCCGGTCTTGCCGATGGCCAGATCAGCCACGGGAGTGACCGACGTCACCACCGGCGGGGTTGTGTTGTTCAACAGGTTCGTATCGGCCGTTGGCGAGGCTACGCTGGCAATGTTGGTCAAGGTGCCGCTGGCGGGTGCGGTAACGGTGACAGTGAGATTGCTGGCCTGGCTGGCGGCCAGTGCGCCCAGGCTCCAGTTCACGAGCCCGGCATTGTTGGTGCCGTTGCCGCTGGCGCTGACAAAGGCCACGCCCACCGGCAAGGTGTCGGTCACGACCACGTTGGTGGCACTCGACGGCCCGAGGTTCGTCACGCTGATGCTGTAACTCAAACTGCCGGCGGCATCCACATTCGCGGGGCCGGTCTTGGCAATCATCAAATCGGCCAGCGGCGTCACCGCGGTCACCACCGGCAGGCTGGTGTTGTTCGTCAGGTCGGGATCATTGATTGCTGGTCCCACGCTGGCCACATTCGTCAGATTCACCCCCACGGCTGGCGCGGCAACAGTTACCGTCAAGTTGCTGGTCTGGCCGGCGGCGAGCGCGCCCAAGCTCCAGGTCACAGTTCCTCCGCTGTTCGTTCCGTTGCCGCTGGCACTGATAAAGGTCACGCCCGCCGGCAAGGTGTCCGTAACGACCACGCTGCTGCCCGCGAATGGCCCAAAATTGGTAATCGAGAGGGTGTAAGTCAGGGTCCCGGCCGCATAGACCGAAGACGGGGCGGTCTTGCCGATTCCCAAGTCGGCCATTTGATTTGTATAGGCCGCGTTCACGTCGCTGGCCGTGTTGTTCGTCAACACCGGGTCTGTGACGTTCGCGGGTGGCGCAACCGTAACGACGTTGGTAAACGCTCCAATGACGTTGCTCGATACCGTGGCCTGCGCGGAAAGGATGACGCTGCCGCCCGGGCCTAAATTCAGTCCGCTCCAAACACCATTGCCCGAATTGTAGGTTCCCTGGCCTGCCATTAACGTCAGGTTGGTGAGGTAGGATGAAAATGAATTGCTCAGAATCACACTGTTCACGGTGCTGGGGCCAAAATTGAGGACGGTCACGGTGTAATTCAGTGACTGCCCCGCCACCACATTGCTGACGCCGTCGCTGATGGTTACCGCCAGGTCGGCAACCTCGGTCACGGTGTTCGTGGCGGCCGCAAAATTATTATTGGTCACGAGGTCCAATACGCCCGGCGGCGGCGCGACGGTTACAGAGGAAGAAATGTTTGAGGCCGAAATCGTCGGCGACACCGTGCCGGAAACGGTCATCGTGACCACGCCATTGGAGGGGAGCAAGATGCCGGACCAGACCCCGGTCAAGGGGTCATAACTGCCGGTGGTGGCCGCATAAATGGGTGATAAAATCGAAGTTGAGAGCGGGAAGTAAAGCGTGATGAAGTTGGTGATGAGGTTTACAGAATCGGGGCCGTTGTTGGTGACACTGACCGTATAGCTGATCAACCCGCCAGCGGCGACGGGATTGGGGGTGCCGTTTATGCCGATGGCCAGATCGGAATAGACCGGCGGGATGTTGGCAACGGCGGTTTGGGCATTGGTTGACCCGACACCATCGGCATAAATGGTTGCCATGTTGTTGAGGCGGGCCGGGGGGGTGGCGGAGATGACAACCTGAAATGTTACCACCGCCGTGTCGCCCACATTGATCTGGCCGGCCGGCCGGCCCGGTCCATGAATCTCGCTGGCGGTCGAGAATGGCATCATGCCTCCCACATCGGGCACGTTGGTTCCGTTCAAAGTCGTCGTGTTGGGTACATAAGCGACTCCAGCCGGAATCGGGTCTGCCAGAGTGGCGCCGGTCGTATTGGTGGTGCCCACGTTGGGCACATCAATGGTGTAGGTCAGGCTGGCCCCGGGGATCACGTTGGTAAGGCTGGCCTGCTTGCTCACGTTCAGCAGCGGAGCGAGCGTCAGAACATCGGCGTTTACAAGGGTGGCATTGATGGTCGGACTTTGCGCGCAGGTTCCGGCGTATTGAAAATTGATCGTGGCAGCCGTGATAAACTTCGCGGACGGGGGAATTTGGTCCACCGTGACCTGATAGGTGAAGGTGATGCTTGAATTCTGTTTGATGATGGGGATCGGCACACCGTTCACAGGATCGGCGCCAACGATGGCGACGCCATTGGTGGCAAAGGTATTGGCGATGAAACTTGTGCCGAATGGCAGAGGATCCGTAAAGATCAGATTCACCGCGTCGGCGGTTCCGGAGTTCGTCACCACCACGGTATAGGTCAGCGTGTCGCCCACAAAGGTGCTGGCCTTGTCAACGCTCTGGGTGGTGGTCAGGACGGGGGACCCGACATCAATCTGCAGCGCCAGCGCATTCAGACTATAGCCGTCACCCTGGGTGATATTTTGAACGTAGGCGGATTGAAGACCGTTGGCCAGATTGGAGGAAACATTCACGCAGGTAATGTCCCAGCCTTGACGCGCACTGAAGGTCACCGTTCCGGAACTCGGCACCGAGTTGCTGAAACCAAAGGTCCCCGAGGTGTCCAACAGACCATTATTGGTGGCGTCCGGCTGGCAATAATTGATTTGGCCGCCAAAGAAGTTGTTCGCGATGTTGTTGGGACCCGAGAGGACTTGCAGGGAGTTCGTAGCGGGTCCAAACAGCATTTCATCACCGGTTTTGTTGGGATCGCCTTCGATGGCGCTGACAAACATGTACCCTTTGACGGGGCCGGTGGGCGGAGAGCAAAACCCGGCAATGCTGACCGGCGGCGGTGTTGGCGCGGTGGTTGAGGCAAAAGAATTTCCAATGAACAAGGACAGGTTCCTTTGATGCAGGGACGGATTGCCATAGATGACCGCCAGCGTCCAACCAGCGGCGTTGTTGGCATCTTCGGAAGCCAGCACACAGGCCGGCACGCCGCCCACCGAATAAGTTCCCGCCCCGGCGGCCTGCACCAGCGCGGTCACATTCGCTGAACGGACATAAAAAAGCGCGTCCGGGTTGTTCGCCGGGCCGTTGGTGACGATGCTCGCCGTGAGCGGATCCGGCGCAATACTGTTGCTGGCTCCGTTGGGCTGAATAAATTGCACGGAGCTGTTCAAATTCGAGAGCACATCGCCGGTGGGGCTTGTGTTCATGGCGACTTGCGCGGTGCCGGCCCACATCAGTTCCGCGTAAAGCACGGTGCTGTTGGTCGGAATTTGCAGCACCGCGGCGGAGCTGTTATTGCTCCAGTTGAGCGTTGTGCCCGGCGGATAGGAGCCCAGTTGTGAATTCGTGTTTAACGTAATGAATCCGCCAATGGAATCCAGTGTGCCCGGCTGGTTTGCGCCCGAAAGTTTGGCCAGGCCCAGCGTATTGCCGGAGAAAGTGATTCCGCCGCTGGTGGTGTTGACATATCGGAGCACGAATCCCTGCGAATGTCCCGATACCGGGGCCAGCAGCATCAAGACGAACCACAGCAAAGCTCCCGCGGGGAATCGCAGGAAGCAGGCCCCGCTCACATGGCGCTGACGGTAATCAGACGCTTTTTGAGCGGCCAAATATTTCAGGTTCATTTTTCAAAGTTCCAACCGACGTTGATTTTCAAATCGCCCGCCCCAAAGGTCGGCGCAGTGGCGACCTGATTGTTGATATAATGAAAACCCCAGGTGGAATTCCAAGCAAATTCAGAACAAATTCTTCTGAACCACCCAATTGGGACGGCAGCGGGCAAGGTCAGCTCCCGCAAGTGTTCCGCATTTTTCGCGTCGTTTTTTTATAATCCAATCAATAAACTACGCCCTAAATGTTGTTGAGAAAACTAAAGAAGCTCCTGCCGGGTGAAATCATTTTGAAGCCCGCCACGCTGGCCAAATACGCGGGTGACAAATGGTTTGCCTCGCACCGGCCCGACGCCGTGGCCCTGCCCCGCTCGGCGGAGTCGGTTTCAAAAATCCTCCGGTTCGCGCATAAAAATAAAATCCCCGTGACGCCGCGCGGCGCGGGCCACGGTTATGTGGGCGGGTGCGTGCCCGTATGCGGCGGCATTGCCCTTTCCATGGAGCGGATGAACAAGGTCATCGAAATCAATCCCCGCGATTTTGTGGCGGTGCTGCAGCCGGCGGTCAATACGGCGGCCTTTCAGGCCCTTTGCGAAAAGCGCGGCCTGTTTTATCCGCCCGACCCCGCCAGCCGGGCGGACAATTTCATCGGCGGCAACATCGCCACCAATGCCGGCGGCCCGCGCTGCCTCAAGTACGGCGTCACACGCGATTATGTGCTGGGGCTGGAAGTGGCGCTGGCCGACGGCTCCCTCTGCCGCCTGGGCGGGCGCACTCACAAGAACAAAACCGGGTTTGACCTGCACCGGCTGTTCGTCGGTTCCGAGGGATTGCTGGGCGTGATTACCGAGGCCACGTTGAAGCTGGTTCCCCTGCCCCCGTTTCGCGCGAATCTCGCGGTGGGGTTTGCCTCGATGAACGCGGCGGTTCGCGCCTTGCAGGCGGTTTTCGCCGAAGGATTCCTGCCCTGTGCCGCTGAACTGGCGGATGAATTCACCCTGGCCGCCGCCGCCAAACGCACCGGCAGCAGGCGGCTGCCGGGCTGCAAGGCGCATCTCATTGTGGAACTGGATGGACAGGAAGGCTCCGTGCGGCAGGAAATTGCCGCTGTCGAAAGAATCGTGCGCCGGCAAAAGCCGCTGTTTGTGGAACGCGGTTTTGGCGCCAAGGAATGCGAGGCCGTCTGGCAAATCCGGCGCGAGTTCTCGTATGCCTTGCGCGACACGGGATTGACCAAGCTGAATGAAGACATCGTGGTGCCGCGCGGAAAATTGGAGGCGCTGTTCAAGTTCGCGGCCCGGCTTCAGCGAAAGCACCGCCTGCATCTCGCCTGTTTCGGCCACGCCGGCGACGGCAACATTCACACCAATGTCATGGTGGATTACAACGAGCCCGGCGCAAAAAAACGGTCGGAGCAATGCCTGGATGAATTGTTCGGCTGGATCATTGCCGTCGGCGGCGCGATCACCGGCGAGCATGGCATCGGACTGGCCAAGAAGCGCTGGTGGCCGCAGGCGGTTTCGCCCAATTCCAGAAAGCTCCACGAAACCATCAAGCACGCGCTCGATCCTAAAAAAATATTGAACCCCGGAAAGTTTCTTTAGGGCTGCATCGCAAACCCGCCCCTACGGATTTGCCAGGCCGAAGAACACGTTGCCGACGGGGTTGGTTATGCTCAGATAATTCGTGCCGTTCAACAGGGTCGGGCTGCTGCTGGCGGACCAGGTGCCCACAGGCACGGCCAGCGAGCCGCTTTGGTGCAGGTTCCAGCCGGAAACGTCCTGCCAGTAAAGGGTCACCACGTTGCCGTTGTGGGAAATGCAAAGGGTCGGCGCGCCCGGAGTCTGCACCACCTGGAACAAAGACCAAAATCCACCGGTCACAGAATAATTGCCGCCGCTCATGGCTCCGCTCGCGTCGGGCTGCCCGATCGTCCCGCTGACGGAAAAGGTCCCGCCCGTGCTGGTGCCGCCGCCGCCGGACACCTTGTACCAGTCAATGGAATAGCTTTGCGCGGAGGCGGTTTGAAAGCTGAAAAGGGCTGCCATCAGCGCGAGAGTTGCAAGGGTCAGTTTCATAACGTTTCCATGGTTCAGGCCGGGTCCGGTTTCGGTTGTACACCCTGGCTCCTCGGGCCACTTGCTGTACTTGGACAGACTGACGCATTCGGTGGCATTTGCCAAGCCTGCAATTGCGGCATTTTTCGACCCGCCCGGCACAGGCACCTGCGCGACGGCATCGGCGGGGCAGAACCGCGAAACCGCCCGGCCAAATTATTTTCTGGCTTGCCCCGCCGTCCGCCCTTAGGCTCTGGCGACTACCGACCAATTATGGACATAGTTTTTAACTGTCCGAACTGCGAGCAGGAGCTGGCAGTGGATCAATCAGGCGCCGGCTCTGAAATTGAGTGCCCCTCCTGTGGCGAGACCATCACCATCCCCGCCGCACCGGGCAAGGTCACCACCAGTTCCATTCCCGCCGCGCCGCCGGCAGTGCCCAGCGCCATCAACACCTCCGCCGCGGCCAAGGTGCAACTGCATCTCAAGGTGCCGGTGCATGACAAGCCGGCCGAATCGCTCATCGGCAAGGCCAAGCCGCCGCTGGACATCGTCCAGAAAGGCGCCGGCAAACGTCTGCGCGTGCGCACCATCCGCCGCGCCGCCTGCATCGAAAACGGCCATGATCTCTTCGACGACAAGGTTTCGGCGTTTCTCCATGACATTGGCGAATCCAACATCGTGGCGACGCATGTGGTGGTCTATGAACAGTTCGACGTTGGAGTTCAAAAGATCATGACCGATTACGGTCTTCTGGTAATTTACCGGGGTTGAACACATGTTTGCCGTCGAATTGGCTTTGACTTGAGGAAATAGCGTCGCTAACGTTGCCCGCATGAAGCTTCGGTCTGTCATTCTGTTTTTGCTGTGCCTGGCGGCGGTCTTCGCGCCGTGGCGCGCGCCCGCTCCGCTCATCTATGTGCCCGGCGAAGGCTGGTATTATGAGAATTACGGTTCGCACGCCAAATGGCAGCGCAGCCGGGCCAAGGACCAGCTTGAGGTGGCAGAGCAGGCCTTCACCAACAAGGACTATGCGATCACGATGCACGCGGCCCATCGCATCCTGCGCGTGTGGCCGCTGTCCGACTACGCGCCTCAGGCCGAATATCTTGTGGCCCGCTGTCTGGAGAGCGAGCACAAGGACGAGGCGGCCTTCAACGCCTATCAGGAAGTCATGAAGAAGTATCCCAAGAGCGGCCAGTACAATGAAGTGCTGTGGCGCCAGTACGATATTGCCAATCGCTTCCTCGGCGGCCAATGGTTCAAGCTTTGGAACATGGTGCCCTTGTATCCGTCCATGGACCAGACAGCCAAGCTGTACGAAAAAATCGTCAACAACGGGCCTTACAGCGAAGTCGCACCCCATGCCCAGCTCCGCATGGGCGCGGCGCGTGAGAAACAGGGCGATTACGGCGAAGCCGTCAAGGCTTACACCACCGCCTCCGACCGCTATCAGGACCAGCACGACATTGCCGCCGACGCGATGTATCGCACCGGCTGGTCCTGGGAAAAACAGGCCGACACCGCCGAATACGACCAGGGCGCCGCCGCCCAGGCCATCGCCGCCTACACCGATTTCATCACTTTTTATCCCGATGACAAACGGGTGGCCGACGCGCAAAAATCCATCGCCAAGCTGAAAACCGAACAGGTCCGCGGCAATTTCGAAATCGCGAAGTTCTATGAGAACGGGCACAAGTGGGCCGGCGCCATCGTTTATTACAACGCCGTTCTACAGTTGGATGCCAACTCTCCGCTGGCGGCACAGGCCCGGCAACGGATCGAGGTGCTCAAGCCGCGCCTGGTTTCGGTGACGTCCGCGGCAAAATGAACTTCATCCGGAGGCTAAAAAATCTGTTTCCAGCCATGCTGCTGGGGGCACTTTGCGGCTGCGCCGGTTATCATTTGGGCCCGGTCAACCCGGCCATTGCCGGCGCAAGATCCATCGAAGTGCAGCCGTTTAACAACCAGACCCTTCAACCCCGGTTGGGCGATGCCCTCACCGAATCCCTGCGCGAACGGCTTCAAACCGATGCCACCTACCACCTGGCCACGCGCAAGGAGTCCGGCGACATCGTGGTGACCGGTGTCATCCGCAGTTATTCCCGCCGCGCTCTGGGTTATCTGAATACAGACATCTCGACCCCGGCCAATTACCGGGTTGACCTTGCCGTGCATGTTATTGCGCGCGAACGACTTTCAGGCAAGACCCTTCTGGACAAGGATATCAAAGGCCATACGTTTGTGAACATCGGCGACGATCTGGCGAGTGCCGAACGGGAGGCCCTGCCGATATTGGCCGAGGATGTGGCCCGGAACATCACCGAATTGCTCACGGAAGGCGCCTGGTAGATTTCTGAAACCTTTTTATCGGAAAACTGTCTGAATAACCGGGATTGCCCCATAAACATAAACTACCAAAAATGAAAAACAAACTGATCAAGATCGCCTGTTTCACCTTTGTCGCCGCCACACTGATGGCCTCGCCTGCCATCTGCCGTGCTGATGACTCAACCAATGCCCCGGCGGCCCCCGCCACCCCGAAACCGCATGGCCTGCCGTTTCACGGCAAGGTGTCTGCCGTGGACACCACCGCCATGACTTTCACCGTGGGCGAAACAACCCTTACCGTCAATTCCAAAACCAAGATTAAAAAAGACGGCGAGCCCGCAACCATGTCTGACATCACCGTGGGTGAAACGGTGCGCGGCTCTTACAAGAAGGACGACGCCGGCGTGGCTACGGCCACCAGCGTCATGATTGGCCAGAAGAAAAAGGCCGCGCCCCAGCAGTAAACAAATTGGATTTCAGTAACGCCAAACGCCGCCAGCTTGCTGGCGGCGTTTTTTATTGCGGAATCCCGCGCCGCCGCGATGTGATCAGCAGCGGACCTTTCCGAGAACCTGGTCCGGCGTCAGCGCCCGCAAACATTCCTCCGGCTTTTCGAAATGGCATCTTGAGCTGAGACAGGGAGAGCAGGGCAGGTCCAGGCGCAGGACACTTTCAAGATGCCCATAGGGGCCGGTGCGGCGGGGCTCGGTTGGGCCAAACAAAGCCACCAGCGACCGGTCCAGGGCCGCCGCCACATGCATGGGGCCCGTGTCATTGCTGATGACCAGGTCGGAGCGCCGCAGCCATTCAACCATTTCTGGAAGCGATGTCTGGCCGCACAGGTTCAGGCATTGTTCGGGAACGGCCTCGGCAATGATGGCGCCCAGAAGCTGGTCATCGCGGCCGCCAAGGACAACCAGCCGCGCCTGCTCATGTTTCTTGGCAAGCAGGCGGGCCAGCGCCGCAAAATGCTCGATTGGCCACCGCTTGTTGGGCCAGCGCGCGCCGGGCACCAGCGCCATCCAGCGCCCGGCCCCCGGCCATTTTCGGGCGATTTCATCAGCCACGGCGTCCTTGCGAGGCAGCCATTCAAAGGGCGTGTCGGTGGGCACGCCCAGTTTGGGCAGGACCGACAAATACCAGTCCACCGCATGGGTGTGGAACGATTTTCGCGGCACGATGACATCGTAGAAACCGCGGGCACCCTCGCGCACTTCGTCGAGGCCCACGATTTTCGTTCCATTGGCCAGCCACGCGAAGGCGGCGCTCCGCGCCAGGCATTGCAGATCAATGACGAGGTCGAAATTCTCCTTCCGGAGCCGGCGGATGCTGCCGAACATTTCCGGCCAATGTTGCGGCCAGACCCAGCGCCTGCGCTCAAACCGCACAATTCCGGCCAGGTCCGGGTCGCCTTCCAGCAACGGCGCCAGCGCCCCGTCAATCCACCAGTACACTTCCGCCTCGCGCCAGTGCCGCTTGATCAAACGCAGCACCGGCAGCGCCTGCACGACGTCGCCCAGGGAGCTGGGTTTGAGAATCAGTATTTTCAAAGGATGAATGAAAAAGGAAAAATGAAGGGAAAAAACCGGGGCCGGCGCAAATCAACCTCTACATTCTTCAGGCGGCATTCTTCCTTCATCTTCCGAAGGCCAGGCGCTCGGCCAGGCGCTCCGGGAGACCGGCCTCAATGATTTTTTTTTGGGCGGACGCGATGTCGTATTCGAGCCGGCGCAGTTCGATGGTCTGCGCGTCCATGTCGTAGAGGACGTACGCGGCCTTGGGATTGTTGTCGCGGGGCTGGCCGACGGCGCCCACGTTGATGAAATACTTCTTCGAGGGGTCCACCTTGAATTTGGAGTAGGTGCCCCCGCGCACCACGGTGTCGCGCATGAAGGCCACCGGCACATGGGTATGCCCAAAGAAACACATCTGCGTGTTCTGATAGGGAAAACTGGCCGCGGCGGCCAGTTTGTCAAAGACATAACCCCACCGTTCCGGGGCGTCCAAGGTGGCATGGACCATGGTGAAATTCGCGGCCATCCGCGAGTATTTGAGATCGCACAGCCACTGTTTGTCCTCGGCATTGAGCTGTTCGCGGGTCCAGTGGACAGCCTCGGCGGCGTGGGGATTGAAGCCGTCGAGGTGGCTCTCGGTCGAGCAATACTCGTCGTGGTTGCCTTTCACACAGGGAATGTTCATCTGGCGGACGATGTCCAGGCATTCCTTGGGTTGCGCATTATAGCCCACCACGTCGCCAAGACACACGATATGCGTGGCGTTTTGCGCCCGGATATCGTTCAGCACCACTTGGAAAGCGTCCAAGTTGCCATGGATGTCTGCTATAATTGCGTATTTCATTGATCAGCGAACTATTTCGAAACCCCGAAATGAGTCCATCGCATCCGTCCAATTTACTGTTTCGTCCTGAATAAATCCAGCAAGACCTGCATCGCGGATGGCGGCGCGAAAGGCCTCAAGCTCTTCGCGGGTCCCTTCCGCCGCCAGTTCCACGGTGCCGTCGGGCAGATTTCGCACCGTCCCCCTGATATCAAAGCCGGTTGCGACCGTTTTGGCGGTGTATCGAAAACCCACCCCTTGAACGCGTCCCGAATAACGAACGGTCATTCTCCGGCGTGAGGACCTGCTGGAATCCCCTGGCATCGTCGGATAAAGCCAAACTGCGGAAAAAGATGCAACTCTTTTTATGAATTCCACGGGCGTATCCTGGCAATGTCCTTAATTTCGAATGTTTCCGCTTTCCCGCTTTCCCGCTTTCCGCTTTTTTATCTGTGTGGCTAATTCTTCTTGCCGGGCGCCTTCCTTCTTTCTATGCAGGCATAGGCATTGTGATTGTGGATGCTCTCGAAGTTTTCGGCCTGGACCTTGTACCAGGTGACCCGCGGATGGGCATTGAGCCGCAAGGCCACGTTGCGCACGAGGTCCTCCACAAAAACGGGATTGTCGTAGGCGCGCTCGGTGACGGCCTTCTCGTCCTGGCGTTTCAAGAGCGCGTACAATTCAGAACTGGCGGAGGCCTCGACCATTTCAATGACTTCCTCAATCCACACAATGTTCTTGAAGCGCAGGGCCACGGTCACTTCCCCGCGCTGGTTGTGCGCGCCATATTTGGCGATGGCCTTCGAGCAGGGACACAACGTGGTGACGCGGACCGTGACGGTAAGCACAAAATCGGTCTGCCCCCCGCACGCGGCGGCGTCAAAGCGCGCGAGGTAGTCCATGAGGCTCGATTTGCGCGAGACCGGGGAACGCTTGGACATGAAGTAGGGAAACTCGATTTCAAGGTGCGACGTGGCCGAGTTCAGCTCCCGTTGCAGGGAGCGGAGGATGCCGGTGATGTTTTCGACGTGGATGATGTTGCCGTGCGCGTTGAGCACCTCCACGAACCGGCTCATGTGGGTGCCTTTGAATTCCTTGGGCAGGTCCACGAACATGCCAATGGTGGCCACGGTGTCCTGGATGCGGCGCGTCCGGTCGCGGACCTGGATGGGAAAGCGCAGGCCGCGCACGCCAACTTTGTCAATGGGAAGTTCCCGGTGATCGGGCCGGCTCTGCATGTCATGCAGCGGTTCCGCCGGCCGACGCCTTTTGGATGAAGACATGCCCCAATACTAACCGTTTTGCCGCGTTTGGCAAAAAGGAATGGCGCCCGGCGGATGCGGCAAAACCGGCGGCGCGCAGGTTTCCAAACCTGGCTGCCCGAAAAAAATATGTTGCGCGAACGGCATCTGGCGGCGTAAAGAAAGGCCGCACATGGGCAAAACCCTTATCATTGCGGAAAAGCCGTCTGTCGCCAGCGACATCAGCAAGGCGCTCGGAAAATTCCAGAAACACGACGATTATTTCGAGAACGACCAGTACGTTATTTCGTCGGCGGTCGGCCATTTGCTGGAACTGGTCTGCCCCGACGGCGTCGAGGCCGCCAAGGGCAAATGGACGTTCAAATGCCTGCCGGTCATTCCGCCGCACTTCGACTTGCAGCCCATCGAGCGCAGCCAGGACCGGCTCAAAACGCTCAAGAAACTCATCAAGCGCGAGGACGTCACGGCGCTCATCAACGCCTGCGACGCCGGCCGCGAAGGCGAATTGATCTTCCGCAACATTGTCCGTTACACCAAGGCCACCCAGCCGGTGCGGCGGCTGTGGCTGCAATCCATGACGCCGGCGGCCATCCGCGAGGGCTTCGAGCAATTGCGGTCGGACGCGGAAATGTTGCCGTTGTCCGACGCGGCCTCGAGCCGGGCGGAGGCGGACTGGCTGGTGGGCATCAACGGCACGCGGGCGATGACGGCCTTCAACTCGAAGCAGGGCGGCTTTTTCAAGACCCCCGTGGGCCGGGTGCAGACGCCCACGCTGGCTATTTTGGTGGAGCGCGAGGAGCGCATACGCAAGTTCATACCGCGAGATTACTGGGAGGTCATCGGAACGTTTGATTGCGCCGCCGGAAAGTACACGGGCCGCTGGTTTGACGAAAAATTTGTCA
>Ga0326728_10017599_pt1 | contig 14268 bp, 11 predicted proteins | sample MB3enrmetagenome_FD_207602 | JGI IMG/M metagenome (GOLD analysis project Ga0326728, IMG submission 207602) | Lab enriched peat soil microbial communities from McLean, Ithaca, NY, United States - MB31MN | ecosystem: Environmental > Terrestrial > Soil > Wetlands > Peat | place: USA: New York...
GGCCTGTTTACCGAGCTGCGTGCGGAGGCTGAGCCGGGGCAGGGGGGCGTTCACTTGCTCTTCGTTGGGCGCGCCCAATACTTTGTCGGCGTGGTTCGAGTTGAGGGTACACCCAGTGCCTTGGAATCCAGAGCGCTGCTCACCTCCTCTCGCCTCAGGCTGGGACAGCCCGCTTCGGACGACGATCTTGTCGCGGCCCAGAGGCATATCTCCGAGACGCTCGCTGCGAACGGTTACTACCGGGCAATCTCCAAATACCGTCTCCTTCCTGATCCGGCCACACTGGAGGCCGAGGTTTTGTTCTCTGTTTTTCCCGGGAAGCCCGCACGCTTGAGCAGCCTGCAATTCCAGGGACACATCGGATTTCCTGCGGCGAAGCTCGCAAAAGTAGCCGGCTGGCACCCCGGAATCCAACTGACCTCGGCGCGTGTCGAACGCGGCTTGCTCAAGCTCCACCAGTTTCTTGTATCGCACGATCGCCTCCAGGCAACCGCGAGTGTTCTGAAGCGCGAGTATGACACTAAACTCAACACCGAAAAGCTTCTGGTAGGGGTCGAAACCGGTCCCCTAATTCGTGTGCGCGTTGAGGGCGCCAGGATTTCACGCTCCAAACTCAAAGAGCTTCTCCCCGTTTATCGAGACGGCGTAGTGGATGAGCCCGCTCTTGCACGCAGCGCCGAGATTCTGGAAGACCATTTCCAGCAACGGGGTTTCTTTTCAGCTACCGTGAAGGCAGAACAAGCGTTTCATGCCGAGTCCCAGACGCTGGACCTTACCTTCCGAGTGAAGCGGGGCAAGCCAGGACAATTCATGGGGTATGGCTTTGAGGGCAATAGGGCCATTCCAACGACAGAACTTACGGCGGCATCCTCTCCTCCCGCACAGGGAATTTTCAGCCGTGCCCCACTTTACAGCCGCACCCTTTTGGAGAACAAGCTCAACGCCCTGACGGCACTCTATCGATCAAGAGGCTTTCTGGAGGCGCAGATCTCGCCTCGCGTGGACGATCATTTTCAAAACCAAGATGCTCACTGGTTCGTCACCTTCCAGGTCGAAGAAGGACTCCAGACAACCGTTCGCCAACTGGCTTTGAAGGGAGTCTCCAGCGACACGGAGAAGGCCCTCTGGCCCTCTCTGCTGACCAAGCCATCCCAGCCTTATTCGCCGGAGCGGGCCTTAGCTGATCGCGAAACCCTATCCAATTACCTTGCCGACCGCGGGTATTCTGAGGCCAGGGTGACTTGGCACGCCTCACCTGTAAATGAACACCACCAAGTTGACCTGGAATTCCTGATTGAGCCGGGAAAGCAAGAACGAATCCAGCGTATCGTCGTCCTGGGAAATGAACACACCCGCCTGGGGGTTATCCGCCGCGAGCTCCTGATTCGCCAAGGTCAGCCTTTGAACCAGGACAACGTCGCTGACTCACAACGCCGGCTCTATGGGTTAGGAATGTTCAACCAAGTTCAAGTTGCTACCCAGAACCAGACAAGTTCGGAAACGGAGAAAACCGTCTTGGTGGCGGTGGAGGAGAGCCGGCGATGGACTTTAGGCTACGGCGGGGGACTCGAGGTCCAAAGGCTGGGAAGCAGTAGCCCACAGGGCACGTTCAAAGCGAGCCCGCGTCTCTCCCTTAGCCTCAACCGCCTCGATGTCGGAGGACACGCACAGACCTTTAACCTATGGGGACGGCTGTCGGATATCGAAACGGGCGCCGGTACGACCTATGTGATACCCTACCTGGCGAATCGACGGGACCTGAGCCTGCGCATCAGCGGGCTGATAGACCGCAGCAGCGAAGTGCTCACCTTTACGGATGACCGGAAAGAGGCTTCGGTCGCCATCGAAAAGCGTTTCAGTGCTTCGACGGTAGTTTCGGGCCGCTATAGCTTCTCCTACGTTGATGTTCTCGACATTTCCAATAGTATTTCCAAGGCGGAGCAAGCTCTGTTGAGCCAGCCGGCGCGTGTGGGCGGGTTCGGCGCCAGCTTTGTCACCGATCGTCGCGACGATCCCGCGGACGCCACCCGCGGCTCCTATTCCCTTGCCGACGCGGGAATTGCCTATAAGGGCTTCGGCTCAGAAGCAAATTTCGTTCGCTTCACGGGTGACAATGCAACCTACTACCGATTGGGCGAGCATCTGATTTTTGCCCGCGATACGCGATTCGGATTCGAGTCTCCCTATGGCAGCCTGGAGGAGCTCCTCATTAAAACCCCCGGCGAGCCCAATCAATACATCTACACCGACGTCCTCCCTCTGCCCGAACGGTTCTTTATGGGGGGCAGCGAATCGCATCGTGGTTTCTCCGTCAATCAAGCGGGACCGCGCGATCCTCAAACGGGCTACCCCATTGGTGGTAATGCTCTGTTCTTTAATTCGTTCGAGCTTCGTGTGCCCATGGCGCAGCGGAGGCTAGGCTTCGTGGTATTCAACGATTCGGGGAATGTATTCACAACCATCCGACACATGCGTTTACTGAAATTCAGACAAAGCAGCCCGACAGATACTGATTATGACTCAGTCGCGTTTGGTCTGGGTATCCGATACAAGACGCCTGCCGGGCCCATACGCATCGATCTGGGCTACAATCTAAATCCCACGCGATATCCAGTGGGAGTGGAGGTGCAACAATTACCTCGGTTCAACTATTTTCTGAGCGTCGGTCAAAGCTTCTAGCCCAGGATCGCGTAAAAGTCGGGGAGAAAGCGGCTGTGGGCCCTTGTCCTTCGCGGACTTGGACGCCACCCGGCCGTGTGGCCGCTTCACTCGTGTTGCTGGCCATGACCTTGGGCGGCTCATTTTCTCGCGCTGAGATTCTCGATCGTGTGGTTGCATCGATCGGGGATGTCGCCATCACCCAGAGTGACGTCGAGCACGAATATCGTCTGGAACGTTTCCTCGACGGGCAATGGCCGGCTCCTCCCCCCGATAGCAAGACATTGGAGCAGGTTCGCGAGCGGCTGACTAGCCAGAAGCTTTTGCTCGAGGAAGAAACCCAGGACCTTTCCCGCGATCCCGCGCTGGAAAAGACCGCCGCCGAAGAACTGGATGGCGTTCGCAAGCGGTTCCCATCCGAGCCGGACTACCAATCTGCTCTCCAAGCGTTGCACATGGACGAAAAACAGATTCTGACAAACCTCGTTGCCGAGCAGAGGATCTTGACGATTGTCCAACAGAGGTTGCGGCCGGCGGCGGCCCCTGGGCCAACCGATGTTGAATCGTACTACCGCGACGTCTTCACGCCCGAATATACGCAGACGCACGCCTCCGCCGTTCCCCCTTTGACCGAAGTCCAAGGGCAGATCCAGGAAATCTTGGTGCAGAAAAGAATCGATCAGCTTCTTGCCAGTTGGTTGGAGGAACTGAAGCCCAGCCGCGCCGTACGTTATCACTCTTTCTGACTCGGCAAAAGCTGTCGGACGTTAGAAGCTGACCGGGCTGGCTTCGCTCGGAATGACAATCCAGCATCCTATTAGAGGATCTGAATGTCGAAACATTTTTGGATCACGCTCGCCATTATCGGGACGCTGGTGGCGCTGGCCACAGCCGCGATTGGTGTCATGAGCACCCCTTGGTTCCAACGCGCGCTGGAGCGCCGCCTCATCGTGACGCTGGAGAACACGACTGGCGGACGAGTCGAAGTACAGGATTTCCGCTTTCACCCCATAGTCCTTCAGGCGATTCTCCACGGAATTGTGATCCACGGAAGCGAACCGCCCCAAGCACCCCCTCTCTTCTCTGCCCACACCGTGGCGCTCCGTCTCAGCCCAACCAATTTGCTGCATCGCGAAATCCGAATAATGAGCGTTGACTGGGATGGAGCAGAAGTACATCTCAAGACCAACGCCGATGGTTCGACGAATCTGCCAGGCCCCGCAACCCGCCATACCGCCGGGCAAGTCATGGAACGGTTGGTGGACCTTCGCATTGGAAGCGTGACGCTGGCACACTCCACTTTCTTTTGGAATGACCGGCCCATAAACCTGGATCTCAGTGCCCGAGAAGTGGCGCTCCTCCTGCACCTCCGGCGCGGTCCCCGCTATGAGGGCAGCCTTGCGGCCTCGGCTGTCACGACCCATTTACCAGGGCAATCGACCCCGCCTCTTACTTTGTCAACCCGCTTCGTGTTGTCGCAAAATGAGCTTGCCGTTACCTCGTTCGTCTGGCAGTCCCGCGGAATGACTGGACAAGGTTCGTTCACCTTTCACCCTGTCCCTGAACCCGAAGGATACTTCTCCTTCCAGACCAGCTTTGAGGTGGCGGCTCTAATTCCACTCCTGCGTCTTCCCGGTTTGCAGAATGGGAACCTCCGCCTCGAGGGTCAGGGAATCTACCGTCATGGGGAGATTTCCGCGCAGGGGCGACTCCAAACCCGGCAAATGCTGTTCCGTGATGCTCAGTTCGACTCGGGGCCGCTTGAGGCCTCGGCCGACTACTCACTGCATCGGTCGCAAGTGGCAATTTCCAATTTGAAGGTGCTTGGATGGGGAGGCAGTGGGTTGGGCGATGGCCAGGTTAGTTTTGCAGAGCCAACTCCCCAGTTCCACGTCCGCGCCCGGCTCCGGGACATGAATCTGCTCGCGCTCCTTCATAGTTCCAAAGGCCAACCGCTGTTAATCACCCGGCTTAACCCTGCCTCGCTCATCGACGGAGCGGTAGATCTAACCTGGGCAGGTGAGTTCGAAAAGGTTAAGTCGGAATTCGATCTGCATTTATCGGTCCCCGCCGCCCATCCTCCGAGCTTCCTTCCCGTCAGCGGTGACCTTCGTGGATCATTGGAAACGAATCACGGCTTCTCCGTACGCTTGGAGGACTCAAACTTTCACACTCCCCATTCCTCGCTCCGAGCAAAGGGAACGCTGCTCGAGTCAACGGCGCGCAACGAATCCCCGAGCCGCCTGCAAATCCAGTGGGAGACGACGCAATTCGAGGAATGGCGTTCCGTGTTCGAAGCCCTGGTCGAATCAACCCCACACTTGCCACTCTCACTCAAGTCGCCGGCAACTCTGGTTGGAGAAGTCACGGGTTCAATTAAGAATCCCGAAATGCGTGGTTCGCTGCGGGTGGGCGAGTTCGAGTATCGTGGCTGGACCTGGGACGGGCTCGAGGCAAACGTGGTCGCCCGGCCGGACTATTTCCAGGTTTCTTCCGGACGACTTGCACATGGGACGAGCGTGTTTAGCCTTGAGGCCTCAGCCCAGCTTGAAGATTGGAGGATTACGAAGACCTCACCAGTAATGTTTTCCGCCCGCGCTCAACGCACCCCCCTAGAGGGCCTTAAAGCGGCGCTGGGAATTGACTACCCCGTCGGTGGTTACGTCAGCGGGCAGGTCAACTTGGTAGGAACAGCTTCGAATCTCGAGGGAACAGGTTCCATCAAGGTGGAAAACGGCAACATCGCCGGAGAAACGGTTGATTCCTTCTCGACCAGTATTCGGGTCGGTGAGTCCACCTGGGATCTTGATACGATACAGATCCTGAAAGATCACGGCAGTTTAACGGGAAAGGCACAGATAGGGCCTTTGAATCACTCCATAACTTGCCAACTTCATGGCAGGGGCTTTTCTCTCGCTGACTTCAAGAGACTGGCACTCTCTTTTCCGAATTCCTCCCTTCCCCAACAATTAGAAGGCCAGGCAAGCTTTGACCTCCAAGGAAGCGGCACTCCTGACAATTTCCACTTTCGCTCCACCATGCTCGTCGAGGGTCTCGGTGTGGCCGGAACTCAGGTCGGCGACCTCCATGTTCAACTGGATGGCGAAGGTCAAAACCTGCGGATTCGGGGCATAGGTTCCGGACCTGGAGGGATGTTCAGCCTAGGCGGAGACGCAAAGACCGCCGGCGATTCGCCGCTCCAACTCCAAGGGCAATTCGTATCCTTCCGCTTGGATCCCTGGGCACGCCTGTTGCTGAATAACCGTCTTGGTGGTCAAGTTACTGCGAGTGGCTCCTTCCAGGTGAACGGTTCCCTGCGCGATCCTTCGAAATTTCAAATGCAGAGTCAGATCGAGACCCTGGAGGTTAGTTTCCCCTCTTTGAAATGGAGGAACGAACATCCCGTTGAATTGCGGTTTGCCTCGAATCTGCTCTCAGCTAGACCCTTCCGCATGCAAGGCCCCTCCACGAACCTTATCATCGATGGCTCTCTTCGTTTTGCCGGCCCAGCTTCTCTATTCGTCACAGCCCAAGGCATAGCTGATGCCACGGTGCTGAGTTTGCTTGACCCCCGCCTGCAAGCATCCGGGCACTCACGAATCAAGCTGAGCATGTCGGGTTCACCCGCGCAACCCCAATTGAATGGAGCGGTAGAGATCCAGGACGTCAGTCTTGGCTACCAGGGTCTTCCTTTCCGCCTGAGCAACCTGAATGGCGAAATTCAGCTCGAGGGGGAGAGAGCCACGGTGAAATCATTACGGGGCATCAGCGGTGGCGGCACCCTGACCTTGGATGGTTTCGTGACCTTGGCATCGCCGCCCCGTGTTGAGCTGCGAGCCGAGCTTGATCAGGCAAGGGTGCGCTATCCCTTTGATTTCACCTCCATCCTCAGTGGAACTTTGCGCTGGGTGGGAACATCGGATCGTTCCCAGCTCCAAGGCGACTTGGCCCTCCGCCAAGTGCTTGCAAGCCAGAACAAGAATTGGCTTGCACAGATAATGCAGTCCGGCAGTCCCTACGAGGAATCAAAGCCCAGTACACCTTCCCCACTTGCCGATACCATTCGGTTGAACATTCGAGTGGCCTCCGCGACGCCGGTGAGGCTGGAAATACAGGATTTGCACCTGACCGCCGACGTTGATGTGCACCTGCAAGGAAGCCTTGCAAACCCCGTGGAATTGGGAACCGTGCACTTTCTGAGTGGCGAGGCCATCTTCCGTGGAAATCGCTTCACGCTGAACCGAGGCGATCTCAGCCTTACCAATCCCATTCGCACTCAGGCAACGCTCGATTTGGAAGCTCAAACCCGCGTACAGCAGTATGACCTGACGGTTGATATTTCAGGCCCGCTCGGGCGCCTGAAGCTGGCTTATCGTTCCGACCCTCCGCTTTCTACTGAGGATGTGCTTTCGCTGCTGGCGCTGGGGTACGCGCACCAACAACAGGAGATGTCCACACCAGGATTAGTCAGCTCATTCACTGGGGGTAACCCCTCACAAAGCGTGGGCGAAAGCGCGCTGCTCTCTCAAGCCCTGTCCAGCCAGGTAACTGGACGCATTCAGCGGCTCTTTGGAGTGAGTCGAATCAAGATCGACCCGAATGTGGGACTGCCGGGGTTTACTTCCGGCGCACGGGTGACCGTCGAAGAGCAAGTGACCAGGGCCTTGACCCTCACCTACGTCACCAATACCGCTTCATCACAATACAAGATCATCCAGTTTGAATATGTGGTCGGAGAAAACCTTTCGTTGATCGGCCTGCGCGATCAGAACGGAATCTTCGGCATCGAGCTGAGGCGCCGCCAGCGCTTCAGGTGAACCCGATAAAGCAGGGAACAGGGAATGGGGAACCGGTTCCGCCGGCGCTTCCGGTGAACCACCACCTCCGCGACCACCTTTCTTGCCTCCGAAATCGGTCGAGGGTCGGGAGTCGAAAGTGGAAAAAGGGCGAACCCGCAAGGATGTGCGTGCCAACCTGCACCGAGTTTGGCGGAGAGAGTCTAAGATGCTTTGTTTTCAATAAGATTCCCGGTTTCAACGCGTAACTACCTTTGTTTTCTATAACATTCCCGCTTCTCCGCCGCCTGTGGAAAGCCGACCCTTTGTTTTCATAGACATACCCGCATTGCTCGTTCAATTTTTAATAATTCTTTTCCCCCTTCTCTTCCTAGCGCGGACCAATTGCCCGCCCCAAACCAGCAAGTCTTTCGAGCTTTTGGCCCCGCTGGGGACCCCAAGAGACCTTCGAGAGCGGATTAGGATACCGGGGTAGCATTGCAGCCGAGTCTTCCCAGGAGGCCATGACCGCCTCGCTGGCTTCAATCTAGCATACTAGCCTATCGTCTTCCTCTTGTCAAGAGACACAGTGTCCAGTTCGGTCTATGGGAGGAGGTAGGGGTCGGGGTGGGGTTGACCCTTGGCGAGCGTCCGGAAGCGAACAATCCTGCTCTTCTTGCTTCTTGCTTCTTGCTTCTTGCTTCTTGCTTCTTGCTTCTTGCTTACTGCTTACTGCCGACTGGCTACTCCGCTTGTGGCCAGTTCCAAGGTGGGATGTTATACTAGTTTGAATTCGGCCAGCAATTTGAAGATCGCAGATGCGCCGCACCCTGCCGCATTTTTGCGATTCACGGCCCCGGAGAGGTGTCCGAGTGGCTGAAGGAGCACGCTTGGAAAGCGTGTTCACGAGAAATCGTGACGTGGGTTCGAATCCCACCCTCTCCGCCAGCCTATTCCTAATTATGTGAACTAGTTGGGAGGCCGGTGTTTTTCGCGTACCTTTGGCGTACCCTTCGATTCGCCAGCATCAACTAAAACGGGAGTTAGCCTGCCATGGCAACGATTCCTTCGTACCTTCTCAGCCTCGCTGGGGAATATCGCGTCTGCAGCGAACTTATCAAACGCGGAGTCTTCGTCACGATGACCTACGGAAATCGGAAAGAGGTCGATGTGTACGCCATTAGCGACCGACAAAAGCGTGCCGTGAAAATCGAGGTGAAGACAATCCAACAAGACCGCTTCGTCACCAACATCACCCGGAAGGGTTTGGATAAGGCTCGGGATGCACCGGATTTCTGGGTGCTGTTCCAGACCCAGCACCGCGAGGACGACACGTTCAACGAGCGTTTCTTTATCCTGACGCACCAAGAGATTTGCAAAGCGCAAAGGGATCGAAACGAGCCAAATGAGGCGAACTACTTTGCAAAGCACGGGAAGCCGCGAGACCCCTCCAAATCGGTCGATACACTCTCCACGGAACACGTCAAGCAGTACGAGAACAAGTGGTCTACAATCTTAGAAGGGATTGGCCGTTCTGCGCTGGCTGGCGCAGAGCGAAGCTCTGCGGTCTCCGGGCATTAGAAATCCGCCGAGCCCAGAGCTTCGCTCTGCGCCAGCGGACGTCGCTGCCCCCCCCTCACTCAACACCCTCGCGACGCAAGAACGCTTGGAGGTTACGCGAGCCGTGGACCACCCGAAGAATCTCCACTCCGTCGGGGCGGGGGCGGTAGAGTACGAGCACCCTTTCGAAGCCCGCCATTCGAAAGACTCGAAAAGATGCGACACCAGGGTCCTTGAGCCGACAATTCCATCCCATCTCAGGCTGTGTGGCGAGGAGAGAAAAGGTCTCGTGGGCAGCGAGGAGAAACTTGTGGCCCACCTCGGGGTTCGCTTGCGTGGCAAGATAATAGGCTTGGTCGTCGAGGTCCTGATCGGCTTTCGGGCGAACAACGTAGCGGGCACTCACCGGATACCGGTTTTGTTCAGGCGTTCATCCAAGCGGCGATGTTTGTCTTCCCAATAACCCGGCCCGACCTCAATCGGCTGGCCGGAGTTGAGCCCTTCAAGGGCCAAAGCTTCAAGCTCGTCCTCTGCCTGTTGTTCAGCGCGGACCAGGCGCTCAACGTAGGCTTCGGGAGTAAGTCCCTCGGCCTCCGCTCGCGCGCGGAGTCTTTTTTCGAGCTGGGGATGGATCGTGATAGTCATGGGCGGCCTGCTCCCGATCGTAATAGTAATTCTACGCTCCTTTCCGGGACGTGTCGAGGCGCGCTCGGAGGCGCGGTTGCAACGATGGCCCGCGTGCCGGCCGACCTCGGCTCGCAGTTCCTCGTTGATATCACTCGCCACGAGAGAGGATTTGGCGGGCCCGCGCCTTTGCCATTCTTAGAATGTGTTCTAAGTCCATGAAGTGGTCAAGTTCCGCTTTCTCTTCCGGTGATAGCCTGTCCTCCTTCTTGCGCTCGATCAGGGCTGCCAGTCTCTGTTGAGCTTCTGGCGAAGGTCGGAAGTCGGCCACCGCCTCCGGGGTGGTTCCGGCGGCGATGAAGTCGATGATGTCGAGATAGACGGGACTAGTGACGCTCATCGTTCCCTCATTATACACCAATTGTGCCTACAGGCCGGCTGGCCGAGGGATTGGATAGTCGCGGGCTGTGCTCGTGATAGGGTAGACTAACCTCTTTTGTGGCCGTCGCCTTCGAGTCCCTGGATGAAACGGTCCATGCGCTCGAAGAGCTGCGTCATCGCCGCGCGCATTTCCTGCTGGCCGCTTTCCAGCTTCTCCATCCGCTCAACCAGGTGGATTTCGGCCTGCGCCAGGCGGCCGACCAGGTCGGTGAGGGCCCCAATTTGCTCGTCATGCTTGGCAATCTGCTGGTCGTGTTTCTGCACGGACGCCGTCAATCGTGCCTGCTGCTCGTCGCGTTTCTGCGCGGACGCCGTCAATTGCGCCTGTTGCTCGACGATGAATTCCATGGTCCGTTCGAGATCCATGGCAATCAGTATAGCCCAAAATCTCCCGCCTGTCCCTCTTTTTGCGCCGCCGCGGACGACTCGCCGAGGAATCGATGCTTCTGGACGATGCATCCGCAGAGTGTCTGGCCCGGTTAGCCTTGAAATAAACGTGCGGGCGGGCTATGCTGCCGCTATGGGCGGAGGTCCTGAGACACAGTTCGCTGATGAGTTGCGGAGCCGGCTGCGTCCGTTTTGCCAAAAACACCACATCCGCAGGCTGGAGATCTTTGGCTCGGCGGCGCGTAGCCAAGGTGGTCCCCGCAGTGATGTGGACCTCCTGGTGACGCTCGACGAGTCGGTTCCAGTCTCCGCCCCCGCTTTGCTCGAAATGGCGGGCGAGGCAGAGGAGCTGGTTGGTACCCCTGTGGATTTCGTCCTTCGTTCGTCCCTAGAGAAATCACCCAATCGCTTGGCTCGCGATCATATCCTTTCCACTGCGGTCTGCGTGTATGGAAGCTGACCAATAAACAGTTAACAGTTCACAGTCAACAGTTGACAGTCAAGAACCCGGTTCCTGCCGGGGAAAAGCTATTTGTAGACTGACCACCTAAAAAGGAATCCCGGACCACACTATGACGGGATCGGCAAGTTACGAATCACACGGAACGTATCGCGCGCGATGAGCAACTCCTCGTTGGTGGGAATGACCATGATGCGGATGCGGCTGGAATCCGTGGAGATTTCGCTCGTTTTACCGACGGCCTCCCCATTCCGGACTGGGTCAATCTCATAACCCAATTCTGCCAGGCCCTCGCAGGCCTTCTGGCGGACCAAGGGCGCGTTCTCGCCGATGCCTCCCGTAAACACCAAGCCATCGACGTGGCCTAGAGACGCCGTATAGGCGCCAATATACTTCCGCAGGCGGTAGCAGAAGGCATCGATTGCCACTTGGCATTGCTTATCTTCCTTTGCCGCCGCCGCGATCAGGTCTCGCATGTCGTTTGACTGCTCCGAAATGCCGTAAAGGCCGCTGAACCTATTCAAGAGTGTGGACATGTCGTGAAAACTTAGCTCATCCTTGGACATCAGATAGAGGATGATTGCCGGGTCGATATCCCCGCAACGGGTGCCCATCAACAATCCTTCCAGAGGAGTGAATCCCATGGAGGTGTCGATGGATTTCCCTTTCTCGATCGCCGTAATCGAGCAACCATTTCCCAGGTGGGCGGTGATCAAGTTCGCCTCACCCTTGGCCTTGCCAAATATTTCCCTGTAGCGGAACGCCACGTAACGGTGCGAAGGGCTGTGGAACCCATAACGCCGAATCCTGTAACGGCGGTAATAAGTATAGGGCAGACCGTAGAGGTAAGCCTTGGGTGGCATGGTCTGGTGGAACGCCGTGTCGAACACCGCAACTTGTGGGACCTGTGGCATAAGTTTCCGAGCCACAAGATACCCCCGCAGGTTGTGGGGATTGTGGAGGGGAGCAAGTTCGCTGCACTGTTGGATCGCCTTCTCTACATCCTCGTCGATCAACACCGAAGCCGAAAAACGCTCACCGCCGTGAACGACGCGGTGCCCCACTGCCTCGATTTGTGAAATATCCGCTACGACCTTGGCCTCCTTAAGCGCTTGAATTGCCCGGCTGAGAGCCGCCTGGTGGTCAAGCATCTCCTCAGTTAGACTCCGCTCAGGGTTGGGCGGCACGGTCAAGTGCAACACCGCCTCGTCCGTCCCGATCCTTTCGACACTCCCTTTGGCAATACAACGGTCGGCGTTCGCCGCGATCATCTCCACATCCGTCTCGATCAATTGGAACTTTATTGATGAGCTACCACAGTTGAGTACTAGAATTTTCATCGCTCACTCCATGACTTCATATCTTACATGAAAATGGCTCCCCTCGCCCCCTGGCGGTCCAACGCTCTATCCCGCGGCGTCACCCCCGCGAAAGCGGGGGTCCATTTTCCCGCGCATGGATTCCCGCTTGCGCGGGAATGACGCGCAATTGCCCAGCTTTCGTATTGTAAGGGCTATCCGTGTCCGGTATCATGGTTACACTCGCTCATGGCATCGCTTGAGGAGAACTCGGTCCTCGTAAGTGTCCAGAACCTGCACAAGCATTATGGTGATTTAGCGGCCCTGGGCGGCATCAGCTTCGACATCCTTCAAGGCGAAGTATTTGGCCTTTTGGGGCCCAACGGGGCGGGAAAAACCACCACCATCGAGATCATCGAAGGCCTGCGCCGACCCGACAGCGGGTCGGTCACCGTGTGCGGGCTTGACCCTGCGCAAGCGAGTATGGCGCTCAAGGAGCGCATTGGAGCACAACTTCAGTCCACCGTGCTGCCCGACAAAATGCGTGTGGATGAGGCCCTCCACTTGTTTGCGAGCCTTTATAAGCGCTCTGCCTCCGTGCACATGCTCCTGGAGCGGTTCGGCTTGGCGGAAAAGCGTCATACCTTCTTCGAGAATCTTTCCGGAGGTCAAAAGCAACGCTTGGCACTCGCGCTGGCACTGGTGAATGATCCCGAGCTGGTCCTGCTGGATGAACCCACGGTGGGCCTCGACCCACAGTTGCGCCGCGATATTTACGCCCTCATCGAGCATTTTCGGGCTGAGGGACGGACCGTATTATTGACCACTCATTACATTGAAGAAGCCGAGAGGCTCTGCGACCGTGTGGCGATAATGGACCGGGGTCAACTGGTTGCTCTCGGAACTCCGCGTGAGTTGATTGCGCGCTCCGGCCATGGAACGCGGCTCGAGGTTCGCCTGGCGAAACCGGTCGGCCTCGATCGCTTGAAGCTGATCGAAGGGGTCATTGACTGCCGCGAAGCGGATGGCGCCTATTTTCTCCACGCGCAGCCGGCCGCCCTGACCATTGCTGCCTTGGTCCGCTTCTTGGAATCCGACGACAATGCCCTGGTTGACTTGCACATCGCCCAGCCCAGTCTCGAAGATGTATTTGTGGAAATGACGGGAAGAAGGATGGAAGACTGACCATGCCCACGCTGCGGATTGCGCTGCTGACGATACGGCTGGTAATGCGCACCAAGGTGGCGCTCTTTTTCACCTTCCTCTTCCCCCTGGTTTTCCTGTTCGTTTATGCCGTTCTGATCGCCCGTGGCAACCCGGATGTAGTGGCCTACGTATTTGGGCCCGTCATTACGCTGAACATCATGGGCAGCGGGTTCTGGGGACTTGGCATGCAATCCGTGATTCAGCGCGAACGTGGCAGCCTGCGGCGTTACCGTCTGGCCCCCATCGGCCCGCGCACCATCCTGATGAGCAACTTGCTCGCCAATTACCTGCTCCAGCTTCCCACCATCGGCCTCTTGCTCTTTACCGCTCGGGTTTTCTTCCACATGCCGATGAAGATCGGGTGGCTGACGCTGCTGATTCTTGTGACGGTCGGCACCTTTGCGTTTGCGGGTTTCGGGCTCACGATCGCGAGCGTGGCGAACACCATGCAGGAAGCCCAGATTTACAATAATCTCGTCTGGATTACGTTGTTGTTTCTTTCCGGGGTTACATTCCCCTTGCCGATGCTTCCGAGATGGGTCCAGCGGCTCGCGATGTTTTTCCCTTCCACCTATCTCGTCAGCGCCTTCCAAGGCGTCATGGCGCAGGCAGAATCGCTCCTGGACCACTGGCCGGAGATGCTGGTGCTGGTGATCTCGGGGGTCTTCGGCTTGCTCTTCGCCATGAAACTCTTCCGCTGGGAAAAGGAGGAGAGGATATCCACGAAGGCCAAACTATGGTCCGCCGTTTTTGTGCTGCCCTTCCTGGTTATGGGCATGTGGATGAATACGCGCGCCAACCCCACGGCCATTTGGGCCCGCTCTTATAGCGTGATGGGGCAAGCCAGCGCTGCCTCCCT
>Ga0326728_10017600_pt1 | contig 14267 bp, 9 predicted proteins | sample MB3enrmetagenome_FD_207602 | JGI IMG/M metagenome (GOLD analysis project Ga0326728, IMG submission 207602) | Lab enriched peat soil microbial communities from McLean, Ithaca, NY, United States - MB31MN | ecosystem: Environmental > Terrestrial > Soil > Wetlands > Peat | place: USA: New York...
AGATTCTGGTTGTTGGCCAGAATCGAGAAGGCGATGTGATCGCCTTTCAAAGTCGTGGCATAGCCCGAAAGCGCATGGATATGGCCGAGGGAACCGGTTTTCGCGCGGACCCGCTCCCGTCCGGCGCCCGATTGGAAGCGCTCGGCGAGTGTGCCGTCCACTCCCCCTACCGGCAAAGTGCTTTCGTAAAACGCGCCCCAAGGCTGCCGGCTGGCATAGGCAAGAAGCTTCACCACCGCATGCGGCGTTACCAGGTCCTCCCGCGACAAACCCGATCCGTCGTACAAGACGAATTCCTCCGGCTGGAGGCCGGCGCGCGCCAAAAAACCGCGCACCACTTCGAGCCCGCCGGCAATGCTGCCGGACGCGCCCTTTTCGCGTCCCAACAGGCGCAGCAACAGCTCGGCATGCAGGTTCTGGCTGACCTTGTTGATGACCGTCAAGTCCTCCCCCAGCGGCTGCGATTCGTAGCCGGCCAGCACCCGGGGCGCTTCGTTATCTGGAACCGCCGGCGCTTCCCCGCCGCCCGCGGGAGTCATTACCGTGCTGCCGGACGCAGCGGCAGCCGCCGGTTCGCCATGATGCGCCAGGGAGCGGCCGTGCACCACGACCCCGCGTTTCTCCAGCAGCATGCAGAAAAGTTTGGCGGCGAACTCCGCGGGATCTTCGACGGCCAAAGTCTCGTTGGCGCCGCTATCGTCCGCCGGGATGCTTCCCCAGAGGGTAAGCAAATCCGAGCCTGGCTCGCGGTGGATGTGAATTTCGCGGCGCCCGGTTCCCGCAGCAGTAGTAAGGATGCGATTCTCCAGCCGGTAATATTCGGCGTAAGGCGTAATGCTGACGAAAGCATGCTCGCCCGCCCCGTCCCCCGGCTTGATGCTGAGAAATATCACATTATCGTTGATACTCAGGGCGGAAACCGGGGCGCCCCATTCCCAAGTCAAGTCATCCTGGCTCCAGCCTTCCCCGTAACGCTCAAACGCGTAATAGGAATCGTCGGCCACTACGCCGCCATCGACGGATTTCAGTCCCTTCTCGACCAGTTGGTCCGCCAGGTCTTCCAGGACATGGGTCGCCGCTTCGGGGCGTTGCGTGCGCAGGTGGTAAGGCAGGGCCCGTCCGCTGAGGTTAGGGTCACCGCGCCCCACCAGCACCAGGTCGCCCGCGAGCCGGCCGGAGGGATCGAGAGCGGCGGTGGTCTCTACCGTGGTCAGGAAACGATAGCCCTCCCCGATCAGCGCTATGCCCGCAGCCGTGGTGAACAGTTTGGCGTTGGAAGCCGGAGTAAACAACTTGTCCGCATTCAGCGAGTAGAGGGTGCGGCCGGTGGTGAGCGAGACTGCATCAATGCCCCAGATGCCGCGGCTCAGGCCGGGAGCGGCCAGTATTCTCCCGATCCGCCTGCTCAGGGTCTGGCTCTGCCCGAAGGCAAGCTGGACGCCCAGCAGCAAAAACAGCAGTGACGCCACAAAGCGGGAACGGCGCATATCAGGAACCTGTGAGAAGGATTCTAGACCGGAGGTTTCAAGGTTTCAAAGCTTCAAGGTGAACCGCCTGTAAAATGCCTTTATGCGGCCCTTGTACCAGTGGCAATTGCGCTCGCGGAGCTTGGCTCTAGGTTCGCGGACGCTGCTGATGGGCATCCTCAACGTCACCCCGGACTCGTTCTCCGACGGCGGGCGTTATTTTACTGCCGAAGCGGCGCTGCAGCACGCGCTCCAGATGCTGGCGGAGGGCGCTGACATTCTGGATATCGGCGGCGAATCCACCCGGCCTGGAGTGCGCGCCGCGGCTCCCGGCGGTCCGCGGCCCGAGGGCGTGGCCGCGGCCGAGGAACTGCGGCGCGTTATGCCGGTGATCGCAAGCATCCGGCAAGCTGCGCCGGAGGCGGTCATCTCCGTGGACACTTACAAGTCCGAGGTTGCCCGCGAGGCGGCGGCGGCGGGCGCGGAGATTGTCAACGACGTGAGCGGGATGCTATGGGACGGGGAAATGCCGGCCACCGCGGCGGCCGCCGGATGCGGAGTAGTCCTGATGCACACGCGCGGCAAGCCGGGAGAGTGGCGCACGCTGCCGCCTCTGGGCGAGAGCGTCGTCGAAGTGGTGAGCCGCGAGTTGGGCGCGCGTGCAGCGCAGGCGAAACGCGCCGGAGTTCACGCGGACCACATCGTGCTCGATCCCGGCTTCGGGTTTGGCAAGAATTTCGAAGATAACTACCCGCTGTTGGCGCGCTTCGATGAATTTCACGATCTCGGATATCCGCTGCTGGCCGGCCCCTCGCGGAAATCGTTTATCGGCCGCACCGTAAGCCGCACCCCGGAGCCGGCGCCGCCGGAGTTGCGGCTGCACGGCACTCTGGCCGCAGTGGCGGCGGCAATTCTCAAGGGCGCACACATTGTCCGCGTGCACGATGTGGCGCCGGCGCGCGAAGTGGCGGCGGTATGCGACGAGATCGTCCGGCACGAGCCGGCATGAATAATCCGGCCTTTCGGGTACGGCCGTCCCGGCAAATCCCGTACAATAAAAGAGCGGTGACTGCAAATTGCGGAAAGACGGGACGGACCGAGACGCGCCATGCCCAGAACCACGCCTGAAGCGGAAAGAATCACCCCCGAAGTGGTTCGCGACCACGGAATCAGCGACGAAGAATTTCAGAAGATGGTCAAGTTGTTGGGGCGCGAGCCCAGCATCACCGAGCTGGGCATTTTCAGCGTCATGTGGAGCGAGCACTGCTCCTACAAGTCTTCGCGCGTGCATTTGAAACGCTTGCCTACCCATTCGCGGCGGGTGCTTCAGGGTCCGGGCGAAAATGCCGGCATTATCGACATCGGCGAAGGCTGGGCCTGCGCTTTCAAAATCGAATCGCACAACCATCCGTCGTTCATCGAGCCTTTCCAGGGCGCGGCCACGGGCGTAGGCGGCATTTTGCGCGACATCTTTACCATGGGCGCGCGTCCGGTTGCGGTTATGGATTCGCTGCGCTTCGGCGCCATCCGCCCGGCTCCGGGAGAAAATGCCGCCGTGGTGCACCGCAACCACTCCGTTATGGAAGGCGTGGTCAGCGGTATTGCCGCCTACGGAAACTGTTTTGGCGTGCCCAACGTCGGCGGTGAAACCAAGTTCGAGAGCTGCTACGCCGGCAATCCGCTGGTCAATGCCTTTGCGCTCGGATTGATGCGCAAGGACCGGATCTTTTACGCCCGCGCCGCCGGCGTGGGCAATCCCGTGATCTACGTAGGATCGAAGACGGGGCGCGACGGCATCCACGGCGCCACGATGGCCAGCGAGGAGTTCAGCGAAGCCTCGGAGGCCAAGCGCCCCAACGTCCAAGTGGGCGATCCGTTCCTGGAGAAGCTGTTGCTGGAAGCCTGCCTGGAAGTCATGGGAACCGGCGCCGTGGTCGGCATTCAGGACATGGGCGCCGCCGGCCTCACCTGTTCCACCTGCGAAATGGGCGGCCGCGGCGGCGTCGGCGTCGAGATCGAGCTGGACCTGGTGCCACAACGGGAAACCGGCATGACTCCTTACGAGATCATGCTTAGCGAGTCGCAGGAACGCATGTTGCTGGTGGCCGAAAAGGGCCGCGAGGACGAAGTGTTTCGCGTGTTTCAAAAGTGGGGACTGGATGCGGTTGCCATCGGCCGGGTGATTCCGGAACAGCGGATGCGCGTGCTGCACCACGGCGAAGTGGTGGCCGAGATTCCCAACCCGGCGCTCACCGACGAGGCGCCTCTCTACCATCGCCCCATGCAGCGATGGGAACCGCCGGTCGAGCGCGAGCGGCCCGCTCATGTGCCCTGGGGCGAAGCCGGCGATCTTACCGGCGCGCTGCGGCGGCTATTGGCGGCGCCGAATGTTGGTTCCACCCGCTGGGTGCACGAGCAGTACGACTCCATGGTAATGACCAACACCGTCGAAGGGCCGGGCGGCGGCGATGCCGGCGTGATCCGGGTTAAGGGGACGCAGCGCGCATTGGCCATGGCCCTGGACGGCAACGGCCGCTGGTGCTGGCTGGACCCGCGGCTGGGGGCCATGCATGCCGTGGCCGAGGCGGCGCGCAATGTGGCTTGTACGGGCGCGGTGCCGGCGGCCGCCACCAACTGCCTGAATTTCGGCAACCCGGAGAAGCCGCCGGTGATGTGGCAGTTCTCCCAGACCATCGACGGCATCACCAGCGCCTGCGAAGAACTCGAATGTCCGATTACCGGGGGCAACGTCAGTTTCTATAACGAGACGTTCGGCGAAGCCATCTTTCCCACTCCGGTCATCGGCATCGTCGGCATCCTCGACGACGTGAATTTGGTCATGCGTCCGCACTTCCGGGAGGCCGGGCGGGCAGTGGTGTTGCTGCGCGGTTCGGAACCGGGCGATGCCGCCGACGCCGAAGCCGAATTCGGCTCCTCCGAATACGCCAAGGAAATACTCGGGCAAGTGTGGGGGTTCCCGCCGGCGCTGGAACTGGAGAAGGAAGCCGGGCTGCAGAAGTGCATTGTGGAGTTGATCCGCGCGGGACTCGTTGACTCGGCACATGACTGTTCCGAAGGCGGGATCGCCGTGGCCCTGGCCAAGAGCAGCTTCCGCAACGGGATTGGCGCCCAGGTCAGGTTGCAAAGCGAGGACCTGCCCAACGAATTCCTGCTGTTCGGCGAAGATGCCAGCCGCATGGTGATATCCTGCGCCGCCGAAAGCACCGGGAAGATCAGGGAAATCGCGGTAAAATATGGTATTGCGGCTCAGATCCTGGGCGAGACCGTCTCCGGCAAGCTGGAAATCGAAAGCAACGGCGTGCGCGTAGTTTCCGCGCCGGTGCCGGAGCTTCGGGAGGGTTGGGCGGCCGCGCTGGAAAGCGCACTCCATAGTTAAGGGTTGGGGAAACTTGAAACCGGGCTCAGACAAATTTCACGAAGCGTGCGGCGTCATTGCCGTTTATCAACATCCGGAAGCGGCCAAGATTACCTACCTGGGATTGCATGCCTTGCAGCACCGCGGCCAGGAATCGGCCGGGATTGCCGCCTCCAATGGACTCCATTTGCATCTGGAAAAGGGCATGGGACTGGTGGGCGACATTTTCACCGGTTCCGTGTTGGCGCGTCTGGCAGGCCCGCTGGCCATCGGCCATACGCGCTATTCCACCGCCGGCGATTCCGCCCTATTGAACGCACAGCCGCTGCGCGTCGAATGCAATAAGGGGTCCCTGGCCGTGGCGCACAACGGCAACCTGGTTAACGCCACCGAAGTGCGCGCCGGCCTGGAGGCCCAAGGCTCGATTTTTCAGACCACCAGCGATACGGAAGTGATTGTGCACCTGATCGCGCACTCCAAGGAGCAGACGCTGCCGGAAGCGATTCTTGACGCCTTGCGGCGCATCGAAGGCGCCTTCTCGCTGGTCATGCTCACGCCCGACCGCGTCTTTGCCGTGCGCGATCCCCGGGGCTTTCGTCCGCTCTCGATGGGCCGGATTCCCGCGGCTGCCGGCGCCAACGAGCCGGACGCGATCGTTTTTGCTTCCGAGACCACGGCCTTCGATTTGATCGGCGCGGAGTTTGTGCGCGATCTGGAGCCCGGCGAAATGGTGGTGGCCAGCTCCGAGGGCATTCAGTCGCGCTCCTATACGCCGCCCCTTCCCATGTCGGCTTGCATTTTCGAACACGTCTATTTCGCGCGGCCCGACAGCTTGGTATTTGGCCGGCCGGTAAACCTGAGCCGGGAAGCCCTGGGGCGGGAACTCGCGCGGGAATCGCAGGTCGAGGCCGATATTGTGGTGCCGGTTCCCGATTCCGGGGTCCCGGCGGCCGTAGGCTATGCCGCGGAAAGCGGCATTCCGTTTCGCGTGGGCCTGATCCGCAGCCACTATGTAGGGCGCACGTTTATCGAGCCCGAACAACGCCTGCGCGACTTTGGGGTAAAACTCAAGCTCAACCCGGTGCGCAGCATCATTGCGGGCAAGCGCGTCGTCCTGATCGACGATTCCATCGTGCGCGGCACCACCAGCAAGAAGATCGTGCGCATGATCCGCAGCGCCGGCGCCCGCGAGGTGCACATGCGCATCTCCTGCCCGCCCACCATTTCGCCCTGCTATTACGGCGTCGATACGCCCACCAAGCGCCAGCTTATCGCCGCCAATAAGTCGGTGGAGGAAATTCGGGAGTTCATCGGCGCCGATTCGCTGGCTTATGTATCTATGGCGGGCTTGCGGCGGGCTTGCGGCGAAGGCGTGAACGGCATCACCTATTGCACCGCTTGCTACACGGGAAACTATCCGACCAGGTTCGTCGATGTGGAGGAAATCGAAGCCGCACTGCCTTTTACGCAAGATTGAAGTTTTCCGCTTGGGTTTTCCCGTTTCCGGCAAGGGCCCGGGGTTGGGGCTGCATTCCGCGACTTCCGGGCTGCAGTGCACTAGCTATAATGGTTGGTGAGATTTGATTGCTGGTCAGGGAGGAAGAGTTCATGTCAGGTTTTAGCCGGCGCCCGGAAATCCGGCGCCGCCGTATGCGCCAAGAGAAGATCGTTAAATTGCGCCGCCGCTATGCTGAGGCCTCGGAGGCCGAGCGCCGCAGGATTCTTCACAAAGTAAAATTATTGTCCCCGCAAATAACCTTGGAACAGTTCACCAAAGCGGACGCGGCAAAAGCATGACACCACCAAGCCGCAAGCCAAACCGGCGCGATTCCGGCTTGGGGCTGGAGGCGTGCGGCTTGGGGCTGTGAGCCTCCGATGAAATCGGTGATCGTAGGCACGGCCGGCCACATAGACCATGGCAAGACGGCTTTGGTCAAGGCCCTTACCGGCATCGACCCCGACCGCCTGGAAGAAGAAAAACGCCGGGGCATCACCATCGATCTCGGCTTCGCCCATATGCAGTTGCGGGCGGCCGGCACGGAGCTGCGGCTGGGTTTTGTCGATGTTCCGGGGCACGAGCGGTTCGTGCGCAACATGTTGGCGGGCGCCGGCGGCATCGATCTCGTTTTGCTGGTGATCGCCGCCGATGAATCCCTCAAGCCGCAAACTCGCGAACACTTCGACATTTGCCGCCTGCTGAACGTTCGCCGCGGCATCACCGCGATTACCAAGGCCGACTTGGCGCCAGCCGATACGCTGGAAGTCACGCGGCTGGAAATCGAAGATTTCCTGCGCGGCTCGTTCCTCGAGGGCGCGCCCATCGTCGCCGTCAGTTCGCTGACCGGACAGGGGCTTGAACGGTTGAAAGACGAACTGGCCCGCTTGGCCGCCGAAGTCCCGGCCCGCGATTCCCAGGCCCTGGCCCGGCTGCCGATCGACCGTGTCTTCAGCATGAAAGGGTTTGGCACGGTGGTGACCGGAACGCTTATTTCCGGCCGGGTGCGCCAGGAAGACGAACTGGAGCTTTTTCCTTGCGGCCGGCGGTTACGGGTACGCGGAGTTCAGGTGCATAACACTGCTGTCGAAGAAGCGCTCGCCGGCCAGCGTACGGCGCTCAATCTCGCCGGCGCCGCCGCCCAAGACCTGGCCCGGGGAATGACGCTGGCGCCGCCCGGGCGGTTGCGTTCCACCCGGCAAACCGACGCGCAAATCTCGCTGCTGCCGGGCGCGCCTCGCTTGCGCAATCGTTCGCGCGTGCACTTCCACTGCTATGCGGCGGAGACGATCGCGGAAGTCGTGTTTCTGGCGGGCGGCGGCGATGCGGGCCCCACCAATTCCGCGGCCTCGGGCGGGACCGCCGAATTCCTTCCCGGCCCACCCGGCGAAATGCGCCCCGGTCAGACCGCATGGGCGCGGTTGCGTCTTCAGGAGCCGATGTTGCTGCTGCCCGGCGACCGTTTCATCTTGCGGCAGTTTTCGCCGGTGGTCACCATCGGTGGCGGCGTGGTTCTGGATGCCGCGCCTCTGCCCGGCAGCGCGCGTCCGGAAAGGGCAGATTTCCTGCGGGTGTTGCGAACGGGAACACCGTCTCAGGCGCTGGAAGCGCGAGTGGCCCGCCGCCGGCATCGGGGTCTTACGATCGCCGATGCGGTTGCGGAAACCGGTTGGCCCCAAGCGGAATTGGAAAGCTATCTTCGGCCTGAGATCGAGGCCAAGCGCCTCACGCGCTTTGGAAATGTGCTCCTGGGCAAGGCCGCATTTGCCGCGCTCAAACTCTCCGCCTGCGACGCCGTAAAAAGTTTTCACGATGCCCATGCGCTGGCTGCGGGCATCAGCAAAGAGGAGCTTCGCAAAAAACTTGGTTTAGGCCCGGAAGTTTTCCCGGGGCTGCTCGAGGCGCTGGTGCGCGAAGAGAAACTCCAGGTCAGCGGCGAAACGCTTCATCTGGCGGGACGCGGTGTGGCGATGAACGACGAAGAGGCGGAATCCAAGCGCCAGATCGAAAATACCTTCGCCACGGCCGGATTGAAGGTTCCGGCGCTTAAGCAGGTCCTGGCCGGCCTTAAGGTGGACCGCGGGCGCGCACAGCAGATCGTCACCCTGCTCTTGCGCGACCGCGCCCTCATCAAGCTCACCGAAGAACTCGTCTTCCACCGCGGCGCCCTGGAGCGGTTGCGGCGTTTGCTGGCCGACTATAAACAGGTGTCTTCCAAAATCGATGTCGCCAAGTTCAAGGAGCTCACCGGCGTAAGCCGCAAGTACGCGATTCCGTTGCTGGAGTATCTGGACCGCGAACATGTCACCCGCCGGGTGGGCGACGAACGCGTGATTCTCTAGCGGGCAGTCAATCAGAAGATGTGCAGGCGGATGGTGAGGTACTTCTTCGGATTGTGGCGGAGGGCCTCCAATAACTCGCGGGTCTGCGCCAGCATTTTGTTGGCGTTGTCGTAGAGCGCGGGATCGTTGACGAATTTGCCCGCCGAACCCTGTCCGGAGTTGAGCTTATCGGCCAGCTCGGAAATCCGGGTCACGGTGTCGTCCAACTTGCGGGCAAACTGCTCGTCGCGGGCGAATTTGCCCAGGGCGCCTTTGCCGGTGTTGATGTCGGCAAGCAACTGGTTGGCCCGGGCGATGGTCTGGTTGGCGTTGTCGTATAACGCCGGGTCCTTCACCAGCTTGCCCATCGTGCCCTGTCCGGATTCGATATTGTCAACCAAGCCGTTCAGCTTGTCGATAGCGGCATTGGCCTTGTTATACAGTTCGTCGCTGGCAATGAGTTTGCCAATGGATCCCTCCCCGGAGTTGACCTGACTCACGATTTGCTGCAGTTCACTCACCGAAGAACTGAGCTGCTTGTAAAGCTGCTCATCGTAAATCAGCTTGCCTATGGAGCCTTGACCGCTTTCCATAAAGCTCAAAATGCGGTCGGCGCGGGTAAGCAGGACGCTCATATCTGCCAACGTGCTCTGGCTGGTGCGCATCACGTCCACGATATCGGGCTGCTCGAGCGTGGGCAGCACGTCGCCCTCCCGGACCAGCGGCCCTTTGGCGCCAATGCTGGAGATGTTTATGTAGGTTTCGCCCAAAACCCCGGCGGTCTCCAGCGAGGCCGTGGAATCCTCGTGCAGGGCAAACTTGTACCTCGTGCTGACCCGCATGACGACTTCCACCGGCGTTTGTGGCCTGTCCGGCACGATGTGGAGCCCCAGGACATTTCCGATATCGACGCTTTGCAAACGCACCGGAGCGCCCACCCGCAATCCACTGGCATCGGCGAAGTAGGATTTCAGCTTGATCCGCGGGACAAACAGGCCGGTGGACCCGCTCATTAAGAAGATAAGGACGCCCAGCATGACACTGGCGAATAACACCGTCAGGCCCACTCGCAGTTGTGCCCATCGCACTTGTTGGTGGCTCGCCAATTCTCACCCGCCTGAAATTCCGGGCGCTTCCCTGTTTTCCCAGCGGCTCGATTGCAGCCGTTCCTGGGGTCTATCGCACCTTCCAGGCTCGCGTTCGAAATTCTAACCCATAAGAGGCGCATGATAACAGATACCGGGCCGCGCTGTCGTGGACTTGGCAGGACTTGGCAGCGAACTTGAAACTTTGAAACCGGTGCTTTATGGTAGCGGCACGGAAATAGATGATTGTCGGCACCGGAATCGATATCGTAGAAGTGCCGCGGATCGCCCGGGCGATTGAGCGTTATGGGGAGCGCTTTCTGGGGCGCATTTTCACCGCCGCGGAGATTCGCTACTGCCAGACCAAGGCCAACGCGGCGGAGCGGTTCGCGGTCCGGTTTGCGGCTAAGGAGGCCGGCCTAAAGGCCATAGGCACCGGATGGAGCCGCGGAGTGGCCTGGAAGGACTTCGAAGTGCGCCGCGAACCCAGTGGACGCCCCACCCTGGCCCTTAGCGGCCGGGCCGCGGAATTCGCCCAAGGCTTGGGCGCCACCCGCGCGAATGTTTCCTTATCTCACACTGCTGAACTAGCCATCGCCCAGGTAATTCTCGAAAGTTGATGGCGTCCCACGGGATGCTTTCACCACGGAATGCTCTGCAACGCTTCCAGGACGATCGCATCTTGCTCCGGGAATACGGTGCGCAGGTCGATCAGAACCTTGCCTTCCTCTACGCGCGCCACAATGGGCGGCCGCTGTTCGCGCAAGCGCGACACCAGCGCGTCCGCGCTCAAGCCGCGGCAAGCTACGGCGATCAGCTTGGTAGGCAGGGTGGCGCCGGGTGCCGTGCCGCCGCCCAACACTGATTCTCCGTCGATCACCTCGACGTGGCGCCCAGCGCCGCACGCCTGCTCCGCCAGCTTGGCGGCGCGCGCGCCTATTTCTTCCTTGGTCAGGCGCATGAATCGTAAAGCGGGCAGGGCGCTGGAATCCTGCCGCAGATAGGCCAGCAGCGTAGCTTCCAGCGCCGCATACGTGAGCTTATCCACCCGCAAGGCACGAAATAACGGGTTCTGCCGGATGCGCGCGATCCATTCCCGGCTGCCGCTCAGCATCCCGGCTTGGGGACCGCCCAGCAGCTTGTCGCCGCTGTAAGTCACCACGTCCACTCCCGCGCGCAGGCTGGCGGCAACGTTGGGCTCTCCGGCAATGCCGGCCGCACGCAGGTCGAACAGCGCGCCGCTGCCCAAGTCCTCCATGACCGGCAGGCTATGCCGGTGCCCCAGAGCCACCAATTCCGTCAGCGCGGGCTGTCCGGTAAAACCGACCATTTGGAAATTCGAGCGGTGCACCCGCAGCAGCACACGCGTACGCTCATGGATGGCGCTTTCATAGTCGGCCAAGCGGGTGCGGTTGGTCGTGCCCACCTCGCACAAACGCGCTCCCGACTTGGCCATAATTTCGGGAATGCGAAACGAGTCTCCAATTTCGACCAACTCGCCGCGCGAGACTATCGCCTCGCCGCCTTCCGCCAGGGTATTCAGCCCCAACAGCACGGCGGCAGCATTGTTGTTGACCACGACCGTGGCGAGGTTGCGCGTTACGTCCGCAGGGTCCAACAGGCGCGCGAACAGCCGCTCGGCGTGGACGTCGCGCTTGCCGCGCTCACCGGAGGCAATATCAAATTCCAGATTGCAGTACCTGCCGGCTGTCCCGCCAATATGCTCCAGCGCCCCCTCGGATAACGGAGCGCGGCCCAGGTTGGTATGCAGGATGACGCCGGTGGCATTCACGACCGGCCCTAAAGAATGATCGAACGAAGCGCGCACTTGCCGTACTACGGCTTCGTCTATGCCACCCAGGGCGCAGTTGATACCGTCCGCCTCGAGCTTTCCGGCGGCGATCGCGGTGCGCAAGGTGTCCAGCACTTGCCGGGCCGCATCCGTTACGGCGGCGTGGCCCTCACACTCCGCCAAGGAGGCCAGTGCGGGGCGGCGGAGCAGTTCGTCGATTGCCGGCAGCTTGCGAAAGAGCGTTTGAGTTGTGGCCATCTTGGCAGCAAGCTTACTTGAGCGCCTTGATTTCGGAGACCAAAGTCTTGATCTGTTCCGGAGTCAGCTTTCCGCCATAGGGTGGCATCTTGCCCTTGCCTTTGGTGATGATTGCCGTCAAATCGGCGTCCGTCTTGCCGGCCGCGTCCTTCAAGGGCGCGGTTTTCAGCATCGCTTTGCCCTCGGCGTTAGCGCCGTGGCACATCGCGCATTTGGCCTTAAAGTTCGCATCGCCGGCCAAGTCAGCCGCGAAGCCGGCTGCCGGCAACGTCAAAGCCGCAAACAGAGCCGCAAACCAAAGCTTTTTCATCGCAATCTCCTAAGTCCCAAGATGTTGACAGCGTTACTCTCTCCCCCAGTTCCATCCCGGCACCTGAGATGCCCGGTGTTGAAGCCGGGAAGCTCGTTCCGGGCAGAGAGAAATTTTAGCAAATCCGGCGCCCAAAATTGCACGCCGGAGTGCCAAGGCTACAGCCCTAAATGGCTGGACGGTTACTCGCAAAACGCGCTCCGCAGGCGTTCCCAGGCTTGATCCAGGGTTTCCGGCAAAACGCGCGTTTCTCCTATGGTGGTCATGAAATTGCAGTCCGCCACCCAACGGGGCAGCACGTGCATGTGTATGTGCCCGGCCACGCCCGCGCCCGCCGCCTTTCCGATGTTCATGCCCAAATTGAGGCCGTCGGGCTGGTACAGGCGGCGGAGGACGTGTTCCAGCCTTTGCGCCAGGGACATCATCTCGCCGGCAGCCTCGGCGGGCAAATGCTCCAGTTCCGCAAGGTGCTGATAGGGCACGATCATCACGTGTCCCGAGGTGTAGGGAAAGATGTTGAGCACGATAAAGCAGTGCCGGCCACGGTGGACAATAAAGGCCTCGTGGTCTCCGCTTCGTTGCTTGTCGCAAAAAACGCACCCGGTGGCCTTATCTACGGTGCTGACATAGGCATAGCGCCACGGGGTCCACAGATAGTCCATGCAGGGCAGGGTAGCACAAAGGGGTTTACCGCATGAAATTTTGGCGAATTTGCCGGCGGCCGTGCTACATTCCATTGACACCCCGGAGCCGTCGTTGCTATAGTCGAAAGGTCTCGGAGCGGCGTCTTGCCCTCGATTAGCTGACCGCTGGTTCTGCCCGGCATCGGGCGATTCACTGTGACGATCTTTGCCAGCAGTCCGTCAAGTGTTTGAGGAAACGACTCGCTGCGCACGGGCGACCGAAAATGCCGTGGTGCCCACGACACCGGTAAGGGACGTGAAGTGGGTGAGAAACAATGGTTTTGCACGACGATAACAACAACACCGCTGCCAACGAATTCTCTTCCCCCACGCCGCAGGACAGCAGCAGCGCCGATTGCCAGACGCGGTTCACGGCTTCCCGTGAGGAGCCGGCCGGTTCCGAAATACAATCTTTAACCCAGGGTACTGATACGTCTACTTCTGAAGTGATGCCTGAAACGCCCACCGCCTCGGACTCCGCTGCTACGGCAGAGTCCTCCACCGAAACCGCCAATACGCCTGGCCTGGAAGTTGTTTCCGACGCGTCCGCCGCCGCGGCTTCCGCCACGGGGAATGAAGCGCAACCGCCTCTGCCCGTGGCCGAAGAGCAACCGGCTGTGGCTGCCGTGGAAGAGCAACCGGCGCCGCCGGCGGCCGGAGAGCAGCCGGCCATAGCTGCCCCTGACCAGTCGGCAGCCCCGCCTGTTCCCCAGGAGCCGCCGCCCCCCCTTGCGCATGAGGATAAGTCCGAGGCCATGGACTTTGCCACCGCGCTGGAGGCTTATTCGACGCCGGAGCCGGAATTCGCTCCCGGCGAGGACCGCGTCTTCCGGGGCACGGTGTTGAAGGTTACGGCGACGCAGGTGGTCGTTGATATCGGCCAGAAATCCGAAGGAATGGTGCCCATCTCCGAGGTGCTTGGCCAGGACGGTAATCCCACGTTCCAACCCGGCGACGAAATCGACGTCATGGTGGAGAAGGGCCATACCGAGGAAGGCTACCTCAATCTCAGTCATCAGAAGGCGCAGCGCTTGCGCACCTGGGACGAGATCGACCATGCCTACAGCGAGAAGCTGCCTATCAAGGCCACGGCGGTCGAACGGATCAAGGGCGGTCTCACGGTGGATATCCTCGGCGCGCGCGCCTTCCTGCCGGGTTCGCAGGTCGATCTCCGCCCGGTGCGCAATCTGGAAGCCTTGCGGAACCAGACCTTCGATGTCCGCATCATCAAGCTCAACAAGAAGCGCGGCAACATCGTCGTCTCCCGCAAGCAGCTCCTGGAGGAGGAAGTCTCGGAGAAGCGTGCGCATACCCTCGATCAGTTGCACGAGGGCGCGGTGCTGACCGGCGTCATCAAGAACCTTACCGACTACGGCGCGTTTGTGGACCTGGGCGGCATCGACGGTTTGTTGCACATCACCGACATGAGTTGGGGGCGCTTGACGCATCCCCGCGACCTGGTCCAGGTGGGCGACCATATC
>Ga0326728_10017601_pt1 | contig 14267 bp, 8 predicted proteins | sample MB3enrmetagenome_FD_207602 | JGI IMG/M metagenome (GOLD analysis project Ga0326728, IMG submission 207602) | Lab enriched peat soil microbial communities from McLean, Ithaca, NY, United States - MB31MN | ecosystem: Environmental > Terrestrial > Soil > Wetlands > Peat | place: USA: New York...
GAATCTGCTTTTCTGTGTAGCCGACTTCTTATCCGCGTTCGATTTCGCAAAATGCGCTGTTTTCTGCTCCATTTGGTGTCCGATCGGCGCTAATTGGCGCGCAAAACGCGCCTAATCCGCGGCTCTTTAAGAAACTATCTCATTTGTTTTCAGGTACTTCTTAGCTTCTATCCCTTCGTTAACGTGTAACTGCCTTGTTTTCAATTACTTCTTAGCTTCGTTTCGGACGGGCTCATGTGTTTTCAATGACATACTGGCTTCGATCGTATCTTTTTTTATTTATATTCACTTCCTCTTTCCCCGAGTGCCGGAACCTTCCCGCCATCCCTGCGCCGCCTGTCGAACCGGCCCTCGCCTACGACAATGTGTGCACAAAATGACCACATTTGTAGGCTATCATAGGTCCCGGAATTTGTCAAGCAAAAAATGTGAAGGGGGTCGAAATGTCGATCCGGCAAGGCGTCGAGGAGTCCAGGGGTCGAGAAGTCGGGAGGCAGAAGCGCAGTCCGGACATTCTGAGCGCAGACCTGGATCGAACGCCCATCCTGTGCCCTCCGGTTCCATAAACCGGAAACACGCAGGCGCCCAATGCTGCGGGTTCTGGCACCAATTCTCGCCGCAGGTTGTTGACCGTTGCGCAAAAACTGTGCTAATTTGTGCGCCCCAAGGAGGGAAAGGAAATGCGGAAAACGGTCCGACTGGTAGTGGTTTGCGCCGTGGTGCTGTTGCCAGGGCTTTCGGTTGCACAGGAGCGGTTCGACGGCAATTGGCTCACGAAGTTCAGATGCCCTGCAAAAGGGAATACTGAGGGCTACACCTGGGAGTTTCCCAGCGTCATCCAGAACAGCAATTTTCACGGAGAGCACGGCACGGCGGGGCAACCCGGTTACCTGCTGATTGAAGGCAAGATCAAGGAGGACGGCAGTGCTAAGCTGTCGGCCAACGGCATAGTCGCGTCCAGGAAATATGCCCGTGGAGTCCTCGCCCATCAGGGCGAGGATTATAGCTATGACATTAAGGCCCAATTCGAAGAGAAAGAGGGCACAGGCACCAGGAGCCAAGGACTCGGCATCGTAGGCCGACCTTGCACGTTCGATTTTGCGAAGCAGCAGGCCGCGAGCCAGGCTGGTGAACACTAGAGGTCAACCCGCCCCCGGTCCAACCTTCGGCCAGCCCGGGATTGGCCGTTTCCCCCATCCCGAAGTGGGGTCGATGATGCCAATTGAGGGAAGCAGCGCAGAGTTTGTGCCTTTCAAACTCTGCGGCGTTTTAGTTTGTAGATATGCTTTTGTAGGCAGAACACCTGGGCCGGCCTGATATCCGAATCCCGGAAGAACCGCAGAGTCTCAAAACCAGAGACTCTGCGCTACCGCTCCCGTTCTTGTGCCGCCCTTATATGTCCAGAGCGATTCTCAATGCGTGCGAGAGGCGCGAGAGCTTCTCGGGCGAGAGGCTACCGACGAAGTCGGTCAGCCGGCACTTGGGGATGCTGACCAGGCCGTCGCAACCAACCCAGCTCGGATGTTTCAATCCATCTTCCGGCCCTACGGAGACCTCCGTTTCGAGCCCGTGACCACGTGTGAACACCGGAGCGCAGACGACCGTGGGGAAACGGGAATCAACGACGGTCTGGCGGCTGACCACGGTCATCACACGTTGTTTCTTGGGGTCTCCGCCTTTGGGATGGCGGAGCAGATACATGTCTCCGCGCTTCATCGCTCCTCCCAGAGGTGGTCGAGTGACTGGTAGGCGAGCACATCTTGCATCTCGGTGTGAAGCTCGTCGGCAAAGCGGTTGATTTTCTCCGCGTCGCGGGCGTTGGCGGCGGTGCGTTCGCGGTGGGAGAGATATCCGCGCAGCACATCGTCAACCACCGCCGACCGAGAACGCTTTTTTCCCGCCACGCGGTCGATGCCTCTTACGACTTCGCGGGATAGGGTGAGCGAGGTTTTCATTTTCGTTTTCATACTACCATCATACTACCTTTGGAAGACCGGGACAGGGAGAAAAAACGCTGCCAGACGCCGTTTCCGGAACGCTCGGGGCTCCGCATGGTGTTTTCCCCTCAAGCCGCCGAATGGCAGGCTTGCGCTACCGGGCAGCCCAAAAGCAGACGGCGATTGAGGCAAGGGTGAGAGCTGCAAAGATGGGAATGATGACCCGGCCAAGCGGGCGCCCGCCGGACATCACGGCGATTCCGCCCTTGGCAAGAGTGTTGCTGGCGCACGAGGCGATAATGGCGGCGTTGGCAGTACCCGGCGCGAGAGTTTTTACGGAGGCGAGTTGCGCGGCGGAGATGATGAAAGCGTCGGGGTTCACCAGGCCTGCGAGGATGCTGGTCACATAGATCCCGGAAGTTCCGAAGTACTCGTAGCCGACCTTCGAGGCAAACATCACCACGGCGAAGACGATCGCAAACTTGATGGCGCTCCACAAGTCCATGGGATTCTTCACGTGCAGCGCCGCCTCTCGTTCACTGGTCCTTCGCTCCCAAAGAAAGACGGCGATTCCGGTGCCCAACACGAATGGAACCGCCATAGGCAGAGCTAATGACTTTGCCAGGCCATGATCGACCACCACGGCAATGATATACATGCGGATGAACATGATCGTAGAGGCGATGGTGATGCCCAGCGCGAAATACCTGGCGAGAGATTCCCCCTCTGTGCGCGCCTGGTGGGAAAGGCCGAAAGTGGCCGCGGTGCTTGAGGCGATGCCGCCCAGGAGGCCGGTCACGGCGATTCCCTGCCTCGCCCCCAGGAATCGCATCAGAACATAACCGACCATGCTCAGAGCCGAGATCAGCACCACGACCCACCAGATGAGGCGGGGGTTCAGCACCTTGAAGGGGTCGAGCGTACGGTTGGGAAGGAGAGGCAGAATGATAACGCTGACTACCCCGAACTTCAGGATGGCGTAAATCTCATCTTCCTGGATGGCCTCGGCCAAATGGTGCAGCGGGGCTTTGATGGAAAGTAATAGAGTGGCCACGACGGCGAAGATGGCTGCCGGAATGACGTAACCCAACGCCGCCAGGGCGCCAAAGACGTACGCGAGCAAGGCCATGAACTCTGTCGTGGCGCCCTTGTTCGGCCCCTCGCACCTCACAAGGTAGGCTGCCACGGCGACGGCACTGACCCCCGCCAACCCTACGGGCAGCATCCACTTCTCACCCGCCTGTGCCGCCAGAGCGCAAAGAAAACCGAAAAGGGTGATAAGAGGGAAAGTCCGTATCCCCGCGAACCAGGGAAGGTCTTTGTGGGCATGCTCGCGCTCGACGCCGATCAACAACCCCATGAGCAGCGCCATGGCGCCGTTAAAGGCAATCTGTGTGTAGCTCTGCATCAGGCCAAAACTACCTGGGGAAGAAGTACATCAACCAGCCCAGCACAAACGCGGTGCCCACAAATGCGCCGAACACCTTCGCGCCGTAAACCAACCGCTCGCGGGGCGTATCCTTGGCCAGAACTCCGAATACTACCGAGACCAGGAAGGAGAATATAACGAGAGCGGGAAAGTGTGTCAAAGCCATAATAAAATCAGTGACGAGTGACGAGTGACGAGTGACGAGCAACAAAAGATGCGCTGGGGGAGAGCACGTGTGAACTCCGTTGCGCCCAGCCTGCCGACTTCAATTCTCCGGCTCCTTGTTTCTGGTTTCTGATTTCTGCTTTCTGATTTTGGCTCATCACTTGTCACTCGTCACTCGTCACTTCTTTCGTCCCATGGCGATGTCAAAGCAATCCAAAACCGCAAGGGCGTTGAGCATGCCTGCGGCCACCAGATAGGCAGTGCCAAAGTCAGAACTAACGAAGAACGGGTCGCCGCCCCCGTAGCCGAAGAACTTCGCCGCGGGAAACGCCAGGCCCACGCACAATTCGCCGTAGTGGCCCAGGACTTCAAGATAAGAGGCGGAACTGGTCGAGAAGATTTGCCCCTGCATCGCCAAACCCAGCGCGAACATGATTATGATCGAGGCGAAGATGATCAGTGCCCGCCACCGCCTTCCCACCAGCAGGTGACCCAATCCCGGGACCAGCCAGGCTGCGACGCACAACCGCACTAGGGTGAAGGTAGGTGGGTGGCCCGGGGAGACTTTGGCCTTCTCAGGGGCACGATCTTCGGCGATAACTTTTCCGGCCATAGTCCTAAGTCACGCGCCAAGCGCGGGATACTGACGAACTGCTAAACAAACAAGTTAACACACCTGCGGGGGCGGGTACAAGAATTGGACATAGTCCGCGCTTTTCCCGAGCGCCCCTACCACCCTTGGAAGGGCGGGGTCTCAGCCCCGCCGCCTGCGCCAACCCCACGAGTTGGGCCTTTAGGCCCTGAAGGAGCGTTGCCTCAGGGGCTAAAGCCCCCAGTCATAAGCCGTTCTCCACGGCGGGGCTAAAGCCCCGCCCTTGCCGGCACGCCGCAACATGACGCGAACTTTCGTCAGCAGGTACTAGCCTAGAATTGGAACGATGGCCGTTTGAGTTTCGCCGGTCACGCGCGCGCTGGTTGCCTCTACGAACATGTTCACCTCGCTGCGCACCCCGAAATCCTCGAGGTAAATGCCGGGCTCGATCGAGAAACAAATTCCCGGAATGATGGGCCGCGTGTCGCGCGTTTCGAAGTTATCGATGTTGGCTCCGTTGGCGTGAACATCCTCGCCGATGGAGTGCCCCGTCCGATGCACGAAGTTAGGCCCGTATCCGCGGCGCGTAATAACCTGGCGCGCCACATCATCCACTTCGTAGCCGTGAATGGTCCGCCCGCTTGTCATGGCAGTCTGCACGAAGTCAACGGCGGCGTCCCGCGCTTCTTTCACGATCTCGAACACATCAACAAAGCGGCTAGGAACTTCCGCGCCGACGAAACCCGTCCAGGTGATATCGAAATAGACCGCGCCAGGCCTGTTCATCTTTCCCCAGACGTCCAGGAGCACAAAATCATTAGCGCCAATCGATGCCGAGTTCTCGCGCTCCGGCATATAGTGAGGATTCGCGGAGTTTCGGTTGACCGCCGCCACGGGCCCTTCATCCGTGATCACGCTGCCCGCGTCAAAGACGCGCCGCATTTCCTGCTGCACGTCGTACTCACTGATTCCCTTTCCGGACCGCACCGCATCCCGGATGGCGGCAAACCCAGCTCGGACCGCGGCGTGCACCACCTTGCCCGCCTCCAGGTGCGACGCCAGAGCGTCTTCGGACCATCGCGCCTCAAACAACTGCACCAAGTCAGCCGATGAGATCACTTCCACCCCTAAACTCCTCACCAGCTCAATCGTTCCGGCATCCACAAGGCCCACGTACGGGATGTTGTTCAGAGGCGAATACTGCATTGCGATACGGTTCTTGCCATTCAGAATTTCCTTCAGCCCTTCGTGCTGTTCCTGCCAGGTAGAGTACTCAATCTCACGGCCGGGCAAACCGTCCAGGTTGTGCCGCTCCACGCGATGAATAAGCTTGCTGGGATCGCCCTCCGCCGGAATCAGGTAAAACCACCGCCGCGTGCACATGGGCGGATTAATCTTCAGCACGCGATAGGCAATAGGATCGCGACGGTGGTGGTCGTAAAATAACCAACCGTCCAGGCCGTTTTGGCGAAGCGTTGATTGAATCTGATCGAGATCCATGGTTCCTCGCAGAAGTTGTCAGTTGTCAGTCATCAGTTGCAAGCGCTGAAAGCTAATGGCTGATAGCCGACGGCCGACAGCTTGATTTGCTCGTCACTCGTCACTCATCACTCGTCACTGCTCTTTAAAAAACGGTTTCCATTGTTCACCGCGCGGCGGCGCGGTAAGCAAGCTCACACCAATCAAGCATATCAGCGAAGCCGCCAGCGCAGGAAAAATCATGGGGACACGCGCATCCATCCCCAACACCTTCCATACCACTGCCACCCCCGTGCCGGCGCCAATCGAACTGAGGCCGCCGGCGGTGGTGGTACGCTTCCAAAAGAAGGCCGCCACGACCGCCGGCGTTAGTCCTGCTCCATAGACATCGTAAGCATAGACTGCTGTGGCAAGGACCGAGGGCTGAAAACTTTGCGCGAGCGCGATCACACCGAGAACCACCACGCTCATGCGTGAAAGCAACAGCAAGGTCCGGTCGCTCGCGCCCTTCGAGTACAAGCGTTGAAACACATCATGAACAACATTGGTGGCGGGTGAAAACAGGTAGTTGTTTCCGGTCGACAGCACTTTGGCAAACACGGCGCCGAGAAATATGGCCCCGACCAGCGGTGTGACTCCATGGCGTGCGGCGTAGGGCACGATCCCCCAAGCCGGAACCCCGCCGGATTCGATTTCAGTGCGGAATAGCACTCCCCCCACCATGGCCAAAAGCACGATGACCGTTTCAAGAAACAATGTCCCGACAATCCAACCGACCACCGAGAGGCGTGCGTCACGTTCGCTGCGGGCTGAAAAGAACTTCTGGTAAGAACTCTGATTTCCGACCATGAGGGTGAAGGTGGGAAAGAAATAGCCGAGAACTTCGCCCCACGTCATGCCGCCCCGAAGCGTGAAGTGCTCGGGCGGCAACGCAGTATGCAAGGCGCTCCAACCGCCCAGGCGCTGGAGCATCGCCGGCAAGGCGATGATGCATCCCGCCGTGACGAGCAGCCCAATAGCCACGTCCGTATAGGCCACCGATGACATTCCCGCCAACGCTGTGAACAAGATCACAAATCCGGCCAGAATGAACGTGCCTGTCCTCTCACTGACCCCGAAGGCGAGATTCAGAATTCGTCCCCCACCGCGGAACTGGTAGCTGACGATGGCGGTGTAGGAGACGATGATACACAGGGTTCCCAAAACACGCGCGATGGGACTGTACCTGACCTCCAGGAGATCAGGAACGGTGTACTGTGCGAAGGCCCGCGCGCGCCCGGCAATGAAATAGACCACCAACAAGCCGGCCCAGCCTCCCGCCGGCAGCCATAGGGAAGCCAAGCCACGGCGATAAGCGAACTCCGCGCCCCCGAAAAGGCTGCCCGCTCCGATCCACGAGCATAAGAGAGTGAAGACCAGCACCGCCGCCGAGAGTTTGCGGTCCGCCACCATGAAATCCGCATGGCTCTTGAGCTTTACCATGCGTGTCACACTTACCGTCAGAAGCACAAGGACAACCAGGATGAGGACCGCGGCATAGAACATGGCGAGTTTCTGTTGTCAGTGATAAGTGGTCCGTCTCGAGACCTCTAAGAGAGTGTATCATGGGCGCGATTCCGGTGGAGTGCCCCGCGAAAAGGAATCCGCAGGACCCGGGGTTGAGACAGGCTTGCGTATCTGGTAGAGTTCCTGCCACACCGACTGTGCGGCGTGGGGGATCGCGTGCCGGGGTGATAGGAGCCAGATGGGTGAATACGCATGTTCGTCGATAGTCATTAAGACCAACCGGGTACGGCAAGCCGGCCCCCTACAAGGTTTTGTCTTTCGCGCCCGATTCAGATCAGCCTGAAAGTGGTGCAACCATGCCAAACCGAATCAAATCGTTCCTGTTTCAAATAGGCCACGCCTTGCGTTTGCGCGGCCCTCTCGCGGGCGACGTCCGGGCCCGAACTCTGCATGGTCTGGTCGTCGGACTGCTGCTTTACATCTGGATCGTTCATATCCCGGTCATCGTGCCGATATTCGTGGTGAGGAAAGCCGGCTCCACGCTCGCCAACCTTTACCTCACCCTAATGTATGGAATTACCCTGGCGCTTCTGCGCCGTGGCTCGCTGCGGCGGGCCAGCCTGGTGTTTTTGGCAGGAACCTGGGTGGCCGCCAGCGTGTTCATTGTTTCTGGTGGAGGAATCCAAAGCACTGCGCTTGTCCACTACGTGAATTTGCCCATACTGGCGGCCTGGCTCCTGGGCGCCTCTGCGGCGGGAGTGATGACGGCGATCTGCCTGGGAGGCGCGCTGATATTGGCGGTCCTGGCGCAGACCGGGTATGTCCTGCCACACTACTTTCCGGGCGCGCCATTCGGCAATTGGAGCTCCGTGGCGATGGCCACGCTTGGAACCGTAGTGCCGGTGCTCTACGTCCTCAGCGCCCTCAACGAGGCCCTGGAAGGCCGCAAGGGGGCGGAGGGCGGACTCCGCCAGGCTAACGAAAAGTTGGAACAGCGGGTGAGAGAGCGGACGGCCCAGTTAGAGGAAGCTAATCATCTCTTGGAGATCCACCTGGACGAGCAGAAACGCCTGGAGACGGGCTTGGAAATGGCGGCGCGCTTCCCGGGCGAGAATCCAAACCCGGTGATGCGCCTTGGCCATGGCCACCTCGTGGATTTCGCCAATCCTGCCGCGCAGGCACTGCTGAGGTCGCGGGGTTGCGCCGTTGCCGGCGAAGCTCCGGCAGAAATCGCGGAGCCGGCCGTCGCAGCCTTAAAGGACGGAGTCCCCCGCCAGATCGAGAAAACGTACTCGGACCGAACGTACCTGTTTAGCCTTGCCCCGATTCCACAATGGGATTACGTCAACCTCTACGCCACAGATATTACGGACCGCAAGCGGGCGGAAGAGGCTCTGCGCGAGCGCGAACAAGAAAACCGCCTTCTCGCCGACCTCCTGGAAAACTCCGATCAGCCCTTCGCAGTCGGCTATCCGGATGGGCGCCTCGGAATCCTCAACAGAGCGTTTAAACGCCTGACCGGCTATAGCCGCGCGGAATTGACGACCATGGATTGGGCGCGCGCGCTTACCCCATCCGAGTGGCGGGAAATCGAACGCGCCAAGCTCGAGGAACTTCACCGCACGGGTCAACCGGTCCGTTACGAGAAGGAATATCTTCGCAAGGATGGCTCGCGCGTCCCGATCGAGCTTCTAGTTCATCTCCGCAGGAATGATGAGGGGCAGCCTGCCTTCTACTATTCTTTCCTCACCGACCTTACTGAACGCAAGCAGGCGGAGGAAGCCCTTCGAGAGAGCGAAATCCGGGAGCGAGCCCGGGCGGCGGAATTTGAAGCTCTCATGGACGCGGCGCCGGTGGGCATTTTCGTGTCGAAGGATACTGAGTGTCGCTGGATGAGCGGCAATCAGGCGGCTTACGACCTGTTGCGAAGACCGCGCGGCAGCAATCTCTCGAAGTCCGGGCCCGAGGAAGAGAAACCCGTGAACTTCCGGGCTTTGAAGGACGGCAGACAGATTCCACTCGAAGAGTTGCCGATGCAGAAGTCGGCCGCCACCGGGAAAGCGGTTCGGAATCACGAGATGGACTTTGTATTCGAGGACGGCGTCACCGTGAACATCCTCGGCAACGTCGTGCCGCTTCTGGACGAGAAGGGATGCCAGCGCGGTGCAGTTGGGACTTTCCTCGACATCACCGGCCGCAAGCGGGCGGAGGAGACCCTGCGGGAACGCGCCGCGCTAATGGACCTCGCTCACGACACCATCATGGTGCGGAAGATGGATGGGACGATCCGTTTCTGGAACCGCGGGGCCGAGGAGATGTATGGATATTCTCAACAGGAAGCCATCGGGCGAATCTCGCACGAACTGCTGCGCACTGTCTTTCCGCAACCGCTGGCTGAAATTGAAGCGACTCTCCTGCGAGAGGGACGCTGGGATGGGGAACTCCGGCACACTCGGAGCGATGGCGCGCTTATCGTCGTGGCCAGTCGCTGGGCATTGCAGCGCACCAACGCCAGCTCGACTCGAGTGATGGAAATCAACAACGACATCACCGAGCGGAAGCGAGCCGAAGACGCACTGCGCGAGAGCGAGGAACGGTTCCGGGGGCTCTCCGAGGCCATGCCGCAAATCGTGTGGACCGCGGAAGCCACGGGCGCCCGCGACTATTACAACCCGAGAGCGCTCGAGTACGCGGGCGCGAGCCCGAGTAACCTTACCGGCTGGAACTGGACCTCCATCATCCATCTGGAGGACCGGGAGGCGACGCAGGACGCCTGGCGCCAGGCAATCGCAACCGGGCAGATTCATAAAATCGAGCACCGGCTACGTCGTGCCGATGGGGAGTACCGTTGGCACTTGACCCGCGCCGTGCCGCTTCGAAACGACCAAGGAGCAGTAATCCAATGGATCGGCACTGCCACTGACATTCATGACCAGAAGATGGCCGAGCAGGAACTCGAGCGGCGCGTCGCGGAACGCACGGCGGAGTTGCGCGAATCGCAGGCTTTGACGAATGCAATTGTTGAAAGTACATCTGATCTCATTTGGACTGTCGATCCCGATCAATTTGGCCTTCTGACCTTTAACGGGGGCCTTAGCGAACACTTTCTTAAGCGCGGGGTGCGCCTCCAGAAGGGCATGGGTCCGGAGGCTGCGTTTGCAGATCAGGAGCTCGCCGCCCGATGGCGCGGTATGTATCAGAGAGCCCTCGCGGACGGCTCTTATACTACCGAGTACAATTCTCCAACCGCCGGCTTCATGCTGGTGACTGTCAATCTCCTCAAACGCGATGGCAAAGTATTCGCGATATCCGTGTTCGGCAAGGACATCACCGAGCGCAAGCAGGCGGAGACAGCGCTACTAAATGTTCAGGCCAAACTCACCGCCTTACTCGAAAGCACGGATGACCTGATATGGTCGGTGGACCTCGAACACAGGCTGCTCACGTTTAATAAAGCCTTGGAGAGGAACATCGAACAGAACTACGGAATCCGGGCAGCGTTGGGGATGGGGCCGAAGGCATTGCTTACGCCAGCCAGAGCGACTTGGTGGCCCCAAGCGTACGAGCGCGCTTTGTCAGAAGGCCCATACCGAATTGAGTATCCGCTGCTTGACGGCCGGACCTTGGAATTATCCTTCAATTCAATCGTCGAGGATAACCGTAAGACTGGCGTGGCAGTTTTCGGCAAGGACATCACCGAGCGTGTGCGGGCTGAGAAAGCACTGCAAGAGAGTGAAGAAGCTTTTCGTGCGCTGGCTGAGTCGGTGCCGCAGATGGTCTGGATGTGCACGCCCGATGGCTTGAACGTCTACTTCAATCAACGCTGGGTGGATTACACCGGGCTGAGTCTGGAAGAGAGTTATGGTAGAGGCTGGAACACCCCCTTCCATCCCGACGACAAGCAGCCCGCTTGGCAGGCCTGGAACCATGCGGTCGAGACCGCTGACACGTACAACATCGAGTGCCGCTTGCGGCGGGCTGACGGTATCTACCGCTGGTTTCTCACCCGTGGAGTGCCTTTGCGCGACTCCACGGGGAACGTCGTCAAGTGGTTCGGGACCTGCACCGATATCGACGACCTGAAGCGGGCTGAGGCGGAACTGCACCGCCTCAACCGGGCGCTGCGCGCGCTCAGCGCAACTGACCAGGCGATGGTCCGCGCTCAGGACGAATCGGAATTGCTGCAAGAAACTTGCCGGATTCTGGTGGAAGAGGGCGGGTACCGGATGGCCTGGATGGGCTTCGCCGAGCAGGACGCGGAGAAGACGGTGCGACTGGTCGCCCATGCGGGAATCAGCGAAGGCTACTTGGAGACAGTGAAGATTACCTGGGCTGACACGGAACGGGGACGCGGGCCGACGGGGACTGCCATCCGCACGGGCCGACCCTCAGTTTGCCAGAACATGCTGGAAGACCCGCGAATTGCTTCTTGGCGAGAGGAAGCAGCCCGCAGGGGCTATGCATCCTCCTGCGCCCTCCCGCTAGTCGTGGGCGGCAAGCCCATTGGGGCCCTGACTGTTTACTCCAGGTTTCAAGAGGCCTTCGATACTGCGGAGGCGGATCTGCTTGCCCAGTTAGGCGCAGACGTTGCCTTTGGTATCGAGTCGCTGCGCGCCCGCGCCGAGCGACACCAGGCGATGGAGGCACTTCAAAGGAGCGAATCGCGCTACAAGAACTTCATCTCGCACACGACCGACGGTATATGGCGAATCGAGTTGACGAAGCCGCTTCCGCTCGGGCTTCCCGAGGATGAAAGCCTGAAGTGGCTTTTTGAACAGGGTTACATGGCCGAATGCAATCCGCCCTATACCGCCATTTACGGCAGCCCCGACTCGGACCAATTGGTGGGGAAACAACTCGGAGAGTTGGTTCCCGCCTGGGATAAGGCTCGGATCGACTCATTTCGAAGCATGGTTCGAAGCGGGTTCCAGACCCGGACCATCGAGCTCCGCGCTCGTGACGCCACTGGAAAACTCAGGGATCTGCTCCGGACGGAAGTCCCGATAGTGGAGGACGGTTTACTCCTGCGGTTCTGGGGCATCACAAGCGACATTACGGAGCGCAAACGAAAGGAGACGGAACTGCGCCGGCTGAACCGGACGTTGCGGATCCTGAGTTCGAGCAACCAGGCGCTGGTGCGCGCCCAGGCCGAGTCGCAACTGCCGCAGGAAATCTGCCGGACTCTGGTGGAAGAGGGCGGCTATAGGATGGCCTGGATGGGCTTTGCCGAGCATGACGCGGCGAAGACGGTGCGCCCGGTCGCGTCTGCGGGGATTGAAGAAGGATACTTGGCGGCCGCGAATCTCACCTGGGCTGATACAGAACGGGGGCAGGGACCGGGCGGCGTCGCCATCCGCACGGGCCAACCCTCGGTCTGCAACAACACCATGGAAGACCCGCAACTTGCCCCGTGGCGTGAAGATGCGGTCCAAAGGGGGTACGCTTCAATCTGCGCGCTTCCGATGACGCTGGATGATCAAACCGTGGCAGTCCTGGCAGTTTATTCCCCGGCTTCGGACGCCTTTGACGCGGCGGAAGTAAAACTGCTGGCAGAATTAGCGGACGACATCTCCTACGGCTTTCACGTATTACACACACGCGATGAGCGCCAGCAGGCCATGGAAACTCTCGAGAAACACAGCGCTCAATTGGCGCAGCAGGCCAGTCTGCTGGAACTTGCGCCGGTCGCCGTACTGGTCCGTGACTTGGAGAGCCGGGTCACCTACTGGAATCGCGGGGCGGAGGAGATTTATGGCTGGAGCAGCACCGAGGCTTCAGAAAAGGTCACTCACAACCTGCTGCAGACGAAGTTTCCAGAGCCGTTGTCTGAAATGGAAGCGAAAATCTTCTCCGGGATTGCCTGGCAAGGTGAGCTCTCTCATCGCAAGCGTACCGGGGAGGAGGTCGTGGTGGTCAGCCGCCAAGTCCTGCGGCGGGACAAACAGGGGAAGCCCACGGGATACCTCGAGGTTAACCTCGATATCAGCGCGCGCAAACAGGCGGAAGAGGCCCTCAAGGCCGAGCGGCAACGGTTCTTTGCGGTTCTGGAAACACTGCCGCCGATGATCTGCCTGCTGACGCCGGATTATCACGTCGCCTTTGCCAATCGATCTTTCCGCGAGAGGTTCGGCGAGTCTCAGGGGCGTCGCTGTTACGACTACTGTTTCGGGAACTCGTCGCCCTGCGAGTTCTGCCAAACCTACGACGTGCTCAAAACTGGCCAGTCCTGCCATTGGGAAGTCAGCACTCCGGAGGGTAGCGTGATTGACGTCTACGACTTCCCGTTTAAGGACGCGGATGGCACGCCCATGATTCTCGAAATGGACATCGACATCACCGAGGCTAAAAGGGCCAAGGAAGCACTCGAGAAGGCCAACGCGTACAACCGCAGCCTGCTGGAGGCCAGCCTCGACCCGCTGGTGACCATCTCGCCCCATGGGAAGATCACCGACGTCAACAGTGCTGCCGAGAAGGTCACGGGCCGTCTGCGCGAAGAACTCATCGGGGCCGACTTCTCCGACTACTTCACTGACCCGGAGAAAGCGCGCTTGGGTTATCAACAGGTGTTCAAGGAAGGCTTGGTGCAAGACTACGAACTGGAGGTAAGGCACCGGGATGGCTCCACCACGCCAGTCCTTTACAACGCGTCGGTTTATCGCGACCAGGGCGGCGAAGCGGTCGGCGTCTTCGCGGCCGCGCGCGACATCACCACGCGCAAGCGGGCCGAGGAAGAAGTCCGCAGGCTCAACGAGGAGTTGGAACAGCGCGTTCGGCTGCGTACTGCGCAGCTTGAAGCCTCGAACAAGGAGCTGGAGTCTTTTTCATATTCGGTTTCCCATGATTTACGCGCCCCGTTGAGGGCGTTGGACGGATTCTCTCGCATCCTGCTGGAGGAGTACCGGTCCCAGCTTCCGTCGAAAGCGCAGAGATACCTCGACTTCGTTCGGGACGGCGCGTCCCATATGGGAAATCTGATTGATGGCCTGCTGGCGCTTTCGCGCCTGGGTCGCCAGGAACTGAAGAGGAGGCCTGTGGAGGTCGCGGAGCTCGTGAAGCAGTCCATGGGCGATCTGCGTGCGGACGTGGAAGGGACCGCCGCCGAGTTCGTGGTGGGAAGTTTGCCTTCCTGTAATGCTGATCCGCTGCTGCTCAGGCAGGT
>Ga0326728_10017602_pt1 | contig 14267 bp, 17 predicted proteins | sample MB3enrmetagenome_FD_207602 | JGI IMG/M metagenome (GOLD analysis project Ga0326728, IMG submission 207602) | Lab enriched peat soil microbial communities from McLean, Ithaca, NY, United States - MB31MN | ecosystem: Environmental > Terrestrial > Soil > Wetlands > Peat | place: USA: New York...
CCAGAAGTAGCCCTGGATGTCCTGGGCCCACTCGAAGTAGCTGACGGTGACTCCGCCCGCGTTCGCGAGGATGTCCGGGAGCACGGTGATCTTCTTCTGGAAGAAGATCGTGTCCGCCTCGGGGAGGGTGGGGCCGTTCGCCGCCTCGCCGATGAGCTTCGCCTGGACCTTGTCGGCGTTCTTCGCGGTGAGCTGGTTCTCGAGCGCTGCGGGGACCAGGATGTCCACCTTGAGCTCAAGAAGCTCGTCGTTGGAGATCGCCTTCGCGCCCGGGAAACCGACCACGGAGCCGTTCTTCGCCTTGTACTCCTCGAGAGCGTGGGGGTTGAAGCCGTCCGCCTTGTAGATTCCGCCCTTCGAGTCGGAGGCCGCGACGATCTTCGCGCCCTGCTCGTCGTAGAGGATGTTCGCACAGACGCTGCCCGCGTTACCGTATCCCTGGACCGCGACCGTCCCGTTCTTCACGCGGACGCCGGCATGGGTTGCCGCTTCGCGGATGGTGTAGGCGCAGCCGCGCCCAGTCGCCTCTCCGCGGCCTTCGCTGCCGCCGAGGGCGATCGGCTTTCCCGTCACGACGCCCGGCACGGAGTACCCCTTCAGCATCGAGTACGTGTCCATGATCCAGGCCATCGTCTGGCCGTCGGTGTAGACGTCAGGGGCCGGAATGTCCCTCTCGGGCCCGATGATGCCGGAAATCTCGGTCGCAAAGCGCCGGGTGAGGCGCTCGAGCTCGCCCTTCGACATGTGCTTCGGGTCGCAGATGACGCCGCCCTTGGCGCCGCCGTACGGGATGTTGACCACCGCGCACTTCCAGGTCATCCACGCCGCGAGCGCCCGAACCTCGTCGAGCGACACCTGCGGGTGGTAGCGGATACCGCCCTTGCAGGGCCCGCGTGCCATGTTGTACTGGACCCGGTAGCCCGAGTAGACGTGGTACGTCCCGTCGTCCATACGGACCGGGAAGTTGACCGTCAGCTCCCGCTTCGGGTGCTTCAGGACCTCTCGCATGCCGCTGTCGAGACTCAGAAGGTCCGCGACAATGTCGACCTGTCTCTTCGCCGTCTCAAACGGATTGGCGCTTGAACTGTTGTTCACCATACCCGAAACCTCCGGGCACTCGGGGAGTTCGGCTCCTGGTACTTGAGGGTAACGTGGACCGCGCGAGGGTGCCGCATGGTTTCGACAAGAAACGAATTCCCGCCGCTCCCACCGGACGGCCGTGGCCGTCAGCCGAACGGTCGCCAGCCGGCGGGGGGCATCGGGCGCGTGCGCCCCCCGCCTTCGAGCCAGGCACCCTTCCCCCGGGCCACACGGCCGATCGCGGTAAGCCGACCCCCGGCGCGACGTACGGCCCGCTCGGCCGCGGGGAACGCCCTCTCGGGAAGGGTGAGGAGGAGCTCGTAGTCGCCGCCGTAGAACGCACGCCGGCGGCGTTCCGCGGGGGAAAGGTTCGGGTCTCGAAGGGCCCGGGCCAGGGGAAGCCGGTCCTCCTCCACCACGACCCGGACGTGGCTCGCCTCGGAGACCAGGCGGGACGCCTCCGCAAGACCATCGGAGGTGTCGAGCATCGCGTGCGCCCACCGGACGAGCGCGGCGCCTTCGGCGACGCGCGGGCGGACGTCGAGCATCGCCAATAGGGCCCCGCGGTCGGGGCGCCGCGTGCGATTCATCCGGGCCGCGGCGACGCCCCCCCGTCCCACCGAGCCGGTCGTCGCGACGAGGTCTCCCGGGCGGGCCCCGGTCCGTGGGGCGAGGGAGCCCTCCCGGGCCCACCCGACCACGCTGCTCACCACGGTCCGGGCCGGCCCCGGTTTCGTGTCCCCTCCGACGAGCGTCATCCCAAACCGCTCGGCGGTCTGCTGCGCGCCCCGGGTGACCGCCTCGGCCCACGCCTGCGGCGTTCCCACGGGCAGTACGATGGCGAGGAGCAGGGCGGCCGGTTCCGCGCCCTTGGCGGCGAGGTCCGAGAGGCTGACCGCAGCGGCCGCCGCTCCGATTCGGCGAGGGGGAGACCCGGAACGGAAATGGGTCCCTTCCACGAGCGAATCGATCGAGAGGACCGCGACCTTGCCGGGAGGCAGGCGGACGGCGGCGGCGTCATCCCCCAAGGGGAGAAGGCCCCCGCGGCCCGCGGGGAGCGCTTTCGCGAGCCACCCATGGAAGCGTCGCTCGTCGATCGCCTTCGACTGCGGGGCCGAACCTCGGGTCATCGTGCGCTACTTGTACGGCAGGAACTCCTTGCCCAGGAGCTCTCGACCTAGGATGATCCGCATGATGTTGAGCCCGCCCTCGGCCCCGACCATGTACGACATGATCCCCCGAAGCCCGCGTTCGAGCCCGACGTCCTTCGTATAGCCGGACGCGCCGTGCCACATCATCACGCGCTTGACGCACTCGAAGGCGATCTGCGGGGCGGCCAGCTTCACCGACGCGACCACACGGTCGACCTCGGGGCGGTGGGCCGTGTCCCCCTTGAGGGTGTAGGTGTCGATCAACCAGGCGGCCCGGCGGACCTGCCACTTGACCGCCTCCAGCTGGGCCCACAGGTCGGCGAGCTCGAACTGGACCGCCTCGAACTTCCCGAGCGGTTGGCCGAAGACCGACCGTTCCCGAATGTACGTCATCCCGGTCTCGAGCGCCCGTTCGGCCGCTCCGATGCACGCCGCTGCGACGTACGTCCGCGCGACCGTGAACCCGCCCATCGCGAGGCCGAACCCCTTTCCCTGGGTCCCGAGAAGGTAGCGCGCTGGGACCCGGGCATCCTGGTACGTCAGCCCCCCGGTCGAGATGCCCATGCGGCCCATGTTGTGGAACCGCTGGGTCGAGATCCCCGCCGTATTGGTCGGGACGTAGAGGAAGTTGAACCCCCCCGCGGGATCCTTCGCGAGCGTGAGGTGACCGCCGCCGAATTCCTTCGCCTCCTCCGTGCCCGAGATGAACGACTTCTCGCCGTGCACGACGAACGCGTCACCCTCCCGGCGGGCCGTGGTGTGCATGCCGGCGAGGTCGCTTCCCCCGGTCGGCTCCGTGCTGGCGATCCCGAGGAACGCTTTGCCGGCGCAGACCGGCGGCAGGACCTCGCGCTTGGCCTCCTCCGTTCCGTGGAGCGAGAAGGCGGTGGACCAGCCCGCCTCGAGAAGGAAGAAGACCGCGGTCGCCATGGAGGCATCTCCTCGTCCGATCTCCTCGGCCGCGAGCTCGGTGAGGACCGCGGAGGCGCCCATGCCGCCGTACTCGGTGGGCACCGGCATCGCGAGCAGGCCGAGGTCGGCCATCGCCGCGAGGACGTCCGCGGGGATCCGTCCCTCCGTGTCGATCTTCGCCTCGTTCGCACGGAGTACCTTGTCCCCGAAGCGCCGGACCGCGGCCTGGAACGCCTGCTCCTCGTCGCTCAGCTCGAAATTCATGGTAATCGTGCGCTGACGGACGCGCTGGGATTTAGCCTATCCGCGGGCGACGGCCCTCGCGGCCGTTCCGGTAACCTCCACCGCCTTGGGCCAACCGGAAGAACGGCTCGTGCGGGTTCGAGCGGCCATCAAGGGGTTCGACCCGACCGGCAAGCGGGTGGCCGACGCGGTGGCGGAGACGCCGGACATGAAGCTCGTCGGGGCCGCGAAGACGCGACCGAGACACGTGGCACGGCGCGCGACAGAGAAGGGATACCCCCTCTACATCGACGAAGCCGGTAAGCTCCCGGAACTCCTTTAAGCCGTCCCCGCTGACCTGCTCAGAGGCCGAGATGACGGTACGGGTCGGCATCAACGGATTCGGGCGCATTGGCCGGAACATCTTCCGCGCGACGTTGGGCGACCCGGATATCGAAGTGGTCGCGGTCAACGACATCACCGACGCGAGAACGCTCGCGCACTTGCTGAAGTACGATTCGATTCTGGGCAATCTTCCGAACCAGATCACGCACACGGGCGATACCATCGCGGTGGATGGCAAGAGCTTCAAGGTCTTCAAAGTCAAGGACCCGGCGGAGCTGGACTGGGCGTCGGTCGGGGCGTCCATCGTGGTGGAGTCCACGGGGCTGTTCACGAAGGGCTCTGAGGCGCGCAAGCACCTTCGGGGCCCCGTGAAGAAGGTCCTGATATCGGCGCCGGCCACGGATCCTGACACGACCCTTGTTCTCGGGGTGAACGATAGTACGTACGACCCGGCCAAGCATCACGTCGTTTCGAACGCGTCCTGCACGACGAATTGCCTCGCGCCGGTGGCCAAGGTGATCCTGGACGGCTTCGGTATCACCGCTGGGATGATGACCACGGTCCACTCCTACACGAACGATCAGAAGCTGCTCGACCTGCCGCACAAGGACCTGCGCCGCGCGCGCGCCGCTACGCTGTCCATGATCCCCACCACCACCGGCGCCGCCAAGGCACTGCACCTGGTCATACCGGAACTGAAAGGCAAGCTCGACGGGTACTCCCTGCGCGTGCCCACGCCGAACGTGAGCGTCGTGGACCTGACGGTCATCACGGAACGCCCGGTCACGGTCGAAGCGGTCAATGCGGCGTTCCAGCGGGCGGCCGAGGGCCCCATGAAAGGGATTCTGGGCTACACCGAGGAGGAGCTCGTTTCCGTGGACTTCCGGGGCGACTCGCGGTCCTCGATCGTCGACGCGAGCTCCACGCGGGTCGTGGGCTCGAATTGCCTCAAGGTCCTCGCGTGGTACGACAACGAGTGGGGCTACTCGTGCCGCTGCCGCGACCTGATCAAGCTCTTCGCCGCGCGGCTGTAGGTGAGGTTCCCCAATCCCAAGCTCTCGCTCGACCGCCGGGACGTCGATTCCTTCCAAGAGATCGACCAGGAATCGATCGTTGTGCGGGAGAACGTGAACGCGATTCGGGCGTCGCTCGAAGTCGAGGCCGGTGCGAAGGCGTCGGTCGCGAAGACGGACCGCGCCCTCGGTCTCCGTCGGGGATAGGTCCCGACCGCCCGCGAACGGAGCCGGGTTATCTCCTCCGTCCTGATGGGACGGCCGTGCCGGCGCGTCCGATGCAACCGTCCCGACGCCGCGCGGACCCCTCGGCAGATTCGGCCTCGCGTCGCCGTCGAATCCGCGAACGGTTCGATACGCTGGTGGACCGAGAGCGACGCCGGTACTCCGGTGATGCCTGGCGGGTCCTCGTTCGCGAGCTTCGCGAGCGATTCCTCGCGCGCCACCTCCCGAAAGGCCGCGGTTGGGTATTGGAGCTCGGGCCCGGACCCGGCCGCTTCACCCCCACGATCCTCGCCTCCGGAGCACGGGTGGTCGCGGTCGACCTGAGCCTTCCCATGCTTCGGACGCTCCGCCGCCGCACGACGGTCGAGCCCCGGTCGCGGCGGCTTCGCGAGGTCCGCGGCGCAGGAGAGGTGCTGCCGTTCGGTGAGGGCGCGTTCCGGGGCGCGGTGGTCTACGGGAACATCCTGGGCTTCTCCGCCGGGGACGGACCCAGGCTGCTCTCCGAGGTCGCACGCGTCGTGCAGCCCGGGGGAATGCTGGTGATCGATGTCTCCTCCCCGGTCGCGGCGACGACCGAGTTCCTGTCGAACGGTGCGCGGAGAAGGTTCCTCCTGCGGGTCCTCCGGGACCCGGAGTACTACTTCCTGGACTGGATCACCCGGTCGACAGACCGGTCGCACCAGCCCTACGCACCCGGACGAATGTCCTTCTTCGAGTTCGACTTCTACACCGCCGCCGGGGCGGAAGCCGAGCTGCGCGCGGTAGGGTTCCGGCCGATCGACCGGATGGCGCTCGGGTCCATCGGGGCCTTCCGGGATCGACTGACCATGATCGCGCGGCGGGACCGTCGCGCCTGGCGGAACCTGGTCGAGCTCGAAGAGAGGGTCGGACGGAGGCCCGGGGTCCTGGAGACGGGCCACGGCTTCGTGGTGGCGGCGCTCCGGGAACGCGGCCGTCCTCGAACCCGCCGGCGAGGGTGACCCCAAGAATCTTATAGACCCCCCCGCTCGCGCGCGGCGCATGTACTATCTCGACCATCGCCGGGATGTCGTCCGCATCCCGCCCCAGCGGCTCGGGCCCGACCTTGCGAACGTCCTGACCGAGCTCGCGCAGCAGCAATTCGAGGGGAAGCTTGTGGACGGCCAGAGCGTCGCGGTGACCATCCGGGACGTGACCCCCGTCGGCGAAGGGCACATCATCCACGGCGACGGCGGCGTCTATCAGGAGGTCGAGTACGAGGCCCTCCTCTTCCGACCCGAGATCCAAGAGGTCGTGGAGGGGATGGTCGTCGAGATCCGGAAGTTCGGTGCCTTCGTCCGGTTCGGCCCGCTGGACGGCCTGCTCCATGTCTCCCAGATCATGGACGACCGGGTCAACATCGATGAGCACAACCAGCGGCTCGTCGGCGTCGAGTCGAAGAAGGACCTCAAGGTCGGCTACAAGGTCCGGGCCCGGGTCGTCTCGCTTTCCCTCTCCGAGATCTCTCCCCGGGACAGCCGTATCGGGCTCACGATGCGCCAGCCGGCGCTCGGACGGCTCGAGTGGATCCAAGAGGCGCACAAGAAGACGGATGCCGCGGCCAAGAAGGCCGGACCGGCCCCCGCCAAGAAGACGGCCGCCAAGGCCTCCCCGAAGCCCCCTGCTCCGGCGAGTTGAGGGGAACGATGATCAATCTGAAGGCGTGCAAGAGCTGCAGTTCGATCACCGACCAGGCGAAATGCCCCCGGTGCGGAGGCGAGGTCTCCCGCGAGTGGCAGGGGTACCTCATCGTCATCGACCCGGAGAAGTCGGAGATCGCGCGCAAGATGGGGATCCATGCCGCGGGCCGGTACGCGCTCCGCGTCAAGTGACGACCGGGCGTGGGCGGTCCCGGAGTCGCTCCGCGCGACCCTAGCCGAGCGGTACGGCCCCGTCTACTCGGGGTCGGAGGCCGATTCCCACCTGCTCGCCCTCGCAACGTTCGGTGCGTGCGGCGACCTCGTGACCGCGCGGGCGATCGAACTCGACCACCCTCCGCTCATCGGCATCGTCGATTTCAAGACGCGGCGCAACGAGCCGGTCGACCCGAAGCTCTTCCGACCCCTCGCCCGCCGGCGTCTCCTGCGGGTCAAGAACCCGCCCGGTCTCCTGACCGAGCGGCTCCGCTCGGCCGTCCGCGAGCTGGCCGGGTCGGGCGGGGGGCTCATCGAGGTCGACGGCGAGGAGGACCTCGGGTCGCTCGCGCTCGTCGAGTCGCTCCCCGCCGGGGCCACCGTTATATACGGAATCCCGGGTGCGGGGGTCTCTTTCGTCCGCGTCGACGCGGTGTCGAAGGAGCACGTGCGGCAACTCATCGCCCAAATGGAGCTTCGGAGAATCAACCGTGGAGATTAGGATCCTCGAGGACCGGGCGAACCCGCTGATGAAGCGCCACGAACTTCGGTTCGAGGTCGCGCACGCGACCGCGGCCACGCCCAGCCGGGACGCGGTCCGGGGGGAGCTCTCGAAGCTCGTGAACGCCCCGAAGGATCGGGTCATCATCGAGCGGATGAACGCCCGCTACGGCACGGCGGTCACCCGCGGGGACGCCGTGGTCTACGAAACCGCGGATGCGGCGAAGGCGATCGTCCGCGGGCACATACTGATTCGCAACGGCCTCAAGGAGAAGCCGGCCAAGGCCCAAACGCCCGCCGCCGCGGAGGCCGCGGCTCCCGCCGCTCCTCCCGCTTCTGAACCGGCGCCGCCCGTCGCCGAGAAGAAGGAGTGAGCTCCCATGGCGAAGGCACGCGTCGGTCTCTACGAGGTCAAGGGGGACACGCTCGCACGGACGCACAAGTCCTGCCCGAAGTGCGGCCCCGGTACCTTCCTCGCCGACCACAAGGACCGCCGCTCGTGCGGGAAGTGCGGCTACTCAGAGTCCAAGGCCCCGCCCCCCGCCGCCCGCGTGAAGCCCGGCAAGGGATAGTCCGCGACCGCGGCCGGCCCCTCCGCTCGACCGAGGTCCTTTCGAGTTCACGGCGACGCCGGCCGATCGCGGACGAGGATTCGGGGCTCCGTCCGGCAAGAGATGGGCGACGCTAGGTGCGGAGGATGAGGACCTCTTCGGGCTTCGGGGGAGGGTGCACCTTCCCGCGGCTCGTCGTGTCGTTCCGGGGGCTCCAACCATGCCAGCGCCGCAGCATCTTGACGTGGACCGGCAACCGCGCTCCCCGGAAATGATGACGGTAGAAGTCCATCGTGATGACGTGCTCCTCGAAGACCACGGAGTCGTTGTACCCGCCGACCGCCTCGAACGCCTGGCGGCGGACGGCCGCGAACCCCGACATGAACAGCTTGTAGCGGAACACGGCGATCAGCACGTCGAGCATCGTGCTCTCGGCGCGCATCATGAACCGGTTCACTACCGGCGCGGGCCAGTAGAGTTCGGCGATGGCAAAGTCCCAGTCCCACGTTAGCCACTCGTCCCAATCCCACTTCGTGACCAGTTGCACATCGTCGTCCACGAACACGAACACGTCCCCGGACGCGGCGGCCACGCCGATGTTACGGGCGTGGGCCGCGCCGCCGGGGGTCGAGACGACGATGAACTCGGCACCGGACGGCAGCATCGCCTTGATCCGTCGGATCTCGGCCGGGTCGGGGCGACGCATCGGAGTGATGAAGGAGATCACGCGCTCACCTGGTCCTCAACGTACCACGGGCCTCCGTACGACGGTCCGAATCGAACGCCATCGTGGCCCGGGCATCCGGAACCCCCTCCCGGTACCCCCTAATGAATACTTTGCGCGCGACCGGCCGATTGGCCGGAACGCCTCGGCGGGGCCCTCCCCCATGGGTGAGAGACGAGGGCGCCCCCTTCTCCAGTCCCCGGGCGCCGGAGCGGTGCTGCGGTCCCTTTGAGCGCCGCTCACGAGAACCGTTCGGTCCATCCCCCTCGAGCCGTTCCTCGGGAATGGTCGAGGACCGTATCTTCGCTCCGAGCAAGCACCTAAATACGGTCTCGCGTCGAATGCGACGCGCGGGCTCGTAGTATAGCTTGGACATCACGGAGGCCTCCGGAGCCTCAAACCCGGGTTCGAATCCCGGCGGGCCCGTAACCCCCCTCCCCAAGGTGCCGACCGCCCTCGCGGGTTTCGCTAACAACGTTCAAGTAAGCGTGCTCGGGTCCGGGGTCGGCACATGCCCGTGGAGAAGGAAGGGGTCCGCGACCTCGAGCCGGAGCCCCCCGAGGGAGAGGAACCGGTCCACCTGGTCGAGCGCATCGAGGAGGAGCTCGACCTACTCGCGCGGAACGTCGACATCCTGGAGAAGCTCGCGAAGAGCCCGCCGATCGGGATCATCCGTCTCAGCGAGGCGCTCCAGCTGCCCATCCACAAAACCCGATACTCGCTCCACCTGCTCGAGCGCGAAGGGGTCATCCAGCCCTCCGCGGACGGGGCCGTCATCACCGACAAGTCGAAGGAGTTCTGGGCGGACCTCAACCAGTCGCTCGAGCGGATGAGCGCGATTATCCAGCACCTCAAGAGCCGAGCCGTCGAGCACGAGAACCGGCCGCCTGCGAGCCGGAAAGGCTATTAGCGCGATGCCGGCTCGGCACCCTCGGTGCCGCCGTAGCTCAGCGGTAGAGCGATCGGCTGTTAACCGAAAGGTCAGCGGTTCGAAAGGGCGGCGGTGTTCCGCCGCCGCCCCCAAACTCCGCTCGGCGGCGCCTCCCTTCCCTCGCCGGTGGGCCCGTAGCTTAGTCCGGCTCAGAGCGACCGGCTCATAACCGGTCGGTCGACGGTTCAAATCCGTCCGGGCCCATAGCGCCTCGCGAGGGCCTTACGCGCGCCCGTGAACCGGTCTCTGCCGACGGCCCGCCATGAAGGCTATTACGCTCGCGACGGCAGCGGGTCGACCGATGGCGACCTCGCGACTCCCTCGGCGCGCTCGGGTGACCTACCGAAGGGTGACGATCGCCGACCTTCCTCTCCTCGTCGACCACCGTCACCGGATGTGGTCGGACATCGCCACCCGCTCGGAGAAGGAGATTACCGAGCACGACGCCCGGTTCCGTCGATGGGCCCGCTCCCTCCTGGCCTCCGGGGAGCTCGTCGGCTGGGTGGCCGAGTCTCCCAACGGTTCCGCGGTCGGAAGCGGTTGTGTGTGGTTCCACCCGGATCAGCCACGTCCCGGCATCCCCTCCTTGGTCAGCCCGTACGTCCTATCCATGTACACGGAGCCCGCCTGGCGAGGGCGGGGTATCGCGACCCGGATCGTCCGTGAGCTCGTCCGAGACTGTCGACGCGCGGGGTACCCGAACGTGGAACTGCACGCCTCACGGTTCGGGCGAACGATCTACGGCCGACTTGGGTTCGAGCGGACGTGGGAAATGCGCTACTGGATCGACCGACGGGTTCCTCGACGGCAGGCTCTCGCCTTGGCGAGAGCCGAGGGAAGAAGGAAGAAAGGGTTGGACCGGGCGCGCTAACCGCTCCCGCACCCACCGGACCCGCAACCGCAGCCGCCCGCCCCCGCCTCCGGCTCGGAGCCGGAGTCCGTGGGCGCGTTCGGCGGCGTGATCTTGAATCCGGAGACGTTCAGGTCCTGGACCCAGTCGATCCGAGCGCCGTTCAGCAGTTCGGCCGATAGGTCGTCGACCACGATCGAGAAACCGTCGACCTGTACGACCTGGTCCCCGTTGCGAGGCTTGTCGAATGCCATCCCGAACGAGGGACCTCCGCCGTGGCCGCCCCCGCTCCCGCATCCCCCGCCCTCGCCCGAGCCGCAGCTGCAGCCGCTTCCGCAGCCGCCACCGCTTCCGGCGGACTGGAGATAGACGCGAACGGCGATACCGGGCTTCTGGCTCTTGATCAGGTCCTGCACCTGGTCCCGCGCCTCTTTGGTGACTTCTAACGTGATTTTACTGTCGCTCATGCCTGGGGCCCTCCTCGTTTCCCCGACTACTGACGAAAGGGGCTCTATAAAACGCCGGTGTCGCGCGCGTCGTGACTTACGCGGAGAACGACTTGCCGCACGAGCAGGTCTCTTTGGCGTTCGGGTTGTGGATCTTGAACCCCGAGGCCTCGAGGCCGAGCAGGAAGTCGACCTTCACGCCCTCGAGCAGTGGCGCGCTCGCCCGATCGACGACGACGAGCAGGCTGCTGTCCTGGTACGCGACCTCGTCCCCCGTCTCTCGATGGTCGAACGACATTCCGTAGGTGAGCCCCGAGCATCCCCCGCCCTGGACGTAGAGGCGCAGGGCGGAGCCGGGCTTCCCCTGCTTCTCCATGATCTTCAGTACTTGGTCCCGCGCGGCGGGAGTGACTTCGACCGCTACCATGCCGTTCTCTCGAGCGAACGAGCCGGGACATGGGTAAAAAGGGTTGCTTACGGCCGGGAAAGCTCGTCGTTCCGCGCCGGACGCTTATCTAGGGGCCTGACGTGCTTCGGGTCGATGTGCCGACTCCTAGGGGTCCTGTCGGTCCGGGCGGAGTCCGCCGAACCGTGGCTCGTGCGCTCGGACCGATCGCTGTTGGCCCAGTCGAACGTCGACCCCGAGCGCGCCCAGAAGGACGGCTGGGGGATCGGATGGTTCTTGGACGGGGGACGCACCCGGGTCGAGAAGGGCGCGAGGGGTGCGTTCGCCGACGATGAGCGGGAGCACTACCTCCGGGCGGCTGCGGAGGCGCGCGGTTCGCTGATCATCGGCCATCTTCGGCACGCAAGCAACCCCCTCAAACTCCCGCACGAGAAGCTGATCGCCCTGGAGAACTCCCAGCCGTTCGAGAATCACACGAGCCTCTTCGCGCACAACGGAGCGATCTCGTTCCCGAACGAGACCCGTCCCTTCCTCGGGGTGTACGAATCGAAGGTCCGCGGCGTCAACGACAGCGAGGTACTGTATTGGTTGCTGCACCGGAACACCGAGGAGACGCGGGACCCGCTCCTCGGCTTCGTGCACACGGTCGAGGACCTCGTTCGGGTCTGGGAAGGCCTTCGCCAGCCCGAGATCCCCCCGTTCTCCGGACTGAACGTGCTGTTCACCCGTGGGCCCGACGAGCTCTGGGCGTTCTGTCTGTGGACGGGAGACCACGGTACCGGCCTTTTCGACGAGGGCCGTCGCTACTACGAGATGACCTATCGAGCCACGTCCCAACGGGTCATCGTCGGCTCCGAGCCGTTCGACGGGGAGCCCGGCGTCTGGAAGTCGATGCCGAGCGGAACCTACCTCTCCGCCCGGCGCCGAGACCACCACGTGGACGTGACGGTCGGAAAGGTCCCCCTACCCAGTGCGCTCGAGATCCGACCGCCGCCGGGCTGACGGGCGCGGCCCGTGACCCTGCCGGTCGTGCTCGGACGGTCATGACGAGCGAGATGCTCTCGGGGCCGGACCTGGGAGCCGGCTATCTTCACCAGCTCTCCTTCGACCGGGACGGGGAGCGAACGACGTTCACCTACCACGCCCAAGATGGGGGCGCCGATGCGAACGGGCCACCGAAGGGTCCGTTGGACGTCTTCGGCTTCGTCCACCCCGCGTCACCCTGCCCGTTCGGCGGACCCCGGTGCTGGCATCGTCGCTTCCGCCTCCCGTTCTCGGAGCTCTCCCGGGTCCGTCAAGCGTACAATCGGAGCCGGTTCGTCCTCCAGACGATGCTCGACCAGGTCTATGACCGGATCCCGGCGGGGGTCGGAAGCGCGCTCGAGGAGGTGGTCCGACGGGTCGCCGACCCCCTCGCCCACGACGGGATCGACTTCTACATCGGCGGGTCGACCGCCGCCTGGCTCCTCGGGGCTGCGGTCGCCCCGGCCGACCTCGACCTGGGCACGACGCGCGCGGGCGTGGACCGGATCGCCCCTCTCCTCGCCGAGTACCTCATCGAACCGCTCGCCCCGACGGACTGGCCCGCCGCGGGGGCGGTTCAGGCGGCGCGCGCCTTCGTAGGAACGTTCCGTCAGGGGGCGCGCGTGGAGTGGGCGGTCCCGCTCGAGCCTCGCACGCCCCTAGTGTTCGAGGAGTGGTGCGGTCGGATGGACGTCCCACGGTTCGCCAGGGCTTCCTTCGAGGGACACGACGTTCGTGTCACCCGGCCCGAGTACGCGCTCGTTCGAGCCCACGAGAAACACCGACCGCAGGAAGCCGCGTCGATCGCCGCCGTCGTCCGCCGCCTCGGCCCCGACGGGGAGCTACTCGACTCCCTGCTCGCGCGCTCACGGCTGCCGACCGCCGACCGAACGGCGGTCCGACGGCAGGTCCTCGGCGAATCCTTAGGGTAGCGTTCCGACGCACTCGCCCCTTTCCTCTCAAGGCGCACCTTCATAGACCTCGAGCCCGAGGGCCGAGGGATGCTGGCTCCTCTTGCGGTCCCCGCTGCCGAACACCTGACTCCCCATGATCTCGTCACGTACTTCCGCTGCCCGCACGAGATGGAGCTCGGCCACGCGTTGCACGCGCTGCGGGCGACCGGGACCCTTGGGCTGGTGCACACTCCCCTCGACGTCGTCCCGCTCCGCCAGTCGCCGCTGTTCTCTCCTCCCCTCGGCAAGCTGGCCGTGAACGAGGGGCGTCTCGACCTGTTCGACGAGGACCGTTTGGTCTACGAGGACCCGGGCGAGGACGACCTCCCGATGCTCTTTCCCTCCGAGCGCGTGCAGATCGACCCGAAGTTCACGAACGCGCACAGCACGCTCGTGGACGCAGCGTGGGGGTTCGCCGGTCGTCCGGATTTCGTCATCCGACGGGCGGACGGAGGGTTCTACCCCGTCGAGTACAAGGAGACCCATCTCTTCGGAGGCTACCACGAGGCCCACGTCCGTCTCTTCGACACGATCCAGGCGATCGCGGAGTGCCGTCTCGTCGAGGTCACGTTCGGTCGTCGGCCCGCGTTCGGCGTCGTGCTCTATGGGGACGAAGCCGGCGGGGGGCTCCACGAAGGCTGGGTGCGGGTCCCCTACGAGGAGGCCGAGGCGCACTGGCTCGAGTACGCGTTGCGCCAGGTCCGCGAGGACCACGTGCGGGCGCCGGTCCCGGCGGAGCGCAACTGCGTGAGCTGCGCGGCGAACGCCGAGGGCTACTGTCGGTATGCGGCCGCGCGCCCTCCGGACGGACGGGACCCGACGTCCCACGGGCATGGGCTGCACGGGAGCCCAACCTGAGCCCGGGTCTCGACCGGGACGTTCCCCGAAGCCCGCCCTCCCGTGGGGGAGGCGCCCCCAGAATGTTGCCCGACGCAGTGGTTAAATAGCGCCTCCCACTGCCACACGAGCCGCGCCACGGCGAAGCTGTTCGGTCGGCACATGCACCCGCAGAGGCCGGGGCCTCTCCGGGGAAGGGCGAGGGTCCCTTCGCCGACCTGGGGAA
>Ga0326728_10017603_pt1 | contig 14267 bp, 10 predicted proteins | sample MB3enrmetagenome_FD_207602 | JGI IMG/M metagenome (GOLD analysis project Ga0326728, IMG submission 207602) | Lab enriched peat soil microbial communities from McLean, Ithaca, NY, United States - MB31MN | ecosystem: Environmental > Terrestrial > Soil > Wetlands > Peat | place: USA: New York...
TTACCCAAGTTGCAGCCAACCCGCGTGGTTTGAGGCTGCGGTTTGCCTTTTCCAAAAGCTGGGGCCCTTGCTCGTCGGTCGAGAGAACCGCAACCATCTTGCCGGTCGTGACGCGTTCATTAGCAACGGGATCAATCGCTGGGAAGGCTCTTCCAATCCACGTGTAGCCCCACAAAAAGAACGAGTTGATGGAGTCGAATTCGTCGGAATGCGGATCAGCGGAATTAAACCAGAACACAACCGGGCCACCGTGCCTCGCTTGATCAATCGCCTCCACGCTTTCCGTCATGCGTACAAACGCATTGCCGCGGTGGTTCGGCCCGTCAGCCTGCTCCGAATAGAGTCCGTTGCTTCCTCGACCGTAGACATTGAGGAGGCCAAAACCGATCAGACAAGCCGCTAATGCGGCGCCATTTCCCGGCATAGCGGCGCGCAGCAATATTGCGCCAGCGGCAACACAAAGCACCGCGGGAAGGCCCGTTTTCAGGATAGTTGCCCAAATCGCCGGGCCTAGGCCGAACCATGCGAGAAAGAGTACAACCGCGAAAAACAGAGCGATAACTGAGGGCTTAGTTTGCCCAGCGATCTCGAACAATTCGGCGCCGGCAAACAGAAACGTGGCCGGGATCAAGTAACTGGCATAGAAGGACCACTCTAGCATGTAAAGGCCCTTCAGTTCCAACAGCACGAAGACAAGGACAGAAAACAAGAAGTGCATCCGGAAGAACCTTGTCATGCGAGGAACATCCCGTTTCCCTGTGAATGGACGGCGCATAAGAACGACGACCGATGCAAGCAGCATCACGGCCGGATAAATGAGCCAGTGTGCGCTTCCGACCCAGGCATAGTTGGTAGAGTGCCAGGGTTGTGGTTTAGTAGCGTTCTCGAGTGTGTAGGCGATAGATGGGAGATAAAACCAAAAGTGCCCGTCGATCCGGTAGTTGATCACACCCAAAACTGCTGTGATCGCGCCTGCTCCCGCGGCAAACCAAAGCCCAAAATGAACGGTCGCCCGGGTAATTTCGGAAATATTCCTCAGCCTTCGTAAAAACAGATAGAGGAGCAGAAACGCCGGAGAGAAAAGCAACCAGATGGTATTGGTATAAATAAGGGCTGCGTATGTCGCGCCGGCGAGAACCAAGCCGACGCGAGAGCTCCCGCCGCCAGCCGCTATGCGTGCGAGAATGGCAAACGTCAACAGATAAGTCGCAACTCCGAAACCATCGACATAGTCAGTACCAATTGCTCCCCAGAGATACGGATTACAAGTGAAGGCGATCAGTCCAAGTAGCGCCGTTGGACGATTGTAGAATTTTGTGAGTATGTAGTACAGCGAAAAAGCTCCGACGTAATACACTCCCAAGTGGAGAAGGTAATTCGCGGCCACGGGATGGAAGAACCGGTTAATAATATAACCAGGGACGATCCAGGACATGCGGCTCCCGTAATAAGTATTGGGGAAGAGAAAGCTCTTGAACTCGAACAGGTGACGAAAGAAGCTATGATAAATCCACGTATCGAGCCAGCCAGGCTTTGCAAAGAATACGTTAGAATCCAAGAATAGTACGACCAGCGGCAGTAGGATTATAATGACAAGATTGGCATCAACCGGAGGCAGTCGGAATAGGCGTCTCATGAGGCGCTTCGACCCCTTCAGGTCAACACTCCAAGACAAAGTCACTACCCCATCGGATTGGTGTATGTATTGCAGGCCGAGGCGACGTCCGCTCGCGAGCGCAGCCGGTTCGGTGGCGGGGGAAGGCGGAGCGGGGGCCGGCGGATCGGGCTTCATCACTCCGTCTGGATCTTCAGGCATTTTCGGTCCCGTTGGCGTAGGCTTGGGCTAGAGTGTGCCGCTGTGTAAATACACATCGACCCCATGGGGTTCGTGCTCCTAAGCCAGTAATATAACCGATTTCGGATTGCAGTGTCACGGCATTATTTAGAGGGTCAGTCCGTGCCAAGACCGGCGATTCGTGTAGCAGCACTGTCCGTTCCCCCGTGCTCATCTTGGCAGCGGATTGGAACTCCTTTCGCGTATGGAGCGGATCACGTAACTCGGTCTGTCAAGAAGTCGAAAATGCATCCGCGCGAGATATTCACCCATAATCCCGACCGTAAAGAGTTGGACGCCCGAAAAGATGGCAAGCGATGAGGCCAGGAACGGGAAGCCCGCGACCTTCTCGCCATGGACAACATACCGGCCCAAAACGTAGGCAAGAACGCAAAATCCAAAGAACGAAAATCCGAACCCCAGCAAGCTGGCGAGCTGTAAGGGGAGAACTGAGAAACCGGTGATCATGTTCAGGGCGTAAACAATGAGCTTCCTGGCAGTGTAGTTGGACTCACCGATAGTGCGGGCCGGGTTGCTGACAGGGACTGCAGCAAATCTGGATGCGCCCCAACTCAAAAGCACGTCGATCGAGACGAATGGCCCGGAGTAAGTGGAAAAAGCATCTCGAATTTGTGAACGAAACGCTCGGAAACTGGCGACGTGGCTTGCCATCTCCACCCCCATTGCGCCCTGGAGGGTCAGCTTGGTTACGCGCGAAGCGAGGTCTCGCCATAGGCCGTGGCTTTCGTGTTTCGGGTAGCCGTACACCACATCAAAGCCCTTCGCAAGCTCGGCAAGCAGCATAGCGATCTCTTCAGGGGGGTGCTGAAGATCATCGTCCATGGTTACGATGGTTTCAAATCTGGCTTTCCGGATGCCCGCAAGGAGTGCGCTCTGCTGGCCGTAATTCCTCATCAACTGCATACCAACGACCCAGTCTTTTTCACCCGCCGCCTGGTCTACGACTTCGCCACTCCGGTCGCGGCTTGCATCGTTAACCAGAATTACTTCGAAGCGCTTGGCGAAGGTAGGCAGCAGAGCAGCAAATCGTTCCAGCAGAATAGGGAGGCTCTTCTCGGAATTATAAACCGGAACGACAATCGAAAGCGATTCGCAGATCATAGACCTAGGCAGTACCGCGCTCGTTGAAACCCTTTTGAGCGAAGATTGCATATTGTCCGCCAAGTGGCACATGCTTAAGGGACCGCTCCATCCAGGGAATTCTGGCGTAGTGCTTTTCAGGCAGATACAAGAAGTATTGCGTTTCCATGGGGTTCAAACCTGCCGCACGGGCATAACGGCGTGCCGACACCGCTGTTAGCAGGTGTGCATCCACGTCCACTGGGCACTGTTTTACAATAAGCCGCGTTACCGGGTTGAAAGGATTATGTTCAATCATGCAGAAGACCCCGGCCGGCCGCAATATGCGTTGGATTTCTCGCGTCAGCGGGATTCTGTTCGGCTCCTCGACGTGATGGTATACGCAAACCGCCGTAACGAAATCGAAGCTGGCAGCGGCGAAGGGCAGGACCGCTGGGGCTTCCTGCAAGTGCACCTCAAGTCCGCTTGCTTCCCTGACCATTTCCCGGGAGAGATCGCAGCCTGCAACCCGGCCGAAATGAGAACGCCCATAGTTGAGTAGTTCACCCTTGCCACAGCCGACATCTAGCCATGCCAGATCGTTGCGCCGGGGCATGTGCCTCCCGAGGAAATCGGCCATGAGGATCCACTTGCGGGCGTGGTAGAACTTCTCGTCCCGGACGAAACCATGGCGCAACGGCACCTGAAGCAGTTCGCTGTATTTTTGAGCATAGCGATCGAATTCCGGCTTCGGTGACATCATGTCCCCCAGGTAGTGCTGAGCATAAGAATAGCACCTCGCCCAAAGGTTTAACCGCTGATCGAAAAAGGTCTAAGCTGTTTGCTCCGGGACCGGACATGTTCAATCCCTGCGGCGTTGGCCCTTCTTTGCGGACCGGGCCCTTCGGACTGGGACTCTCGAGGCCATCCGTCCAGCATCTGTCGAATTCCGGACCGGAGATCAATGGCCGGCGACCACCCGAATTCATCCCGTGCTTTCCTGGTGTCCAGGACAACCCAGTCAGTTAGCCAGATACCGCAGTCGGGGTCGAAGTTGGGTTCGATTGGCTCGCCCAGTTCCTCTTCCAATAAACCAAGTACATCGAGCACGGAATGGCCGACACCGCTGCCGACATTGACAATGCTGAACGGTTGCCGCGAAAGAGCGGCACGCGTCGCGATCTCGCTGATGTCCTGGAGATGGATGTAGTCCCGCACATTGTTCGGATTGCCGAATATCCGGACGGGCTCGCCGCGCACCGCAGAGTTGACCGCAACGCCGATCAAACCCTGCATCCGGAATTGCGAAAGGAGCGTGCCGTAGGCGTTGCCAACACGCAGGACAGTAGCTGTCAAATAGCCTTTGAGCGCCGCCATCCGGAGGTATTGTTCGGCGGCGAACTTTTGAATTCCATAAGAAGACAAAGACTCGCAGGGATCGGTCTCGCGATAGGGGATTCGATCGTGTTTGGGAGTATAAATCGCACCTCCGCTGCTGAAATACACGATATGGGGCTTTGTGCCAAGACATCGAATCACCTGAAGCAAATTCAGCAATGGCACCAGATTCGCGAGCGTATCGCCAGGCAGATCGTAATCCGAGTCTATGGGGGAATGATTGTGGGCCAGATAGTAGATCAGCTTTAGACCGTCGGCAAAACGTTCGCAATCCGATCGCGACAACAGGTCTCCATGCAGTACTGTTGCGCCGGCAGGGCCAGTGGGGCCGGTGCTATTGCGTGCCAACAATCGGACCGGGCCGGGGTTTCTATCGAGGACGTATCTTGACAGGTACGAACCGACGAATCCTGTGGAACCTGTTATTCCTATCGACATGCCTACTCGGAATTCAGATTGCCCCGTTTGCGGGCCTACGTAACCGCAATATGGTATCACGTCTTTGGGAGAGACTGTAACCGATGAACACCGATGCCCATCCGGTGGAATGTTACCAGGAACCCGCTAACGGAGAAATACGCTCCGCTCAGGTTGGACCAACTCCGAGAGGGCCTGAGTGGCGGGTTGTCGCGGGCCCCATCGCGCGCGAGAGGCGCAACGTACACCGGCCAGCTCCCGAGTATTTGCGACCGGCGGTACAATTTCACTAGATTTTCCTAGATGCAACCTCGACCACCCTATCTTTCCGTCGTCGCCGCCGCCCGCAATGACGACCATGGCGCCAATTTTCTGGGCCGCCTCCGGACCTTCATCAACGCCCTCGTGGGACAAGCCGCAAGGCATAGTCTGCCCACGGAACTCGTCCTCGTCGAATGGAATCCCCCACCCGGAAAACCGCCTTTGGCGGAAGTCATCCAGTGGCCGCACGATTCCGCTCCCTGTCGAATCCGGATTATTACAGTGCCTCCCGATCTTCATCGCCGGTACCGTTTTCCCGATGCGCTTCCGCTTTATCAGATGATCGCGAAGAACGTGGGAATCCGCCGCGCGGAAGGGGAGTTCATCCTCGCCACGAATGTCGACATTTTACTTTCCGACGAGTTGATGGAGTTTCTTGCTGCCAGGCGCCTGGAGCCGGGGCGAATGTACCGCATCGATCGTCACGATGTGGCAAGCGATGTCCCGCCAAACGGATCGCTGGATGAGCAACTTGCTTATTGCCGGTCGCATCTGATTCGAGTAAACGCGCGAGAGGGCACGTTCGCTTTGACGCCGGAAGGCTATCGGGCGGCGGGTACGGTGGACATACCGGGCGCCGGCCGCGAAGTTCATCTCGGAACCGGGTGGTACGCCCCGGAGCAGTTCTTTGGGCAGGTATTTCGCTGGATTGCCGACGTCGCTGAAGTTGCCGTCACCCCGTCGTCGGCCGCGCGCACAATAGCCTTCGAGGTCGAGCCGGGCCCGGGAGTCAACTTTGCGGGGTTTCAATTGAACCTGATGGACTCCTCTGGAAATATGCTCGCTCAAGCGCGGGTCGAGGGCCCGTCACTCGTTAAGTTCTGCATACCGGCCGGGCTGAAAACGTTTCAGTTGCACGTTGCCGGCGGAGGGCGGCGATCTCTCCCGGACGCGCGCACGTTGAACGCGCGAGTTCTTCGAGTTGAGCGGACGGCCGAAGGGGCCTGTTCGGGGGCCAGTGCCACACCGCTCGGTCTGCGGGCGGGCAGGCGTGCACTGCAGATCGCTAAAGCAGGAGTCGGCTTTCTACGGGAGCGCGGGAACCAGAACCAGCCGCGGCGGATCGGACTGCCGGTGCCGTCGGCCGTCTTGAAACGCCTGCAAATCAGAGCTGAGGCTCGAGGTCTGTCAATAGATGCCGGCCGGCAGAACACGGACCGGCAAACTGCCAGGATCGCGCCCGCAGACCTCCACACCAATGCCTGCGGCGATTTCACACTCGCCCACCGGCGGCACTGGATGGAACTGCGCGGCTATCCGGAGCTGGACCTATACTCAATGAACATCGATTCCTTGTTCTGTTACATGGCTCACTACGGCGGCGCGACGGAGCAGGTTCTTTCGGAACCAATGCGGATCTATCATATCGAGCATGCCTCCGGGTCCGGATGGACGCCGGAAGGGCAGCGGCTCCTGTTCGAACGGCTGTCGCAGAAGGGCATACCCTGGCTCGATTTTCAGGAAGTGCTTAGCTGCGCTTCGCTAATGGCCGAACTCCGGACTACGATGATCTTCAACCGCGACGACTGGGGGCTGCAGAGTTACGATCTGATCGAGGTGACTCCGGGAAGCAGAGTGCCTCCCGCGCGCGTCTGAGATTGCGACACCGTTTATGCGCCCGAACCGGAAAATCGTCCCCCTATTGCGGTATTCATAATCCGAAACGAAGCTGAGGATATCGACGGGCGAGGCGTCTTAGAATGTGACCAAATATTCGCGCGCAAGGTGACTGGCGGCGACGAGCCGCACCGTGTGTCCGCCTGCCGCCGCGATCCCGAGACCGACTATCCTTGGATTGCCGTCCGCGGAGGCGTCGTCGCGAAGTCTGCATCCTTGCCGCCGTGTAAAATCGCACCCGCCCGGGCGCGAACATGACGCTTGCTATTTGCCAAACCCTAGTCACACCCTGATACACTGACCTTCTACCCGATTTCTTACAGGGATTTCTTACAAGGGTGAACGTTATTGCGGATTGCACTACTTCAGATCAATCCCACCGCCGGTGACATCGGCGGCAACTCCTCGCTGATCGTCGCGGGCGCGAAACAAGCGTGGGAACAAGGTGCGGACCTGGTGGTGACACCGGAACTGGCGCTGATGGGATATCTGCCGCGAGACCTGCTGATGAGCCACGGATTTGTGCGGCGCAGCTGTCAGGAGCTGACCCGCATCGCCGCGGAATTGCAGGGTGGGCCGCCGCTCCTGGTGGGAGTCGCGACGCCGAACCCGGCCCGCATGGGCCGCCCGCTGTATAACAGCGCGGTGTTGCTCCGCAATGGCGCCGTGGGACAGGCATTCCATAAGACCTTGCTGCCCACCTACGATGTGTTCGACGAGGACCGGTATTTTGAGCCCGCACCCGAGCCCGGAATTCTGGAATTGGACGGCTGGCGGCTGGGAATCAGCATCTGTGAAGACGTCTGGAACGACCGCGATTTCTGGGACCGGCAGCGCTACCATCATGACCCGATCGAAATGCTGGTGGAGAGGGGCGCGCAGGCGATCGTCAATCTGTCGGCCTCGCCGTTCCATGTGGGCAAGCCCATGCTCCGTGAGCAGATGCTGGGCCAAATGGCGCGCAAATATGGCCTGCAGTTGATGATTGTGAATCAGGTTGGTGGCAACGACGACCTCATCTTCGACGGGCACAGTGCGGCATTCGACGCCGGGGGCCGGCTCTTCGCACGCGGGAAAGGTTTTGACGCCGGTATCTCGATGGTCGACCTGGCCGCGGAGAACGGTGCGATCGAGCCGGACGATTTTGCGCCCGAGGCTGAGATCTGGAACGCTCTGGTGCTGGGAGTGCGGGACTATGCACGCAAGACTGGCTTCCGCCAGGTGTTGTTGGGGCTCTCCGGCGGCATCGATTCGGCCTTGACCGCGGCTATCGCAAGCGACGCGGTGGGCCCTGAAAACGTCTTGGGCGTGATGATGCCCTCGGTTTACTCCAGTCAGGGCAGCCTCGACGACTCCGCGGAGCTGGCGAAGAATCTCGGCATCAAAACGCTGACACTGCCGATCTCGCCTATCATGAATATCTACGACGAAACGCTCGCTGAAGCGTTCCGCGGATTTCCACCCGACGTCACCGAGGAAAATATCCAATCCCGCATTCGGGGCAATCTGCTGATGGCGCTGTCCAACAAATTCGGTTCGCTGCTCCTGACTACCGGCAATAAATCCGAATTGTCGGTCGGCTATTGCACTCTCTACGGCGATATGAACGGCGGCCTCGCCGTGATTGCGGATATGCCGAAGATGATGGTCTACCGCGTGTCGCGCTGGCGCAACCGGCGCCGCCCGGACATTCCCGGGCAGATCCTTACCAAGGCCCCCTCGGCGGAGTTGCGCCCCAATCAGACGGACCAGGATAGCCTGCCGCAGTACGATCTGCTCGACCAGATTCTGGAACTGCACGTGGAGCAATCGCAGTCGGCCGAAGAGATCGTCGCCCGCGGCTTCGACGAGGCCACCGTGCTCCGTGTCTTGCGGCTGGTGCGCATCGCGGAATTCAAAAGGAAACAAGCGGCGCCGGTGTTAAAGGTGACCTCCCGCGCATTCGGGACCGGGTGGCGGATGCCCATTGTCAGACAGGAATAGGAGTCATAGGAATGAAGATATCGATCGTTGGATTAGGCAAACTCGGCTGCCCCCTGGCAGCGGTGATGGCGCACAAGGGGAACACGGTCGTGGGCGTTGACGTGAACCCCGCCTACGTCAATGCGATCCAACAGGGCAGGCCTCCGGTCAATGAACCCGGTCTCGCGGAGATGATCCGGGCCAACCGCTCGCGTCTGTCGGCGACATTGAGTTACGACGAAGCGGTAGCGGCAACGGATGTGACCTTTATTATCGTGCCGACGCCGTCCGGCGCAGATGGCAAGTTCTCGTTGCGCCATGTGATGGTAACGGCGGAGAAGATCGGCGCGGCACTGCGCAAGAAGGATCGTTGGCACCTCGTTGTCCTTTCGAGCACCGTTATGCCGGGTTCGACCGGCGGTCAACTGCTGCCTGCCCTCGAATATCATTCCGGAAAGAAGTGCGGGGTGGATTTTGGGCTGTGCTACAACCCCGAGTTCATCGCACTCGGCAGCGTGATCCGTGACATGCTGCGCCCGGATATGATCCTGATTGGCGAATCGGACGAGCGGTCGGGCGCGATTTTGCAGGAACTGTACAGCGCCGTTTGTGAGAGCGGCCCGCGAATCCGGCGGATGAATTACGCCAACGCGGAACTGACCAAGATTTCGGTGAATACATTCGTCACGACGAAGATTTCTTACGCCAACATGCTGGCGCAGGTTTGCGAAACGATTCCCGGCGCCGATGTAGACGTCGTCACCGGGGCGCTCGGTTGTGACAGCCGCATTGGGTCGAGGTACCTGAAGGGTGGTCTGGGATATGGCGGTCCCTGTTTTCCACGTGACAACGTCGCATTTTCCGCGATGGCGCGGGAGAATGGTGTCCCGGCGCTGCTGGCGGAAGCGACCGACGCTGTGAACAAGCGACAGGCGCCACGGCTGGCCAGACTGATTCTCTCTCGTCTGCCGGAGGGCGGAACAGCAGGCGTGTTGGGGTTATCGTACAAATCCGATACGGACGTCGTCGAGGAATCGCAAGGCGTGTCCTTGACTCAAGAACTGCTCCAGGCCGGTGTGCGGGTAGTCGTCTACGACCCTGCTGCCATGGAGAACGCGAAGCTGGTGTTGGAAGATAAAGTGACGTTTGCCGATAGCGCCGTGGAATGCGCTGGCGCGTCGGACGTCCTGGCGATTACGACGGATTGGGCGGAGTTTCGGAAACTGCGGCCGGAGAATCTGAAAAACCATGGCGTTCGCGCCACGGTCGTGGATTGCTGGCGGATTCTCGACCGGGAAGCGTTTGTTTCTATGGTGGATTACGTCACACTGGGGCTCTGCGCGGACACCGCAACCGTTTGCGAGACTGCTGTTGCATCTTCCTGAGATGCGTTCATAACCACCGGGCCCGGAACACCGTTTAGCTTCCTCATTCAAGAAATCCACCGCCGATCTCCGCCAGGCGCAAAGCGGAATTTTCCGGAACGGCGCCTGTCGCCGGGGCCGTCACATTACAACCAAAACTACAGGCGTCTTTCGCAGGAGGGCCGCTGAGCTCGCGCAAATCGGCGACTCGCGCCGGGGCCAAGGCGGAAGAAGGCGTGCAGGTGCAGCACGCTCTTTTGCCGCAGCGGTAGCCGCATCCGTTGTCCGTTCACCGGCCGCGATTGCTTACTCGCCAGCACCTCTGTTAACATTGCAGCTAACAACAGGCGCTGGTTTGTATGGATTCGCAATCGGAAATGTCTCCTTGGCTGCGCTTGTGGCATGCTAAGCTAACCCACCGGCAATCTCAACGATTAGAGGAAGTCGAACCGCCTGCTGGTGTGGCATTGCGGCATCGGCGTCCTGGTACTGAATCGTGATCGCAACGGAATCGCCACTGGTCAGTATCGTCACTCCCTCGTTCAACATGGCCCGATATCTTCCCGCGACGATTGACAGTGTACTGTCTCAGGATTACCCCGCTATCGAGTATATTGTGGTGGACGGCGGCTCGACAGACGAGACTCTCGAAATTCTCGGCCGTTACAGCGGCCGCTTGCGATATAGCGTGGGCAAGGATAAAGGCCCCTCCGATGCGGCGCACCGTGGTTTTCTGGAGGCGAAAGGGGAAATCTTCGCGTGGCTAAACGCGGATGACATCTACCTTCCAGGCGCCGTCCGCGCCGGTGTTGAATTCTTGAGAACCAATCCGGCGGTCGACGTGGTTTACGGTGAAGGCTACTGGATCGATGAAAATGGCGGCGTAATTCGCCGGTACCCGACGCTGCCGTTCGATCGGGATGCACTTGCTCGAGATTGTTTCATCTGCCAACCGGCGTCTTTCATTCGCACTTCATCGTATCGTAGAGTTGGCCTGGATCCGGATGTCAATCAATCGTTCGATTATGACCTTTGGATCCGGATGTCGAAGCAGGGTTTTCGATTCAGCTCAATTCCACGCTACCTTGCGGGGTCAAGAATGCACCAAGGGGCGAAGACTATTCGGGAACGCAGAGACGTGTTTCAGGCTTCGATGCGTCTTTTAAGCCGGCACTATCAATACGTCCCCTTTTCGTGGGTCTTCGGGTATACGGCTTTTCGGATGGACGGGCGCGATCAGTTCTTTGAGCCACTAAGGCCATCTTTCCTGAAATATCTGCTCAGTTTGCCGGCGGGATTGCAATTAAACCAAGCCCACCCGCTACGCTTTCTCGGTGAGTGGCTTGCAGCGCCTCTCCGTGCCATTCGGGAGCGTTAAGTTGGCCGTCGATGCCTGATGCAGAGCCTGATTCACTGCCTATGACGCCGCTATGATGCAGGTCCTCGGGGGTCATTTCGTTCGCCCTCGACAGGGATTCCCGGATGCCTGCTGGAACGCCCGGCGCCGAGCGGCGCGCTCTTCCATCCTCGATCGCGGATAGGCCCCAGCCTGACGGCCGGCCGCCGCCGTGTCTCGGGAGGCCGCTAGAGAGTGGGCGCCGGTCATCGGCAGAGTTGATCCATTTGACTACCCGTCAGAAAGACCACTCTCGCCCTGGCCAAGGATAGTTGCCGCAACGATCGCCGTGGGCAGTTGGGAAAGGTGCAGAATCAGTAACGTGGTTGGACGATATGGGAACCGGGCGCGCGCCCTGGACAGACCGCGCGGCGACACGCGGACCCGCGCAAGCTCCGAAACCGGCTGTTGTGACCGCTCAGTCGAGAATGCAGTCGACGGACCGGACGTCCTGCGCTCCCTCAGAGGTGGGAATTTTCCCGCCGAGGCAAAAGAGAACGTTAACTAAACCTGGTGCGCGTGCTCCGGAACTCGCCGCCGGCGTGGCGCCACGATCGATTCCGGCGCCAGTTCGCGCCGGATGTGCAATTGCAGACTTCGCGTCATCCGGTCCATGCGCATGTACCGCGCGCGTCGGCAGCGCAGGTGGGCGATCAGGCAGATGTCCGCGGCCGCCCACAGTACCAAGACCATGATGTCGGCTAAGTCCATGCCTCGATCTAACCACGGGATTAACTTCGGTCATAGGCCTATCGGTAACATTCGGGTAATAGTACAATACGGAATTGGGCAGTCGGGGACATCGGTACCTTTCCGCCACCACGCCAAATCGGCCCATGGGCCTCAGTGCAGTCCGCCGGCTGCCTGAATGATCTGGCCGGTGATCCATCCGGCATCTTCCGACGCCAGAAAAGACGCCACGGTAGCGATGTCGCGCGGCTGTCCCACCCGGCCGAGAGGGGTGTCCGGAAGAGTCCGCGCTACCATCGGCTCGAATTCCGGCATGGCGGCCGTGCCTTCCGTTTCCACCGGTCCGGGCAGCAGCGCGTTGACCCGAATCTTCTTGGGACCCAGTTCCGACGCCAGGCTCTTGGTCAGTACGTCCACGGCGCCCTTAGTCGCACTGTAGACCGAGGCGTACGGAGGTGCCAACTGCGAGGCCACCGATCCAATGTTGATGACCGATCCGCCTCCCTCGCCGAACGCTCCCGCCGCAGCCTGTGTGGCGAAGATCAGCCCGCGCACATTGAGGTCGAACATGCGATCGAAATGCTTCTCGGTGATCGATTCGAGCGGCAGGAATTCGTAAACTCCGGCGTTGTTCACCAGGATATCCACTTTCCCGAACTCGGCGACAGCCGTCTTTACCAGGTTCTTCGCCTCCGCCGGCTTGCTGACATCGGCGCGCACGGCCTTGGCTGTCCCGCCCGCCGCTTCGATCTTCGTGACTATGGCGTCCGCTTGCGCCCCGCTCGACGCATAGTTCACCACCACCGACGCGCCCTCGCGCGCCAACTCTTCGGCGATGGCCGCTCCGATTCCCTTCGATGCCCCGGTGACTACGGCTACTTTCCCATTTAGTTTTCCCACGGATTTCCCCTCCAATGCTTTCATTGACGTTTAGACAACTGTCTATATGATGCGGAGAGGGTGAGCGGGATTCAGCCTTTGCGTCGGCCCGGAATACGGCGGCGCATTTCCGCCAGGTAGTCCGCCCAGACCTTGCGGTCGAGACGGTAAAAGCAGAATTTCGCTTCCCGCCGCGGCTTAATCAGTCCCGCGACGGAGAGTTCCTTAAGGTGGTGCGAAATGGTGGGCTGCGAGACGTCCGATTCGCCCGCCAATGTGGCGCAGGCCACTTCGTCCGCCTGCGCGATCCGCTCCAGGATTTCCATGCGGCGAGGGTCGGCCAGCGCCCGGCTCACGCGATTGAATTGCTCGGCATCCATCCAGCTTGATGGTAGCGCAGGGCGCCTATCCCCGAATCTCCACCGCACGCGCGAATTCCACCGCGGCATTCTCCCGCAGTTCGGCTAGCACGCTCTCCGGCACCAGCTCATCCGTGGAAACCACCGCGACCGCCTCCAGCGCTTCGCCCACCTTCACCGGACCCTCACGCCGTCCCAGCGAGAAATTGGCGATGTTGATGCGATTCTTCCCCAACACCGTTCCCACATGCCCGATCACGCCCGGCACGTCGCGATTTTTCATGAAGATCAGGAATCCCGCCAGGGCCACCTCGCAGTAGATTCCGTCCACTTGCGTCAGCCGCGGCCTCTCCAGAAAGACCGCGCCTTCCACCGTCGTCACGCCGCGATCCGTTGCCAGCTCGATGCGGATCGAATCGGTATGCACCGAGCGCCGCTCGTGACTCTCCGCCACCTGCCATCCGCGCTGTTCGGCGATCTGCATGGCGTTCACCAGGTTCACCTTGCCCGCGGTCGACCGGCTCAACACGCCGGCCAGCGCAGCGTTGCGCAGCAGGTGCGTGTCGGCATCGGCGATCTTGCCGCAGTACACCAGCCGCACGGCATGCGGACTTCCCACCGCAATGTGCGCCGCGAACGTTCCCAGCCGCTCGGCCAAGGTCGCGTACGGCCCCAGCGCGCGATACTGCTCCGGCGTGAGCGCCGGCATGTTCACCGCATTGATCGCCACTCCGTGCTGCAGGTACTCCACCACCTGCTCGGCGATCCGCACACCCACGATCTCCTGCGCTTCCTCGGTCGACCCGCCGATGTGCGGCGTGGCCAGCACACGTTCCGCCGCGAACAGTGGAAAGCCGGCCGGCGGAGGCTCGACGTTGTATACGTCCATGGCGGCGTCCGCCACCTTTCCCGATTCGATCGCCGCCAGCAGCGCCGCTTCGTCCACCAGT
>Ga0326728_10017606_pt1 | contig 14264 bp, 7 predicted proteins | sample MB3enrmetagenome_FD_207602 | JGI IMG/M metagenome (GOLD analysis project Ga0326728, IMG submission 207602) | Lab enriched peat soil microbial communities from McLean, Ithaca, NY, United States - MB31MN | ecosystem: Environmental > Terrestrial > Soil > Wetlands > Peat | place: USA: New York...
ATATCCGCGATCGCACGGTGCCGATAGGACAATCCATTACTTTCGCAATTTCTTCATATGACAAACCATCCATTTCACGCAATGAAATTGCAGTACGCAATTCTTCCGGCAAACGGTCTACCGCCGCGTTGACCGTGGCCAGAATCTGTTTATTCATCAAGTCGGTTTCAGGGGTATTCAGATCCGGCACCTGCGATGCCATATCGAAGCTTTCCCCGTCCTCGTCTTCGACTTCGCTATAGATCACCGGTTTGCGGCTGCTGGCACTGAGAAAGTTTTTCGCCGTATTGATTCCGATGCGATAAAGCCAGGTATAGAACGCACTTTCACCCCGGAAAGCGGGCAATGACCGGTACGCCTTGACAAAGGCTTCCTGGGTCACATCCTCGATATCCGCGTTGTCCCGCAAAAACCGGGACAGCAAGCGTGCCAATCGACGCTGGTATTTTGCCACCAGCAGATCGAAAGCTCTTTTTTCACCTCGTTGCGCACGCGCCACCAGCTGTTGATCGATATCACGATCACTCATTCGTTTGTAATGCTCCCTGAATAGCCCACCCCGCATTGTTTATGGATTGATGTAGTGGACTTCGTCTAGACCACCCCATCACAAAGGAGTTCCCATCTTCTTACGACGCTGCAACCTTAGCAGAGGGCAACCCAAACGTGAATGGGAAGCAGTCGCCCTTCCATTTCAACCAAGCACTTGCTAGAATGACATCGCCATATCGCATGGAATGAGGGATATCGAACATGAGTCAACCCGGACAACGCTTCCGTCAGGCCATTGCACAGGAAACGCCCTTGCAGATTGTCGGCGCCGTCAACGCCTATGCGGCACTGCTGGCAGAACATAGCGGCTTTCGCGCGCTATATCTTTCAGGGGGGGGTGTCGCAGCCAGTTCGTGCGGGCTGCCCGACCTTGGCATCACCGGGCTGGAAGATGTCCTGACCGATGTCAGACGCATCACTGATGTCTCTCCGTTGCCGTTGCTGGTTGATATCGACACTGGCTGGGGCGGTTCGTTCAATATTGCCCGGGCAGTCAGAAGCATCGAGAAAGCGGGTGCGGCCGCCGTGCACATCGAAGATCAGGTACAGCAAAAGCGCTGCGGCCATCGCCCCAACAAGGCGATTGTCAGTCAGACAGAGATGGTCGACCGTATCCGCGCCGCATGCGATGCGCGCCGGAACGATGATTTTGTAATCATGGCGCGTACCGATGCGCTGGCGGTGGAAGGCCTGGACCGGGCATTGGAGCGCGCGCAGGCCTGCGTCACGGCAGGCGCGGACATGGTCTTTCCTGAGGCGGTCACCGATCTGGAGACTTACCGCCGCTTTGTGGAGAGCACAGGCGTACCGGTGCTGGCCAACATCACCGAATTCGGCATGACAGAACTGTTCGATACCGAAGCGCTGCGGCGCGCCGGCGTGGCCATGGTGCTGTACCCACTGACGGCATTTCGGGCAATGAGCAAGGCGGCGCTGGATGTCTATGCCACGATCCGCCGCGAGGGAAGCCAGCGTTCCATGCTGGCTTCCATGCAAACCCGGGCCGAGCTCTATCAACACCTGGGCTATGAAAATTACGAAAAAAAACTGGACGCATTATTTGCAAAAGATCCGGAGTGATGGCTCAACAGGAGAAACGGGATGGAAGCAGTACAGCAAGAGGGCAAGCCCAAGAAGTCGGTAGCATTATCAGGCATCATGGCCGGCAACACCGCCTTATGCACGGTCGGTCGCAGCGGCAACGATCTTCACTATCGAGGCTATGACATCCTCGACCTCGCCGGGCAATGCGAATTCGAAGAGATTGCGTATTTATTGGTACATGGCTCACTGCCGAGCACCCGGGAACTGGCCACCTATAAATCGCACCTGAAAGAATCGCGCGGACTGCCGACGGCCGTTCGGCAAGTCCTCGAAGCCTTGCCGGCCGCCACGCATCCAATGGATGTGATGCGCACCGGCGTCTCGGCGCTCGGTGCGGTATTACCCGAAAAGGAAGACCACAACGAAGCGGGTGCGCGCGCGATTGCCGACCGCCTGCTGGCCAGTCTTGGGTCAATCCTGCTGTATTGGTATCACTTCAGTCACAACGGACGCCGCATCGACACGGAAACCGATGACGATTCCATCGGGGGGCATTTTCTGCATCTGCTTCACGGTAAAGCGCCCGATGCGCAATCGGTTGGCGCCATGCATGCGTCACTGAATCTCTATGCCGAGCACGAGTTCAATGCCTCGACCTTTGCCGCGCGTGTGATCGCCGGCACGGGGTCGGACATGTATTCGGCCATCACCGGCGCCATCGGCGCGCTTCGGGGCCCCAGGCACGGTGGCGCCAACGAAGAAGCCATCCAGATCCAGCGTCGTTACCGTCATCCGGATGAAGCCGAAGCCGATATACGCTCGCGGCTTGCCGCCCACCAGGTGATCATCGGATTTGGCCACCCGGTCTACACCGAGTCAGACCCGCGCAACAAGGTGATCAAGCAGGTCGCGCAACGGTTGAGCGAACGGTCGGGAGACTTTTCGCTGTATCACATTGCAGAGCGCATCGAACGGGTCATGTGGGATGCAAAACACCTGTTTCCCAACCTGGACTGGTTCTCTGCCGTCAGTTACCACCTGATGGGCATTCCGACCGAGATGTTCACGCCCTTATTCGTGATGGCCAGGACCAGCGGCTGGAGCGCGCATGTCATCGAACAGCGTCAGGATGGAAAAATCATTCGACCTTCCGCCAACTACACCGGCCCGGAAGACCAGCGTTTTGTACCGATCAACAAACGCTGACCACGAGGAAGCCACCATGTCCGCATCCCATTCGACGACTCGCCCGGCGCACGACCGGGTCTTGCAGGAAATCGCCACTTACGTTTCCGAATATACCATTCACACTCCAGAGGCCTGGAATACGGCCCGCCTGTGCCTGATGGACACACTGGGCTGCGGGCTGGAGGCACTGTCCTACCCGGCCTGCACGAAATTACTGGGGCCGGTGGTTCCCGGAACGGTGGTCCCCAATGGCGCACGCGTGCCAGGCACGCAGTTTCAGCTCGATCCGGTGCAGGCGGCCTTCAATATCGGCGCCATGATTCGCTGGCTCGATTTCAACGACACCTGGCTGGCCGCCGAATGGGGACATCCATCCGACAACCTGGGCGGAATTCTGGCAACGGCCGACTGGATCAGCCGTGAGCGCCAGGCCAGCAACCAGTCGCCGCTGACGATGAAAACCGTTCTGGAGGCCATGATCAAGGCGCACGAAATTCAAGGGTGCCTGGCGCTGGCCAATGCGTTCAACAAGGTGGGACTCGACCATGTTGTACTGGTGAAAGTGGCGTCTGCGGCGGTCTGCGCCTGGCTCATGGGGGGGACGCGCGCAGAAATCGCCGATGCGCTGTCCCAGGCCTTTGTCGACGGGCAAAGTCTGCGCACCTATCGCCATGCCCCCAATACCGGTTCGCGCAAGTCATGGGCAGCCGGTGACGCCACCAGCAGGGCCGTGCGCCTGGCGCTGTTCACGCTCAAGGGCGAAATGGGCATCCCCGGCGTTTTGACCGCGCCGGTCTGGGGATTCTATGACGCGCTGTTCAATGGCCGGCCGTTTGAATTCCAGCGTCCGTATGGCAGTTATGTGATGGAAAACGTGTTGTTCAAGATTTCCTGGCCGGCCGAGTTTCACAGCCAGACAGCCGTAGAATGCGCCATGATGCTGCATCGCCAGATGGCCAGTCAGGGACGGCACGTCGAAGAGATCGAACGGATTACCATCCGTACGCACGAAGCCTGCCTGCGCATCATCGATAAACAGGGCCCGCTGGCCAACCCGGCCGACCGGGATCACTGCATCCAGTATATGGTCGCCGTTGCGCTGCTCTTTGGCCGGCTCACGGCCAGCGATTACGAAGACGACATCGCGGCCGACCCGCGCATCGATGCGCTGCGCGCCAGAATCTTCTGCGTCGAAGATGCTCAGTTCACGCAGGACTATCACGACCCGGAAAAACGCAGCATTGCCAACGCCCTGACGGTCTCCTTCAACGACGGCAGCCGCTTGCCGGAAATCGTCTGCGAATATCCGACCGGTCATCAACGTCGCCGACAAGAAGGGCTGCCGCTGCTGGATGCAAAATTCCGCACCAACCTGGCGCGGCGCTTCCCCGCCAAACAGGCGGAAGCCATTCATGCCCTGTGCACCGACGCCGGCCGCCTGTTTGCCACGCCGGTCAACGCCTTTACCGATCTCTGGGTCATCTGACCCCGGTCTGCACCCCGCTTCATTCAGGGCTTCCGCTTTCGGGGAAGCCCTGTATCGTTGCCTTCGTCATACAGACAAATAACGTTGGATCACCTGCTATTTCTGACAATTTGATGCAATGGCTTGCGCGAATGTTAAAGGTCATTTCAAATGGCCTGCTAAAGTAAACAAAACCCGGCTTATTTTGAGAAAACGACGATTTATGGCCACACGGAAATCCAAAAACAACAAAGCCCCCTCCGTCGCGCCCCCTGCCCCTGCTTTGGCTCCGACGCCCTGCCCCATCGTCGGAATCGGCGCCTCCGCAGGGGGGCTTGAAGCCTTTGAAATATTTTTCCATGCCTGCCCGGCGGACAACGGGATGGCATACGTACTGGTTCCACATCTCGACCCGGGGCATGAGAGTCTGCTGACGGAAATTCTGCAGCGCGCCACCGAGATGCCGGTCATGCAGGCAACCGATCTGCTTGCCGTCGCGCCCGACCATGTCTACATCATCCCACCCAATCGTGAAATGTCGGTTTTCAACGGTGTCCTGCACCTTCACACCCCCGACAAGCAGCGCGGGCAGCGCATGCCCATCGATACCTTCATGCGATCGCTGGCGGAGGATCAGAGCGGAAAATCCATCGGTATCATCCTGTCCGGCACAGCCACGGACGGTACGGAGGGGCTGCGTGCCATCCTGGGCGCGGGGGGCGTTTGCATGGTTCAGGATCCCACCACGGCGCAATACGACGGCATGCCGCAAAGCGCCATTCAAGCCGGGTTCGCGACCCATATCCTGCCGGTGGCAGAGATGCCGTCGGTACTGCGCGACGTAATCCGCAAAGCCGCAGCCGGTTTCACCCGTCAGCCCGTCCGCCCCGAAAAGGTCCTGACCGGCATCACGCGCATCCTGCAGCAGCTGCGCAGCGTCACCGGCCACGATTTTTCGCTCTACAAAAAGAGCACCATCTGCCGCCGCATCGAGCGGCGCATGACGCTGCACGGCATCGACGATACGATGATCTATGCACAAATGCTCAAAGAAAATCCCGCCGAGATTCAAAAGTTGTTCAAAGAATTGCTGATCAATGTCACCAGTTTTTTCCGTGATCCGGATGCCTTCAGTGCGCTGAAAAATACCATTTTGCCGCCGCTCTTGAAGGACAAGCCGGACGGCTATGTTTTCCGGGTATGGATACCGGGCTGTGCCACGGGCGAAGAAGCCTATTCGATTGCCATCGTACTGCGCGAACTGCTGGACGAGCTCAAGTCGGGACACGACCCGGAGATGAGCATCCAGATCTATGCAACCGACCTTGACGAAGAAGCCATCGCGGTGGCGCGTGCCGGGCGCTATCCACCCAATATCGCCCAGGACGTCTCGCCGGAACGCCTGCAGCGCTTCTTTGCAAAGGAAGAAACCGGCTTCAAGGTTAAACAGGGGCTGCGCGACATGGTGGTGTTTGCGGTACAGAGCGTGATCAAGGACCCGCCCTTCACCCGGCTAGACCTGCTCAGTTGCCGCAATCTGATGATTTATCTGGAGCTGGAACAGCAAAACCGGCTGATCCCCACATTCCACTATGCACTCAAGCCAGGCGGAGTGCTGTTCCTGTCCCCGTCGGAAAGCATCACCAGCCGACCGGATCTGTTTTCGCCGCTCGACCGCAAGTGGAAGCTTTACAGTGCCACCCACTCCGCCAGTTCGATCCACGACATGATGGCCAACTGCTTGCCCTGGACCGGCGATAGTAGCCACAAGACCCCAGAGAATGTCATGAAACACGCCAGGGAAACCAATTTTGAAGAACTGACCCGCCACGCATTGCTGCATTACTATGCACCGGCGTCGGTCATCACGGACATGAAGGGCAGCATCCAGTACGTCTACGGGGACACAGGCCGATACCTCCGCCCTGCCCCCGGACCGATGAGCAACAATGTCGTCGACATGGCGCGCGAAGGTCTGCAGTTCGAGCTGGGGGCTTTTTTCAGAGAACTCACCCCCTCGTCCGCCCCCATACTCGACCGTGAAGTGATGGTCAAAACCAACGGGCACTTCACGCGCGTCAGCTTCAGTGTGAGGCACATCAATACGTCACCGGTCAGCATTGAGGCCAGCACCGACAGCGACTTGCTGCTGATGAGTTTTCAGGACGTGACCCAGTCGGGTGCGCCAGCACAGACGGCCGACGTCACGCAGGAAGTCGCGGCACGCATCGAGCAACTGGAACGTGAGCTGGCCTACGCCCGGGAGGGCCAGCGCGCCTCGACAGCAGAACAACAGGCCATCATCGAAGAGCTTAAATCCACGAACGAAGAACTCCAGTCAACCAACGAAGAGCTTCAGTCGTCCAATGAAGAGCTGCTGACCTCAAAAGAGGAGCTGCAATCGCTCAACGAAGAAATGGTCACCGTCAATTCGGAGCTGAATGCCCGTATCGAACAACTGAGCGAAATTCAGAATGACATGAAAAACCTGCTGGACGGGATCAATACCGGCTGCCTGTTTCTCGACCAGCACCTGATCATTCGCCGCTACACCGCCCAGGTGCTCAATGTATTCCGTCTGATCGCATCCGATCTTGGACGCCCCCTGACCGACATCAAGTCGAACCTTGAAACCGAAAATCTTCAGGACGACCTGCAGCGCGTACTGGATTCGTTGATCCCGATCGAGCGCGAGCTGCGCACCATCGACGGAACCTGGTATTTGGTGCGCATTCAGCCCTACAGGACACTGGACAACGTCATTGCTGGCGTCGTACTGACGTTTACCGATGTCACCGCCTTCAAGTTCGCCAACGAATCCGTGCTGCTGAGCAAAGCCCAGCTGGAAACCGCGCAGGAAATCGCCCACCTGGGCTGTTGGGAACTGGATCTGGAAACCGGCTCGTTGAGCTGCTCGCCCGAAGTGGCCGAGCTATTCGGTTTCGAGTCGGCCCAGCCCCCCGGGTCGCTTCAGGATCTGATGCAATCCATCGAACCCGAAGACCGCCCCCTGATTGAGCAAAGCATCCAGGACGCGCGCAGCAAGCACGGAAAATGCAGTTTCAAGGCCCGTATCAGACGCACGGACGGAAGCCTCCGTATCGTGCACGCCCTTGGCCGCCCGATCGCGGGCAGCGGTGATCGGGTCACCCGTCTGGCCGGTACGCTGCAAGACATCAGCACCTGTACTCCGGAGGTGCGAGAAGAACCGGCGACATGCCGAAGCGAGGTCGCAAAATGAATCGGGACGGCGTCGGCGAAGCGGATGCCGCTGCGCTGAGAACGGCAGCCGAAGCCGCACTGATAAGGCGCGCCCCCAGGAACGTGGCGCTCCCCGACCAAGCCTTGCAGCACGAGCTTGAGGTGCACCAGATCGAGCTGGAGATCCAAAACGAGGCGTTGCGCCAGGCGCAAATTGCACTGGAAAAGTCACGCGACCTTTATGCCGATCTGTATGAGTTCGGCCTGGTCGGCCACCTCACCCTCAACCTCGATGGCATCATCTCCGAGATCAATCTCACCGCGACCAGGATGCTTGGCGTCGAACGCCAGAAAATGCTGCAACGGCGTTTTGGCGCCTTCGTCGCGCCTGAAGATCTGGATCGCTGGACACAACTGTTCATCCTGATCAAAAAATCAGATGAGAAATGCGTATCGGAACTGGCCATGCTGCGCAGCGACGGCACCGTGCTTCACGTTCAGGTAGACGGGGTGCGTGCCCAGTCCTCCATGCCCCGGGTCAAACTCACGTTGACCGACATTACCGAGACCAAGATGGTCCGCCAGGCATTGCACGCCAACGCCGCCCTCCACCGGCCACCATTTGCGCTTTCGAAAACTCCGGTGTTGCTGCTCGATCCGGCGTCGGGCCGCATTGTCGACTGCAATCCGGGCGCGTCACGCTTCTATGGCTACCCGCAGGAGACACTGCGGCAGCTGGGGCTGTCCGGTCTGAGCCGGATGCTGCCTGAGGACATCCGCGCCGGACTCAGCCGCATCATCACCGGCATGCAGGATCTCATCGTTTGGGAGCATCAGTTGGCGAATGGCGACATCCGCCAGATCGAAGCCCGCTGTGAGCCGGTCGAAATCGGCAAGCGCACGCTTCTCTATGCCGTTCTCAGTGATATCAGTGAACGGCGCGCCGTCGAAAAAGCACTTGTTTCCGAAACCGCACGCATGTATGCCTTACTGGAAACAGCCAGTGATGGCATCCATATCCTCGACAGATACGGCGACCTGGTTCAGTTCAGTCATTCGTTCGCGGCCATGCTGGGCTACACCCGGGCCGAGATGAGCGGTCTGAATGCGGCAGACTGGGAGATGCGCACCGGGGAAGCGCCCCCCTCCGCTTCGGCTTACCTCGGGATCACCCGGCCGACCACCCTTGAAACTGCGCATCGCCGCAAAGACGGCACGCTCATCGAGGTCGAGGTCAATGCGACACGGGTTGTCATCGAGGGGAAACACTATATTTATGCCTCGTCGCGCGACATCAGCAAGCGAAACGCAACCGAAGAAAAAATGGGAAACGGTCGCTGAGTGCCGAGGCCGGGTACGTCAATCCGGTTTTTGTCAAAAATCCGGACTATAGCTATGAAGAGATAACAGACGAATGTCCGCGCATCCTCTGTGAGGGCGGTGACTCAGCAGAACGCGCAGAGGACAGCAAGGACACACGGGCCCAGGGCAGGTCCGATGAAGATGAGTTTCACAGTCTGTTTGAAGCGGCAGCGAACCAGAAAGAATATTGGCGTCACGAGCGGGTCCGGTCTCGCCTGAGCCAGCCAGTCTTCTGCCGAACAGTTGAAGGGGGACGAAACATGAAGGATGAAAACTACAAGGTCATCGTGGTTGACGACGATGCAACGGCCAGACTGCTGTTGGAATCCGTCCTGTCAAAATGCTATGCATTTGAAGCCTTCGAATCGGGCGAGGCCTGTCTCGAACAGGTGTCCCGCTACGGGTTTCCCGATCTGTTTTTGCTTGATGTCGGCCTGCCGGGCCTGAACGGCTACGACCTGAGCCGCAAGATCAAGGAATTGCCCGACGGCAAACATGTCCCGATCATGTTCGTATCGGGACACGACAACCTGGAAGATGTCCTCGCGGGTTACGACGCGGGCGGCCAGGATTACATCGTCAAGCCATTCGACGTGCTGGAACTCGTCAACAAGATCGAAAATGTACGCCGCATCGAGCGGGAACAGAAAGCCCTGCAAGAGCAGGCGCTCGCCTCCGAGGCGCTGGTCACGATGTTGATGGGAAGCCTCGATGAAAACTCGGTCCTGATCAAATTCCTCAGAACCCTGAACGAATGCGGCGACCACACGGATATCGCCAACGCCATGCAGCGTGTGCTGGATGCGCTCCGTCTGGAAGGGGCGGTCCAGATCCGGATGCGCAACCTTGAGAAAACGTTCAGCAAGGCCGGCGAAAACTGGCCGCTGGAAGTCGCTGTCATCAAACACATCCGCACGCTGGATACCATCTTCCAGTTCAAACAGCGTGCGGCTTACAATTTCGAGCATATCACCCTGCTCATCACCAATATGCCGATCCAGGATGCCGAGTTGTGCGGGCGCTTGCGTGACAGTCTGGCCATCGTCGCCGAAAGCGCGAACGACAAACTGAAGGCGCTTCAGTCTTACCAGGATCAGGCAACCATGCGCGGTCAGATTCACGATGTATTGCAATCGATCGACGAGACCGTTTTGCAGTACAGCAAGCGCTACGACCAGGCCCGCTATGAAGGGTCGGAATTCATGCTGCTGTTCCTTGACGACCTGATGAAAGCCTTTGCCCATCTGGCCCTGAGCGACCGGCAGGAAGAAATCATCATGGAAATGATCCGTGATCGATGCAACCGGTTGATCGATCTCTACGATATCGCCGGCAAAACGCAGGAAACGCTGTCTACGCTGAGCCAGAAACTGGAAAACGTCCTGGCGGCAACCACCCCAGGAAAAATACAGTCGTAAGTCTCTCGGCCGGAACACCGTCACCCAAAGGGGATCATCCATGCGAAGCCGTACCTGCCCAGGGAGCAAAAACAGGAGAGCAACTCATCTCCCTCACCGGCCCGAGCCGGATGATGAGACGACCCGGAGGCTGCAAAACGATCTGAACGTCTACCAGATCGAGCTTGAGATGCAGAACGAGCAATTGCATACGACACAAGCCGATCTCGAAGCATCGCGGGCTCGCTATCAGGATCTGTACGATCTGGCGCCGGTCGCCTACCTCACGCTGAATGAGCAGGGACGAATCCGCCAGGCCAACCTCACGGCAGCATCCATGATGGGGGTGCCACGGGGAATGCTGCTTGATTATCCTTTCACGCATTTCATTCTTCCCGTCAGCCAGGATAGCTTTTACCTGCAATGCAAGCAGCTGATAAAAAGCGGACAACCGCAATCGTGCGATTTGCAGATGAGACACCCGGATGGCGCACGCTACTGGGTCCATCTGGCCTCCAGCAGCCCCCCCTGCGCGGAGGGAGAACGGGAGTTCCGCGTTGCACTGACCAACATTACCGAACGCAAGACGCTGGAGGAGGTTCTGACTTTCCTCGCCACCGTCAGCAGCGGCCCGCAGGATGACCCCTTTTTTGTCTCGCTGGCTCGCTACCTGGCCGAACTGCTGGACATGAATTACATCAGCATCGACCGTCTCGAAGATGACAGGAACAAGGCAAGATCGCTGGCCGTCTGGCGCGGCAGGCATTTCGAGAACAACCGCTGCTACACCTTGAATGGAACCCCGATGGGTGACGTGGTGGGCAATGATGTCTGTTGTTTTCCTGCAGGTGTAGCTCAGATTTTTCCGAACGACAGACTGCTTCAGTCGATCAATGCCAACAGTTATATCGGCGTCACCCTGTGGAGTCATGACAGGCAGCCCATCGGACTGATCGCTGCAAGTGACCCTTCCCCGCTGAAAAACCGGGGACTGACCGAGTCGATTTTGAAACTGGTCGCAATACGCGCAGCGGGCGAACTGGAACGTCTGATCGCCGAAGAAAGCCTGAAAATCAGTGAAACCCGGTTTCGGGATCTTTTCGAAAAAAACATATCGGTCATGCTGATCACCGACCCCGCATCCGGAACAATCCTCGACGCCAACGCAGCAGCGGCAAACTTTTTCGACATTCCCCGCGTCCGGCTCATCGGGATGCGGACAAGCTACTTCAATACGCTGCCGCCGGAAAAACTGGAAGAAGTCAGATCACAGGCCTTGCAAGAGACGTGCAACCATTTCATCTTCCACACCCGGCTTTCATCCGGGGAATCACGCGAGATCGAAGCCTACCTGACACCGATTGCCAGCAATGGGAAAACCGTCCTGTTTTCCATCGTCCATGACATCACTGAAACAGTACGTCTGGAAAAAGAACTCGCGCAACATCGGTATCATCTGGAGTCCCTCGTTGAACAACGTACGGCAGAACTGAGCATGGCACGCGCACAGGCAGACGCCGCCAATATCGCGAAAAGCACCTTCCTTGCCAACATGTCTCACGAAATCCGCACGCCGATGAACGCCATTCTCGGCATGGCCAACCTGCTCAGACGCGGCGGTCTGACTGTTGAGCAGGAAGAGTGCTTCAGCAAAATCGACATCGCCTCGCATCACCTGCTGTCCATCATCGACGACATTCTGGATATTTCCAAGATCGAAGCCGGAAAATTCAAACTGGAAGACGCGCCGGTCTACCCCGACACGCTGCTGACCAATGTCACCACCATCCTCTCGGAACGCGCGCAGGCGAAAGGCACTCGCCTGCATATCGAAAGCGCACACCTGCCTCCCCATCTGACGGGCGACCCCGTACGCTTGCAACAGGCCTTGCTCAACTATGCGGGTAACGCCATCAAATTCACCGACAACGGAACCGTTACGCTTCGCACACTGAAGCAGGAAGAAACCGCAGACTGGGTACAGGTTCGTTTCGAGGTACAGGATACCGGTATCGGCATCCCTCCCGATGCGGCCGCACGCCTGTTTCACCCCTTTGAACAGGCCGATAATTCGATGACGCGCAAATTCGGCGGCACCGGTCTGGGACTGACGATTACCCGGCGTCTGGCAGAATTGATGAACGGCGAGGCCGGCGCCGAAAGCGAACCGGGTGTTGGCAGCACCTTCTGGTTTACCGCAAGGCTGATGAAGGGCACGGAGGTGGCGACGCAAACGCCAGGCTGCGCCGCCGATGCCGAGGCACGGCTGAGACAAGGCCATGCAGCCAGCTGGATTCTGGTCGTCGACGACGATCTGATCAACCTGGAAGTGGCACAAATGCACCTGGAAGTCGCAGGACTCAAAGTCGACACCGCCCGTGATGGCGAAATCGCCATCAAAATGGCAGCGAAAAAAAACTATGCGGCCATTCTGATGGATATGCAGATGCCCAACATGAATGGTATGGAAGCCACCCGTCAGATACGACAGCTTGCTGCATATCGGACAACACCGATCATCGCCGTCACCGCCAACGTATTTGCCGAAGACAAGGCGCTGTGCCTCGCATCGGGAATGAATGCCTTCCTGACAAAACCGTTTGAACCGGCCAGCTTGTACACCATTCTGCTGCAATCGCTGGAGGAACAGGACCAGGGGCGGCCGCCCCCAAGGGATGACAGCTAAACCGCACTATATTTACAACTCATGTAAGCATGTGTTTAATTTGCGCACTTTCCACCAAGACTGAAATGGCGCGACGTGCAACGATATCCCATCCTCCAAAGCGGCCTGGCCATCGTGGCCGGACTCTTCACACTCCCCGCCTGGGCAGGCGAATGTCCGGACGCCGACGCAGTCAACCCCAGGAACAAAAGATCGAGCACCCACCTCTCGGTACAGCGCTGGCCCGACAATACGGTCTACTATTCGCTGACTGACGCCTCAAACAGCGCACGACAGGCATTTTTGCAAGCCGCGCGCCATATCGCGGACAACAGTGCGGTCCGCTTTGTCGAGCGCACGGACCAGCCCGATTACATTTATCTGTCCAGCAGCAACCTGCGAACGGAATGTGCAAGCGAACTCGGCAGCGTCGGTGGACCGCAGGCACTCGGGCTGAGTGCATTTTGCCAGGACAAGCACGTCGTCCTTCACGAAACCATGCATGCGCTGGGCTTCGAACATGAACACACGCGACCGGACCGCGACCGGTATATCCAGGTCGCCCCCGGTCTGCAGAACAATTGCCAGTACAAAAAGCGCCCGGGTGCCAGCGCCATCGGCCCCTATGACTTTCAATCGGTCATGCACTACCACCCGGGCGAACCGCCGCATCAGGCGTTCAGCATCCTCTCCCCAGGCAATGCGGTCCCGCCGGACAGCGAACGCGAAAATCTGTCCGTCGGCGATATCGCGGGTCTCGATCATCTGTACCCGCGCGCAAAAAACCAGACCGCGACACCGTATCCCGGTGACAACGGCCTGCACGTCACGGTCTCCAAACGCGACCTCGCCCTTGCCCCCAGCAGTTCGGCCACGGTCACGATCACCGTTCATGCGCCGCTGCGGGTCCACTCGACCCGCGCCTGGAGCGAAGCCCCGGGCAAAGTCACCGTCGACAAGCGAAACGAGGGCTTCAACCGCTTCAGCCTCAACATCATGACCCAGGCGCGCAACCGCCCGCTTGCAGGGGGCGAAGACGATACGACGCGCATATTCTTCAGTTTCACCAGCGACGGAGGCGCGGTAGGTACCACACTGATCATGGTGGAACGCGTCGAACCCGAGGCTTTGCCCGGCATGCCCCGTCATCTGGTTTCGCGCTACAACCATCAGTGCCTGGCTGCGCGCCCATCGGCGGAAGCCATTGCAAGACGCCAGTGGCCCGGCGATGAAAAACTGGCCTGGTCGCGCGTGGAGACGAAAGCACTCAAAGTCGGACTGGAGCCCTGCGACGGCGACAATCCGTGGCAAGTCTGGACACGTCATGCCAACGGGCAGATTTCGGTGCATGCCGAGCATTGTCTGGCATCGGGTAAAAATGGACGGCTGA